>DSTMR04002__coassemble_704_pt1 | contig 48431 bp, 34 predicted proteins | sample DSTMR04002__metabat2_high_PE_039 | metagenome-assembled genome bin DSTMR04002 | reverse complement strand
GGGAACTTCTCCCCTTCCCGTGCGGACGGTCCGCCGCGGGAATGGCGCTTACTCGCCCATCACCACCTTTTCGACCTGGCGCAGCGCCAGGCGCAGCGGCGCCTGTCCGGCCAACGTAATGCTTCGGGCGTCCGGCTGGCTGCCGCCCACCCACAGGGTGTAATCACCCGGAAGAACTTCACAAACGCCCTCTTCGTTGCACAGGGCCAGGGCTTCCAGCGGAAGGTGCAGGGTCACCCGGCGTTCCTCACCGGGGGCCAGGTCCACCTTGGCCAGGCCCTTCAGCTGGGCGTTGGGGGTGCCGGGGCGTTCGGCTTTGACATAGACCTGCACCGTCTCAATGCCGGCGCGGCTGCCTTCGTTGCGCACCGTCACGCTCAGATCCACGCCGTCAGGGCCGGCGGTCTGTGCGCTGAGCGCGGCGTCCTTGAACGCAAACCGGGTATAGGAAAGCCCGTAACCAAAGGGATACAGAGCCTCTTTTTCCATGTAGCGGTAGGTGCGGCCCTTCATGGCGTAATCGGTGAAAGACGGCAGGTCTTCATCCGAATGGTAGAAGGTGACAGGCAGCTTACCCTGGGGGTTCACCTCACCAAACAGGGCGCGGGCCACGGCCAGGCCGCCCTGAGCGCCGGGGTACCAGGCCTGCAGCACGGCGGCGGCCTCCTGGTCGGCGGTGTTCAGCGCCAGCGCGCTGCCGCTGAGCACCACCACAATCACCGGTTTGCCGCTGTCCAGGCAGGCGCGCAGCACCTCTTCCTGGTGGCCGGGCAGCGCCAGGCTGGGCTTATCGCCGCTGGCAAACTGGTTGCCCTGGTCGCCTTCCTCGCCTTCCAGGCCGGCATCCAGGCCCAGGCAGCAGATCACGACATCGCTTTCGGCGCACATGCCCTTGACTTCGCTGATGAGCTCGCCTTCCTGCGAGAGGGAATGGATTTTATCGGCGTAGAGGTGGCAGCCCTGGGAATAGCGGATTTCGACCTTGTCGCCCAGATATTCATGCAGGCCGTCCAGCACGGTGAAATAGCGGCTGGCGGTGCCTTCGTAGTTGCCAACCAGCGCCTTGCGGTTGTCGGCGTTGGGGCCCACGACCGCGATAGTCTTCAGCGCGTTGGCGTCAAGCGGCAGGATATTGTCCTTGTTTTTCAGCAGAACCAGGATTTTTTCCGCCACCCGCAGGTTCAGTTCCTGCATGGCGGGGCTGTCCACCTGGGTGTGGTCGATCCGGTTATAGGGCACTTTGTCCTCCGGGTCAAACATGCCGAGTTTGAAGCGGGTGGTGAACAGCCGGACCACGCTTTCGTCAATGGTCTTTTCGTCCACCTTGCCTTCCGCCACCGCCTGCTCCAGATAGACATACAGGTTGCCGCAGTTCAGATCGCAGCCGTTGTTGACCGCCAGCGCGACCGAATCGACCGGGCCTTCGGTGACCATATGGCCTTCGTGGAAGTCTTTGATGGCCCAGCAGTCCGAAGTGACGTGGCCGTCAAAGTGCCACTTCCCGCGGAGAATGTCCCGCAGCAGCGTTTTGCTGCCGCAGCAGGGTTCGCCGTTGGTCCGGTTGTAGGCGCCCATCACCGCTTCCACGCCGGCTTCCTCCACCAGCGCTTTGAAGGCAGGCAGGTAAGTTTCCCACAGATCCTGCTTGGAGACAACGGCATTGAAATAATGGCGCTGGTCTTCCGGGCCGGAGTGCACGGCAAAATGCTTGGCGCAGGCGGCCACCTTCAGGTAATCAGGGTCGTCACCCTGCATGCCTTCCACAAAGCCGACGCCCAGACGCCCGGTCAGGTAGGGGTCTTCGCCGTAGGTTTCATGGCCGCGCCCCCAGCGGGGGTCACGGAAAATGTTGATGTTGGGGGCCCAGACGGTCAGCCCCTTGAAGATATCCCGGTCGCCGTAGCTGCGGCACAGGTTGTACTTGCCGCGGGCTTCGGTGGCCACCGCGTCGCCCACCGTGCGCATCATGTCAGGGTCAAAGGCGGCCGCCATGCCCACGGCCTGGGGAAACACGGTGGCGGTGCCGGCGCGGCCCATGCCGTGGATGCCTTCGCTCCACCAGTTGTAGGCGGGGATGCCCAGGCGGGGGATGGCCGGCGCCCAGCTCAGCATCTGGCTGACCTTCTCCTTCAGGGTCATCTGCGCCACCAGTTCCTGGGCGCGCTTGCGGTATTCCGCCGTCTTGTCTGGTTTGATAGCCATGATATCCTCCTTGCGGTACTTTTCGGGGTGTGGTATCGAGCAGGCGGGTCGTTCAGCGAACCCAGCCAAAGCCCAAAATCGTAAATGTTTTATCGGCGTCCTGCGGCGCCATGCGGATTTCGATGCAGTGGGGCGCGGGTTCCGGCTGCTGGAACAGCACGGTCGGGTGGCAGTGGGTCCAGCCGGCCTCCCGCGGGTCATACAGGCGGGGTTCACCGCCATCCACCGTGACAAGGGCGGCGCCGAACGCCGGCGAGCCAGAATCTTTCAGCACCATCTGCAGCGCGCGGCAGGTCAGGCGCAGCACAAAGGGCGCGTCGCCTTCCGCCTTCTGCCAGTTGTAGGGGAACTGGGGGGTGTTGGCGGTATCCGCATCCAGCGGCACCGCCTGCAGGTCGGTATCGGTGCCGGTAAAGCTGCCCGGCTCCACCGTGACGCCCTGCGGCAGGCAGCTGCGGTCAAAGGCGCGCAGGTCGGCAAAATCAAAGCCATAATAGGCGGGCGCTTCCCGGGTCGGCTGCATCGGCTGCTGGCGGTCCACCCGGTCCAGCAGATACAGCAGGCAATCCGCCATCACGCGGTGGCCGTTGTTGCTGGGGTGAAACACATCGTAAAAATACTGCCGCCGGGTGATCACCGGCCGGCTGCCGTCAGCCGGGGCAAACTGCGGGCTGACGGCCTCCAGCACATCCACCATCGGCAGTTCATGGCGCCAGCCGATCGGCGCCAGCCGCTGTTTCAGGTTCCAATCATCGGCAAACACCGAGAACAACAGGATCACAGCGGGTTCACCGGGTTCGTTCCAGATGCGGCGGACCAGGCTTTCGTAACAAAGGCCCTTGGTCTCATCGCCTTCATCGTTGACGGCAAATTCCACCACCACGAGATCCGGGTGGACTTTGCCGTCCCGGGTGATATCCCGGTCATAGCGGATCAGCCCGAGCTGGGAGGGGGTGCCCCCCACGCCGGCCTTGCTGTAATGCAGGTTGGCGGGCTCGGCGGCGTAGCGATCACGGATGCCCTCAAAGGCACGGCGGGCGTAGCACATGGCCTGGCTGGGCACAGCGCCCGCCCCCTGGGTGATGGAACCGCCGAGAAACGCGATGGTGACCGGGCGGCCGGCACGCAGGTCAGCCAGGACCCGCTTGAGACGGGCGTTGTTGCCGGTGCTCAGGCAGGAACGGGCGATCATCTCACGGTAGGCCGGGGTATCAAACCCGACAGGCGGGTCGGGGTCCACTTCGGGGACGGTATAACCATCCTGGACATAGAGTTTGACGGTGGCGCTGACCACATCGTCCGCATGGGGCATTTCAAACAGGAATTCACCGGGGTTGGCGTCCCCCTGCGCGCCCGCGGGGGCCTGCAGCGGCATCACCCGCTCAATGCCGTCGGCCGGGATCGACATGCCCTGGCGGCTGCCGGCGCTGCCGCGCTCGCCTTCAAATCCAAGGGTGAAGTCCACCGTCATGGCGGGGTCGGCCGCGGTGACGCTGACGCCCACACTGTGGACAAGCTGCCGGAAGCCGGCGGCGGTGCGCAGCAGATCCAGCACAGCCTGGTCCTGGATGCCGCCCACCATTTTGGCGAAGGTAACCAGACGGTCGCCATTGATATAGATCGGGTGGCGGCCCCGCCCGTCGTTGCTGGGCAGGCCGCCGACCGGCTTATCCAGCAGCACATAAAAACCGGGCCGCTTTTCGGTCGGGTCCCGCGGTGCGATACGCTCCGTCGCCATGCAGCAATCGTCCTCTTTCCTTGCCATTTTCAAATCTCAATGGCTTTTTGCGTTTCTATCATACAACTTTCTACCCCCTCTCGCTTATCAAATATTGCTTTATGTTTACTTAATTATTGCTTGTTTTTATCCAAGCCATTAGTTCTTTTTGTGTAAATTGACGAAGGCAATTTTTGCGCACACGCCCCCTTCCGGCAGGTGGGTGACAGGGAATGCATTCTATTACATTTTTGTTTCATTTTATGAACTTTCTGCTCATTTGCAGCTTTTTTCTCCTTATAATATAGGCTTCAGGGCTGCGGCTGTTTTATCCAGAATGTTGCAGCCGGAACGCTGCCAAAGCCGCACAAAGCAATTAATGATTGGTTCTTGCGCCTGCAAACTGCTATAGTGTCAGCAAGGGCTGTTTTGCCAATCAGGCGGCGGCGCAGGGAAAAAAATTGTACAAAACCACCAAATTGTCAACTGAAGGAGGCTGCAGTATGCAGGGCGCTTTTGAAACAGGGGTCTACCCCAATCGCTTCGCCGCATTCGGCCATGGGGAAGCGCAGGTCCGCCAGCGGCTGGACGAAGTGTTCCAACAGATGTTCTACGGGCCGGAGGATGTGCGCCTGTACCACCCCGCGGGGGAGGATATGGGCTATCTGGAGGATACCGGCAACCATGACGTGCGCACCGAAGGGATGAGCTACGGCATGATGTTCTGTGTCCAGCTGAACCGCCGGGCCGAATTTGACCGGCTGTGGCGCTGGGCCCTGACCCATATGTATATGACCGAAGGGGAGAACGCCGGTTACTTTGCCTGGTCCTGCCGGCCGGACGGGCAGAAGAACGCCTGGGGCCCCGCGCCCGACGGCGAAGAATACTTTGCCATGGCGCTGTTTTTTGCCGCGCACCGCTGGGGCAACGGCGCCGGCCACACCGGGTACCTGGCCGGGCAGAGCGCCTACTACCTGCTGAAAGCCGCCGCCTGGGAGCAGCGCTGCGCCGGCGCCGCGCACAAGGACTGGGTTGCGCTGGCCGGCGCTGTGATCGCCCGGCTGAACGCGGCCAAAAACAGCGACGGCGAATACCCGTTCATCCTGTCCGAAGAGACCGGCGCCGGGCTGGAATATGACGCGCTGGGCAGCGCCTGGTGCCTGGCTGCGGCCGCGCTGTACGCCCAACTGACCGGCAACCGGAGCGGCCTGGCTGAGATGGAGCGCACCGAAGCGCACTATTACAACGCCTTTATCGCCCGGGCGGAATGTTACGGCGGCCCGCTGGATACCGACAAGGCCGTGGATTCCGAAGGGGTTCTGGCCTACATCCGGGCGGTACGCCGCCTGCATGCGCTGACCGGCCGGACCGTTTACCTGGATCACCTGCAGGATGCGCTGGGTTATGAATTCAGCTTCAAATTCTGTTACAACACCCCGATCCAAACCCCGCCGCTGGGGCGGGTGGGCTGGTCAAGCTGCGGCGGCAGCATCACCTCCACCGCAAACCCCCACATCCACCCCATGTCCAGCACGGTGCTGGACGAGATTTCCTACCTGCTGGCCCGGCGGCCGAGCGCCTACCTGGCCGCCCGGTTCCGGGACACCCTGGCCTGGAGCTGCCAGAACCACAACACCTTTGACGGCGAATATGACTACGGCCGCACCGGCTGGATGTCCGAACGCTTCTGCTACGGCCAGGGCCTGCTGGTGCAGCGGTACCCCAACGGCAGCCCTGCCAGCACCTGGTTTGCGCTGATGCCCTGGGCCTGCGCCAGCATTCTGGAAGGTTTGACCGGCCTGTGCTGGGGCGAACCCTGACCCCCGCCCGGGCTTGCACAGCCGCCGCCATTCCGGTATAATACAATCATCCGTCAAGCACAGCCGTGCGCCGATGCATGCGGGGCGCGGCTGTGCTTTGCAATACGTTTGATTCGGCCGCGCAGGTGAGGTTTGCCATGGGAAAAAGCAGCAACAACCGGGAAGTGAAACGCAACAACCGCCTGGACACCCTGCGGGCCATCCTGGCCAGCGGGCGGATTTCCCAGCCGGCGCTGGCCGCCCGGCTGGGGCACAGCGGCCCGACGGTGCTGCAGAACGTGCGGGAGCTTATGGCGCTGGGCCTGGTGCAGGAAGCCGGCATGTTTGATTCCACCGGCGGGCGAAAAGCCAAAGCGTTCGCCCCCGTGTGCGACGCCCGGCTGGCCGTGGGGCTGGAGATCACCCGTACCCACCTGGGCGTCGCGCTGATCGACCTGGCCGGGCATCTGCTCTTCCATGAACGGCACAAGCTGCCCTTTGCCATGACCACCGCCTACCTGACAAGCCTGGGCTCCGCCGTGACCGGCCTGCTGGCCCAGCAGGCCGTGCCAGAAGGCCGGCTGCTTGGGGTCGGCATCTCACTGCCCGGTATTGTGGACCGCCAGGGCGCCGTGCTGACCTCCTCCCATGTGCTGCGGCTGTACAATGTGCAGACCGAAAATTTCCGCCGCTTCCTGCCCTACCCCTGCTTTTTTATCAACGATGCCAACGCCGCCGCCCTGGCCGAGGTACACGGCGGCGAAGACGGCGGCAGCCTGGTCTACCTTTCGCTGAGCAACAGCGTGGGCGGCGCGATCCTGACAAACGGCCGGCTGTATGCCGGCGACCACCAGCGCGCCGGTGAATTCGGCCACAACACGCTGGTGCCGGGGGGGCGGCGCTGCTACTGCGGCAAACAGGGATGCCTGGACGCCTACTGCAACGCCACGGTACTTTCCGACCTGGCCGAAGGCAGCCTGGCGCTGTTCTTTGAACGGCTGCACAGCGGCAACCCCGGCTGCACGGCCGCCTGGCAGACTTATCTGGAAAACCTGGCGGTAGCGGTGAACAACCTGCACATGTCCTTCGACTGCAAGGTGGTGGCCGGCGGCTATGTGGGCAGCTACATGGAGGCTTTTGCCCCCACCTTCCCCGAGATGCTGGCCGCGCGCAACCCCTTTGAACCGGACGGTTCCTATTTCCGTTTCTGCCGCCACCGGGTCAGCGCTTCCGCCATTGGCGCCGCGCTGCTGCCGGTGGAGGATTTCCTGCAGCGGATCTGAATGCCGGCTGCAGCCCTGCCTGCCAAAAAGCACAACACACGCACACCCGCCTGCCAGATTGCACAAATCAATTGCCTTTGCCCTGTATAGATCGCCAAAATTGAGCGGTCAGCGGAAGATTTTCACAAAAGGCTCTTGACTTTTGGCTGCACGGGTGTTTTAATACAAACACATTGTTAAACACTTTAATAAAGTCAAATCGGAGGTATCCCCATGGATGGCATGATGAAGGTCGCAATCATGACTGATATTGGCAAGATGGACTATGTGGAACGGCCGATTCCCGTTCCCAAAGACGATGAAGTGCTCGTCAAGCTGGAGTATGTGGGCATCTGCGGCAGCGATATGCACTATTACGAAAGCGGCGCCATCGGCGATTTTGTGGTCAAGCCTCCCTTTGTGCTGGGCCATGAACCCGGCGGCGTTGTGGTGGAAGTCGGCAAGGATGTCCACACGCTGAAGGTGGGCGACCGTGTGGCGCTGGAGCCCGGCAAAACCTGCGGGCACTGCGAATTCTGCCGTGAAGGCAAATACAACCTGTGCCCGGACGTGCAGTTCTTTGCCACCCCGCCGGTGGACGGCGTGTTCCAGGAATATGTCGCCCACGAGGCCGGCCTGTGCTTCAAACTGCCGGACAACGTTTCCACCATGGAAGGCGCGCTGATTGAGCCGCTGGCCGTGGGCTTCCACGCCGCCAACCAGGGCGGGGCCCACATCGGCCAGACCGCCGTGGTCACCGGCGCAGGCTGCATCGGCCTGGTATCGATGATGGCGCTGAAGGCGGAGGGCGTCTCCCATGTATACGTCGTCGATATCATGCAAAAACGGCTGGACAAAGCCCTTGAACTGGGCGCTGACGGGGTCATCAACAGTAAGGAGGAAGACCCGGTCCAGAAAATTCTGTCCCTGACCGGCGGCGCCGGCTGCGACCTGGTTATCGAGACCGCCGGCACCGAAATCACCACCCGCCAGGCAATTGGCATGACCAAGAAGGGCGCCACCATCGTGCTTGTCGGCTATTCCAAGACCGGCGAGCTGACGCTGCCGATCAGCGCGGCGCTGGATAAGGAGCTGACCTTCAAGACGGTGTTCCGTTACCGCCACATCTACCCGATGGCAATCGACGCCGTGGCATCCGGCAAGGTGAACCTGAAAGGGATTGTGACCAACATTTTCCCGTTTGACGATATGCAGACCGCGATGGACCAGAGCATCCAGGATAAAGCCAACATCGTAAAAGCCGTCGTGAAAATTACCAAAGATTGATCCGCTTTTTTGGCAGACCCGGCAATTCCCTGTTTGCCAACTGGTTTGTTCTGCCAAAAATCAGCCCGGGTTTTGTGCAAATCTGCCAAAACCCTTGACTGTCGAAAAAGTCTAAAATCATCGCCGTCGGCGGACATGTGCCGACGACGGCGACACCTCCGGGGAAATTTTACGTCAAATTGTGTGCGAGGAACGCAGTGACGAGTGCGCGATTTGGCGTAAAATTTTGTCGAAGGGGATACACAAGGGGAAACAGCCGCGTTAGGCAATTGCCGTGCGCGGCTGTTTCCCCTTGTGCAGCGCGCCGCAGGAGTCTCTCCTGCAGCGCGCCCTTTTTGTTTTGCGGAGCGGCCCACCGCCACCCAAAAGGGCGGCGGGGCCCCATCTTGCTACCTTATTATAATAGATAGATTGTATTGTTATCGGTATCCGGCGTTTGCCCCGGTTTGTCTCACCGCAAGCGGCGGCGCCGCGGCTTCCACCTCAAGGCAGCCGGCAGAGCGCGGGTTTTAATAAAGAACGGAAAAATCTTCTTGCAAACGGGCGGCAAAACGAGTATGATGGCTTTCAAAGCCGGTTCCGGCTGGATTGCCGGCCCGGCGAAGGCGTGACCGCCCCGGTGTGGACCAGCTTCCCGGCAGCTGCATGGAATACACCATGTCGGACGACGGGCTCGCTTTTGTCGGCGCAGGCGGCAGCGCCCTGATCGCCAGCCGCGATGTGCCGCTGTACTATTTCGGTGAAATGCGCCACCACCCCATCCGCCTGTGTGACAACCGCCCCGAAAACAACCGCCGGCCCGTTTATTCCTGGGTGATGAACAACACCTGGGAGACCAACTTCAAGATGGACCTTTCCGGCTTTGCCGAGTACCAGTATACGCTGTGGCTTTCGGATGAGAGCGACCCGATCCGGGCCGTGGACGAGCTGGCCGAGCGCAGCTTTGACCCCTGGGCGATTATTGTGGGGTAACCCCCGGCAACGCCGCAGAGACAGCAGGAGGGACATTCATGCAACACAAAGCCATTTCGCCCCGCCAGCAAATGTTGTGGGAGGGCCTGTGGACGCTGTATGGCAACCAGGAGAATTTCCGCTTTGAAAACGGAATCCTGACCACCCGGGATTGCTGGGTTGCCGACGAGAGCGCCCCGCTTGAAAACTTTGATTTCCGCTTTTCGGCCCGCGCGCCCGAAACTGCGCCCGAGGCTGAAATCTGGGCAGGCTTCCGCCATGCCAACCGGGAATACCGCTATATGGTGGGGCTGCGGGGCGGCAGCCACAAACACCTGTACCTGGCGCGGCTTGGGGCGGTGGGCTACGACAGGATGCTGGCGCTCTGCCCGCTGGAATGGTCGCCCGAGCCGGGGGTGTGGTACCAGGTGCGGGTTGTCTGCGCCGGATGCCGGATCGCCGTCTACCTCAACGGCGAAGAAGAGCCCCGCATCCTGTGCACGGATGAGGACGCCCCCTTCCGCACCGGCTGCGTTGCGCTGGGCGGCGGTTACCTGGAAACCGAATACAAGGAGAGGATGTTTTGTTCGAGCAGGCCGGCGACCTGCTGCAGATTCCGATTGTCCATGCTGTTCCCTTCCGCTCACATCCCGCAGGAGACATGGCTGTTCATGTGGTTGTAGCCGGTGCCCATAAAGTGCTGCATCAGGTGGTGGTAGGGCCCTTCATAAGGAGACGCCGATGTATCCCTATCAGGACAGCGCCCTCACCCCCGAGGCGCGCACGAAAGACCTGCTGGCCCGGATGACGCTGGAAGAAAAGATCGGCCAGCTCAACGAGATCCCGCTATCCCGCCATAACCTGCCCGAGATTGAACAAGAGATCCGCGCCGGGCGGGTCGGCTCGCTGATTTATGCAACCTCGGCCCTGGCCGGGGACGAAGAACAGTTCTGCGGCGGCTGGGACGACCGCCAGCGCTGCCAGCGCATTGCGGTGGAGGAAACCCGCCTGGGCCTCCCGATGATCAACGGCTCGAACATCGTGCACGGCCACCGCACGGCGGCGTTGAGGCCGGCGCGGCGATTGCCGAGGTGCTGGCCGGCCGGGCCGAGCCCGCGGGCCGTCTGCCGGTCACACTGCCCCGCCACAGCGGGCAGATTCCGCTGTACTACAACCACAAGAGCAACGGCCGCGCGATCGACGAGTATTACGGCGACGTCGAGTTCCCGAACTATGTCGATATGCCGGGTTCGCCGCTCTATCCCTTCGGCTACGGGCTCAGCTATACCCGCTTTGCCTTCGATTCCTTCCGCTGCGAAGCCGGCGACAGCGCGGTGGAGGCTGCCATCCGGGTGCGCAACACCGGCGCCCGACCCGGCTACGCGGTGGTGCAGTGCTATGTGCAGGATCAGGTTGCCTCGGTCACACTGCCGGTGCGCCAGCTCAAAGGCTTCCGCAAGCTGTTTTTGCAGCCGGGCGAGGAGCGGGTTGCTTCCTTCCGGCTGACCCGCGAGGATCTCTCCTTCTACGATGCGAGGGGCCGGCTGCGTTTTGAGCCAGGCCGATTCACGCTCTGGCTCGGGCAGGATTGCCAGCACGGCCTGCAGGCAACCTTTACGCTGGAGTAAATGTTCTTTTCCTGCGGCGGTTTTATTGCCGGCGCCTGGCTCTGCGTGAAGCATAGCTGCCAAAAGAACTCCCCCTGCGGTTCACGCCGCGGGGGGAGTTCTTGCTTTGTTCGATTTTCGGCCTGCCGCCTTCCGGTACCGGGGCGGGCTATTCTGCGCCGCGGCCGGTGAAGACAACGGCCACTGTTTTGAAGAGCAGTTTGACATCGCCCCACAGGGACCAGTGATCGATGTACTGCACATCCAGCGCCACGACATCCTCAAAATTCTGGATGCTGCTGCGGCCGCTGACCTGCCACAGGCCGGTGATGCCCGGCTTCATGGAAAGGCGGCGCTTATGGTGGCTGTCATACTGGTTGTATTCATCCACCGTGGGGGGGCGGGTGCCGACAAGGCTCATATTCCCGCAGAGCACATCAAAAAACTGGGGCAGCTCGTCAATGCTTGTCTTGCGGATAAACTTTCCCACCTTGGTGATGCGCGGGTCATCCTGCATTTTGAACATTAGGCCGTTCATCTCGTTTTTGGCCATCAGTTCCTTTTTGCGCTCTTCGGCATCGGTATACATACTGCGCAGCTTGTGGATGTAGAAGATCCGGCCGTTGAGCCCAACCCGCTTCTGCTTGAAGATCAGCGGGCCCGGGCTTTCGATCTTGAGCGGGATCGCCACAATCGCGATGATCGGCAGGCTGATCAGGCAGCCGACAAGTGCGCCGGCAATATCCATCATCCGCTTGAGCACCTGGTCGCGCAGCTGCAGTTCAAGCGTCCCTATGGTCATAATGTTGCCGCCCGCGCAGCGCCCCAGCGTGCGGCCCAGGCGCGCGGCCTGGGTTTCCCCGCAGCAGACCTGCTCGATGCGGTCCAGGATGGGCAGCCGGAAATGCACCGTCAGCCCCATGCTTTCCATCTCTTCAAGGTAGGGCAGGAAAGATTCGCCGCTGTCCATCGGAATATCGACAAAGACCTCATCCAGCGCGCTGCGCCGCAGCCAATCCATAAAATTGCTGTAGTTGGCCTCTACCCGGATGCCGGCCACCTCACGGCCGAGCTCTTCCCCGCTCGCCTCGATCAGGGCCAGCCCGACAATCCGCCTGGACCAGTCGCTCTGCAGGTCCCGGATCATGGCCTCCGCATGGGGTTCGGTGGTGATGATCCCGACAAAGCTTTCGATCCCCCAGCGGTGTTCCGCACGGGAGAGCATCCGCTTGAGCCCGGTGTGCAGCAGCGGCATCATGACAAGGTTGAACAGCGGCACACCGATTGCGAAATAGCGGGATTCCACCATCCTAGCCTTGGTCACCAGCATCAGCACCGCATACAGGGCTGTCATCAGGAAGTTGAACTTGATCGACAGCTTGATTTCCTGCCCCAGGCGGCGGCTGACGATGTTTTCATTCTGGTTGAAGCTCAAAAACGAGACGATGAAGGCGATGGCCAGCAGCGTGAGCGTCTGCACCCAATCAGAGAAATCGTAGGGCAGAAGTATCTTCAGCGCCTGGCCGAACAGCAGCAGCACCAGCGCGACGCTGATGGCCAGCGCCAGCGCATCCGCCAAAAAGACATAGGCGTATTGCAACTTTTCCCGTTTGGTAATCATGCGTTCCCGGTTTCCTTCCCCATGCTTTTCTTTCATACCGGCGCCGCACCCCCTGTTTTGAAATCAGCGGTCGCGCCGGCGGCACATCCTTTTGCCTTACCCCAATGGTCGCTACCGCTATTATAGTACAGTAAAACTAAGAATTCAATACGTTTATACCGAATTGGCAGAATCCACAAAAGCCGCCCTCCTGGCTGGGGGCGCCCTATGCGCGCTTCATTTTGCCGATGTTTCGTTTGTTTTCCACCGTCCCGCCGAAGGGGCTTTGTCAGCGCGGAAGGCGCACCGTAAAGGCCGCCCCCCGCCCGGGGCGGCTTTGCAGTGTGACGCCGCCCCTGTGCAGGGCCACAATTTTCCGAACCATGGCCAGGCCCAGGCCGTTGCCCTCGGTTTTGTGGCTGATATCGGCCTGGTAAAACTGGTCAAAAATCCGGGCCTGGGCCTCCGGTTCGATACCCGGGCCCTGGTCGGTGACGGTCACGCAGACCGCATCCGGGCTGTTTTGAAGCGAGAGGGTCACCACGCCGCCTTCGGGGGAAAATTTGACCGCATTGTCCAGCAGGTTGACCCACACTTCCTGCAGCAGCGCTTCGCTGCCGGTGTACAGGCATTCCTCCTCCCCCAGTTCGACGGCGAGCGAGACCTTTTTCCGGCGGGCCCATTTTTGTTCGACAACCAGGGCGCTCTGGCGCAGCTGTTCCGCAAGCGGGAAAGGCGCGGCATCGGTCAGGATGGTCTGGGCTTCGACGCGGGAAAGCGCCAGCACGCTGTTGGCCAGCGCGGCCAGCCGATGGCTTTCGCTGCTGATGATGCCGAGATACTCCCGCCGTTCTTCCGCCGGCATCTCCTCATCCTCCAGCAAAAGGTCGGCAAAGCCGCCGAGCGAGGTGATCGGGGTTTTGAACTCATGCGAAAAGTTGTTGATGAAATCCTTGCGCAGCAGCTCGGTGCTGCCAAGTTCCTCGGCCGCCGTATTGAAGGCTGCGGTAAACTCCCGCAGCTCAAGCGGGCGCATCCAGCCCTGGCAGGTCATCCGCACCGAGAAATCCCCCTTGGCCAGCCGCTGCATCGCGCCGACCATGCTGCGCACCGGGTTTAAGATCACCTTTTGGATCATCACAACCATGCTGACGCCGATCAAAATCGCGATTGTATAGATCAGGATGCTGACGGCGGCCGGGGTCAGCAGCCTTGTCCAATCGACAAGGCCGAGCTGGCTGCCGATCAGCACTGCGGCGGCCACCGCGGCCAGCACCGCCACGATGATGAAGAACAGGTTGAAAACGAGCAGCACGGTCAGATTGAAGGTGAACAGCCAGTGTTTGAGTTTATTCAGCATCGTTCCCCGCCTTTCTGACGGCGCGGTACCCCAGGCCCCGCACGGTCTGGATCTCAAACTCCGGCCAGTCGTAGAACCGGGTGCGCAGCCGGTTGATGTGGACATTGACGGTGCGCTCGTCGCTTTCCGAATCCATGCCCCAGATTTCATCGAGCAATTGCAGCCGGGTAAACGTCCGGTCGGGGTAGGCCAGCAGCTTGTAGAGCAGGCTGAACTCCTTGGGGGGCAGGGTCTGCACCTCGTGCCCGCGGCGGACGGTGTGGGTATCGTAATCCAGCACGACGTCCCCGATTGTAATCTTCCGTTCGTCCACAATGCGGGCGCGGCGCAAAAGCGCCCTGATCCGCAGCAGCATTTCCTCTTTGTCAACCGGCTTGGTGATGTAATCGTCGGTACCAACCAGGAAGCCGCGGTGCTTATCTTCCGGCAGGGCCTTGGCCGTGACCATCAGGATCGGCAGCATGCTGCCCGATTCCCGGATCGCCTGGGTCAGGCCGAACCCGTCAAGCCTGGGCATCATCACATCACAGACCAGCAGGTCAATTTTATACTCGTCCATCTTTTGCAGGGCGTCCTCGCCATCCGTTGCGGGCACGGGTTCATAGCCTGCGCGGCGCAAAATGGCACAGAACAGCCGGTTTGTGCTGGCGTCGTCTTCCGCCACCAAAATCTTGAACATCGGGGGCCTCCCTCCCGGGCGCAGCGTCTGCTTCTATTGTACCACAGCCGGGGCGTTTGCGCTTGCCTTGTTGAAAAATTCTCTGCGGTTCTTTTGAGTATAGCGCGGCAAGGTCAACAAACGGTAAACGCCGGCGCCCTGCTGCATGTGAACTGCACCCCATTTGTTAGACAGTATGATATACTGAATAACAAGTGGGGTGCATTATTATGCCGAAAGGAATACCAAACAAAGGTTCGATCGTCCAGACCGGCCGGCACGAGGATCTCCTCGCCGAAAATGGCAGCCTCTACGCCCGGCTCTGGCACGCCCAGGCGCAGTATTATACAAAGGGATGAGGGGTTTTCCAAAGCCAAAAAAGGCGGACGCCTGCGCCCGCCTTTTGGCTATGGTTTCGGATTCTTCCGCGCTTTCTTCCCCAAAAAGGTCAGCGTGAAGGTCGCCCCGCCGCCGGGGGTATCCTCCACGGCCAGCACCGCGCCGTGCAGCGCGGCGAGTTCGGCCGCAACGGCAAGGCCCAGACCGAAGTGGGTTTTGTCGGTGCGGCTGCGGTCACCGCGGGCGAACCGCTCAAAGATCCGCGCCTTATCGGCGTCCGGCACGCCGGGGCCGTGGTCGATCACGGCCAGCCGCAGCCGGCCCGGGGCGGGCGTTTCGGCCCGCAGTTCAACCGGGGTGCCGGCCGGCGCATAGGCGAAGGCGTTGTTCAGCAGCGCCGCCAGCAGTTGTTCCAGCCGGCCGGCGTCGGCGTGCAGATCGGGCAGCGGCGCTTCAGGCAGGGTCAGCGCCAGGGTATGGCCCCGGGCCCGCGCCACCGGGGCATACCGGTCATACAGTTCAATCAGGAAGGTATCGGCGGGCAGCACATCCAGCGCCGCGCGCAGGCCCCCGGCGTCGCCGCCGGCCAGGATCAGCAGGTCGTCGGTCAGGCGGGCCAGGCGGTCAACCTCGGCCTGGGCGTGGCGCAGAAACTGCGGCGCGCGGTCGGCGGTTTCGGGGGCCTGGGCGGCCTGCAAGCCGGCTTTGAGCACCGCCAGCGGGCTGCGCAGCTCATGCCCGGCCGCGGCGATGAATTCCCGCTGCTGCTGCAGGGCTTTTGCTGTCGGGCGCAGCGCCAGGCCGACCATCCACCGGCAGAGCAGCCCGAGCACCGCCGCCCCCGCCGCCTAAAGCGCGGCATACCGCCAGGCCATCGCCCGCTGACGGGCCATCAGCGGGCCCAGGTCCCGCACAATATAGACGGTGGCGGCGCTGTCCGCCCGGGCGTGCGGCAGCACAAGCGCCGTGCCGGTATAGGGCCCGCCGACGCCGGAAAGGCTGAAATCCACCCGCTGGCGGCGCATCCGGGCGGGGTCAAGCCCGGCCGCCGCAGCCTGCTGCCGCGCTGCGGCAAGGAGCGCGGCGCGGTCATCGGCCGGGGCCCAGCCGCCCGGGAAGGCCAGCGGCAGGCCGTTGTCCTCCATCGTGATGACCAGCCGGCCTTCGGCTTCCAGCCGGGCAAGCCAGGAATCCCGCACAAGGCCGCTGCCGGTCACGGTGTCCTCAATCGAAGAGATCGTGTTGGCATACAGCAGGTCGGATGCCGCGCGCGCTTCGTTCTGCGCCATGCGGCAGGTGACGGCCAGCGCCGCGCCGAGCACGGCGGCGGTCAGCAGGCCGAACAGCAGGGTCAGTTTGCGGCACAGCGTTTCAAGCATCCGGGGCCTCCCTGGCCGGGGGGCTCAGTTCCAGCCGGTAGCCCGCGCCGCGCACCGTGACGATCGCCGCCCGGCTGCCCACCGCCGCCAGCCGCCGGCGGATGAAACGGATGTAGCTGTCCAAACTTGCCTCCTCGACCTCGGCGTCGGCGCCCCAGACGCTGCCAAGCAGCTGGGCGCGCCCGCGCAGCAGCCCCGGCGCGCGGAAAAACACCGCAAGCAGGTCGCACTCCCGCCGGCTGACCGTGACGCTGCCGGCCGGGCCGGAAAGCGTATGCTCGGCGGTATCGAGGGTCAGGTCGCCGCAGCGCAGCCTGTTTTCATCGGGGTGGAGCGCGGCCGGGCGGCGGGTCAGCGCCCGCAGCCGGGCCAGCAGTTCGCGGGTGTCAAACGGTTTGGTCAGGTAATCATCGGCCCCGGCGTCCAGGCCCATGACCCTGTCCCCCACCTGGCCGAGCGCGGTCAGCATCAGCACCGGGATGCTGACCCCGGCCTGCCTGGCTTTGCGCAGCAGCGCGATGCCGTCAATCTCAGGCAGCATCCTGTCCAGGATGCAGGCGTCGTAGAAGCCGGTGGTCAGCAGCGCCAGCCCGTCCGCCCCGGTGTGGCAGCAGTCGGAGGCAAAGCCCGCAGCCTGCAAACTCGGCTGCAGCACATCGCAGAGCGCCGCATCATCCTCAATCAGCAAAATCCGCATGGTTCTCCCCTTATGGATGTGGTTGTAACGAAACCAGTATACACCAGAAACCTGAAAAAAGTCTGCAAAAATTTCTCTGCTCCCTTTGCAGGTTTTTTTCAGCTTGGGCTGGTAGAATGGCGGCATCCTGAAGATCATGACGGAGGTATCCCATGAAACCGAAACTCTCGCTTGTATCCGCCCTGCTGGCCGGGGCGATGGCCTTCTCGCTCGCCGGCTGTGCGGGCGGCGAACCCGGCGGCGCCACACCGGCTTCGGCATCCGGCGCGGCCGAAGCCACCGCCGCCCCGGCCGACGCCGTACCGCAGGGACGGTGGGTCGAAAGCACGATCGACACCCTGCCGCAGAACCTCTACCTGCCCGACCCGCCCGCACGGCTCGACGACGGCAGCCTGGTCGCCTATGCGCGGGACGAATCGACCGACCCGACCGAAGTCACCCGGCTGACTTCGGCCGATAACGGCGTGACCTGGCAGGCCGAACCGCTCGACTGGGCGGCCCAGACCGGCGGCAACTTCGGCGTCAGCGCGGTGCGGGGCGACGGGGCCTGCGTGTTCTTTACCTATGTCAGCCGCTCGCCCGAAGAGCGCCAGACCCGCGCCTGGCTCGCCGCGCCGGACGGCGCGCTGACCGAACTGCCGCTGCCGGGCCAGATTGAAGGGCTGTACACCGTCACCGCCGCGGCCTTTGTCGGCGAGAACACGCTGGCCGTGGCCCCGACCGCCGTCGAGCCCGGCACGCTGCCCGGCGATCTTTTGTTCTACGACCTCGAAACCCGGCAGATCACGGCCTGGGTCACACTGCCCGCGCAGGAGGGCGGCGATATGGTCATCTCCACCCGCACAAGCGATGTCCAGGCCATGCTGCCGGCCGCCGATGCGGACGGCACGCCCTTCCTCTATGTCACAAACTCGGCCGGCGACCTTCTGCGGGTGGATACCGACGGCACGCTGGCGACGGCGCAGGCCGGTTTTCTTGCAAGCCCCTACGGCAGCGCGATCGCGCTTGCGCCGGACGGCGCAGTGTGCTATGCCGATACGACCGGCATCTACCGCCAGGCTCCGGGCGGCGGCCTGACCGAGCAGGTGGTCGAAGGGGCGGGGACGTCCTTCTCGCTTGAGAGCAACTACATCGTGGGGCTCAGCGCCGCGGCCGACGGCAGCTACCTGGTCATGCTGCTGGACGACGCCGGGCAGTCGCGGCTTTACCGCTACAGCTTTGACGAGACGCTTGCCGCCGCGACCGAAGCGATCGAGGTATGGAGCCTGAACGAAAACGCGACGGTGCGCGCCGCAATCCAGACCTTCACCCGCGAACACCCCGAATGCGCGGTGAACTACGAGGTCGCGCTGGGCGAGGACGCAACGCTGACCCGGGACGACGCGCTGCGCACCCTGAACACCGAACTGCTGGCCGGCGAAGGCCCCGACGTGCTGATTTTGGACGAGGCAAACACCGACGATTTCATCGCGAGCGGGCTGCTGGCCGACCTTTCGGATACCGTGGATACCGGCGCGCTCTACCCGTTTGTGGCCAAAGGCTATGTGCAGGAGGACGGCAGTGTGCCGCTGCTGCCGGCGCGGTTCGGCGTGCCGCTTGTGCATGGCGCGGCCGGAAGTCTCGACGGCGTTTCGACGCTTGAGGACATTGCGGCGCTCGTCAAAGCCCGCCCGGCCCGGCCCGACGACGATTCCTGGGCCCCGCTTTCGGAGGAAGAGCGCTATGCCTTCGGGTTTGAGAGCCTGGACGACCTTGTCAGCTTCGGGCTGCAAACTTCGCAGCCCGCGCTGCTCGGCGAAAGCGGGCTGGATGAGGACGCGCTGCGCAGCCTGCTCGGCTTCTATCAAGAGGTCGGCAGCTATTACCAGCTCGGCACGCTCGATGTCGTATCCGGCACGGCGAGCGAGTTCGGCGGCGTTGATACCGTCACCTGGGGCGCGGGGATGGCGGAATATGCGCAGACGCCGCGCGCGGTCTACGGCTATGGCACGATGACGACGCCGGGCTGGCTCGGCGCGACCAGCCCCGACCAGGACGCAAGTGGCCAGACGATTTTGCAGCCGGGGCTTTCCGCCGGGTGCTACCTGCCAAGCTGCCTGACCGCCGTGAGCGCCAACAGCGATGAGCCGGAACTTGCCAAAGCCTTTGCGGCCGTGCTGTTCGGTGACGAAGTGCAGGGCAGCTACCAGTATGACGGGCTGCCGGTGACGACGGCCGGCATGCAGGTTTCGCTGGACCGCAACCTTGCCGCGATGCAGCAAAACGGCTATACCGGCGGGCTGGAAGAACTGCTCGGCCAGCTTTCGACCCCGGTCGCGCTCGACGCCGACCTGCTGGCCAGCCTGACCGAGCACACGGCCGCGATGATCGAAGGCCGCGAGACGCTCGACGAAGCCGTCGGCGCCGTACAGGATGATTTGGCGCTGCGGTTTGCCGAAAGACAGTGAGAGACGGGGCGGATGCTTGCCATCCGCCCCGTTTTGCTTTGCCCTTTTGCAGGACTTTTTCAGATTATGCTGGTACAATGGCGGCAGCCACAAATTTCTGACGGAGGTTTTCCATGAAAACGAAACGCTCTGTGTTGTCCGCCCTGCTGGCCGGGGCGATGGTCTTTTCGCTTGCCGGCTGCACGGGCGCTGCCTCCACCCCCGGGGCGGCAGCCGCCACCGCCGCCCCGACCGCCGAGGGTGTGCCCCAGGGGCGGTGGGTGGAATCGACGGTCGTCATCCCGCAAGGGCTCAGCCTCTGCGGGTCGGTTGCGCTGCGCGAGGACGGCACCCTGCTCGCCTTTGCCGAGAACGACGCCGGCGAGACCGTGCGGCTGACCAGTGCCGATGCCGGGGCCTCCTGGCAGGCCGAAACGCTTGACTGGGCTGCCCGGGCCGGCGGCAGCATCGCGCGCTGGGCCGTGCGGGGCGATGGGACGGTCGCGTTTTTCACCTATAATTACGCCGACGAAGCCGACCCGATGAGCCGCTTTGTGCGCGCCTGGCTGGCCGCGCCGGACGGCGCGCTGACCGAGCTGGCCCTGCCGGACGAGCTGCAAGCCCTCTATTCCGTCGCAAACCTCTGCTTTCTTGCCGACGGCACGCTGGTTTTCACCCCGATCTCCTACGAGGAGACGCTGCCGGGGGATCTTCTGTTTTATGATGTCGATACCCAACAGGTCAAAAACTGGGTCGCGGTCGGTGCGGCCGCCGGCGTCAGCGGGGTGAGCGCGGCCCCCGCGATCCTGCCGGCGGTGGATGAAACGGGCACGGCGTTTTTGTACTTCCTCAACGAAAAAGGGGACCTGTGCCGCGCCGCGCCGGATGGTTCCGCCGCCGTGCTCACCCCGAACTTTGCCCCCGACGCCTACGCCACCCAGCTCTGCCTGGCCCCGGACGGCGCGCTCTGCTACGCCGACGGCAGCGGCATCTACCGCCAGACCCCGGGCGGCGGCCTGACCGAGCAGGTGGTGGACGGGGTTGGCACCGCGCTCTCGCTCGAGAGCAGCTATCTTGTCGCGCTGCACGCGCTGGCCGACGGCAGCTACCTCGCGCTCGTGCGCAGCAACCTTGCGGAGCCGACGCTCTACCGCTATACCTTTGACGAGACGCTTGCCGCCGCGACCGAGCAGCTTGAAGTGTGGAGCCTGTATGAGAACGCTACCGCCCGCGCCGCGATCCAGGCGTTCGCCCGCGTCCACCCCGAGTACAGCGTTGCATACACCGCCGCTTTGCGGCAGGATACCCCTGTCACCAAGGACGACGCGCTGCGCACCCTGAACACCGAGCTGCTGGCCGGCGAAGGCCCCGACGTGCTGATTCTGGACGACACCGACCTTGCCGCCTTTACGGCCAGCGGGCTGCTGGCCGATCTTTCCGGCGCGGTGGACGCCGGCGCGCTGCTCGACTGCATTGCCGAGGACTATGTCGCGGACGACGGCGCAATCCCGGTGCTGCCCGGCCGGTTTACCATCCCGGTCATGGCGGGCGCGGCCGGCAGCCTGGACGGCGTTGCGACGCTGGACGACGTGCTGGCCCTCATCCAAAAATATCCCGCGCGGCCGGCCGGGGCTTCTTCCGATCCGCTGCCGGACAACGAGCAGTACGCGCTCGGCTTCTCGGGTCTGTATGAGGTGGCGCAGTTCGCGCTGCAAACCTCGCAGCCGGCGCTGCTGACCGAGACGGGGCTGGACGAAACCGCCCTGCGGGAGCTGCTTTCCTTCATCGCCGGCGTCGGCGAAGCCTACGGCCTGGAAACGAGCGGGCTCAGCGATGTCTCCTACGGCATTGTCATCAGCGGGGACGAGGCAGACCCGGTCTCCTGGTCGAACGGGATGAGCGATTACGGCCAGTTCGGCCGCGCGCGGTTCGGCTGGGATTCCATCGCCACCCCCGCCTGGCTGCGGGCCACCGCGCCGAACGGCAAGGCGGGCGGCCAGGTCATTTTGCAGCCGGGCCTTTGCGAAGGCGTCTACATCCCGAGCTGCCTGGCCGCCGTCAACGCCGGCAGCACCCGAGCCGACGCCGCGCTCGATTTTGTGGCGACGCTTTTGTCTGACGAAGTACAGGGCCGCTCACAGGGGGACGGGCTGCCGGTGACCGAGGCAGGGCTTGAAGAAACGCTGGCGCGAAACGAAGCGGTCATGGAACGCGGCGCGTTCACCGCGCTGCTGGACGGGCTTTCCACCCCGGTCGCGGTGGATGCGGCGCTGCTTTCCTCTCTCAGCACCCACGCCGAGGCGATGGTCAAGGGTGAGGAGACGCTGGACGAGGCAGCCGACGGCGTGCAGGGCGACCTGGCGCTGCGGTTTGCCGAAAGGCAGTGAGATGCGCGCGCCGTGCAAAGCCCCACGCAGGCGCCGCAAGCCCAACCCCGAAGGCCGAACCGCCGCGCTGCTCTTGCTGCCGAGCCTGCTGGGCACCGCGGTGTTTGTGCTGCTGCCCTTTGCCGAAACCGTGCGCCGCAGCTTTTGCGATGCGCGCGGGCGGTTTGCCGGGTTTGCCAACTACCGCGCCGTGCTGGAGAACGCGGCTTTTCAGCTGGCGGCGCGCAACACCGCACGGTTTTTGTGCAGCTGTGTGCCGATCCTGCTGGCCGTAAGCCTGCTGCTGGCGCTTGGGGTGCGGGTGGTGGCCCGCCGGCGGGAGGGCGGCGAAACCGCCCGCGGCCGGGTGTTCCGCACAAGCTTTCTGCTGCCAATGGCGATCCCGGTGGCAAGCATTGTGGTGCTGTGGCAGGCGCTGTTTGCCGAAAACGGGCTGGTGAACGCCTGGCTTGGCGCACTGGGCGTGCCGGCCATTGACTGGATGGGCAGCAGCGCGGCGTTCTGGGTGCTGGTGCTGACCTATGTGTGGAAAAACGCCGGCTACGACATGATCCTCTGGCTGGCCGGGCTTGACGGCATCGGGGCCGACTTGTATGAGGCCGCTTCGGTGGACGGCGCAAACGCCTGGCAGAAGTTTTGGCAGATCACCCTGCCGAACCTGCGGCCAACCTTCGGGATGGTCGGGGTGCTGAGCGTGCTCAACAGCTTCAAAGCCTTCCGGGAGGCGTTCCTCGTCGGCGGCAATTACCCTGACGAGAGCATGTACCTGCTGCAGCATTTGTTCAACAACTGGTTTCTGGCCCTGGATCTGCCCCGCCTGACGGCCGCCGCCGTGCTGATGGCCGCCGCGATCGGCGCGCTGGTGCTTGCCCTGCTGCGGGGCGGGAAGGGGTAGAAAGCCTCGCCGTACCGCGAACCCCCGCGGGCGGGCAATGCCCGCCCCTACAATGGTTTTGAAACCATTGGCCGATTTTTTCGTTTTCCACATTTTCTAACGTCTATGGCGCACAAAGCGCCGCTACGGTCTCTACAATTTTGAACCGCATCCCACCGCCCCCGCAATCCCTACAAACTTCAACCGCCATTTTTATGCAATATTTCTCGGGGCGGTCGCCGGATCGCCGATCCGCCGCAAGCCCTGCTTCATCCCAAAAGGAGCCCCCATGTCCCGCAATCCTTCCCCTTCCCCCCGCCGTGCGCGGCGCGGCGGGCATATCCTGCTGAGCCTGCTGCTTGGCGCGGCGGCGCTGCTTGTGTGGTGGCCGCTGTGGTTTTTGGTGTTCGGCGCGCTGACGCCTTCCGACGAACTGGCCGCCACGATCGGCCCGGCGCTCGGCGCCGGGGAGGCCGGCGCTTCGGCCCGCTGGCAGCTGCTGCCCAGCTGGCCCACCCTGCAATCGTTCGCAACGCTGCTGCTGGACACGCCGGAGTTTTTTGCGATGTTTTGGAACAGCTGCCGCCAGGTGTTCCCGCAATTGGCGGGCCAGCTTTTCTTCGGCGCGCCGGCGGCGTGGGCGCTTTCCCGGCTGCGGTTCCGCGGGCGGCGGGCGCTGCTGGGGCTGTATGTGCTGCTGATGCTGCTGCCGTTCCAGGTCACCATGGTGCCGAACTACCTTGTGCTCAACACCCTTGGGCTGCTGGATACCCACTGGGCGCTGATCCTGCCGGGCTGTTTTTCGGCCTTTGCGGTGTTTGTGATGGCCCGCGGGTTTGACGCCGTGCCCCGCGCGCTGCTGGAAGCCGCCGCAATCGACGGCGCAGGCCCGCTGCGGACCTTCTTTCGCATCGGGCTGCCGCTTGGCGTTCCGGGGATTCTGGCGGCGCTGGTGCTCGGCTTTCTGGAAGGATGGAACGCGATTGAACAGCCGATGACCTTTTTGCACAACCCTGTGCGCTGGCCGCTGGCGCTCTACCTTTCGAGCCCCTCTTCGGTGGAGCTGGCGGCCGCGATGGCGGCCAGCCTGCTGATGCTGGCGCCGGCCGCCCTGATCTTCCGGTTCGGGCAGCCGTACCTTGAGCTTGGCATCCAGGCAAGCGGCCTTAAAGGGTAGCCGCGCCGCAGGGTTGGCCCTGACCGTTCCGATTTGATCGCTTTTTTTGCAAAGGAAGTTCGTATGGCAAAGAAACCGCATTTTTCCCGTTTTTCGGCACTGCGTGAGGCGGCGGCCGGCTGGCGGCGCGCCGAGCCGCGCCAGGCCGGGCGGCTGGCGGCCGTCGGCAAGTTTTTTGCCGCCATGCTGGTGCTGACGCTGGCCGCCCGCGGGCTGGCCGGGGCCAGCATGCCGGTTGTCACGCTGACCGGCGCAGCGTCCGGCAGCATCACCCAGACCCGCACGGTGGCCGGCAGCCTTTCGGTGCAGGGCGGCGCGCCGCTGACCCTGCCCGAAGGCCTGCTTGTGACCGAGGTCTGCGCCAATGCCGGCGAGGAGGTCGCCGCCGGGGCGGTGATCGCCCGGTTTGACGCGGCCGGGCTGGCCCAGGCCATCGCCGAAGCCGAGGCCAATGTGCAGCAGCTGCGCACCACCGTCGCCCAGCTGCGCGACCCCGAAACCGCCGACGACTTTGCGCTGCAACAGGCCCAGCAGCAGCTTGACCGCGCCTATGCCGAGAGCGAAGCCACCTGGCAGGCCGGCGAGGAGGCGGTTGCCGAAGCGCGCGACGCGCGGGACAGCGCCCAGAATGCCCTGAACGCCCTGCGCGCCGCCACGCCGGAATCGGCCGATACAGCCCAGGCTGTCGCCGAGGCCGAAGCGGCCCTTGCCGCGGCCGAGCAGGCCCTGCAGGCGGCCGAAGAGAGCGCCGAAGCCGCCAACAAAGCGGCGACTTCCTCCGCCCAAAACTATGAGGACGCCCGCAACAGCGCGGCCCATTCTTTGGCCGAAGCGGCAAAGGACGCCGCCAAAACCACCGCGTCAAACAGCGCCCAGGCCGGCGTGACGGCGGCCCAGCTTGCCGCGGCCGAAGCCACGCTGGCCGAGCTTCGCGCGCTGCAGCAGGCGGGCGGCGCGCTGACCGCCCCGGCCGCCGGCACCCTGACCGAACTGAACCTGACGCCCGGGCAGCAAAGCCCCCGGGTGGCCGGCCTGCTGGCCGACGGCGAAGTTGGCAGTACGCTGGTCTTTACGCTGGATGAGAGCGCCGCCAAGCTTGCAACGGTCGGCACTGCCGTGACGGTGCGGCAGGGCAGCGCCGAGGGCCAGGCCGCGATCACGGCGCTGGGCGCGGCCGACGACGACGGCAATGTGCAGGCCACCGCGGCGCTGGACGGCCGGTGGAAGGCCGGCGCCGCGACGGTGGAGCTCAAGCTGAACGCCGGGCAGTTTTCCCAATGCCTGCCGGCCACCGCCGTGCAATCCGACAGCAGCGGGGATTTCGTCTACCTGATCGAGAGCCGGTCCACGCTGCTGGGGCAGCAGAACGCCCTGGTGCGGCTGCCGGTGACGGTGCTGGCCCAGGGCGACGGGACGGTTGCGGTGGATGCGGCCCTGAGCGGCCAGGTTGTGGCCGGGGCGGACAAGCCGCTTGCGGCCGGAGCCTGGGTGCGGGTGGCCGGATGAGGGCCCGGCTGCGCGCCGCGCTGGGCTGGGCGCTGCTGGCGCTGGGGGTGTGCGGGCTGTGTATGCTTTCGGCCGCGCTGCCGGCCGACGGGTACGGGCTGCGGTTTTCGGAACCTCTTTCTGCTGCGCAGGCCGAAGCGCTCGCCACCGCCGCCGGCGACCGCGCCCTGGCGCTGACGCTCTGGCGGGAGAGCGCGGTCACCCTCACCACATCGCGTGGCCGCAGCACGGCGGCCACGGCGGTTTGGGCCGCCGGCAGCCCGGGGCCGGCCTGCCCGGGGCGGTACACGGCCGGCAGCGCGCCCGGCGCGGGCCAGACCGACGGCTGTGCCGTGAGCACCGCGCTGGCCGACGCGCTGTTTGGCAGCCGGGCGGTTGTGGGGCTGGAACTGACGGTGGAAGGCCAGCCCCGGCGGATCACCGGCGTTTTTGTGAGCGAGGAACCTGCCCTGCTCTGCCCCGCCGCGCAGGAAGATCCGGCGGCGGGCGCAACGGCGGCGTATCTTGCCGGCGTCGCTGCCAACGACCCGCGCGGCACGGTGCAGGGGGTGCTGCAGGCCGCCGGCCTGGGCGGGGCCGACCCACTTTTGCTGCCCTACGGCACGCTGCGCTGGGTGCTGGGGGTGGCCGGCACGCTGCCGCTGCTGGCGGCCGGGGTGCGGCTGCTGGAAGGAATCTGGCGCCGCCTGCCCCGCCGCCCGGCTCTGCGCTGGGGCGCGGGGTTCAGCCTGGCGCTCGCCGCCGCGGCGGCGCTGCCGGCGGTTCTGGCCGCGCTGCCGCGCTGGCTGGTGCCGAGCCGCTGGGCGGATTTCGATTTTTGGGGCGGCCTTGCCGCCACCGCCGCCGAAACCTTGCAGAGCCTGTTTTTCCTGCCCCGCACCGTCTGCGACGCCGCGCTGCCCGGCCTGCTGCTGGCAGCCGGCGGGTGTCTGGCGGCCGCGGCCGTGGGGTTTTGGCTGGCAGCCGGCGGCGGGGTAAAAACCATGTAGGGGGCGGCGTCCCCGACGCCCCGGGGAACCCCGCCCCGCCGCAAGCCTCCCCGGGCGGGCAATGCCCGCCCCTACGGTCTCTATCTTTTTCTGACCCTCGTCAAATCACAAATCAAGCGCCGCGGTTGGCCTGCCAACCGCGGCGCTGTTTTTTCCACACTTTCAGCTCAGCTCAAACATCCCGTTGTACAGCTGGTAGTATTCGCCCTTCTGAGCCAGGAGTTCTTCGTGGCCGCCGCGCTCGACGATCTGGCCGTGTTCGAGCACCATGATCGCGTTCGCGTTGCGCACCGTCGAAAGCCGGTGCGCGATGACAAACACCGTGCGGCCTTCCATAAGCTGGTCCATCCCCTTTTCGATCAGCGCCTCGGTGCGGGTGTCGATCGAGCTCGTCGCCTCATCAAGGATCAGCACCGGCGGGTCTGCAACGGCCGCGCGGGCGATCGCGAGAAGCTGGCGCTGGCCCTGCGAAAGGCTTGCGCCGTCGGCCGTGATGCGGGTGTCGTAGCCCTGGGGCAGGCGGCGGATGAAGGAATCGGCGTTTGCGATGCGGGCCGCTTCGATGATCTCCTGCCGCGTCGCGTCGAGTTTGCCGAACCGGATGTTGTCGGCGATCGTGCCGGTGAAAAGATGGGTATCCTGCAAAACGATGCCCAAGGAGCGCCGCAGCGAATCCTTCTCAATCTCCCGCACGTCGATGCCGTCATAGGTCACGCTGCCGGCGTCGATATCGTAAAACCGATTGATGAGGTTGGTGATCGTCGTCTTGCCGGCGCCGGTCGAGCCGACGAACGCGATCTTCTGCCCCGGCTTGGCGTAAAGGCTGATCTGCCGCAGAATCGGGTGGCCGGGGTCGTAGCCGAAGCTGACATCCCGGAACCGCACGTCGCCGCGCAGCGCCTCAAGCGTGCCGTCCGGCTTCTGCCAGGCCCAGCGGCCGGTTTTTTCGGCGCAGGGGGTCAGCGCGCCGGCTTCCTCCCGCACGTTGACAAGGCGGACTTTGCCCGCATCCACCTCGGGTTCAAGCTTCATCGCCTCAAAGATGCGCTCGGCGCCGGCCATGGCGGCGAGCAGGAAGTTGCTCTGCTGGGTGAACTGGTTGATCGGCATGGCGGCCTGCCGCACAAAGACAAGATAGCTCGAAAGGCTGCCGATGTCCATCATGCCGTGGATCGCCATGATCCCGCCCAGCACCGCCACAACCGCATAGTTGATGTACGAGATGCTGACGACGGCGGGCACCATGGTGGCGGCGTAGTTCTGGGCGCCGGTGCCGGCCTTGCGCAGCGTTTCGTTCTTTTCGTCAAAGGCGCGCAGGTTGGCGGCTTCATGGTTAAAGACCTTGATGACCTTCTGCCCGCCGACCATCTCCTCAATATAGCCGTCCACATCGCCGAGCGCGGCCTGCTGGGCCGTATAGAACCGGGTGCTGCGCCTGGCGCTGTACCGGATATAGAGGAACATCGCCGCATAGCCCAGCACCACAACCAGCGAAAGCTGCCAGTTGAGCACAAACAGCATCGCCAGGGTGCCGGTCATCTGGATAAAGCTCTGGATGGTCATCGCAAAGCTGTTGTTCAGCGCATCGGCCACCGTGTCCACATCGTTTGTGAAATAGCTCATGATGTCGCCATGGCGCTGGGTGTCAAAAAAGCGCAGCGGCAGGGCCTGGATATGGCCGAACAGGTCGCGCCGGATGTCATAAAGCACTTTCTGGGCGGCCCGCACCATCGTCTGGGTATAGCCGAGCGCCGACAAAGCGCCGACGGCGTAGATCGCCGCCGTGGCCGCGATGCCGCGCCAGAACCCCGGCAGATCCCCCCGGCCCACGCTGTTGACAACCGGCCGGATCATATAGGTGCCGAGCAGGTTGGCCGCCGCGCTGATGGAAACCAGCACCGCCACAATCAGGAACAGGAACTTGTGCCGCCCCATGTAGGACAGCAGCGTTTTGAAGGTAAAGCCAAAGTTTTTCGGCTTTTTACCCGACAGCGCCCGCGCCATCTTCGGTCCCCCCTTTGTGCTGTGAATGGTAGATTTCCTGGTAGATCGGGTCGGCGGCGAGCAGCTCAGCATGGCTGCCGACCGCGTGGATCTGCCCGTCTTCCAGCACCACGATGACATCCGCCCCCATGACCGAGGTGATGCGCTGTGCGATGATGATCTTGGTCACGCCGGGAAGCGCCCGCAGCGCGGCGCGGATCTTCGCTTCGGTTGCGGTATCGACAGCGCTTGTCGAATCGTCAAAGATCAGCACCTTCGGCTTTTTGAGCAGGGTGCGCGCAATGCACAGCCGCTGTTTCTGCCCGCCCGAAACATTCACCCCGCCCTGGCCGAGGTCTGCATCCAGCCCGCCGGGCATCCGGGACAAAAATTCATCGGCGCAGGCGGCGCGGCAGGCCGCCCAGAGGGTTTCATCGTCGGCTTCAGGGTCGCCCCAGCGCAGGTTTTCCCGCACGGTGCCCGAGAACAGCACGTTCTTTTGCAGCACAATGCCGACTGCGTCCCGCAGCGCGGCGAGGTCATAGTCCCGCACATCATGCCCGCCGACAAGCACCCGGCCCTTTGTTGCGTCATACAGCCGCGGGATCAGCTGCACCAGCGTCGTCTTGGCCGAACCGGTGCCGCCCAGAATGCCGACGGTCTGGCCCGGCTGAATCGCAAGGTCGATATCGGCCAGGGCGTATTCGGCCGCATCGGGGTGGTATTTGAAGCTGACATGCTCAAACCGGATGCCGCCGTCCGGGATTTCGGTGATCGCGTTTTCGGGCGAGGTCAGCGCCACCGGCTCGTCCAGAATTTCGGCCACGCGGTGGGCGCTCGCGAGCGAGCGGGTCATGAGCAGGAAGACGTTTGAAATCATCATCAGCGAGTTCATGACCTGCATAACATAGCTCAAAAAGCTCGTCAGCCGGCCGACGGTCAGGCTGCCCTGCAGGATCATGGTGCCGCCCAGCCCCAGGATCAGCACGCAGGCGGCATACATGGTCAGCTGAAAGGCCGGCAGGTTCAGCACCGCCGTGCGGAAGGTCATCAGGCTGACATCCATAAGCTCTGTGTTGACGGCCTTGAACTTCTCCTCCTCATATTCGCCGCGCACAAACGCCTTGACGGCGCGGATGGCGGTCAGGCATTCCTGCACAACGTTGTTCAGGTGGTCCATCGCCTGCTGCAGTTTGATATACAGCGGCGCGATGTGCCGCACCACAAAGAACAGCACAAGGCCCAAAACCGGCGCGCAGATGAAAAAGACCACCGCAAGCTCAGGGCTCATCCAAAACGCCAGCCCGACGCCGAGCACCAGCATCGCCGGGCCGCGCACCATCGGGCGGAACCCGCCGTTGATCGCGTTTTGCAGCACCGTGACATCGGTGGTCATGCGGGTAATCAGCGAAGAGGTTTCAAAATGGTCGATGTTGCTGAACGCGTAGGTCTGCAGTTTGGCATATTCCGCCCGGCGGATGCGCGCGCCGAACCCGTAGGAAGCGCGCGCCGCATACCGGGCGTAGAGCAGCCCGGTTACCAGCGCAAGCACGGCGCACAGCGCCATCTGCCCGCCAATGGCCAGGATGTTCGGGATATCCTTTTGGGCAACCCCCTCGTCGATGATGTCGCTCATCAGGATCGGGATCACCATCTCGAACGCGCTTTCCACAATGACCAGCAGCATGCCGAGGGCCATATCCTTTTTATACGGCCCCATATAGCCAAGCAGACGTTTGAGGTCTTTCATCTGGGCGGCTCTCCCCCTTTTTCAAGGCAGTCCGGGCGGGTTTGCCGGGCACGGCAGCCGCCTTGACAAGCCATTGATTGATATGTCAACTTTGTTGTCAGCCCCATTATACCGCGCCCCGCCGGCTTGTCAATAGACAGCACGGCAAAATTGGATGGGCGGCCTTTCTTCGCGCCTGAAAGCAAATCCGTTTGTGCGCAAACAGATTTGCTTGGGTAAAGGAATTGGGCGGCGAGGTAAAATATCTCCCCTGTTTTTCAGGGGGCTGAATGTTGTAAGATAAGAATGACCAAGAATAAATAGGCGAGCAAGACTCGCCCCTTGCGAAAGGAGACATGCTGTATGGCCATTCCCTCGTTGCTTTCGGGCGCTACTACGGCAGCGCAATGGCCGGCACGACGCCGGCAACTGCTGGACCTGTTGGCTGCCAATATTTACGGGTACACCCCCGACATTGTGCTGGATGAGAGCCTGCACGTTGCCCCGCTGCATCTTACGCTGGAAAACGGGCTGGTATATGAAGCACACAAGCTGTTTGTGCGCAAAGGGGACGCATATTGCAGCATGCGGTTCGAGATTTTCTATCGCCCACAGGATACCCCGCAGCCCGCCATCCTGATGATCGATGTGTTTGACACAAGCGACATAAACTTTGCGGAGCCGGGCCTGACCGCCAAATGTTACAACCGCCTTGGTTATGAACAGGCCACCCGGGCCGGGTATGCTTCGGTATTTATCCATGCCAATGACCTGTGTAATGACTGCCCGCGCACCTACACCCGCGGCATTATGGAGATTGCCCCCCGTGAGGGTCCCAATGGTTGGGGCACCATAAGCGCCTGGGCCTGGGCTGCCAGCCGCGTGGTTGATGTGCTTTGGGACGACCCACGCTTTGACAATGCACGGCTGGCCGTGGTGGGGGTATCCCGCGCCGGCAAAACCGCGCTGTGGTGCGGCGCGCAGGATGAACGCCTGGCTGTGGTAATCGCCTGCGTGAGCGGATGCGGCGGCGCCTCACTGCTGAGGGGCAAAACCGGTGAGCACATCCGCGATATGGCAGGGCTTTTCCCGCACTGGACCTGTGAGGCCTATGCAAGCTATGCCGACCGGGAAGATGACTTGCCCGTAGACCAGCATATGCTGTTGGCGCTTTGCGCGCCGCGACCGCTGTATCTGTCTGACGCGATTGAAGACAGCTGGGCCGACCCGCACAAAGCCTTTGAGGCCGCCAAACTTGCAAGCGAAGCCTGGCAGCTGCTGGGCCGCAAAGGGCTGCTGGGAGATGATTTTCCGCCGGTGGACACCCCCCTGCAGGCGGGCGACATCGGGTATCATGTACGCACCGGCGGCCACGGGTTGCTGCCGTATGACTGGGAATGCTACCTGACATTCCTGAAGAAGTACTTTGGCTAAGCAGGCGCGGCGGTTCCGGTCACTGCGGTGGAAGTTTGGGCTGGCATCAACCGCCATCATCCTGACCGTCGTGGTACTGATGGGCTTTTGTACCTGGGTTGGGATTTCCTGCCTGGAGCTGGACGACGCCCTTGATGCCAACCAGCGGCTGGCACAGGCGATGGGACGCCGTTTTGACGAAAATGCCGATGCTGTCAAACGGCAAATTGATTTTGTCACCTTGGACGGCACGCTGGAGCAAAAACTGGCCCAATGGCGCCAGGGGGGCCTGCTTGAAAAGGAGCTGAAGTCCCTCATCACACTGCGCAGTATGTCTATGGAGGAAATTGGCGGAGTTTACCTGTACGATTTGGATGGGCGGTTGATTACCAAATGGGTTCGCACACCCAACCGTCCCGGCAACTATGAGCTCCCCAACCAGATGGATCCTGCCTTGTACAGCCCTAGCGGCCAGGTCACTGCCTTCTTCTTTGAAGAACAGCTGGTCTTCCAGCGCGCTGTGCGCACGCTGGAAGACTGGCAGGTAGTGGCCTATATTTCCTTTGTCTATGATGCCGATGTGCTGCGCAGCCGTCTGAATCTGATTGCCGGACAAAATGCCCAGCTGCTGGCCCTGTACGACAGTGAAACCGACGTGCTGATCACCAGCCAGGCAGACAGCGCAGGCGCATTTCGCCAGGCCCTGGTCGGCCTGGCGCCGTCCAAGCTGGAAAACGGCACCTTCCTGCCCGTAGACGGAATGGGGGAATACCTGATCTGCGGCACGCCGGTCATCCGGGAAAACTGGTACCTGCTTACCGCAGTGGAAAAGGCCCAGATATTCCGGGCCGAGCGCGCCGTACTGCTCATCACCCTGGTGTTTGCCTCGATCGGGGTGCTGCTCTCCCTTGCGGTCATGGCGCTGACCGGCCGGATGATCCTGCGGCCTTTGCGGCGCATTACCCAAGCCACCCGTGAAGTGGGGGACGGACGATATACAGCAACCCTGCCCACCGACACTTCGGATGAGCTGGGGCTGCTGGCTGTGAGCTTTAACGAAATGAGCAGCCAGATTGATCGCCTTGTGAACCAGAAACTCAAAAGCGATCTGGCTTATCAGGAAATGCAGCTTTCACTGCTGCAAAAACAAATCAACCCGCATTTCCTGTACAACACGCTGGAATGCATCAACGCACTGGCCCAGCTGGGCCGCACCGATGACGTGCGCACGGTAACCGTTTCCTTTGCCAGCCTGCTAAAAACGCAGCTGACCGATCAGCGGTTCTGCACAGTAGGGCAGGAGATTGCCTGCACCGAAAACTTTTTAAAAATCTACCGCATTATGCGCGGCAATTCGCTGCACGCCTGCATTACCCTGCCACCCGATTGTGCCGGCCTGATTATGCCGAGCCTGCTGTTGCAGCCGCTTGTGGAAAACGCCGTACTGCACGGGTTGCGAAGCCGCGCCGGCACGGGCTGCTGTTCGGTGGAGGTTTCACGGGATGCACAGTGGCTTTGTTTGAGCGTATCCGACGATGGCTGCGGCGCCCCGGCCGAAGTTGTATCTGCGGTACAGGCATATGTTACCGACGGAAACGCCCCGGCCGGACGGCTTGGTATTGGATTGCGTAATGTTATTGACCGCCTGCGGTTTGTGTATGGGGATGCCGCCCGCTTTACGTTATACAGCGACCCTGAATGGGGCACCGCCGTTGAGATCAAGCTGCCACTGAACCAGGTGTACCGGATGGACGACGCCCCTGCCGGCAAAGGCTGAAGCTGACGGCCGCCCTCATACCAGCACCGGGGCGTTGTTTCCTTGCGCCCCGGCTTCGTTATTGCAAAGGAAGGAAGGATATGTGCGTATACTCTGTCGTCCTGCTGGATGATGAAGAACTGATTTTGCAAAGCCTGGCCGGTTTGATCGACTGGGCTTCTTTGGGCTGCTATATAGCGGCCACCGCCACCGACGGTCAGGCCGGGCTGACCATTCTGGACCGATTGCATCCTGATCTTGTCATCACTGACATCCGCATGCCGGGTGCTTCCGGGCTGGATATTGCCCGGCACTGCGCCCGGTATCTACCGCGATGCCGGGTTATACTGCTTTCCGCCTATGCCGATTTCCACTATGCCCAAGAAGCTATTCAGGAGGGGGCGCTCGCTTACCTGCTAAAGCCAATTGACAAAAATGAATTGACCGCCGTGGTTGGCCGGGCCGTAGATAAACTTCGGGAGGATAAAACCACTGCCGCCGCACAAGAACAGATGCAAACCGACATGGAAAACGCCCGGACAATGGCAACCTCCAGCCTGCTGTTCAACCTGGCAAGATATGGTACCACCGGCACCCAGGGGCCCTTGTCTGTCCAGGCCGAAGGTGTCGCCCGCCGCCCCGGCGTGGTGGTATCCCTTCAGTTTTTCAATGGCAAACAGCCGGTTACCACCACCTTGGCGGAAGGCCAACGTTTTTGGCAAACCCGCCTGCAGCATGCCGGTTGGCAACCGATTTTTGGCAGCGCAAGTGAAAAGCTGATTCTGACCTGCGTGCTGCCCGGGGGAATTGCCCGCACCACCGCCCGTGAGCGGCTCATCCGGGTCATGCGGCAGATTGTGCCAGACACGCCGGAAACCTGGGGGCTCTGCGTGGCCTGTGTAAGCCCGGTTTACCACAATGCCGAAACATTGCAGCAATGTTACCGCACCTGTTTGCAGATGCTGGACGCCGGCTTTTTCTGTGAAGCAGACAGCGTACTGGATACGGTTGCCCCTCCGGCAGCTTTTATGCCGCCTGCACCGGTGGAGCCGCTCTGCCATGCTGTCCTGCTGGGGCAGTGGGCGCAAGCACAGGCCTGGCTTGCGCAGGAAAAGCAATCCCTGGCGGCGCGGCGGGACAAGCCTTTCGCGCTTGAGCGTATCCGGGCCATGCAGCGATCTATGGCGCGCTGCGCGCTGCAACTTTCGATGCCGACCGAAGGGCTGTGGCAGCATACGGTCGAAAATGAAAATTTCGGCGCCCGGTTCGAAGTTTTGTGCCATGGCGCCGAGCAAATCACGCAGTACGCCGTACAAAAGAGCGATCTGATCGGCCGCGCCTGCCTGTACCTGGAGGAACATTTTGCCGAAAATGACCTGAGCCTGGAACGGGTTTCGGACGCCTGCGGGGTCAACAGCAGTTACCTGAGCCGTGCATTCAAAAAAGCGCGCGGCACCAACTTTCTGGAGTATTTGACCGATCTGCGCATCCGCCACGCCCAGCAGCTGCTGGCCAACACCGCATTGAAGACCTATGAAATCGCGGCACAGGTGGGTTTCAGCGACCCGCATTACTTCAGCCAGGTATTCAAAAAGCGCTGCGGTTGTACGCCGGCCAGCTGGCGGGCCGAGGCACGCAAAGGTTAAAAATTTCCACCCGAATGTGCAAAATGTCCTCTTTTTTGCACCTTGGCAACCCGGTACAATAAAGCCAAGCCAAGGGGGATACCACCCCGCCACACATTCCAACAAAAAAGGAGGAGACATATGAAACGCACAATGACAACCCGCAAAGTCCTGGCCATCGGCCTGAGTGCCGCCTTGGCAGCCACCGCCCTGGGCGGATGCAGCGGCAGCGGTTCGTCCGCCGCATCCGGCAGCACAAACAGCGCAGGCAGCACCGGGAGTTCCCAAAGCGCCGCCGACGCAGAACCTGTTGTGATGGACCTGATCTGGTGGACCGACGGCAACGAAACCACTGTCATGCAGAGTTTGATCGATGAATACGAGGAGATGCACCCCAACATTACCATCAACCTGCAGGAAATCGCGTTTGAGGATCTGACTACCAAGCTGCAGATGTCAATTGCCGGTGGGGAAGCCCCCGCCATGTCCCGCTGCACCGAAACCACGGTGAGCCAGCTGCATGACGCGATGATTGATTTCAATGAGTATGTCGATGGCGAAGCGCTCAAGTCGGAATATCTGGATTCGGTTGATTATCTGTATCTTTCAGGCGACCAGATCGCAGCCATTCCCACCGAGGTCACGGCCAATGGCATGATCTACAACAAAACAGCCTTTGAGAAGGCCGGCGTTGAAGTACCGACCGGGCCGGACGATATTTGGACCTGGGACGAATTCAAGCAGGCGCTTCAACAGGTGGTGGACAGCGGCGCTGTGCAATATGGCATGGTGATCGACAATCCATCCCACCGATGGGCGACCATGCTGTATGAATTTGGAGGCAGCCTGGCAAACGCCGAAGGCGGCAACCTTTCAAGCCCCGAAAGCATGAACGCCATCAACTTTACCAAACAGCTGTTTGACGAAGGGCTGGCCGTGAGCAGCATCTGGCTGAGCGGCGAGGATCCGAACAACCTGTTCCGCTCCGGCCAGGTTGCAGTGCACATTGCCGGCACCTGGATGATCCAGAACTATGAGGAAAACATCCAGGACTTTGAGTGGGGCGTCACCTACATGCCGGTCGGCACCACCCGTTCCTCGGTGCCGGGCGGCAAGAGCCTGACCGCCTTCAAGGGTACCGGCTGCGAGCAGGAGGCCGTCGATTTCATCACCTGGGTCACCGCACAGGAACAGAACGCGCGCTATTGCCAGGAATGCCTGTATGTTTCGCCGCGCGCGGACAATGCAGACATGGAATACCCTGTCCGGTCCGAAGAGTTCGCCATTTTTGCCGACGAACTTGCCAATACGCCAGCGACCGTCAACTTTGATCTGAGCATGCCGGGTTACAGCACGCTCGCGCTGACCGCGCTGCAAAACCTTTGGCCGGAGGTTCTGGTCGGTTCGCTCACACCGGAGGAAATGGCTGCGGAAATTGACGCGCAAACCAATGAATTCATGCAGGAGAACGGATACCTGAGCTGACAGCCCGGGCCGTTGCCAGACCGCCTTCCGGCAAAAGGGGGCGCGGGGCGCTGCCCTGCGCCCCTTTGCCATACACAAAAGGAGTCCTGCCCTATGAAAAAAAGTAAGCGTTCCTCCCTCTCTTCAACCGAAATGAAAATCTTTCCCTATTTGATGATTGCGCCAAACCTGCTGATTTTTGCGGCTTTCATCGCTGTGCCGGCCGTATTCGGGCTTATCTATTCCCTGACCGACTGGGGCGGCATCGGTGCGCTGCACTTTATAGGCTTTGAAAATTATATGGAGCTGTTCGGTGACCGGCGTTTTTGGATCTCAATCCGGCAAACCTTCCTGTATGCGATCATCAGCCTTCCCCTGATTATGGTTGTGTCGCTGCTGTTGGCCGTGCTGCTTGTCAAAAACATCCGCGGGCGCGGCTTTTTCCGGGCAGTGTTTTACTGGCCTTCCATGATTTCTTACATTGTGGTCGGCCTGCTGTTCCAGTTCATTTTTGGCGACAGCACCGGCGTAATCAACTATTTGCTTTCCACTGTGGGGCTGCAGGATGTGAACTGGTTTACCAACAGTTTCACCGCAATGGCCATCGTAATTGTGGCAACGGTCTGGTCGCGCACAGGTTTTTACATGGTCACCTTTATTTCCGGGCTGCAGAGCATTGACGATACCTACTACGAAGCTGCCGAAGTGGACGGCGCAAGCCCGCTGCGCAAATTCACATCGATCACGCTGCCGCTGCTTAAACCAACGATGTTCCTTGTCATGATCCTTTCGTTCATTGACCTGTTCAAGCAATACGGCCTGGTCATCACCATGACCAACGGCGGCCCCGCCGGGGCGACAAAGTTTGCCGTACAGTACATCTATGAAGAGGCGTTCCAGAAATTCCGGCTGGGATATGCCAGCGCACTTTCGATGGTAATTCTGGTCATTCTGGCCGTGTTGACCCTGCTCCAATTCAAACTGAACAATGGGGGTGCCATTGATGACTGAGACCAAAAAATCCGTTCTGCGGGACGAATCCGGCCGCGCAATCCAGGGACGCAGCGGCCGCAAAGAAAACAACCTGCTGACCTACCTTATACTGGCGGTGTTTGTTGTCATTTACCTGTGCCCCATCTTGTGGATGACGCTGTCCTCCTTCAAGGCGGACGCGGAACTCTTCCGCTATCCGCCACAGCTGCTGCCTGACCAGTTCTCACTTGAGAACTATTTTGACGCCTGGTCGCGCGGGGATTTCAACCTGTATTTCCGCAATACCGCCGTTGTCGCAGTCAGCGCCACCGTGCTGACTGTCATCATCAACACAATGGCCGGTTACGCCTTTGCCAAATACAACTTTCCGGGCGGCACCGCCATCTTCCTGTTTTTCCTTGCCACCCTGATGTTGCCGCTGGAAGTTCTGATGATTCCAATTTTTCAGGTGGTTAAGGTGTTTGGGCTGTACAACAACTTTTTGGGGCTGATTATCCCTTCCGCCGCGACGCCGGCCGGCGTTTTCCTGGTACGGCAGTATTTTTTGACCATTCCCAACGAGATTATGGAATCCGCCCGCATCGACGGCGCCAGCGAAACCAAAATCTTTTTGCGGCTGATGCTGCCTTTGGCCAAACCAATCATGAGCGTGCTGGCCATTTTTGCCTTTCTGTGGCGCTGGAATGACTATATGTGGCCGCTGGTTGTCATTCGTGATTCAAACAAATACACCGTGCAGCTGGCGCTGGCCAATTTTTCCGGCCAGTATGCCGTGGACTGGGGCAGTTTGCTTGCGATGTCAGTATTGACAATGATCCCGGTTCTGATCCTGTTCCTGTTGTTCCAGAAGCAGTTCATGAAAGGGATGGTTGCCGGCGCAGTCAAGGGGTGACTGGCGCTGCGCCCTCCGATCCGGTATAATAGAAAGGAAGTGACCCCATGCTGTTGCACCGATGGGAAAGTTATGAAACCGACGCGCTGGGCACCCTGCTGCACGGCGACGCTGCCGATGTTCGCCTGGTGTTCCTGACACCTGAAATTTTGCGCATTCGGGTCAGTTTTTCCCGGCAGTTTCCGGAACATTCTTATACCCTTGTCACCACAGCCTGGCCGGACGCCTTCGACAGCTTGCTGCAGGCTGAGCGGCGCCGCATTGCGCCGCTTGCGGTGCCGCCCGCTATCGGGCCGGACGGTTGCATACAGTTTGACTTTCCGGGCGGGCGGCTGTGCGTGGCCAGGGAACCGTTTGCCTGCACCTTGTATGGTCCGGACGGCGCCGTGCGCTACCGTGACCTGCCCACCCGCGCCTATGAGCAAGACTGGCTGGGCCGGGTCAGCCACTACAGTGTCTTTGATGAAGCGCATATGCATTTTTACGGCTTCGGAGAAAAAAATGGCCCGCTGGACAAACGCGGCCGGCGCATGCGGATGAACCCGAAGGATGCACTGGGCAGTGATCCGGAAAACGGCGACCCACTGTACAAGCATATCCCATTTTATCTGCAAGTCGATGACCGCAGCGGCGAGGCCGTGGGGTTATTTTACCACAACAGCTACGACTGTGTCTTTGATATGGGGCAGGAAATCAGCGGTTACTGGCCGCGCTACCGTTACTGGCAGGCGGATGGCGGAGATATCGATCTGTTCTTGCTGCTGGGGCCGACGCCGGCCGACGTGCTGCGCCAATATACTCTGCTGACCGGACGCAGCGCGATGCCTCGGCGCCAGGCGCTCGGCTTTTCGATGACGACAATGTATTACTGCGAGCTGGAGCGGGATTGTGACCGCGAGATCGAACAGGTCGTGGACGCCTTTGCCGCCAACGGCCTTCCGCTGGACAATTTCTGGCTGGGCAGCGGGTATTCTGCCGGGGAGGAAGATCGCCTGCGGTACGTTTTCCACTGGAACCGTGATCGCTTTCCCGACCCGCCGGGCTTTGTGGCCCGGATGGCCCGGCGTGGGCTGGAGGTTGTGCCAAACCTGAAGCCCGGCCTGCTGGCCCGCCACCCCGACCTGCCCAACCTGCTGGAACAGCCCCGCGCGCTGGTACGCGAACCGGACGGCGAGACGCCGGCGGTAGGGCGCTGGTGGGGCGGCCCCGGACGGTTTTTTGACTTCACCGCCCCTGCCGGGCGGGAAGCCTGGAAAAAGCTGCTCAAAGCGCGGATTTTGGAAAAAGGCATCCGCGGCATCTGGAACGACAACTGTGAATATGACGGCATTGAGGACCGCAGCGCCGTCTGTGAAGCAGACGGGCTGGGCGGTACGATGGCCGAGTACAAGCCGCTGCAGAGCAACCTGATGGGGCTGGCCGCCTGTGAAGCCTCACAGGAAGTCTACCCGCATGAGCGCCCCTATGTCATCAGCCGGGCCGGGTACGCCGGTATCCAGCGCTACGCCCAGGTTTGGGACGGCGACAACTTGACCGATTGGCGCAGTTTGCGCTACAACATCCAGACCATTGTTGGCATGGGGCTTTCCGGCGTGCCCAACACCGGCGAGGATATCGGCGGTTTTGCGGGCGGCGCACCCGACGCCGAGCTTCTGCTGCGCTGGGTACAGTGCGGTGTGTTCCAGCCCCGGTTCTGCATGAACTCCGCCAACAACGACAACACCGTCACCCAGCCCTGGATGTACCCGGAGCTTCTGCCACTGCTGCGCCAGGCGTTCGGGCTGCGGTACAAGCTGCTGCCCTACCTGTACACCCAGCTGTATCTGGCCCACCAGGATGGCACGCCGGTTTTACGACCGCTGTTCTGGGAGTTCCCACAGGACGCCGACTGCTACCGAGATGATTCGGCCACCTTCCTGTTCGGCCCGGCGCTGCTGGTGGCCAATGTGGTGGAGCCCGGCGCCGCGGCGCGCACGCTGTACCTGCCGGCCGGCTGCGCCTGGTACGACTGCAACGACAATCTGCGCGCCTATGCGGGTGGGCAGACGATCACGGTGCCGGTGGGGCCGGGTTCGATCCCGATGTTTTTACGCGGCAGCGGTGTGCTGTACACAAGCCCTGATCTGCACAAACTCGCAACCGACACCGTGCACAACCTTGACCTGCTGGTTGCGGCTGAGACCGACTGCACTACCGTTTACTATGAGGACGACGGTCATAGTGACCGGTTTGAACAGGGCGACTACGCCCGCACCGACATCACGGTGCAGGCCGGTGAACGCACGACGCTGCGGTTTGTGCGCAGCGGCCAGGCGGACTCTGCCCTGCAGCAGATGACGGTGGCGCTTGTCAGCAAACGCAAAGGGGCGATGGCCGTACTGCTGGAAGGCCGTCCCCTACCCCGCTTTTTACTGCCTGATCTGTTTGCCAAAGCCGAGGCCGGCTGGTACTACGACCTGCGCGACCGCACGGTTCGTGTACGGTTTGCAGTGCCATCTTCCCGCGATTTCACCCTGACCATCAGCTGCGAACCCTTTGATTTGATCGGGATGACACAGGAATAAGAGCTGTTAAGTGTTGAGCATTCAGCGTTACAATCTTGTACTTCGCGATCAAAACTTCCCCAAGGAGGTGTTCCCATGCAACAATATCTTGCCGCGTTAGATCAGGGCACGACCAGTACGCGGTGTATTCTGTTTGACCATGACGGCCGTGCCTGTGTGACCGCCCAGCGGGAGATTGCCCAGTTTTACCCCCACCCGGGCTGGGTGGAACAGGACCCGCTGGAAATTTGGACCGCAACGCTGGCAGTACTGCGCCAGGCCATGACGCAGGCCGGTATAGAGGCCGGGCAGCTGGCCGGCATTGGCATTACCAACCAGCGTGAAACCACCCTTGTGTGGGAACGCGCCACCGGCAAACCGGTGTACAACGCGATTGTCTGGCAGTGCAGGCGTACCGCTGAGCGGATTGAAACGCTTACACCTGCACAGGCAGAGTCCATCCGGCAAAAGACAGGCCTGATACCCGACGCCTATTTTTCCGCCAGCAAAGCCGAATGGATTTTGCGGCATGTGCCCGGCGCCGCCGACCAGGCCCGCCGCGGGGAACTGCTGTTTGGTACGGTGGACAGCTGGCTGCTGTGGAACCTGACCGGCGGCACGCTGCACGCCACCGATGAAACCAACGCCAGCCGCACGATGCTGTTTGACATCCATCGCCGCTGCTGGGACGAAGAACTGCTGGCCCTGTTCGGGCTACCGGCCGCCATGCTGCCCCGGGTGCTGCCTTCCAGCCATCTGTATGGGCACACCGCGCCCGATCTGCTGGGCGCGCCCGTGCCGCTGGCCGGCGTGGCGGGCGACCAGCAGGCCGCCCTGTTCGGCCAATGCTGCTGGGAAGCCGGCGCCGCGAAAAATACATACGGAACCGGCTGCTTTCTGTTGATGCACACCGGCGGCAGGGCGATCACCTCCCGCCATGGGCTGCTGACAACGCTGGCTGCCAGCGACGATACCGGCGGTGGCTATGCGCTGGAAGGCAGCGTATTTGTGGCCGGAGCCGCCATTCAATGGCTGCGCGACGAACTGCATATCCTGGAGACTGCCGGCCAGAGCGAGCGCTACTGCCACGAATGCCCCGATACCGGCGGCGTATACCTGGTGCCGGCCTTTGCAGGGCTGGGCGCGCCGTACTGGCAGCCGGAGGCCCGCGGCATGCTGGTGGGGCTGACCCGCGGCAGTTCCCGCGCGGTGCTTGTGCGGGCCACGGTGGAATCGATGGCCTATCAGGTGCGGGATGTGCTGGAAGCGATGCAGCAGGACGCCGGTCTGGCTCTGCAAACGCTGCGGGTGGATGGCGGCGCCAGCGCCAACAACTTTTTGCTGCAGTTCCAGGCCGACCTGCTGGGCGCCGACCTGATCCGGCCGACCTGTATTGAAACGACCGCGCTCGGTGCGGCCTACCTGGCCGGGCTGGCTGTCGGCTTTTGGGCTGACCGGGCGGAACTGGCCCGGATCTGGCAGGCCAATTGTCGGTTTGTAAGCCGAATCACCCCCGCAGCCCGCGCACAGCGGCTGGCCGGCTGGCGGCGTGCGGTGGACAGCGCATTGTATTGGGCGCGGTGGCAGGCCCCCGCAGAACAGGAGGTTTCAGATGCCAATGACAGACTATGACGTGATTGTGGTGGGCGGCGGCGTGGTGGGCTGCGCCGCCGCGCGGGAGCTGGCGCGGTACCGCTGCCGGGTGGCGCTGGTTGAGCGCGCCGAGGATGTCTGCGCGGGCACATCCAAGGCCAACAGCGCGATTGTCCACGCCGGGTTTGACGCAAAGCCCGGCACCGCCAAAGCCCGGTTTAACCTGCTGGGCAACCGGCGGATGGAACCGCTTGCCCGCGAGCTGGATTTTGAGTTTATCCGCAACGGTTCGCTGGTGCTCTGCCTGGACGAAGCCGACCGCCCCAAACTGGCCGCGCTGGCCGCCCGCGGGCTGCAAAACGGCGTGCCCGGCCTGCGGCTGCTGACAGGCGAGGAGGCGCGCAGGCTGGAGCCGAACCTCAGCGCGCGGTGCGTTGCGGCGCTGTACGCGCCGACCGGCGGCATTGTCTGCCCGTTCGGGCTGACCATTGCGCTGGCCGAAAACGCCTGCGACAACGGGGTGGACTTTCACTTTTTGACCGCCGTGACAGCCGTAGCCCGCACGGCCGAAGGCTACCGGCTTGAGACTTCCCGCGGCCCGCTGACCGCCCGCGCCGTTGTGAACGCAGCCGGGGTCTATGCCGACGAACTGCACAACCAGGTCAGCGCGCGGCGGCTGACCATCACCCCGCGCAAGGGGGATTACTGCCTGCTGGACAAAAGCGCCGGCGGCCATGTGCAGCACACGATCTTCCAGCTGCCGGGCAAGGCCGGCAAGGGGGTGCTGGTCACCCCGACCGTGCACGGCAATTTGCTGCTGGGCCCCACCGCCACCGACACCCCCGACAAGGAAAACACCGCCACCACCGCCGCCGAGCTCGACTTTTTGCAGCGCAAGGCGGCCGAAGGGGTGGACGGGCTGCCGCTGCGGGCGGTCATCACCTCCTTCAGCGGGCTGCGCGCCCACGAGGCAGGCGACGACTTTGTGCTGGGCGAGCCGGCCGACGCCCCGGGCTTTTTTGACGCCGCCGGCATCGAAAGCCCCGGCCTGACCAGCGCGCCGGCCATCGGCCTGTGGCTGGCCGAGCAGGCGGCCGCCCGGCTGGGCGCCGAACCGCGGGCGGACTGGAACCCCCGCCGCCGGGGCATTCTGCGCGCGGCCGCCCTGCCGGCCGAAGAGCGCCGCGCCCTGGTTGCCGCACAGCCGGCCTACGGCGCGATCGTCTGCCGGTGCGAGCAGATCAGCGAGGGGGAAATCCTCGACGCGCTGCACCGCACCCTGGGCGCAAAATCGATGGACGGGCTCAAGCGCCGGGTGCGACAGGGCATGGGGCGCTGCCAGGGCGGCTTTTGCACCCCGCGCGCGATGGAACTGCTGGCCGAGGCCCTCGGCGTTCCGATGGAACAGATCTGCAAAAACGAACCGGGCTCCTGCCTGATCCACTGTGAGGAGACTACGCGATGAAACCAAGCTGCGACCTTGTCATCATCGGCGGCGGGCCGGCCGGCCTGGCCGCCGCCTGCGCGGCGCACGACGCCGGCGTGACCGATATCCTGGTGCTGGAGCGGGACAGCCGCCTGGGCGGGATTCTCAACCAGTGCATCCACAACGGGTTCGGGCTGCACACCTTCCGGCAGGAGCTGACCGGCCCCGAATACGCCGACCGATACATCGAGATGGCGCGCCGCGCCGGCATCCGCTGCCAGTGCGGCACGATGGTGCTGGCGCTGGGGGCCGACCGCACCGTGACCGCCGTCAGCCGCGAAGAAGGGCTGTTCACACTGCAGGCCGGGGCGGTGATTTTGGCGATGGGCTGCCGTGAGCGCCCGCGCGGCGCGCTGAACATCCCGGGCAGCCGGCCCGCCGGCATCTACACCGCCGGCACCGCCCAGCGGCTGATGAACATCGAAGGGCTGCGGGTCGGGCAGGAGGTCGTGATCCTCGGTTCGGGGGATATCGGGCTGATTATGGCCCGCCGCATGACGCTGGAAGGCGCCAAAGTGCGTGCCGTGGCCGAGCTGATGCCCTATTCGGGCGGGCTCAAGCGCAACATTGTGCAGTGCCTGGACGATTACGGCATCCCGCTCAAGCTGCGCCACACCGTGGTGGCCATCCACGGCCGGCGCCGGGTGACCGGCGTGACGCTGGCCGAAGTGGACGAACACCGCCGCCCGATCCCCGGCACCGAGGAGGAGATCCCCTGCGATACGCTGCTGCTCTCGGTCGGGCTGCTGCCCGAAAACGAGCTTTCGCGCGAGGCCGGCCTTGCGATCGACCCCGTCACCGGCGGGCCGCGGGTCAACGGCCGGCTGGCCACCAGCGCGCCCGGCATCTTTGCCTGCGGCAACGTACTGCATGTGCACGACCTGGTCGATTATGTCTCGCAGGAGGCCGCGCTGGCCGGCCGGCAGGCGGCCGCCTGGCTGCGCAGCCCCGCGCCCGCGGCCCGCAGCATCCCGCTGCGCGCCGGACACGGCGTGCGGTACACCGTGCCCCAAAGCCTCGATGCGCTCGACGAACCGGTGACCATCCGGTTCCGGGTGGATACTATCTACCGCGACCGGTATGTCAGCCTGTATCTTGACGGCGAACGGCTGATCCACCGCCGGCGGCGGGTGCTGGCCCCCGGCGAGATGGAACAGCTGACCCTGACGCCGGAACAGCTGGCCGCGCACCCCGAACCGGCCGAACTGACTGTCTGCCTGGAGGTGGAGTAAATGGAACAGCGCGAACTGACCTGCATCAACTGCCCGCTGGGCTGCCAGCTGACCGTCACGCTGGAAAACGGCGCCGTGGCAACCGTAGCCGGCAACGGCTGCCCGCGCGGCGACCGCTATGCCCGTGATGAAGTCTGCCACCCGGTGCGGATGCTCACCTCGACGGTGCCGGTGCGCGGCGGCGCGCTGCGGCGCGTTTCGGTCAAAACGGCCGCGCCGATCCCCAGGGAGCGGATTTTCGCCGCCATGGCCGAAATCCACCGCCTGGCCTTTGATGCGCCGGTACAGGCCGGGCAGGTGCTCTGCCCCGATCTGGCCGGCACCGGCGTCCCGCTGGTCGCCACCAAGGGGGTGGCCGCACGCTGACACGCGGCGGGTGTTCCCCCAAAAACCTTCTTTCCCAAAAAAGTCAATTCCCAAAAATCCCCGGCACCCCCTCGATTTTTGGGAATTGACTCGTTTTTATTCGTTGTATCGCTAAAAGTTAATTCCCAAAAATCATTTTATTTTTGGGAATTAACAAAACCTCTCATTTATTTTTGGGAAAGAAAAAGCCCATAAATATAAGTAAAACACTATATAAAAATATATATTATTAGTTTTGTTGTTCAGTCTTTTTTTCTCTTTGTTTCCCAAAAATACAAGTTCATTCCCAAAAATCCAAGTATTTTTGGGAATGAACTATTGACGCTGCAGCGCTGAAAAGTGAGGTATTTCCCAAAAATAGAGGGGGTGTCAGGGATTTTTGGGAATTGTGGGAACGGGGTCCCTGCGCCGCTTTTACCGGCTGCGCCGTGCGCGCACAACCAGCCCGGCCGCGCAGCCCACCGCCGTAGGCAGCACCCAGCCGAACCCTTTGGCGTAAAGCGGCAGCCAGGCGGCGGCCCAATCCACAACCGGCTGCACCGCCGGCGCCGCGCCGGCCGGCAGCGCGCGCAAAAATTCCAGCACCGCGGCCGCCGCCGTGCAGCCCAGCCCGCCGCGCAGCACGGCGCGGTCATCGCCATACAGCGGGCCGGCCAGCGTCAGCAGGATCAGCACAATGGCCAGCGGATACAGCGCCATGAGCACCGGCTGCGACCAGGCCAGGATGGCGTCCAGGCCAAGGTTCGCGATCAAAAACGAGAGCAGGCAGAACCCCACCGCCCACACCCGGTAGGAGGGCCCGTGCGGGAAGATTTCGACAAAGGTTTCGCCGCAGCTGGTAATCAGGCCGACCGCCGTTTTCAGGCAGGCGACGGTCACCGTTGCCGCCAGGATCAGCGCGCCGGCGCGGCCGAAGTAGGCCGCCGCGATCTGGGCCAGCGCTTCGCCGCCGTTGGCCGCTGCCGCAAACCGGCCGCGGCTTTGCGCGCCGACAAGGGTAACCAGCAGGTAGATGCCCGCCATCAGGGCGGAGCTGAACACCCCGGCGCAGACCGTGCTCACCGCCACATCGCCGGGCGCGCGCACCCCCAGCCGCCGGATGGCCTGCACCACCAAAATGCCGAAGGCCAGGCCGGCCAGCGCATCCATCGTGTTGTAGCCTTCCAACAGGCCGGTGGCAAACGGCGCGGCCCGGTACGCGCCGGCGGGTTCCACCGCCGCGGCCTGCCCCAGCGGCGCGGCCAGCGCGCGCAGCACCAGCACCGCCAAAAACGCCAGGAACAGCGGGTTGAGCACCTTGCCCACCCAGGTCAGGATCTGGCCCGGCCGCAGCGAAAAGAACAGCACCACCGCAAAAAACGCAAGCGAAAACACGCCCAGCGCCGCCCCGCCGCCCGGCGCCAGCGGCGCGATGCCCACGGTGTAGGAGACGGTGGCGCAGCGCGGGATTGCAAAAAACGGCCCGATGGTCAGGTACAAAACGCAGGTAAAGGCAAGCCCGTACCCGCGCCCCACCCGGCTGCTGAGCGCCAGCAGGCCGGATTCCCGGCTGAGTCCGAGCGCCGCCACGCCCAGCAGCGGCAGCCCGACGCCGGTGATCAGGAAGCCGGCCGCGGCCGCCCAGAGGTTGCGCCCCGCCAGCTGGCCCATCGCCACCGGGAAGATCAGGTTCCCCGCCCCGAAAAACAGCCCGAACAGCATGCTGCCCACCGCCGCAAGCTGCCGCCATGTAAGCTTTTGCATGGTATGATCGCCTCCACGCCCTGGTCGTTTCGGATATAGTGTAGCACAGCGCCGGCGGGCTGCCAAGCCCCGGGGGGGCTGTCAGCGGGGCAGCGTTTCGGCCAGCCGCGCATACCGGAACAGGTTGGCGGCGGTTGCGCGCAGGTCCTGCGGGGCGCGGCGGCGCAGCACGGAAAACGGCTGCGCCACCCGGTTGATGCTGAACATGGCGCAGACGCCCTGGCCCAGCAGCTGTTCGGCGCCTTCCCCAATATCGCCGGCAATCACAACCACCGGCACGCCCTTGGCCCTGGCGCGGGCGGCCACGCCGGCCACCACCTTGCCGCGGGCGCTCTGGCCGTCGATGCGGCCCTCCCCGGTCAGCACAAGGGAGCAGCCTTCCAGCATCCGGTCAAAGCCCACGGTATCCAGCACGGTTTCAATCCCGCTTTGCAGCCGCGCGCCAAAAAAGGCCGCCGCGCCGGCGCCCAGCCCGCCGGCAGCCCCGCCGCCCGGCAGCGCCAGCAGGTCCAGCCCGGCTTCCGGCCCGGCCACCTCGGCCAGGTGACGCAGGCCGGCATCCAGGCGGGGCAGGTCGGCCGGGGCGGCGCCTTTCTGGGGCGCAAACACGGCGGCCGCCCCCTGCGGGCCGCACAGCGGGTTGTCAATATCGCAGATGGCGGTCACCGTCACGCCGCGCAGCGCTTGCCGGGCGGGGGCGGCGTCTATGCGGGCAATTTCGGCCAGCGTATCCCCCACCGGGACAAAGGCTTCGCCGTTTGCCCTGTAAAACCGCACGCCAAGCGCGGCCGCCGCGCCGGCGCCGCCATCGTTGGTGGCGCTGCCGCCCAGCCCCAGCACAATCCGGCGGGCGCCGTGCGCCACCGCGTCGGCCAGCAGTTCGCCGACGCCGTAGGTGGAAGCCTGCCCGGCGCCCGGCCGGCCGGCCGCCAGCGGCAGCCCGGCCGCGGCAGCCATCTCGATCACGGCGGTTTCACCCATCCGGCCATAGGCGGCGTCCACCCATTCGCCAAAGGGGCCGTGCACGCGGCAGCGCCGCTTTTCCCCCGGCAGCACCGCCAGAAACGCATCGACGGTGCCTTCGCCGCCGTCCGCCACCTCCACCCGGGTTACCGCCGCTTCGGGCCAGCAGGCGCGGGCCTCCTCCTCCAGAATCCGGCCGACCTCCCGGCTGGACATTGTGCCCTTGAATGAATCAGGGATAATCAAAATCTTGTTCATCACAGCCTCCAGACCAAAAGACAGGATACACCTTGTGTACCCTGTTTTTACAGTTTGCGGTGGGATTCACGGACAAACAACGGACAGGTTTCCGCACGAGCGCTGGAAGCGCTATAATACCTTTCCGTACTCCCTCCGCCCATAAAAAATCCGCTGAACCACCACTTCGCGCTGT
>DSTMR04002__coassemble_675_pt1 | contig 56229 bp, 49 predicted proteins | sample DSTMR04002__metabat2_high_PE_039 | metagenome-assembled genome bin DSTMR04002 | reverse complement strand
AGAAGCAGCGCCTGTGCATTGCCCGCGCCCTGCTGAAAAAGCCCAAGATCCTGATTCTGGATGACTCGACCTCGGCGGTTGATACGGCGACGGACGCCAAGATCCGCCGCAGCTTTGCCGAAAAGATCCCCGGCACCACCGTCTTTATCATTGCGCAGCGTATTTCGAGCGTTGAAAATGCCGATCATGTGCTGGTGCTGGATGGCGGCAAGGTCAGCGGCTATGGCACGCCGGCTGAAATGCTGGCCACCAATGCGATCTATCAGGAAGTCTTCAACAGCCAGAAACAGGGCGGCGGCGACTTTGATGAAAAGAAAGGAGGCGAGGCATAATGGCGGAACGCGTCAGAGAAGTGCGCGCCGGCCGCGGCGGTATGCGCGGCCCGCGCCCCAGAGTGGAAAACCCCGGCCTGATTTTGCGCCGCATCCTGGATTATGTGATGCAGTATTACAAAATCAACGCCATTGTTGCGGTTGTCTGCATTGTGATCAGCGTTTTGGCAAACGTTCAGGGCACGCTGTTTATGCAGACCCTTATCGACAGCTACATTATGCCGATGCTGACCGCGAACTCTACCGATTATTCGGGCCTGCTGTTTGCCATTCTGCGCACGGCGGCCTTCTATTGCTGCGGTATTCTGGCCGCACTGGTTCAGGCGCGGGTGATGGCCTACCTGACCCAGGGAACCATGAAGCATCTGCGTGACGACCTGTTCACCCATATGCAGACATTGCCCATCAAATTTTTTGACACCCACGCCCACGGCGATATCATGTCCATCTACACAAACGACGTGGATACGCTGCGCCAGATGGTCAGCCAGAGCGTGCCCCAGATGCTCAACAGCGTCATTACGGTGGTCAGCGTCTTTATCTCCATGGTGTCGCTGAGCATCCCGCTGACGGTTGTTACGGTCGTGATGGTCTGCCTGATCCTTGTGTGCAGCCGCATCCTGGTTGGCAATTCCGGCCGGTACTTTGTGGCGCAACAGCGCGAATTGGGCAAGGTGAACGGCTACATTGAGGAAATGATGAACGGCCAGAAGGTCGTAAAAGTCTTCTGCCATGAAGACAAAGCGATCGAGGAGTTCAACGAACTCAATGAAAACCTGTACCACAGCGCCAACCGCGCGAACACGTTTTCGCTTGTGGCCATGCCGGTCAACGGCCAGCTGGCCAACCTCAGCTATGTGGTCTGCGCCATTGTGGGCGGTATGCTGGCGCTTTCCGGCGCAACCGGGCTGACCCTCGGTAAACTGGCAAGCTTTTTGACCTTCAACCGCAGCTTCAACCAGCCGATCAACCAGATTTCGATGCAGTTCAACTCCATCGTCATGGCGCTGGCCGGTGCCCAGCGGATCTTTGCACTGCTGGATGAAAAGCCGGAAGTGGATACCGGCGATATTACCCTCGTCAACGCCAAGCGGGAAGACGGCGACAGACTGGAAGAAACCACCGAGCGCACCGGCACATGGGCCTGGAAAGTGCCACAGGAGGATGGCAAGTATCGTCTTGTCGAACTCAAAGGCGATATCGAATTCAAGGATGTCGATTTCGGCTATGACCCGAAGAAGATTGTCCTGCATGACATCACCCTTTACGGCCGCCCGGGTCAGAAGATTGCCTTTGTCGGTTCGACCGGCGCTGGCAAGACAACGATTACCAACCTCATCAACCGTTTCTATGACATCCAGAAAGGTACTATTGAGTACGACGGCATTGACATTGCCAGAATCAAAAAAGATGATCTGCGCAGTTCACTGGGGATCGTGCTGCAGGATACCCACCTGTTTACCGGTACCGTCATGGATAATATCCGGTACGGGCGCCTTTCGGCCACCGACGAAGAATGCCGCGCGGCGGCCCGCCTGGCCAACGCCGACAGTTTTATCCGCCGCCTGCCCAACGGGTATGAGACAATGCTGACCGGCGATGGTACCAACCTCAGCCAGGGCCAGCGCCAGCTGCTGGCCATTGCCCGCGCCGCAGTGGCCGACCCGCCGGTGCTGATTCTTGACGAAGCGACTTCTTCGATCGATACCCGTACCGAACAGCTGGTGCAGCAGGGCATGGACGGTCTGATGTATGGGCGTACTTCCTTTGTCATTGCGCACCGCCTGTCTACAGTCCGCAACTCTGACTGTATCATGGTTCTTGAACTCGGCCATATTATCGAGCGCGGCTCGCATGACGAACTGATTGCGCAGAAGGGACGTTACTATACCTTGTACACCGGTAATTTTGCGGAAGATTCCTGATATAGACCGCGATTACCATAAAAATGCCGGGATGAACTGCCGTCGTCCCGGCATTTTTGTGTAACTTGCCCGCAATGTGCCGCTATAGCGCTTAAAAACTTGACGCCCTGCGCAAAAGTGGTATAATAACCACTAGGGATGGCATTCGCCGCCCCCGGATGATCGGCCTGCCGAGGGGATAAGGAAACGTGCTGCGCTTCCTGGTGGCGCTGTTGCGCCGGCAGCCGAAACGACACACCACCTTTTAGGAGGAGTAATCCAATGGCAGCAAAGAAAGTTGCTCAGACTGTGATCAAGGAAGACAAGTTCTATACCATCAGCGCCGCCAACGGCAAGGTTGTCGAAGTGGCTGACTACAACACCGACAACGGCGCTCGCATCCAGCTGTGGGACAACGCCAATGCCGAATGGCAGCAGTGGGGCTTTGTCCGCGCGGGCGAAGGCGTCTACCGCATCAAGAATCGCTTTACCGGCAAAATGCTCGACTTGTATTCGGGCGGCGTTTGCGATGGTACCGCTGTCCATCAGTGGGAAGGCGCGCCGGCCAGCAGCCAGCTCTGGGTTGTGGAACCCGGCAACGACGGCCGCGTCAAGATCAAATCGAACCTTGCTGGCAAGTGCCTGGACGTGATCGGCATGAATACCGACAACGGCGCCGGCCTGCAGATCTGGGCGGACGTCAACGGCGACAACCAGTATTGGACCATCGCGGAAGTGACCCGCAAGCCCAAGACCAGTGCTAAGGCAGCCGCGGCCAAGGAAGCCGCCAAGGCCAAGGAAGAAGCCGTGGAAGCGCCCAAGGCAGAGCCTGCCAAGCAGGCCGAAACCCCGAAGGCAGTGGAAAAGGCAGCCCCTGCCAAGACTGCTGAGCCCAAGGAAGCCGTGAAGCCCGAAGCCCCGAAGGCTGCGGAACCCGAAGCCCCGAAGCCGGATGCCCCTGCCAAGAAGGCCCCCGCCAAGAAACCGGCGTCCAAGAAAGCCGCCCCGGCCAAAAAGACGGCGGCCAAGAAGCCCGCGACCAAAAACGCGGCCCCCAAAAAGTAAACCCAAAACTGTGAACCAACCCTGTCACATCCGGCCCCTGCCGATCCCCCGGCAGGGGCTTTGTTGTACGCCGGGGCCTTTGCCTCTTGCACAGGGGCGCGCTTTCGGGTACAATAGGCTACAGGAAAGACTTTATAATGGCAAGGAGCGGCAAAACATGACCCAAGTGAAACTTCTGGCCCTGGATCTGGATGGTACCCTGACCAACAGCGATAAGGTTGTCACACCGCGCACCCGCGCGGCGCTGCAGCAGGCAGCACAGCGCGGCGTACGCATTGTGCTGGCCAGCGGCCGACCAACCGTCGGCGTACAGCCGCTGGCGGAGTCGCTTGGCCTGGCAGGGAACGGCGGCTGCATTTTGAGCTACAATGGCGGCAAAGTGATTGACTGCACCACCGGGGAAACGCTTGTGCAGCATGCATTTCCGCCGGATCTTATTGAATCTGTCTGCACCAACGCGCGGTACTGGAATGTTGTTGCGCTGACTTACAATGAAAAAGGCATTGTGACCGAGCAGCCGGACGACCCCTATGTTGCGATCGAAGCCAAGATCAACAACATCCCGGTTCACGGTGTGCCGGACTTGCCCGCCGAGATTACCTACCCGATCAACAAACTGCTGCTTGTCGGTGATCCTGTCGATATGCCCCATGTGGAAGAGCTGATGCAGCAGATGTATGCCGGCCGGCTTTCCATTTACCGTTCGCAGCCATTTTTCCTGGAAGTTATGCCGCTTGGGGTGGAAAAGGCCGCTTCGCTCAATCTGCTCTTGCAGCGGCTGGGCCTGCCGCGTGAATCGCTGATGGCCTGCGGCGACGGTTGGAACGACCTGCCGATGATCCAGTTTGCCGGCATCGGCGTTGCAATGGGCAACGCGGTGCCCCCGGTCAAGGCGGCAGCGGATTTTATTACAGCGGATAACGACCATGACGGCGTGGGCCTGGCGGTTGAAACCTATATCCTTGGCACGGAGGCGCCGGCATGAATCTGATTGTGTTTGATCTTGAATGGAACATCGGCTATGCGCCGCGTACCTTCCAGTACCATGGGGCGGAACTTACGCTGCGCGGCGAAATCATCCAGATCGGCGCCGTGCGGATCAACGAAAGGGCCGAAATCCTTGATACCTTTGAAATGACGCTCCGCCCGCGCATCTTCCGCAAATTGCAGCATCATATTGCCAAGGTTACAGGCCTGACCCAGGGGGACCTGGACGCCGGCGTGCCGATTGCCCAGGGGCTGCGGCGTTTTTTTGAATGGGCCGGCCCCGATGCAGAATTTGCCGAGTGGGGGCTTGACGATGTGCCGGTGCTCAAGCAGAACCTCTTTCTCTGCGGGCTGGACGAAAGCTGGCCCGCCCGCTGGTATGACCTGCAGCGCATCTTCCTGCAGGCCTATCCGCGCAAGGAAGGGGAGGGCATGACGCTGGAAAGCGTTGTGGATCGTCTTGGCATACCGAAGGTTGATCCCTTTCACAATGCGCTGGATGACGCGCTCTATACGGTCAAAGTCTGCCGCCAGCTGCCGCTGGCCGAGGGCCTTGCCACCTATCCGACCGAGGAAGAACAACTGCGCGAAGCTCTGCTGACCGACCCCGATGCCAGTGTGCATGACCTGCGCACCTGGTTCGGCCTGATGGAGCACGACGCCTACAAAACAGACCCGGCCCTTTGCACACCGAACTGCCCGGTCTGCGGCGCGCCGCTTGCGCTGGATGACCTTTGGCTCAAGCGCGGCAACACCGGCTATTATACCGAAGGAACCTGCCCGGCCCACGGGCCGTGGTTTGTGCGGTTCAAGCTTTCCCGCCGGGATGGCCTGCACTGGAACTTTGCGCGCTGTACCGAAGCTGTTCGCCCCGATACCTACGCGCGCTGGAAGCGCCAGGCGGCGGCCCAGCGTGAACGTATGCGCCGGCGTGCCGAGCGTGAAGCGCAGGAAAGCGCTGCGGAGTGAACAAGACCAACAAAACGGCGAAACCCTGCCGGCAGGGTTTCGCCGTTTTGTTGGTCCAGCCATATCTCAATCACGCGCCGTTACCTGAGCTGCAGGCATTTCTTCGGGCAGGAGGCGGCGCAGATACCGCAGCCGACGCAGGCTTCGGCGTCAAGTTTCCAGCTCTTGGCCGCACGGTCCACCGTGATCGCGCCCTGGGGACATTTTTTGGCGCAGAGCGTGCAGTAAACGCAGACGGCGGGGTCATTGACCGGCTTGCCGCCGGCTTTGCCCGCCTGCGCTGCGGGCGGCGCGGGGCGGGTGAAGGTCTCGCTGCGCTTCTCGGTACCGGGGGCGGTGTAGCCCGGCACAATCGCCAGGCACTTTTTGGGGCAGACATTGGCGCAGTTGCCGCATTGTACGCAGTCGAACCGGTTGATGGTCCAGGTGCCTGCCGCGCGGTCCACAGTCAGCGCGCCGGGCGGGCAGCTGCGCGCGCATAGCCCGCAGCTGATGCAGTTTTCAATCTCGATCACCACATGCCCGCGCATCCGCTCGGGGTAGGTGGCAGGTTTGAACGGATATTCGGTTGTAACCGGGTGGGAAAACAGATTTTTCAGCACGGTGCCGACAAACGGAAAGGCTTTCCAGGGGGACGGCTCTTGCTTGTGTTTGCGTTGTTGCTCCATCTTCCTCACCTCTCGGTACAGCTGATGCAGGGGTCAATGGTTAGGATCAGCAGCGCCACATCGGCCAGCTGGCAGCCTTTGAGCATCTCAAGCATCGGCGGAATGTTGCTCGTCGTCGGGGTGCGCAGCCGGAATCTGTCCAGGTACTTGGTTCCGTTTGCCTTGACATAGTAGATGGCCTCGCCGCGCGGCTGTTCAATTCGCATAAAGTATTCGCCATCAGGGTTGCCCTTGACCGGAACGCTGATCGGCCCGGCCGGGATCTTGGCAATGGCTTGCCGAATCAGGTCAAACGACTGGAAGATTTCCCGCACCCGCACTTCGCACCGCGCAAAAGAATCACCGTCATTGGCGGTGATCGGCGCAAACTCCAGCGCGTCATAGGCTGCGTAACCAAGTTTGCGCGCATCATAAGCTATGCCTGAAGCCCGCAGCATCGGGCCCACGGCTCCCATGCAGCGCGCCTGATCGGCATCCAGCAGCCCGAGCCCGTGCAGACGGGTGCCGACCGTGTAATCACGCAGGAAGGCTTCGGCAATCGGGCGCAGCGCATGCTCCATATCATCCAGGGTGGAGGACAGCGCCCTCAGCATACCGTCGTCCATATCTTTCAGCACGCCGCCTACACAGTTGACCGAAAAAATAACCCGCCCGCCGGTTGTGGCGTCAAACAGATCCAATATCTTTTCCCGCAGCGCCCAGCTCTGCATGAACAGGCTCTCAAAGCCCATTGCATCGGCCAGCAGCCCCAGCCAGAGCAGATGGCTGTGGATGCGGCTCATCTCCATCCAGATTGTGCGCAAAAACTTTGCCCGCGGCGGAACCTGCACCTGCATGATGTTTTCAAGGCATTCGCAGTAACCCATGCCGTGCCCGAAACTGCAGATGCCGCAGACCCGCTCGGCAATATACACATATTCTTTATAGTCTTTTGTTTCAACAAGCTTTTCGAGCCCGCGGTGTACAAACCCGATGCTCGGTACCGCCTGAACGACGACTTCATCCTCCAGTACCAGGTCCAGGTGAACCGGTTCCGGCAGAACCGGATGCTGCGGCCCAAAGGGGATAATGCTTTGCTTTGCCATCTTCTCACCCTTTCTGCTTGAACGGCGTTTCCTGCGCAATGCGGTAGAGTTTGCCGTGGTAGTCCCCGTCAATGCTCTCAATCCGAACGCCAAAAAGCTCGGCGGCTTCATTTTCCTGCAAAAATGCGCCCGGGTATATCTGGGTGATGCTCGGCACCGTTTGCGCTTCGTCAATGTCCAGACGCAGCGTGCGCATATCGTACCCCTTGCCGAAGGAATAGCTCAGCGCAAAACCGTTTTCCAGCCGGGAAGCGCAGATCTGCACCACCCGCCAACCGGCCATCTTAAACCGGATGACCGCCGGCATAAACTCGGCTATCGTGATCGGCTCAATCGTGTTCAGCGCTTCCATAAAGCCCTCCTTTCAGGCGGTTGTGTTTGGCGGCGATGTAATCCTGCCGCTTTTGTTCCAGAATTTCCAGCGCCTGTACCACGCCGTCAATAATGGCCTGCGGCCGCGCCGCGCACCCCGGTACATACACATCGACAGGAATTACGGTATCCACGCCGCCCTTGATGTTGTAACAGTCCTTGAATACCCCGCCGGTGCAGGCGCAGATGCCAACAGCCACCACGACTTTGGGGTTGGGCATCTGGGCGTAAATTTGTCGAATCACGCTTTCGCTCTGGTGGTTGACCCCGCCTGTAATCAGCAGGATATCGGCCTGGAACGGGTCTCCGGTATTGATAATGCCGAACCGCTCGATGTCGTATTTTGGGGTGGTGCATGCCAGCACCTCAATGTCGCAGCCGTTGCAGCTGCTGCCGTCATAGTGCAGCAGCCAGGGGGACTTTGCAAGTTTTGCCATGGTTGCCATTCGTCGCGCCTCCTTCACACCAGCATCAGGATCAGCCCGTTGAGCCCGCCCGTCAGCAGCGTAACGACCCAGCAGCTATCCAGCATCGTGTTCCATTTTACCCGGGCGCTGACATTGTCCCACAAGGTTTCAAGGAAAAAGACAAACAGGCAGGCCAGGATCGCAAGCGGCCAGCTGTACCAGCTGCTGTTGATGAAGAACAGCGCGACCAGCCCAAGCATCAGCACAATCTCGTAGTATTCGGCAATGTTCATGATTGCGAAGGTGGGGCCGGCCATCTCGGTGGTCAGGCCTTTGACCAGCTCCTGGTGGGCGTGGTGGCTTGTTGAAAGGTCAAACGGTGATTTGCGCAGTTTGATGGCCATAACAAACATCAGCCCCAGCAGGAAACCCGGCATCGTCACAACCGCGCTGACCGGCTGGCGGATAATGTCCGCCACCTGGAACGAGCCGGTCGCCAGGTAAAAGCCGACAGCCAGCAGAAGCGTCATCGGTTCATAAGCCATAATCTGGATCATCTCGCGTCCGGCGCCCAGGGTGGAAAACGGGGAAGAGTCGCTGGAAGCCGCCATGACAAGGAACATATCGGCCGTTGAAAGCATGAACAGGCACATAAGAATATCGGCCCCCGCAAACAACATAGAGCCCGCAATGGCCAGAAAGATCAGATAGCTCAGGTTCAGCAGCATCTGCACACTGTTGACAGCAATCATCTGTTTGGAAAAAAGTTTGGCCAAATCGTAAAAGGGCTGCAGCAACGGCGGGCCTTTGCGGCCCTGCATCCGGGCTGCGATGATGCGGTCAAGCCCATCCAGCAAACCGCCAGCCAGCGGCGCCAGCAACAAAAACAGCACCACACTGATAACCTGCATCACAGCGCGCCTCCTTTCGCAATGCCGACAATGGCAAAGATTGTTTCGGCATAGGGCGCCGGCAGGTGCCCGACGCCTTCCCCGATAATCATGCAGAGCATCACGATTATCACGCCGGTTGAAACAATCACCGACGGCCGCATCAGCCGCCGCATACCGAACTCAAACCGCAGATACCAGTTGCTCAGGTAAAGGTGTTCCGGTTCGCCAAAGCTGTTGACAAAATAGGTATTGTCGCCCTCGTTTGCGCCGCCCATATAAATTGGCACATAGTCGCGGTGCGCCGAGCGTGTCAGCATGAACATCAGGGTGGGGACAAACAGCACCGATACCAGCATGATCGCCATTGTTGTCAGCACATCCATCGAAAGTACCTCGTGCGCATCGCCGAACAGGGTGCGGATGATGGGGTCAACCACCCGGGAAGAAACAAGCGGAAAGCACAGGCAGAGCAGCAAGGTCGCCGCCGCATGCACAAACATCGACAGGTATTGATCGGGGTGGGTTTTGTCGTACACAGGTTCCTTGGTATGGTGCAGCGAGACAAGCTTGCTGAGCCATTTGGTCCAGTAAAGCATGGTGGTGCCGCTGCCATAGGCCAAAAAGATCACAAGCAGATAGTTGTCTGCATCTACGAAGGATTTCAGCGCCACCCACTTGGAAATCAGCATGCCAAACGGCGCCAGATACATCCCTGCAATACCGATGCCCATAATATAAGTCAGTTTGGGCAGCCGCAGCAGCAGCCCGTGCATCGATTCAATATCCCGGTTGCCGATGCTGTTTTCGATCGAGCCAACCGCCTGGAACAGCATGGATTTTGCCACCGAGTGGAAAATCATCAGCAAAACAGCGGCCCAGACCGTCTCTTGCACCCCAATACCGGCGCAGGCCACAATCAGGCCAAGGTTGGAGATGGTGGAAAAGGCCAGAACCTTTTTGCCGTCGTTTTGGGCAATGGCCATCATGCTCGCCGTAATAAAGGTAAAACCGCCTATAAAGGCTACCATCAGCCCGCCGGTGGTGCCGGCCAGCGCAGGCGCCAAACGGATCAGCAGGTAAACGCCGGCTTTGACCATTGTCGCACTGTGCAGCAGCGCGCTGGACGGTGTGGGCGCAACCATTGCACCGAGCAGCCAGGAAGAAAACGGCATCTGGGCCGATTTGGTCAGCGCTGCAAAGGCAAGCAACGCCACCGGGATCACTGCGCCGAGCATCACCACATCGCTCAGCTGCCCGGTGCCGGCGATCCTTGCCATATAGACAATCGCGATGGCAAACCCGAACCCGCCGAGCAGGTTCATCCAGAGCGCGCGGAAACTGTTGTTGACGGCCTCTTCGGTTTTGGTGTACCCGATGAGCAAAAAGGAGACAACGCTTGTGATTTCCCAGAAAAAGTACATCCAGATCAGGTTTTCGGAAAGCACAAGCCCGAACATCGCGGCCAGGAACAAAAACAGCATCGAGAAAAAGAACCCGCTGCGGTCCGTGTATTCCGGGTGGTGCTCGTGGTAAGCCTGCATGTACCCCACTGCGTAGATGCAGATAAACCCACCCACAAACGCCGCAATCAGGCACAGCAGCATGGCCAGCCCATCCACCCGCATGTGGCAGGGGGCCGCCACCGGGTGGGTCAGCTCGCACCAGACCACCAGCAGCGTCTGCCCGGCAGAAAGCAGAATCACCGGGTATTTGCGGTGCCGGATACTCAAAGCGATAATCAGGGCCATCAGGGCCAGTTCGCCGGCCATCATCGCAAGGTTCAGCCCTTCGGTAACCGGGCCGTCAGGATACAGCAGGATGATGCGCCGTCCGCCGGCGTACCAGCGGCCAAAGAGCACGGCGGTCAGCACCATCAAGCCGCCCGCTGCCAGATACACGGCCCGGCCCCGCATTTTGCGGCTGTGGAACAGCGGCATCAGGATCGCGGCCAGCGCCGGCCAGGCGATCAGAATTGGTATAACACCCATAAGATACGCCCTTTCTCGAATACTTCCGTCTATTGTGACGAATTCCGCACCCATTATAGACCTGTGCGTCGGAATTTACAAGGGGATGGCAACGCATCTGTTTATTTTTTCACAACTTTTTCTGTGCGTCCCAGGCGGGCTCTGGCATTTTCGAACGGCCGGTGCTATAATGGCTTACGAACCCGCCAGGGGAAAAGGGGGCCGCCGATGCACGAACTTTCGATCACACAAAGCATTTTGGATATTTCGCTGCGCGCGGCCGAAGCGCGGCACGCTGCCCGCATCCGGGTTATCCGGCTCAAAATCGGGGCGTTTTCCGGCGTTGTTCCGGACTGTGTGCAGATGTATCTGGATGTGCTCGCCAAAGGCACGATTGCCGAAGGCGCGAAGATCGAAGCCGAAACCGTGCCGCTCAAAGTCCGCTGCAATGCCTGCGGCCGTGAAGCGGAGATTGACCGCCGCCACATAGCCTGCCCGCACTGTGGCAGCGTTGACCTGCACCGCCTTTCCGGGCGGGAATTGCTTGTAGACAGTTTGGAGGTTGATCCCTAACATGGAAATCAAGGTTCTGCATCAGGTGATGGAATGGAATGAAGATGTCAGCGCCGCGGTGCGCGAAACGCTGCGCGCCCACAAGGTATGCCTTGTCAACGTCATGGGCAGCCCCGGCGCAGGCAAAACAAGCCTGATTACCGAGATGATCCGGCGGCTGCGCGGCAGCTTTTCAATCGGCGTGATTGAAGGGGACATCACGGGACAGATCGACGCCGAAAAGATTGCGGCTTTGCAGATTCCGGCCGTGCAGCTCAATACCGACGGCGCCTGCCACATTGAGGCGATGAGCATCCAGCACATTCTGCCGCAGTTTGATCTTGATGCAACAGACCTGCTGTTTGTTGAAAATATCGGCAACCTTGTCTGCCCCGCTGAGTTTGACATCGGTGAAAACTTCCGCCTGACCGTCCTCAGCATCCCCGAAGGGGATGACAAGGTGGCCAAGTACCCGCTGATGTTTACCGACACAGACTGCCTTGCCCTTACAAAATGCGATATGCTCCCATATTTTGATTTCGACCTCAACCGCGTCGCGGCCGATTACCGCGGCGTCAACCCGCAGGGCCCCCTGTTCCGGTTGTCCACCCGCAGCGGGGAAGGGCTCGACGCTCTGGCTGAGCACCTGGCGGGCCGGGTGCGTGCGGCGCTTGCATGAACCGGCTGCACATCGAAATCGCCGGCATTGTGCAGGGGGTGGGGTTCCGGCCTTTTTTGCACCGCCTGGCCAGGCGGGAACATCTGGCCGGCTGGGCGCGCAACACCCCGGCTGGCGTGGAGCTGGAACTGGAAGGCGATGCGCCCGCGCTTGACCGGTTTGTGCACACCGTGCGGGATGCGCCGCCTCCTCTTGCGGTGGTGGAAGATGTGCGTGCTCTGCCAATGCCTGCGCCGGCCGGCTACCGGGGGTTTGTCATCCGGCCCAGCAGGTCGGGTGCAGCGGCCACGCTCGCTTCGCCCGACCTTGCGCCTTGCCCGGCCTGCCTGCGTGAGCTGTATACTATCGGCGACCGCCGGTACCTGTATCCGTTTATCAATTGTACCGACTGCGGTCCGCGTTTTTCAATCCTTCGCGCGCTGCCCTACGACCGCGCCAACACCTCAATGGCAGGCTTTGCCATGTGCCCGGCCTGTGCGGCCGAATATGCCGACATTGAAAGCCGCCGCTACCATGCCCAGCCGGATTGCTGCCCGGCCTGCGGCCCGCAGGCATATTTTCTGGACGCCGCGGGGCGCCCGCAGCAGGGAGAGCCGGTCGCCCTGGCCCAGCAGGCGCTGGCGGCAGGAAAGATTGTTGCAGTCAAGGGAACAGGCGGGATTCATCTGGCGTGCGATGCCCGCAACCCGGATGCCGTGCAGCGGCTGCGCCGGCGCAAACATCGCCCTGAAAAGCCGCTTGCGGTGCTGTGCCGCGACCTGAAGGCGGCAGAAACATTCTGCCATGTCACGCCGGAGCAGGCGGCGCTTCTGCAAAGCCCGCGCGCACCGATTGTGCTTTGTGATAAGCATGACCCTTCGGCTTTTTGGATGCTGAGTGCCAACGCCAGGATTGGGCTGATGCTGCCGTATACCCCGCTGCATGTCCTTCTTGCAGATGGCCGATTCGGCGGCCCGGCGGCCCTTGTAATGACAAGCGCCAACCGGCCCGGCAACCCTGTGCTGGTTGACAACGCCGATGCGGTTGCCGCCCTGCAGGGGGTGGCGGATGGCTTTTTGCTGCACGACCGCCCCATCGTCAACCGCTGCGATGACTCGCTTATCGCGGACTGGCAGGGGCAGCCGTATTTCTTCCGCCGCAGCCGCGGCTACGCACCCCAGCCGCTGACCATGCCCGATACCACAGCGGACGGCCTGCTCGCCTTTGGGGCGGAACAGAAGGCGGGGTTCGCGGCCGGCCGCGGCAGCCATGTTTTTGTCAGCCAGTATATCGGAGATCTCAAGAATGCCGAGACGCTCGATCACTACCGCGCTGCCTGGAGGGGCGCCGCGCGGCTTTTCGGGCTGAAACCGCGCGCTCTGGCCTGTGACCTGCACCCGGACTATGCTTCAACCCGAGAGGCGGAGACGATGGCGGCGGCACAGAACCTGCCGCTGCTGCGGGTTCAACACCATTGGGCCCATATGGTTTCCTGCATGGCGGATAACCGGCTTTCCGGTGAGGCGTTCGGCATCATATGGGATGGCACCGGCCTGGGCCTGGACGGAACCGTCTGGGGCGGGGAATTCCTGGCCGGCGGGGCGGCCGGCTTTGCCCGGTGCGGTTCCATACGCGCCATCCCGCTGCCGGGCGGGGATGCGGCGGTCAAGCAGATCGGCCGCACCGGCCTTGCCCTGGCTTGGGATGCGGGCCTGCCGGCGGCCGAGCTTGAAGCGCTGCCGCTTTGGCAGGCAATGCCGAACGCTTCGTCGCTCTGCACGATGCTGGAAAAGCGGATCGCCTGCCCGCTGGCCAGCAGCATTGGCCGGCTGTTTGACGGTGTGTACGCCCTGCTGACCGGCCGTGCCGTCATTGATTACGACGGTGAGGCCCCGGCACTGCTCGAAGCGCTGGTCAGGCCCGGAACGCCGGGCCGCAGGTACCCGGTTTCCTTTTATAAGGAAACCGATGGCCTGCGCCGGCTTGATACCCGCCCGCTTATTGCCGCCATTGTGGCGGATTGCAAGGCAGGTGTGGCGCCGGCGGCGGTTGCGCGCGGTTTTCTCGATGCGCTGTGCCGCATGGCGGTTGACCAATGCCGGGTGCTGAACCCCGAACGTCGCCCGGTTGTATTGTCGGGCGGAGTATTTTTGAACCTGTATCTTCTGCACGGCGTGACCCGCCTTCTCACCGAGGCTGGCTATACCGTGTACACCCACCACCGCGTTTCCACCAGCGACGAAGGGATCGCCCTTGGCCAGCTGGCCATTGCGGCAGCCTATAGGAGGAAACAAAATGTGTCTTGCCGTACCGCTTCGGATTGTATCGGTTGATGGCAAATGGGCGGTGGGCCAGGCAAATGGCCTGACCCAGAACCTGCGGGTGGATTTTCTGCCCGGCATCGCGCCCGGAGACTATGTAATGGTACACGCCGGCTTTGCCATTGAAAAGCTGACCCCGCAGCAGGCCGCCGAAAACCTTGCCTGCATCCAGGAGGCCATCCATGCCTTGGGAACTGAATGAGGTAGCCTTCCGCGCGCCGGCACAGGCCGCTGCGCTGGTGCGGGCCATCCGTGCCCACACCGACCCGGCCCGCCCGCTGCGGCTGATGGAAATCTGCGGTACCCACACCATGGCGATTGCCAAGGCCGGGTTGCGCGGCCTGCTTGCGCCCGGCGTACAGCTGCTTTCGGGGCCTGGGTGCCCGGTTTGTGTCACGCCGACCGGCGCCATCGACGCGGCGCTGCAGCTGAGCGAGCGGCCCGGCGTGACGATTGCCAGCTATGGGGATCTTTTGCGGGTGCCGGGTTCCTGCAAAGGAGACACGCTGCTGCGTCGCCGTGCGCTTGGCGCGCAGGTTCTGACAGTCTACTCCGCGATGGAAGCAGTGGAGGCAGCGGCGGCTAACCCGCAGCAGCAGATTGTTTTTCTCGGCGTTGGGTTTGAGACAACCGCCCCCGGAACCGCGGCCTGCATCCGGGAAGCGGCCGAGCGCGGCCTCCCGAACTTTTCGGTGCTCAGCCTGCTTAAACGTACCGAACCGGCGCTGCGCGCCCTGATTGCCGCGCCGGATTTCGCCGTGGATGGCTTCCTTTGTCCCGGCCATGTTGCGGCCGTTACCGGTGCGGCGGCGTTTGGGTTTCTGCCGGAAGAATATCGTTTGCCTGCCGTTGTCTGCGGATTTGAAGCGGGGGATATCCTGTATGCGGTCTGGCGGCTTGTCCGGATGCGGGAGCAAGGCTGCCCCGCACTGGAAAACGAGTATACCCGCCTTGTCACGGACACCGGCAACCCGGCAGCCCGGGCAGCCATCGAAGCGGTGTTTGAACCGGTTGAGAGCGATTGGCGGGGCCTGGGGCGCATTCCGGCCAGCGGATATGCGCTGCGGCCGGCCTATGCGGCCTGGGACGCAGCCATAAAATTCGGCGTTGTGCCCGGCAGGGCCGCCGAAACGCCCGGGTGCCGTTGCGGCGATGTGCTGCGCGGTGCCTGTGCTCCGGCCGATTGCCCGCTTTTTGGCAAGGCTTGCACCCCGGCGGAACCGGTCGGCCCCTGCATGGTTTCGGGGGAAGGGGCCTGTGCGGCGGCATGGAAATACCAAAACTTGTAAAGGGGGAAGATATATGCAGCCGATCATCACGCTGGATTACGGCAGCGGCGGTCTGCGCACCGCCCAGCTTATTGAGGAAATTCTTGTCCCGGCTTTTTCCAATACCGCCCTGGCGGAACTTGGCGATGGCGCGGTGCTGCCGCCGCTTGAAGACCCGCCGGTCTTTTCATCTGACAGCTTTGTCGTCAGCCCCTGGCGGTTCCCGGGCGGGGATATCGGAAAACTTGCAGTCTGCGGTACGGTCAACGACCTTTGCATGGCTGGCGGCGTACCCCGGTATCTGAGCTTTTCCCTGATTCTTGAAGAAGGCTTCCTGCTGGATGATCTCAAAACCATTGTGAGGTCTGCGGCAGACACCGCCCGCGCCGCCGGTGTGCAGATTGTCACCGGGGACACAAAAGTGGTCGAGCGCGGCCGCGGCGACGGAATTTACATCAACACGGCGGGGATCGGGGCGCTGCGTGCGCCGGGGCTTGGCCGCAGCGCCATCCGGGAAGGGGATGCCGTGCTCGTCAGCGGCAGTGTCGGCTGCCATGGCGCCGCCGTTTTAATGGCGCGCGGGGATCTGCCCTGTGAAGGCCGCCTTGCCTCGGACTGCCAGCCGCTGCACAGGCTCAGCGCCGCGGCGATTGCGGCGGGCGGGGTACGCATCCTGCGCGACCCTACCCGCGGCGGCGTTGCCACAACGCTCAATGAATTTGTGGAGGGCGGCCCGCTTGGCATCGAGCTTGAGGAGGCGGCCATCCCGGTTGATCCGCCGGTTGCCGCCGCCTGCGACCTGCTCGGCCTTGACCCGCTCTATGCGGCCTGTGAAGGCAGGATGCTTGTCATCGCCGCGCCCGACCGTGCGGAAGAAATTCTCACCGCGCTGCGCCGCACCCCGGGCGGGGAAGGCGCAGCCCGGATCGGCCGGGTCAGTGCGTCGCGGCCGGGCCAGGTGGTGCTGCACAACGCTTTTGGCGGCAGCCGTCTGCTTACCAAGCTGACCGGCGCGCAGCTGCCGCGCATTTGCTGAATACACTTTTTTAGCACACCCGCTGGAAGGCGAAAACCTTCCGGCGGGTTCTTTTTTATGCGGCGCGGCGGGAGGCAGAATTTTACAAAATCTGGCAAATCTCCCCCGCATTTTACCGCAACCAGACCATTTTCATCAAAAATTTACATCTCTCTTTCCTGTGACACACAAAGCTTTACTCACATTTTACCCGGCTGTGGTGGCAATGTGACAACCGGAAATTCTATAATAAATACCGGCGGACAAGCCATCTGGCTTGAATGCGAAAAATAGTCATGACAACGAATAATAGGGCGCTTGGCAGCAACGCGGGCGCTTTGGCAATGAGGTGCAATCAAGAATGGAAATTTCAATCCAGGGGCTGACCAAGGCATACGGCGATTTCAAAGCGGTGGACAATCTCAACCTTGAAGTGGCCGACGGCGAACTCGTCGGCCTGCTCGGCCCTTCAGGCTGCGGCAAGTCCACAACGCTGTTCATGCTGGCTGGCCTGACCGAGCCGACTTCCGGCAAAATCCTCTTCGGCGGCCAGGATGTCACCAAGATCCCGCCCGAAGACCGTGAGATCGGCCTTGTCTTCCAGAATTATGCGCTTTACCCGCATATGACGGTGCTGGAAAACATTACCTTCCCGCTGATCAACCGCAAAGTCCCGAAGGAGGAAGCCCGCCGCCAGGCGGAAGAAATCGCCAAGGTTGTTCACCTCGAAGGGCTGCTCAATCGTAAACCGAAGGCGCTGTCCGGCGGCCAGCAGCAGCGCGTGGCCATAGCCCGCGCGCTGGTCAAAAAGCCGAAAGTGCTTTTGCTGGACGAACCGCTTTCAAACCTGGACGCCAAGCTCCGTGTTGAAACGCGGGAGGAAATCCGGCGTATCCAGCAGCAGGTCGGTATCACCACCCTGTTCGTTACCCACGACCAGGAGGAGGCCATGAGCATTTCGGACCACATTGCGGTCATTGACCACGGGGTGCTCCAGCAGTATGACAAACCGCAGGCCATGTACCAAAACCCCTGCAACGTTTTTGTCGCAAACTTCCTCGGTATGCCGCAGATCAACATGTTGGAAGCCGACATCACCGATGCGGGCGTGCTGCATGCCGGCGCGCTGCTGCGCGCGCGTGCCGATTTCCCGGACGGTATCCGGCTGCCGAACGGGCATTACCGCATTGGCATCCGCCCCGAAGACTTTGAACTCAGCCAAAACGGTCTGCCCCAGGTGGCGGATCATGTGCGCATGACCGGCCGCGACCTGCTTGTCTTTTTCACCTTGGGCGATACGGCGCTGCGGCTGCTGGCCCATTCCGACCAGCCGATTGTCAAGGGCAGCGCGTTTGGGCTGCGGGTACGCCCCGGTCACCTGATTGTTTTTGGCAGCGATGACAAAGTGCTTGCCAAATGCTGAGAGGGGGCAGGGGAATGAAAAGCAAAGCATTCAACCGCTATAAAGCGTACCTCTATCTGCTGCCTTCCATCCTGATTCTGACGGTTTTTACCATCTATCCGCTTATCAAAGCGATTGTGATGAGCTTTCAGGAAGGCTACAGCATCATAGACGGCAGCTTTGACGGCATCAACCTCGCCAATTACATCGAACTCTTTTCCGATGATGTCTTTGTGAAGGCGCTGACCAACACAAGCATCTATGTTGTCTTTGTGGTGCCGGTGTCCATCATCCTTTCCCTTGTGCTTGCGGTGCTCATCAACGATACGGTGCGCGCCAAACCGGTTTTCCAGACCATCTATTTTCTGCCGTATGTTACCAGCGTCATTGCAATTGGTATTGTCTGGAGCTGGATTTTTAATTCCAACTACGGCCTGCTCAACTACATTCTCAGCTTTTTCGGCATCCCTTCCATCCCCTGGCTGAACGACCCGCGCTATGCCCTTGCCGCGCTGATTATCTTCAGCATCTGGAAGAGTCTGGCGTTTAACATCCTGATTTTTCTGGCCGGTTTGCAGTCGATCTCGCCTGAAATCTACCAGGCGGCCCGCATCGATTCCACCCCGCGCACCCGGGTCTTTTTCAAGATCACGGTACCCCAGCTCAAACCGATTCTTGTCTACGCCTTTCTGATGGGGCTCATCAACGCCTTCAAGGTGTACAACGAAGTTTTCTCGCTTTTCCAAAGCAAAGCCGGCCCGGCCAACAGCGCGATCACCGTTGTGTATTATATCTATGATAAGTTCTACAATTCAAATGATTATGGCGTGGCTTCGGCGGCGGCCGTCGTACTTTTCGTCATCATCCTGGCGCTGACCATGCTGCAGCGCGCTGTCACCCGTGATAAGGAGGCCGCCTGATGAAATCCCACAAACCAGCCGCCCTTGCGGCGAACATCCTGAAATATGCGGTGCTGATTGTCGGCGCGTTTTTTACGCTGCTGCCTTTCCTGTGGATGATCAGCTCCTCCTTCAAAACGCCGGCTGAAATCATCAAGATCCCGCCGGTGCTTGTGCCGGCGGTGCCTCAGTGGCAAAACTATCTCGCCGCCTGGACTGCTGCCCCCTTCGGCCGTTACCTGATCAACACAATCATTATCACATTCTTTACAACAATCGGGGTGCTGATCACCTCGGTACTGTCGGCCTTTGCATTTTCGAGACTCAAATTCCCGGGCAAGGATTTTGTCTTTTCCCTGTTTATGGCAACCCTGATGATCCCGGGCGAGATGCTCATCATTACCAACTTCCTGACCATCACCAAGCTGCATTGGATTGACACCTACCAGGCCATGATCGTGCCCTGGATTTCGAACGTCTTCTATATTTACCTGCTGACCCAGTTCTTTATGCAGGTGCCGGACGCTTTGTACCTGGCCGCCAAGGTTGACAAATGCGGCGATCTCAAGTTTATGCTCAAAATCATGGTTCCGATGAACAAAAGCGCAATCACAACGATTGCCATCCTCAATATCATCGGTTCCTGGAACTCCTTCCTCTGGCCGCTGCTTGTGACCAACAGCCAGGAAATGCGGGTGCTTTCAAACGGCTTGATCCGCTTTCAGACCGAAGCCGGCACCGATTATGAATTGATTATGGCGGCGTCCTGCATCCTGGTGGTACCAATTATCCTGGTTTTCCTGTTCCTGCGCAAATATGTCCTGGAAGGCGTCGCCTTCAACGGCGTCAAGGGGTAAAGCGCAGTCTCTTCCTGCCAACGCCATCGAAAGAGGGGAGAGACCCTTCCCGATGTGTGTGATACAAATGATACAACGAACAAAAGGAGAAACAACATGAAATTGAAGCAAGTCACCGCCCTGGGTCTGGCCGCTGCGCTGGGCCTGACCGCCCTGACCGCCTGCGGCGGCAGCGGTTCATCCACCGTCTCTTCGGAAACTGCCTCTGCCGCTGCTTCCAGCGAAGCGACGAGCGCTTCGGCTGCGGCTGATGCCTCCACCGGCATCGAACCCTGTGAAGTGACCTTCTGGCACGCGATGACCGGCCAGCAGGAAACTACCCTGACCGAGTTGGCCGATCAGTTTAACGCTGAAAATGAATACGGCATCACGGTGACCCTTGTCAACCAGGGCTCGTATGACGACCTTTCCACCAAATTGACCGCCAACGCGGCGGCCGGTACCCTGCCGGACATGGCCCAGACCTATAACAGCTGGCTGATGCCTTATCTCGATATGGTTGTGCCCCTTGACGATTTCATCGCGAGCGACTTTGACAACTATGACGACATCCTGCAGAGCTACCGTGATGAGAACACGATCTTCGGTTTTACAAGCGGCCTGCCCTTCAACAAGAGCACCTATGTCTATTTCTACAACAAGACGATGTTCGATGAACTGGGCCTGGAAGCGCCCACAACATGGGAAGACCTGGTGACCATTGGCGAGACTTTTATGAATGAGAAGAACATGGTCTCGCTTGGTTATGACGATATGGCCGGCATGCTGGAAGCCTCGCTGCGCCAGAACGGTGCTGAATATGTCAATGAGGAAGGCGCGCAGTTTGACAACGAAGCCGGCCTTGAGACGGTCCAGTTCATTATGGATATGTACAACAACGGCTACGCCCGCCTTGTCGGCGAGGACGGCTATTTCTCCGGCCCATTCAGCAACCAGCTGATTGCCGCCTATGTCGGCTCCTGCACCGGCGTGTCCTACATCACCCATGACGGCTGGGAACTTGGCGTGGCGCCGCTGCCCGGCAACACGGCAAATGCAGCCAATACCGCCGGCACCAACATCAACATGTTCTCCACCGATGAAAACCAGCAGAAGGCAACTTGGGAATTCATGAAGTTCCTCACCTCGACCGAAGCTACGACCAAGTGGGCGATGGAAACCGGTTACCTGCCGGTCCGTCAGTCGGCCCTTGATTCCGACACCTACCAGGAATTCATGGCCACCGACCCCACCGCCACGGCTTGCTACGCCCAGTCTGACGCCTTCTTCTCCTCGCCTACGTTTGAAGGCAGCTATGATATCCAGAGCGCTGTGAACACCACGCTGGAAGAAGTCATCCTGGCCAAAAACGATGCCCAGACTGCGCTGGATTCGCTTGTCAGCGCGATCAACAACGCGCTGTAAGGGGGCGCGTTTATGACGAACGTTACCTTCATCCAGGGGTTGAAAGAGATCGGCGGGACCTTTGTGCGGGTTGAAACCGACGGCGCAATCTGCCTGTTTGATTTCGGCTTTGCGGTGGCTTCCCGCATCGACCCGGCCGTCTGCCTGCGGCCTGAATCTCTTGCAGCCGACTATGCCCGCCTTGGCATGCTGCCGGCCGAACCCGGCATTTATGAACCGGCTGCCGCAGCGGCGCTTGGCGTTGCGCCCTGGGGCGGGGTTGAAAAACCGGTCTTCTTTTTCATCTCGCATATGCATATTGACCACATGGGCGGCCTGGATATGCTCGCCCCCGATGTGCCGGTCTACATGAGCGCTGAATCACTGACCCTCTACCGCCGTCTTGTCGCGCAGAATGACATTACGCTGCGTGCGCATGACCGCTGTATTGGCATCCCGTATGGAAAGCAATTTACAGTGGGAGATATGACGGTGGAAGTGCTTCCGATCGACCATGATTGCATCGGCGCTTCCGGTTGCCGCATCCACACCCCGGCGGGCACCATTGTCTACACCGGCGACTATCGCTTCCATGGCTTCCACCCGGAGCGTACCCGCGCTTTTGGGGAAATCTGCCGCGGTGCGGATCTGCTGATTACGGAAGGCGTTACGGTCAGCAATGAGGATGTCGATATGCTCAGCCTGACCGAACCGACCGTACCCGATCGTACGGAGTATACGCTGCTGGAGGAGGTCGCGGCGATGGCGCAGGAGGAACCCGGCCTGCTCGTCATCAATTACTATGAGCGCAATGTGGAGCGGGTGCGGCGCCACATCGAACGGTTTGCCAAGGCGGGCCGGACCCTTGTGCTGGATGCGCGGCTTGCCGACTATGTGGCGGCGTTCTACCCGGATACTGTACTCCATGTTTATGCGCCGACCATCCACGGCCGCTCGCTCAAACCGGGGTGGCAGATCGTCAACCGCGGCGCGCTGCTTGCCAACCCGGCCGGCTATGTGCTTCAGCTTGACTATGCTGACAGTTATGAGCTGCTTGATTTGGTGCCCCACGTCAGCCGCTATATCCATGCCGACGGCGCGCCGCTTGGCGCGTACGACGCCTCGTACGCAAAACTTCTTGACCTGCTCAAGGCGATTGGCATTCCGTATGACTACCGCAGCCTTGGCGGCCATGCCAAGCCATATTTCCTGCGCTGGATGGTGGATACCATTGCCCCGCGCATCCTTGTTCCGCTGCACAGTTTCCGCCCCGAACAGGTGGCGAGCGCCAAGGCGGGCTGCCGTATCCTGCCAAAGGCAGGGCAGACCATCACACTGTAAAGCTCCTTGACCTGCGTTTTGCGGGTGTGATACAATGCAGGCAAAAGCCCGCAGAAGGAGGATACCTTTTTGAACATTCTTGTTGTCAACGATGACGGCATCCAATCGCCCGGCCTTGCCTGCCTGGCGCGGGTGGCGGCCCGGCTCGGCAGGGTCTGGGTGGTGGCGCCGGCGCAGCAGTGCAGCGCCATGTCCCACCGCATTACGGTGTTCGGCTCGCTGGAACTGCGCGCTGCGCCGGATTTCCCGGTCAGCGAAGTGGAAGCCTGGACTGTGTCGGGAACCCCGGCCGATTGCGTCAAAGTGGCGCTGGCCCGTGTGCTGCCCCAAAAGCCGGACCTTGTGCTTTCCGGGGTCAACCAGGGCTATAACGTCGGGCTGGACATTCTGTATTCCGGCACCGTCGGCGCCACGATGGAGGCGCTGGCCAACGGCCTGCGTGCGATGGCGGTTTCCATCGGCATGGGGGATGACTACCGTGTCATTGACGCCCGCCTGCCGGACATCCTGCGTTCGCTGCTGCCGCGCCCGATTGAACCGTGGGAAATCTGGAACATCAACTTCCCGGCCTGTGCGCCTGAGGAACTGCGCGGCACCCGCGAGGGCTGCTGGCCATCGGCGCTGCAGTTTTATCACAACACCTACCGCCCGACTGAACTGGAAGACGGTGGCATACGGTTGGAACTGACCAGCACGATCGAACAAAACCCCGAACCCGGCAGCGATATGGACGCCGTGCTGCGCAACTATATCGCGATCGGCAAAATCAGCAGCGCAATGCTGGAAGCTGCGCACCGCGCAAAAAACTAAAAGCCAAGACGCCTCCGACCGCAATGGCCGGGGGCGTCCTGTGTTCTGGACAGCGCTCTGTCTGTGCGGTATCCTGCAACAAATACCAAAAGACAGGGAAGTGGCAACCGCTATGCCGAACGAAATCCCCACACAAATCACCGCCACCCGCGAGACATTCCTGCGCGCCGCCGTTGCGGCCTACAATCTTGCCCCGGGATCGCTGTGGGCCAAAAGCCCGAACCATCTTGTGCTGCGCCGGCCGGACAATCGCAAATGGTTTGCATGGATCATGGATCTGCCGCGCGCAACCCTGGGCCTTTCGGGTGAAGGCCGGGTTGACCTGCCGGATCTCAAATGTGCCGATCCGCTGCTGCGGGATCTGCTGCGCAGCCGCGCCGGCTACCTGCCGGCTTACCATATGAACCGTGCCGGCTGGATCGGCCTGCTGCTTGACGGTAGCCTGCCTCTTGAAGAGGTTCTCGCCCTGTTGCAAAAGAGTTATGAGGCGGCAGGCAGCAAAGCGGCCCGCCGGATTGCCGACGGGCCGCGCACCGTGCCGCATTGTCTGGCCCATGCCCTGCGGGAGGATGGTTGATTACCGCACCGGGCAGACGCCGTTGGCGCAGTCTGAGGCGCCGATGTCAAGTTCGGTTTCTTCGTGCTCGTAGCGGGAGAGCAGCGACGGATTGAAAGGACGCATTGCCGTTTTGCGTCGCTCGTATTCGGCTTCATCAATCGCTTCATACGGCATCAGCTCATAGAAACTGTCGTCATAGCTCAGGAAGGACAGCGCGACAATATCGTCCCAATTGTCCCAGACCCACTGCTCGACAGCCTCCCATTCGTCGTTGCGTACATGGATTGTGACAGAGCAGTTGTGGTCCACATAGTTCGCCATGAACATCTTGTAGTTTTCGAGCTGCTCAATGGCTGAAACATCCGCCTTGACCCGGCCGGCCGGCGCCTGTACCGGAAATTCCACCACCTTGGTGGTCGGGTCGTCAGGGTCCTGGCCTACCTCGGGCAGCACCGGGTAGCCCAGATCTTCGCATACTTTGCAGAGCGGGTCGGCAGCCGAAATCCGGACCCGGCGGATATAATACGGCGCGTGGGAATAATGCACGCCGCTTGAAACGGTCGGCAGCAATGAAAGGGTGCCTTCCGGCTTGACTGTCGTCACCAGCAGCGGCCGCTTGCCGCCGAGCTGGTCGGCAATTTCGGCGGCAGCGCTGTGGGCTGTTTCACGCAGTTCACGCAGCAGGGCCACCTGATCGTCGCGGGTCATCCGGGTGGCGTTGACCATGTCCTGCCACCCGGTTACCGAACAGCCCAGCAGCCGGTCACGCTGCTGCACGGCGTTCCAGCTGTGCATTTCCAGTTCACGGCAGGTCATGCGGTAGCCGGCCCGGGCTGAAAGCCGCTGCGCATGCAGCAGTGCTGTACGGTCAAGCGCGCCGTCTTTGACAAACCCCATTACATTGACGGTGGTCAGGTTGCAAAGCCCGTGGCTGTCCAGCAATATTTCACCGCAGGGATTGCAGCCGTTAAAGTTCGGGCGCCGTTTGGCGCCGGCTTCCTCGTTGATCCAGCCGGGTTCTCCGGAATACCGCATCTGCTGCAGGTGCCAGTGCAGCTGCTCCCGGCTCGGCTTGCGGCGGTAATAGATCGAGTTGTTGCTCATCTGGCGGTGGGCGATCTCTTTATTGATCTCCCACCGGCCGTTGATCTGGCGGTAGAGCTGGCTTTTGGCCTGGATGCAGGCTTTGTCGTCGGCGTCGATCAGCCCGATTTCAGAGGTGCGCCGCACCCCGCCCGAAACAACATTCTCACCAATAATGTTTGCGATATCCAACAAATCTATCGGCTGCAGCTGTACCCAGGTTTTTCCTTCGCGCCGGCCGGCCGCCGTAATCACCTTGTGAATCTTGCCCACCATTGCCATCATCGAACCATAGCCGCTGGCGGTGCCGCCAAAGGTTTTGAGCCGTTCCCCCTTCGGGCGGATGGAATCATACACAATGACCAGACGCTGCACCTGGCGGTATTCCCGGTTGATCAAAAGGTCAAAGTAATGCTGCAGCGCCTGGGCCCAGCCCTCCTTCGAATCTCCGATCGTCAGCGTTGCGGTATCCCGCGCAAAAGTCAGGTTGGTGTATTCCAGCCGTTCGGCAGCCGGCACCGGGTCATAGGATTTGTGCAGGATTTCCAGGTCAGTGCGCACGGGCGGTAGTTTGTCTGCGTCGGATTGCAGCACCCGTACCCCGACGCCGCTGCCCACCATCAGCAGGTAGAACAGGTCATGATAGGCTGAAAAGCTGTCGATAACGGTGAAGGCACAGTTGTAGTTGGCCATCGGGTAGGCATCGGCCACCGGTGTGCCGCCGACCCACAGCGTCCGGCCGGACAAAAACTGCCGCATATGATAGATGTTGTCATACAGATGTTCGGCTTCTTCGCGGCTGGTCGGCGCGAGCGAGCAGTTGTATTCTACGGCGCGGCGCACAGTCTCCCACCAGAATTCCCGCCGCCCGTACTGCGGCAGATAGCGTGAATAGGTGCGGGTATACACAAACGCCCCCAGCTGCTGCATCGGGTTGGGCGCATGTTTGTAAGGGCTTAAAAATTCCCGGCTCAGCAGCCCTTCGGCCGGCGCGCCGCCGGCACGCTCCTTCTCTTTTTCCAGCCGGTAGCGGATATAGGCTTTGGCGGTCTGGTAGTGGTGCTCTTCAAACAGAGTTTCCTCCACCGTATCCTGGATTGTCTCAATATCCTGGATATCCCGCCCGTTGGCCTGCAGCTTGGCGGTGACAAGGCTGGTGACCGCAGCAATGGCGGCTTCGTCATGTTCGCCGGCCGCAGCGGCGGCCAATGTGACGGCGCGGGCAATAAAATCAGCGTCAAAGGGGACAACCTTGCCGCTGCGTTTGCGTACGTTCATGGATTTCCTCCTAAAAACAAGATCGTGGTTTTGCTCTCGGAACGGGATACTATATATAGTATACTCGCTGCCGCCGAATGTCAATAACCGTTTCCCCGGCACAGGGAAAACAAAAAGTTTGCACGCTCGGAACAAAACGGTCCTTCCCCCCTGCTGCGCGCTGAGGTATAGTGATAAAAAAAGAGGAAAGCAGGGAATCTATATGGAATATCGGCACCTTCCGCACGGAAACGGGCAGGAAAATTTCAGCGTGCTCGGCCTGGGTATGGGCGGCATCCAGCAGGCGGGCGATGCAGAGATCGAGCAGGTTGTTCGCACCGCAATCGACCACGGCATCAACTTTTTTGACCTGTGCGCCGGCGCGCGCAATGTCTATGCGCCGTTTGGGCGCGCCATCGCCGGCCAGCGCGAAAGGGTCTTTTTTCAGCTGCACTTTGGCGCGGTCTACAATGCGGCGGGGGAATATGGCTGGTCGCGTAACCTTGCCGAGATCCGCCGGATGTTTGTGTGGGAGCTCAAAACCCTCGGCACGGAATATGCCGATTTCGGCTTTTTGCACTGCGTGGATGAGGACGCCGATTTTGACGACCTCGTCCACAATGGCGTGCTTGATTTTATCAAGGAACAGAAAGCCGCCGGCCGCGTGCGCCATATCGGCTTTTCTTCCCACACGCCGTCGGTGGCAAACCGGGTCCTTGATACCGGCCTTGTGGATTTGATGATGTTTTCGATCAACCCGGCCTATGACCTGGAGCAGGGGCAGGACGAACTCGGCGTCGGTTCGGTGTCGGAGCGTGCGGCGCTGTTCCGCCGATGTGAAGCGCTCGGCGTCGGCATCTCGGTCATGAAACCGTTCCACGGCGGCAAACTTCTTCAGGCGGCCACCTCGCCGTTTCATGCGGCGCTGACCCGCTACCAGTGCCTGCAATATGCGCTCGACCGCCCGGGTGTGCTCACGGTGCTGCCCGGTGTGCGCGGTATGCAGGATCTGCATGACCTGCTCGGCTTTGCCGAAGCTGCTGCGGAAGAAAAGGACTACGCAGGCATCGGCCGCTTCACGCCGGAGGCCGCCCGCGGAAGCTGCGTCTATTGCAACCACTGCCAGCCCTGCCCGGCCGGCATCGACGTCGGCCTGGTCAACAAGTATTACGACCTGGCCCAGGCCGGCGATGCGATGGCCGCCAACCATTACAGCAAGCTGACCGTAAAGGCCGACGCCTGCATCGGCTGCAGCCACTGTGACAAACGCTGCCCGTTCGGTGTGCGCCAAAGCGTTCGCATGAAAGAGATCGCCGCCTATTTCAACCGTTGAACAGAAGGCCGGAACCGCCTTGTGGCCCCGGCTTTCTTTTGTGCGAAGTGCAAAGAAAAAGCGTTGCCGACCAGGCCCTGACGGGTGTATGATGAAAGAAAAGGGGCTCTGTGCCCGCAGGGCAGAATTTAACCCGGGCATATCCCAGGAAAGGAAAGATCCATGCAAACCCGTTTTGGAATTATCGGCCTTGGGGTGCAGGGAAGCCTGTATGCGGCGCTGCTGCAGGGCGCGCCGATGCAGTGGGGTGCCGTGCCGCAGCCGGCGCACTGCACCTTGACGGCGGTCAGCACCCGCAACGAAACTACCCTTGCGCCTTACCGTGCGGCCGGCCTGGCCTGCTATACCGATTGGCGCCGCCTGATCGATGCCCATGCCTGCGACGCCGTTCTCATCACGGTGCCGCACAGACTTCATGCCGAGATTGCCCTGTATGCAATGGAGCATGGCCTGGATGTCCTGTGTGACAAACCCGCCGCCCTGCGGGCAAGCGACGCCGCCCGGATGGCGGATACCGCCCGCCGAACCGGCCGGGTGCTTGGCTACCTGTTTAACCAGCGTGCCAACCCTTTGCACCGTCAGCTGGCAGAGCTGCTGCACAGCGGGGCGCTGGGCGGGGTGCGCCGCAGCGTCTGGGTGGCCGATGCCTGGTGGCGTCCGGACAGCTATTACCGGAGCGCTGCCTGGCGCGGCAGCTGGCGGGGGGAAGGCGGCGGTATTCTTGTCAACCAGGCGCCGCATCAGCTGGACCTTTGGCTCTGGTTTTGCGGGATGCCGCAGCGGATTTATGCCTGCAACCGTGAAGGCGCGTACCGTGCGATTGAGGTGGAAAATGATGTTACCCTTGTGGCTGAATACCCGGGCGGGGCGGTTGGCGTGTTCACTGCAAGCACCCACAACCCGGCCGGTGTGAACCGGCTTGAAATAGAATGCGAGGGCGGGACCATCCTGCTGGAGGATGCCGCCAGGCTGCGGGTGCGGCGCTTTGTCCGCACGGAAACGGAACTCAACCGCATCCTGACCCAACATGAGCAGGAAACGGCTTTGCGCACCGACCCCGAGCGCCTGTTTGTTGAAGAAACCGCTTCCTGTGCGGCGCCGCTTTTGGCGGCTTACACAGACTGTATTGAAAATTTTGCGGCACATCGCGCAACCGGGGCCCCGCTGCTGGCCGATGCCGCGGCGGGCCTTGCCGAAGTACAGCTGGCAAACGCCGCGCATCTTTCCGGCTGGCAGGGCAGGGCTGTTGCCTGCCCGTGTGATCCTGAAATCTATGACGCCGCGCTGCAGCAGCGCATCGAAGCATCGGCCAAAGTATAAACTGCTTTGCAGCAAGGAGGGAGCAGTATGGCGTTTGACTATAAAAAAGAGTATAAGGAATTTTACCTGCCCAAAAACAAGCCCGGCCTTATCATGGTGCCGCGCATGAATTTTGTTGCAGTCCGCGGCCGGGGGGACCCGAACGAGGAAGGCGGCGCGTACAAACAAGCCATTGGCTTGCTGTATGGGATTGCGTTTACAATCAAGATGAGCAAAAAGGGAGACCGCCAGATCGAAGGTTACTTCGACTATGTCGTTCCGCCGCTGGAAGGTTTCTGGTGGCAGGACGGCGTGCAGGGGATCGACTATGCCCACAAGGAGACTTTCCGCTGGATCTCAGCCATCCGGCTGCCTGATTTTGTGACGCAAGCTGACTTTGACTGGGCGGTTGAGGAGACCACCCGCAAAAAGAAGGCGGATTTCTCCAAGGCGGAGTTTTGGACCTATGAAGAGGGCCTGTGCGTACAGTGCCTGCATATCGGCCCTTATGATGCAGAACCTGCTACGGTCGCCCGCATGCACGCCTATATAGAGGACCATGGCTGTCGGCTTGACATCACCGAGCATCGCATGCACCATGAAATCTATCTCAGCGATGCAAGGAAGGTTGCGCCGGAAAGGTGGAAAACGGTGATTCGCCACCCGGTCCGAAAGGGGTAAAGGCGCCAGGGGCCGGGCCGCCATCTTGCACTGCGCTGGCGGCCGGGTGTATAATATAAGCACAATACCCGCGTGGCTGTGCGGGAAAACGGGAGGTTATAAAAATGAGCGAACAAACAAAAGGCAAGCTCGGCTTCGGCCTGATGCGTTTGCCCAAGACCAACGAGGCCATTGATGTGCCGCAGGTCTGTGAGATGGTTGACCACTTTTTGGCGGTCGGCTTTACTTACTTTGACACCGCTTATGTGTACGACGGTTCCGAGGTTGCGGCCAAGGCTGCCCTTGTCGATCGCCACCCGCGCGCAAGCTATACCCTTGCGACCAAACTGCATGTCGGCAAATGCGCCAATGCGGAGGAAGCGCGCAAGGAACTCGAAACCAGCCTTGCGCGTACTGGGGCCGGCTATTTCGACTACTATCTGCTGCATGCCCTGATGGCCAACAACGTGGACAAATACGAGGAATTCGGCCTCTGGGATTTTGTCAGGGAACTAAAGGCAAACGGTACGATCCGGCATTATGGCTTCTCGTTCCATGATTCGCCGGAACTGCTTGACAAGCTGCTGACCGAGCACCCTGACGTTGATTTCGTACAGCTGCAGATCAATTATGCCGACTGGGAAAACCCTGAAGTGCAGTCTCGCGCCTGCTATGAAGTCGCCCGCAAGCATGGCAAACAGGTTGTGATTATGGAACCGGTCAAGGGCGGCGCGCTGGCCAACCCGCCGGAACAGGTCAAGGCTTTGTTTGATGCAGCCAAGCCCGGTGCTTCCTACGCATCCTGGGCGCTGCGGTTTGCCGCCTCGCTTGATGGGGTGCTGGCCGTGCTGTCCGGCATGTCAAACCTGGAACAGGTGGACGACAACCTTGCGACAATGTCTGACTTCCAGCCGCTCAATGATGCGGAGCAAAAGGTGATCCAGCAGGCCCAGCACATTTTGGGCAACAGTGCGGCCATTGCCTGTACGGCCTGCCATTACTGCACGGCCGGCTGCCCGAAAAAGATCGCCATTCCTGAAATTTTCGCCGCAGCCAACAAACAGCTTGCCAATGGCCAGAAGGCCGAAGCCGCCGCGGCGTATGCTGCCGCCACGGCGGAAGGCGGCAAAGCTTCGGCGTGCATCCACTGCAAGCAGTGTGAACGGATCTGCCCGCAGCATCTGCCGATCACAGATCTGCTGGGCCGCTGCGCCGCGATGTTCGAATAATCCCAACGCCTGCGGGCCGGCCTTTGCCGGCCCGTTTTCTTTGCGCTTGTCATTTGGGGCAAAATCATGTATACTGTTAAATTGGATACTGGGGCGCGTTGCGTGCGCCCCCACAATATACACGATTTTTCCGCATATCTATAGAGTAAACAATCAGAAAGGGGACCCGTTATGGGCAAATATTTTGGCACCGATGGTTTCCGCGGTGAAGCCAATGTCACCCTGACCGCCGACCATGCGTTCAAGATCGGCCGCTTCCTTGGATGGTACTACAACGAAAAACGTCGCCGTGCGGCAGAAGAGGGCCTTGCAACCCAGGAAGGTCCGGCACGCATTGTCATCGGCAAGGACACCCGGCGGTCGAGCTATATGTTTGAATACAGCCTTGTCGGCGGTCTGGTCGCCTCAGGCGCGGACGCCTATTTGCTGCACGTCACCACCACCCCCAGCGTGGCCTATGTGGCCCGGGTGGATGGTTTCGATTGCGGCATCATGATCTCGGCTTCGCATAACCCGTATTATGACAACGGCATCAAACTGATCAACGGCCAGGGCGAGAAGATGGATGAGGAGACGATCTCCCTTGTCGAAGCGTATCTCGACGGTCATCTTGAAGCCTTTGGCCAGGCCTGGGCTGAACTGCCCTTCGCCACCAAGGAAAAGATCGGCTGCACCGTCGATTATGTCGCGGGCCGCAACCGTTATATCGGGTACCTGATCAGCCTGGGCATGTATTCCTTCCGCGGGGTCAAGGTCGGCCTTGACTGTGCCAACGGTTCGAGCTGGAATATTGCCAAGGCTGTGTTTGAAGCCCTCGGCGCGACAACCTACGTCATCAATGCCGAACCCAACGGCCTCAATATCAACCTGAACGCAGGTTCCACCCACATTGAAGCGCTGCAGAAGTTTGTGGTTGAAAAGAGGCTTGATGTCGGGTTTGCGTATGACGGCGATGCTGACCGCTGCCTGTGCGTCGATGAAAAAGGCAACGTCATTACCGGCGACCACATTCTCTATATCTACGGCCGTTATATGAAAGAGCGCGGCAAGCTTGTCACCAACACCGTCGTCACAACGGTGATGTCCAACTTTGGCCTGTACAAAGCGCTGGATGAGCTCGGCATCGAGTATGCCAAGACTGCTGTCGGCGACAAGTATGTCTATGAGTATATGCAGCAGCATGGCAGCCGCATTGGCGGCGAGCAGAGCGGGCATATCATCTTCTCGAAGTATGCCTCCACCGGCGACGGCATTTTGACGAGCCTCAAGCTGATGGAAGTGATGATGGCCCGCAAAAAGCCGATGAGCGAGCTGGCAGCGCCGCTGAAAATCTATCCCCAGGTGCTTGAAAACGTCAAAGTAACCGATAAGGCAGCTGCCCAGGCTGACGCCGACGTACAGGCTGCGGTGGCACAGGTGGCCGAGGCGCTGGGCGACACCGGCCGCATCCTTGTGCGGGAGTCCGGCACTGAGCCGCTGGTTCGCGTAATGGTGGAAGCGCCGGAACAGCAAACCTGCCAGACCTATGTCGATCAGGTTGTCGCCGTCATCCGTAAAAAAGGCTACGCTGTGGAATAAAGCGGGAGGATACCATGAGGCAATGTATGGATGCCGACAACCTGCACCGCCGGCTAAAGAAAATTATAGGCCAGGTGCAGGCCATTGACCGCATGGTGGATGAGGATGTGCCGTGCGAGGATGTCCTTGCCCAGATCAATGCCGCAAAATCAGCGCTCCACCGGTGCGGGCAGGTTGTGCTGGAAGGCCATATCAAGCACTGCGTCCGCGATGGCATTGAGCATGGGGACGCCGATGCGACAATCGCCAGTTTCACCAAAGCGGTGGAGCGGTTCGCCAACATGAACTAAGGGGGCGCCCAATCCCTCTGGCGAAACCGCTGCCAAGGTGAGCACGAGCCGGGGGCGCCCGTTCTGTACCTTCCCCCAAACGACAAATAGGACCTGAAACGCCGCCGACGGTATTTGCCGCCGCCGGCGTTTCGTTTTGCTGCGGGAAAGCCATTGCTACTTGACAACCTATACCCCTATAGGTATAATGGCGATGTGCCCATCACCCGTATTTCTGTGAACAGCCGCACCTGCCATGCGTATCCGATCGATCCAAAGCTGCCGGAACATATATGGCACAACAGTGGCAGCTTGGCGTTCAACCGCTGAAATGCCGGAGGGATTTCAAAGTCCTACATCGAGTCAGGCGCTGCTTGTTGGCGGAAACGGGCGCGCTGGCTTTTTCAGGTGCACCCCCGGGAATGGGCAGGGGAGGTTTCAAATGAAAAAAGTGGCCGAATGGATTGAAAAACTCAACGAATGGGGCGGAACCAGGCGAGACATTGCCTTCCTGGCGGTATCGGGTATAGCGCTGCTTATCAGCATTTTGGGGGTGCTTGACCTGCCGGTTGACCCGGCCTGGGTGGCCATTCTGCTGTGCGGTGTTCCGATCCTGCTGGAAGCGCTGCATGGGCTGATCACTGCCTTTGATATCAAGGCGGATGTCCTTGTCTCGATCGCCCTTGTTGCGTCGGTGATCATCGGGGAGGACTTCGCAGCCGGTGAAGTTGCTTTTATCATGCAGCTTGGCGCCCTGCTGGAGGAGCTCACGGTCGCCCGTGCGCGCGCCGGTATTGAGAAACTTGTCAAACTGACGCCTCGCACCGCCCGTGTCCTGCATGACGGGCAGGCGGATATTCTGCCCGCGGAACAGGTCCGGGTGGGGGATCTGGTGCGTGTGCTGCCCGGGGAAACCATCCCGGTGGATGGCGTCATCGTTTCCGGTCAGACTTCGGTGAACCAGGCGATCATGACCGGGGAATCCATGCCGGTGGACAAATCTGCCGGCGATAGCGTGGCCAGCGGTACGGTCAATCAGTTTGGTTCCATTGACCTTCGAGCCGGCAAGGTAGGGGAGGACAGTTCCATCCAGCGCATGATCCGCCTGGTGCAAACGGCGGATGCCGGCAAGGCAAAGATTGTCGGCCTGGCAGACCGCTGGGCAACCTGGATTGTTGTCATAGCCCTGTCGGCTGCTGTGCTGACCTGGCTGTTCACCGGCCAGATCATCCGCGCAGTAACGATCCTTGTTGTATTTTGTCCCTGCGCGCTTGTGCTGGCAACCCCTACCGCGATTATGGCGGCTATCGGCAATGCAACCCACCACGGGTTCCTTGTCCGTGAAGGGGACGCGCTGGAACGGTTGGCCTCAGTCCGCCGCGTGGCATTTGACAAAACGGGAACCCTGACCCTTGGCGCGCCGCGGGTGGCTGCGGTGTACACCCTGTGCCCTGAGCTTGACGAAGCGGCGCTGTTCACGCTGGTTGCCGCTGCGGAACAATTGTCGGAACATCCCCTGGGCAAGGCCATTGTAACCAGCTGGCGTGAAAACGGAGCCGGCCTGCTTCCTGCAGCCGATCAATTCCAGATGCTGCCGGGCCGCGGCGTGCAGGCCGTGGTGGAAGGGCGGACGATCCTGGCCGGCAACCGGGCCATGCTGGCTGAACAGGGCATTCCGCTGCCGCAGGCCGCAGCCAGGGCCGCGGACGCCAGCCTGGAAGAAGGCTGCACCGTGATCTATATCGCCTGTGACAATCGGGCTGTGGGCTTGCTTGCCTTGTCGGATACGGTTCGCCCGGAAGCGCACGCGGCACTGGCAGAAGTGCAGGCGCTGGGGGTGGAGCCGGTGCTGCTGACCGGGGACAACGAGAAAGCGGCCCGCCACCTGGCCCGGCAACTCGGGATCAACAGCTGGCATGCCGGCTGCCTGCCGCAGGATAAGCTCCGGTATATGGATGACAGCCTGGCTGAGGGGCAGCCCGTCGCGATGATAGGGGATGGAATCAACGATGCGCCCGCACTCAAACGGGCGCAGGTTGGCATTGCGATGGGCGGCATCGGCAGCGACATTGCGGTTGAGGCCGCCGATATTGCCCTGATCAACGATGACCTGCGGGAATTGCCGCATCTGGTTGCGCTTTCCCGCCGGATGATGTTTGTCATCCGCTGTAACCTGACTTTCTCTATGGCGTTGAACTTCCTTGCCATTACGCTGGCAATCACCGGCTTGCTCAACCCGGTGGTTGGCGCGCTGGTTCATAACGCCGGTTCGGTATTTGTTATTCTGCATTCGGCCTTTTTGCTCGGCTGGCGCCGACATCGCACGGCAAAACGGTAAGCCTTTGCCCAACCACACCAAAGGCAGCAGTGGTGACGTTGAACGAAAATTTGACATCTGCCTTCCTTTGCAAAACTTTGGTAAAATCACAGAAAATCTTTACTTCAATTTGTTGAAAATGCCAAGAGCCTGTGCTATAGTTCTGCTTGGGCCCCAAGAAATGCCGAATCCGGCTGCATGAATTCTATGATTTATACCATTGTAAAGATTCGGAACTGTGCAAGCCCTGTCATTCCAGCCCGGAAACGCAACCCGGAAATTTGGAAAACGGCTTGCCGGTGGACGGTTGACCGCATATGCCGCGGTGCCGCCACAAGAAAGGGAGAGAAATGCAAATGAAGAGTCAGAAAGCGATTTCCGCGCTGCTCAGCTGCGCAATGCTGGCCGGTGTTTTGGCCGGCTGCGGCGCCAGCAGTTCCAGCGAACCCGCCGCTTCGAGCGAAGCTGCTTCCTCCAGTGAAGTTGCCTCCAGCGAAGCCGCTTCGAGCGAGGCTGCTTCCAGTGAGGCTGCCGATACCAGCACTGCCGCAGCCGGCAGCGTTTCGGTTTCGGCGCTGCCTGACCAGTATAATGACTCCAGCGTGACCGGTACCGACTGGGATGCCTGGGTTGCTGCGTGGGACACCGTTGCCACCGACTATACCAAAGTTTCGCTGACCCCCGGCGCCGATGAAACCCAGCTCAATTTTGCCTGGTATTCCAAGACGGCCGACGGTGCAGCCACCCCGGTTGTCCACTTCGGCACTGACCCCAGCGCGCTGCAGGAATTCACGGGTGAAACCGGTGCGGTAGATACCGAACTGACCGGCGGCGAGGCCTATGACTACAACCATGTCACGGTCACCGGCCTGGCTGAAAACACCACTTATTATTATACCGTTGAAAAGAACGGGGTTGAAACCGAACCTGTCGAATATAAGACCGGCAGCTTTTCGGAACTGAACCTGCTCTATGTCGGCGACCCGCAGGTTGGCGCGTCTTCCGGCAAGCCGCAGGGCGGGGAAGAGCTTGTCAATGACAGCGGCGCCGCCAACACCGCTGCCCGCAACGATGGGTATGGCTGGAACCGTACCCTGGAAATTGCGACCGAGGAAAACCCCAACCTCAACTTTGTGATCTCGGCCGGTGACCAGGTCAATAAGACCGGCCAGCCCAAGGAGGAGGAGTACGCCGCCTACCTGAACCCTGCGGTTTTGGCCGGCCTGCCTGTTGCCACCACGATCGGCAACCATGACTCGCTCAACCCGGACTATGCCTACCACTTCTACAACCCCAACGAGACCGAGAACGGTCTGACCGAGGCCGGCGGCGACTATTACTACAGCTATGGCCCGGCTGTCTTCATCGTGCTCAATACCAACAACTACAACGCGGCCGAGCACCAGAAAACGGTGGAGGAAGCCGTTGCCGCTTACCCTGACGCCACCTGGCGGATCGTTACGCTGCACCAGGATATCTATGGCTCCGGTTACGATCATTCGGATACCGACGGCATGATCCTGCGCACCCAGCTCACCCCGATCTTTGATGCGAACGACATTGACGTTGTCCTGCAGGGCCATGACCACACCTATAGCCGTTCCAAGATGCTGTCCGGCGACGGCCAAACCCATGATGCCTACTCGATGCCGATGAATGAAGACGGCACCGACTATGACTGGGATCATGCGATGAACGTTGCGACCGGTGAGCTCTATACCCTCTGGCCGGAAGAAGGCGATGCGGAAGGCGAAGCTTCCAAACAGGCGTTTGTAGACGGCAACAAGTGCTACACGATTGAGGAAACCGAAGGCAACGAACTGACCGATCCCGAAGGCATCCTCTACATGACGGCGAACTCGGCTTCCGGCTCCAAGTTCTATGAGCTGCTGGCCACCCAGCAGGATTACATCGCGGCCCGCAGCCAGAACTGGCTGCCGAGCTACAGCGTGCTGCACATCACGGCCGATACCTTCTCGATCGATACCTACCAGATTACCGACGACGGTGCGGTGGAACAGATCGATGATACCTTCACGATTCACAAAACCGTCTGATTGACCCAATCGGCGCTAACCGGGCTTCGCCGTGCTGTGCGGCGGGGCCCGCTTTTTATCGAATGATCGCTGCCCAAGACAGGAGTGCTTCCCCATGCGAACCAAGATTTTGTCCTTTGCCAGGCGCTGGTGGTTTATGGCCGTTGCGCTGGCGTTGACCACCTTGCTGGCCCTGCTGCTGCAAAACGTGCAGAAAACCGAACTGATCAACCGCACCGGGCAGACCTTTGAAAAAGGCGTTGTCACCGAAGTGCTTGTCGATAACCTCCAGCCGGATGGCACCCGTGTCGGCGAACAGCGGGTTGCCGTGCGGATGACCACCGGTGTGCGCAAAGGCCAGGTGATCGAGATGACAAGCAGCGCGGGCTATCTCTTCGGCGCAACCTGCACGCCGGGGCTCCGCGTTATCGTCATGCAGAGCGTTGCCGGCGATACGACGGTCTCGAGCGTTTACTCGCAGGATCGCGGCGGGGTGCTGCTGCTTTTTGCTGCGCTGTACCTCGTCGCGTTGGTAGTCATTGGCGGCAAGCAGGGGCTTAAGGGGGCGCTGGGGCTGGCGTTCACCTTCCTCGCCATCATCTTTTTGTACCTGCCGCTTGTGTATCTCGGCTGGCCGCCGCTCTGGACTTCCGTCTTGATCTGCGCGGTGACAACGGCGGTTACCATGTATTTTATCGGCGGCCCCACCCGCAAAACCGTGGTGGCAAGCGCCGGTACAGTGGCCGGGGTTGTCATTGCGGGGCTTGTCGCCGCCATTTTTGGCGCGGCAACCGGTATATCGGGGTGGAACGTTTCGGATATTGAAACTCTCATTACATTGTGGAACACAAACGGCATCAACGTGGGCGAATTGCTCTTTGCCGGGCTGCTGATTTCAAGCCTTGGCGCGGTGATGGATGTCGCGATGTCGGTTGCGAGCTCAATGGGGGAAGTGCTTGCGCAGAACCCGGCGATGAGCCGCGGCGCGCTGTTTGCTTCCGGTATGCGGATTGGCCGCGACATGATGGGCACGGATTCCAATACCCTGATTCTTGCTTTTGCCGGCGGCAGCGTCAGCATGCTTGTGCTCGATTATGCCTATGACCTGCCGATTCTGCAGATCCTCAACTCAAACAACATCGGCATTTCGGTCATGCAGGGGCTGGCCGGCAGTTTCGGCGTTGTGTTGGCTGTGCCGGTCACCGTTGCGCTGGCTACGCTGCTCTACACGGCCAAGCGCCCGGAAACGGCTCCGGCTGGTTGACTTTCGCACGCGCTGCCTCTATACTTGGTATATCGGCCGATCAAGGCGGTGAAGGAGGGGCAGAACATGCCGGCATTAAACACCTGGATACCCGGCTGGGGGCAGTTGACCCCGGCCCAGCAGACCCGCCTGTCTGAGGCGGCGCGGCCGCGGGCCTTTTCTGCCGGCGAGCTGATTCACAATGGCGACGCCGACTGCGTAGGGCTGCTGCTTGTCAAAAGCGGCAGGCTGCGGGTCTTCATCCTTTCGGAGGATGGGCGCGAGATTACGCTGTACCGGCTGCTGCCCGGTGAAATTTGCCTGTTCTCGGCTTCCTGCATGATGCCGCAGATTGCCTTTGCGGTGACGGTAACAGCCGAAGCCCCTTCCGAAGTGCTTGTCCTTCCGCCGGATGTCTATAAAGCGGTTATGGCGGAATCGGCCCCGCTTGCCAATTTTACAAACGAGCTTATCGCCGCCCGCTTTTCAGATGTCATGTGGCTGATCGAGCAGATCCTCTGGAAAAGTTTTGACCGCCGGCTGGCGGCCTTCCTGCTTGCGGAAGCAAAACTCGAACACAGCGCAACACTGCACCTGACCCATGAGGCCATCGCCAACCACATGGGCACCGCACGGGAGGTAGTGACCCGGATGCTGCGCTATTTTCAGGGAGAGGGCTGGGTTAAGCTCGCGCGGGGAACCCTTCAGCTGACCGACGAACCTTCATTGCGCGCCCTGGCCGAATAAAGCACATTTTTCTGCACAGATACAAAAAGACGCCGCAGGCTGCCTGCGGCGTCTTTTCATGTGCGGAAAAATGGTTACAGCAATGCAAGAATCTGCTGTTTCGGCCGGGCGCCGACAGCCTGGTTCACGACCTGGCCGTTTTTGAACACCAGAAGGGTCGGGATGCTCATGACCGAGAACTGGGCGGCCAGCATCTGCTGCTCATCCACGTTGACCTTTCCAACCTTGATGTCGCTGCGTTCCTCGGCAATCTCGTCCACAATCGGGGAGACCATCCGGCACGGGCCGCACCAACTGGCCCAGAAGTCCACAAGCACCGGCTTGTCGCTGCGCAGCACTTCCTGCTCAAAATTATCCTTGGTAAGGGTAATCACAGACATTGTATATACCTCCTTGCGTTGTTGTTGTTTTCGATGTCTATAGTATACCACGCCGTGCAAGAGTTTTCGGTGATTAAGTTACCAAACTGGATAAAAATTTGGCGTTCTGACCCTTGCATCTGCTTTTAGCAGTAATACGCGATGTAACCGGCCTGCGTCGGGTGATCGACGATCAGGCAGGGACCTTCCCGAAATACTTTGAGCGCAATCAGCAGATCGGCGCCGGCAGCGACAAAGTTGACCATCAGCGCAAGCAAAGACACGGTGCCGGGATAGGCGCAAACAAACAGGATGCTGCCAAGCCCCAGCACCGTAAAAGGGGCCAGAACGCCGCATAGATACGCCTTTTTGCTGAGCGCTGCCTGACAGGCGCAATTTGGCATCATCGCGCTGACCGTAAAGCGGACAACCTTCCAGCCCAGCCTGCTTGCAATTGCCCAACCGATGCCGTGCAGCAGCTCATGCAGTACAACCGAAACGGCAATGACGGCAAGGAACATAAGATAAAAAGAAACGCCGCCAAGTTCCAACAAATGCGCTCTTTCAAGAAAAAACAGGCGATACACCACGCCAAAGAGCAGGACGAACGGCAATGCGCATAGGCCACCTAAAAACGAATGGCGAATCAAACCTCTCTGAAATCAAACAAATCTTCAATCGTCACATCAAACACTCTTGCAATGCTGTAGGCCAGCAGCATCGAAGGATTATACCGGTTCCGCTCAAGCTGCATGATCGTCTGACGGGACACCCCGACCAGGTCGGCAAGCTCCTGCTGGGTCATCCGCTGTGTCGCCCGATACACATGACGTCAAGGATCACCAACAGGCAGTCCTGCGGTGCGGCGCGCAGCAGCTGCAGGCCGGCCAAACCGTCGCCGCAGCAGCGCACCGGACGGCCGGGCGCGCCCAGACAGCGGGCAATCAGGTCGCAGAGTTTCTCGTCATCATCAATCACAAGCAGGTAGCCCATCGTTTTTGTCTCCTTCACAGCCGGGGCAAAGCGCAGCCGCTGCGCGCAGGTCCAGCGCTGCGACCTCTCCCACCACAATCACAGCCGGCGCGGCCACCCCGGCGGCCTTTTCTGCAATATGGGCCAGGTCGCCGCGCACGGCGCAGGCCGGCGTGCAGCCGCCCCGCACAACGGCAGCCGGCGTAGCGGGGGAAAGGCCGCCGGCCATCAGATCCGCGGCTATTTGCGGCAGGCGTGCTACGCCCATCAAAAAGACCAGCGTACCACCCCAGGCGGCGCAGGGGCGGTAATCCATCGGCGGTGTGCCCTTGCCGCCGGCCTGCGCCGTGATGATGTGAACGGCACGGCTGACCCCGCGCTGGGTGACTGGAATCCCGGCTTCGGCCGGAATGGCAACGGCGGAACTGATGCCCGGCACTACCTCAAACGGAACGCCGGCTTTCTGCAGCGCAAGGGCTTCCTCGCCGCCGCGGCCAAACACATACGGGTCGCCGCCTTTAAGCCGGGCAACCGCCAGCCCTTGCCGGGCCAGCCGGATGAGCAAAGCCTCAATCTCACGCTGGGACATTGCATGGCAGCCGCTTCGTTTGCCCACATAATACCGCCCGGCCCCGGCAGGTGTCTCTTGCAGCAGGGCGTGGTCGATCAGATCGTCATACACAACGGCATCGCAGCGGCGCAGCGCCCGCAGCCCGCGCACGGTGACAAGATCGGCCTGCCCGCACCCCGCGCCCACCAGCGTGACGTACCCGGTTTTGGCATCGGGCGCTTTGCGATCAGCGGGCAGAGGGGCGCCGGCCAGCCCGCGTTCGAACGATTCCCGCAGCGCCTTGGCACGGGCCGCCGCATCCGGGCAGGCCGCTTTTACTTTGGGGCGCATCTCATCCAGGTGATCCAGCAGCGTGGCAAAATGGGGCGGCAGTAGCGCTTCGATCTGCCGCTTCAGCCAGATGGCGGCAGTGGGGCTGGCGCCGCCGGTGCTGATGCCAACGCTCAGCCGCCCGCGCTGTACCAATGCAGGGAACAGGAAACTGCAGGCGGCCGGGTCGTCCACTACATTGACAGGAATCTGCTGCGCATGGCACAGCGCCGCAACCCGCCGGTTGAGCGCCCGGTCGTCTGTGGCTGCCACCACAAAGCCGGGGGCTTGCCCGCTGTCGGGGCTGTGCAGGTCGGCCTCGGTAAAGGCGCGCAGGCAGCAGCGCAGCGGCAAGGCGGCAAGTTCCGGACAGATTACAGGCGCAATAACCGTCAGTGCCGGGCCGTAGGGCAGCAGCTTTTCGGCTTTGCGCAGCGCCACGGTACCGCCGCCAACCAGCAGCCCGGTCCGCTCTGTTAAATCAACAAAAAACGGGAAATAGGCCATGGTCCTCCTCCTTTCCAAGTTTCAAAAGCCGGCGCTTTCGCAGCTGTAACGCCAGCCGTTGTCTGTCCGGCAGCGTGCCAGCCGCACGCCGAACACCTGTTCCAGCAGGCGGCTCTCAAAAACCCTCTGCGGCGTATCGGTACAGAGCAGCCGGCCGTCTGCCAGTACGGCCAGCCGGTCGGCCGTGCGCAGCGCCAGCGGCAGGTCATGCAGAACCAGCACAACGGCCCGGCCGCCGGCGGCCAGCCTGCGGGCCATTGCCATCGCGGCAAGTTGGTGGCGGATATCCAGGAAGGTTGTGGGTTCATCCATCAGCAGCGTCGGGGTTTGCTGTGCAATCGCCATGGCCAGGTAGACTTTCTGGCGCTGCCCGCCACTGAGTTCGGGCAGCGGCCGGTCGGCAAGGTCGGCGGCATCGGCTTTGGAAAGCGCGGCATCCACGATGCGGAAATCTTCGGCTGTGTACCGCCGCGGATAGGAAAGATGCGGAAACCGTCCGTGCAGGACCATCCGCCGCGCCGTGATGTTGGGCACCGCCCGGCTCTGGGATAAAAACGCGGCCTGCCGGGCGATCTGGCGCGCTGTCAGCGCAGCACAGGGCGTGCCGTTGTACAAAACCTGGCCGGATATGCAGGGCAAAAGCCCCAATGCTGTGCGCAGCAACGTGCTTTTGCCGCAGCCGTTCGGCCCTGCAAGAACCAGAACTTCACCGGGCGTAAAAGAAAGCGAGATGTCCTGCAGCACCGCCCGCCCGCGGTAACCGGCGCAGACATGTTGTAACTGAATCATCGGCGGCCTCCTCTCTGACGGATCAGCAGCCACAGGAAAAACGGCCCGCCGACAAAACTCATCACGGTGCCAACCGGAAGCTCAAACGGCGCGGCGGCCGTGCGTGCCAGCAAATCGCAGCCTGTCAGCAGCGCAGCCCCGCCAAGTGCCGACCCTGCCAGCAGCGGACGGCTGTCTTCCCCCAGAACAGCGCGCACGGCGTGGGGAACCAGCAGCCCCACAAAACCGACCAGCCCGCACACACTCACGGCGGCGCCGGCCAGCGCGGCGGCCAGCGCCAGCAGTGCAAGCCGGGTGGGGCGCACCGCAAGCCCCAGGCTCTGGGCGGTTTCCGGCCCCAGCGCCAGCACATCCAGCCGGTCGGCCAGGCACAGCGCCAGGGCCAAGCCGGGCAGGATCATGGCGGCGGCGGGCACAAGCCGGGCCAATGTGACACCGGCAAGCCCGCCCATGCGGAAATCGGCATAGCCAAGCAGGGCATCCGGATACAGCGTTGTCACCGCATCAATGCCGGCGCTGAACAGGTTTGAAATAGCCACCCCGGCCAGCACCAGCGTAATGCGGGAAGCGCCGGTGCTCTCGGCAAACAGCAAAACCAGCAGAACCCCGGCCATTGCCCCGCCAAATGCGGCCAGCGGCTGCATGGCCAGGCCGGGAGCCAGCGCGCAGCAGACGGTTACGGCAAGCCCGGCCCCGGCGTTCACCCCAAGAATATGGGGCGCGGCCAGCGGGTTTGCCAGTACGGTTTGGATCAGTACGCCGGCCACCGCCAGCGCGGCCCCGGCCAACAACCCGGCCAGGGTGCGCGGCAACCGCGCATATAGCACAATCTGGGCTGCAACGCCATCGCTCTGTCCGCTCAGCAGTGCGCGCAGGACCTCTGTCGGCGCCACCGCCACTGCACCCAGGCCCAGGCTGGCCACGGCCAACACGGCAGTCAACCCGGCCAGGCAGCCCAGCACGGCAGCCGGGTGGTTACGCAGCCGGGTACAAAATGTCGGCCAATTGTTCATACGCTTCCCCCCATCGGGCGTTTGGTTTCAGATTGTACAGACTTTGGTCCAGCACATAGCAGCGGTTTTCCTGTACGGCGCGCAGCGATTGCCAGGCCGGGTCGGCACGCAAAGCGGCGTCGGCTACCGCTTCGGCCACGGCCGGGTCGGCGCTTTGGTAAACAAGAAAGATATAATCCGGGTCCTGAGCCAGGATCACCTCCATGCTCAGCGTTTCCAGCAGCCCGGTTTCGCTGTCGGCAATGTTTTCACACCCCAGCGCGGCGAGCATTTCGCCAAGCACGTTGTTCCGGCTGTTTTTTACCCGGCACCCGGAACCTGAAACACGGATATACAGCACCTTTGGCCGGCTGCCGTCTGCCCGGGCGATGGCGGCGTCCACCTGGGCCTGTACCGCGGCGCCGTGCTCGGCGTAGGCTTCCGTGTCACCTGTAATCGCCGTACAGATTTCCAGCATACGCAGATAATCCGGGAAGGTGCTGACCCGGAAATAGGCGGTTGGAATGCCAAGCGCCTCCAAAGTGGGCTGCAGTTCCAGGTCGGCTTCGGTGTTGCAGCTTGCCAGGACAAAGTCGGGCTTGGCGGCCAGCAAGGTTTCCAGATGGACTTCCTTGGCGGCGCCCAGGTTTGTCACGCCGTCCAGGGGCAGGCCATCAAAAGAAGTCCAGGCATCGTTGGCGGTAGCGGCCAGGCTGCCGGCCCCGCCGGCTACGCACCACACATCGGCAAAACTGCCGATCAGCGCAGCGACCCGCTGCGGGTGCTGGGCCACGGTGACCGTCCGGCCAAGGTCGTCGGTGAAAGTGACCTGGCTATCCTGTACAATGATGTCGGCGCGCGCATTTTCGGCTGTTTGCGGGTTCGGGAAGCCGGCGCCGAACCCTCCGCACCCCGCCAACCAGAGCGCAGCCAACACAACAAACAGGCGAGAAAACTGCATACGATTCATACAAACTCCTTATCGGCTCAAACAAACGGCGGCAAAACAAAGAACCGCATGGCGGCGGGCAGAACATCCCCCTGGCTGCTGGCAGTCAGGCGGGATCGTTTCAAAGCCCTTGTCCGTCATGCGGTTCGGCAGATCCATTGCCTTCTCTTGGGTTTTACCTTTATAGTATACAGGAAAAGCAAGCCGCGGTCAAATCAGCAGCTTGCACCGCCCACAACGGTTTTCCTGAGCGCAGCGTCTTTGTTGAACTCGCCGTGCAGCAGTTTGTCCTGCACATAGTCAAAGCCGAGCCGGTCAATCGTATCGGCAAAGCGCTCGCCGGTCACGCCTTCTTCGCGATAGAAGAGGATGGCCCGCTCGACAAGGTCGAGAACCTCCTCCTCGCTGGTAAAGATCTTGTCCATCGGGTGGCCATGGGCAACCCGCTTGCCCCAACGCCCGCCCAGGTACACCTTGTATCCGTCGATGAAAGTGTCGGTGACGCCGAACGGGCATTTGGATTTGCAGCGGCCGCAATGGTTGCAGGCGGTCGGGTCAATGCGCAGCTTGCCGTCCGCAAGTTTGGCAGTCTTGATGGGGCAGGCTGCTTCCACCTGGCAGTGAGGGCAGCCGCGGCATTTTGAAAGATCCGGCACGGGCACCCGCTGGCCCACAATGCCCAGGTCGTTCAGGTCGGGCTTGACGCAGTTGTTGGGGCAGCCGCCCACCGCGATCTTGAATTTGTGCGGCAGTGTAACGTTGTGGTAGCCGATATAAAACCGTTCATGCAGTTTTTCGCTCAGTCCAAACGAATCCAGCAGACCATACTGGCAGGTTGTACCTTTGCAGGAGACGATCGGCCGCACTTTGGAGCCGGTGCCGCCGCTTTCCAGGCCATGCGCATGCAGAAAGTCAAACAGTTCGTTGAGCTTGGCATACGGCACGCCCTGAATCTCCATCGTCAGCCGGGTGGTCATCGTGACCGAGCCGGAACCAAACCGCTCGGCCGCCTCGGCAATGGCGCGGTGCTCCTCCACGCTCAGTTTGCCGTTGCGGGTGATAACGCGCACGTTGAAAACATCGGGGTAACGTTTGTCCTGCAGGCAGCCAAGCCCTTTGACACGCTTGATTTCCTCGGGGGTCAGGGTTGGCTGCGCGGTGACCTGTACCTGATTGAAGGTGATACCGCCTTCCAGAACCCGGGTGTTTGTATAGCCGAAGGCTTTGAGCCTGTTTTGCAGGAAGTACCCGCGTTTGCCGCGCGCACAGACAAGCAGCAGCTTGGCGTCTTTGGCCAAGCCGTCGATCGGCCCGGTGACTTTTGCAAGGTCAACCCACCGCGCGCCGGGTATGGTTGCGGTTGGAAGAACGTCGATGACCGCATACTCCCTGGCGGCGCCGGCTGCATATTCCGCAGGGGTGAAGCTTTCCAGTGCGCCGGCCAGCTTGTTTTCAAGGATATAGCATGCCTGCACAAACGGATGGATAGCGGTGGAAAACGGCGGGGCATATGCGAAGTCAAGCGTGTCAAAGGTCTCAAGCTTAGCGCCCATGGACAATCCCGTTACAGCAATATCCACCATCTTGTCCACCGCGCCGGTGCCGATCACCTGGATGCCGAGCAGTTTATGGCTGCCTCTGTCGGCAATAAGCTTGGTGATAAAAATGCCGGCGCCGGGGTAGTAGTGCGCCTTGTCATCGGTGACACAGACAACGGTAACGGGTTCGTACCCGGCTTCGCGCGCCTGGCGTTCGGTCAGGCCGGTGCGCCCGGCGTTCAGCGTATCGGTCAGTTTGACCACGCCGGTTCCCAGGCAGCCGCCGTAGGCTGCATCTTGACCGGCCAGGTTGCGGGCAAGGCAGCGGCCTGCCAGATTGGCGGTTGACCCCATCGCAGACCACTGCGCTGCGCCGGTCAATGCATTGTGAACCATTGCGCAATCGCCTACGGCGTAAATATCAGGCAGATTGGTTTGCTGGCGGGCATCTGTCACAATGGCGCCTTTCACCATCTCGATCCCGCTGCCCTGCAAAAATCCGGTCGCTGGCCGAATGCCGATCGCCAGCACAACTACATCCGCCGGCAGGGTGCCGGCATCGGTTTGCACACCGGTTACTCGGGTCTCGCCCTCCAAGCCGCGCAGTGCGGTGCCGGTCAGCACCCGCATCCCTTTCTGAATAAGCTGCCGGCGAATGTAATCCGCCATCTCAGGGTCAAAAATGTTGGGCATCAGCTGGTCGGCCATATCCATCACGGTCACATCCAGCCCGCGGGCTTGCAGGTTTTCGGCTGTTTCCAGGCCGATAAAACCGCCGCCAACCACAACCGCCCGGCGGCAGCCGTTGGCCTCGGCCCAGCTGCGCAGGGCTATGGCATCGTCCGGCGTACGCATCGTAAACACGCCGGAAAGGTCTTTGCCGGCCACATCCGGCACAAATGGCACGGCGCCCACCGCCAGGATCAGCTTGTCATACCCTTCGGTGCGGGTGGTGTTGTCTGCCGCAGCGCGCAGGGTAACGGTTTTGCGGGCAGGGTCCAGGGCGATTGCCTCCTGGCCGGTATGTACCGCAACACGGGTCAACCCCGCATATTTGGCGGGAGTGTTGACAATCAGCTCTTCCCGCGTCGGAATGCTGCCGCCGACATAGTAGGGGAGCCCGCACCCGGCGTACGAGATGTCTGTTCCTTTGGAATACAGCACAACCTCGGCATCCGGCTGTTCTCGCTTGAGTTTGGCCGCTGCCTTGGTGCCGGCTGCCACGCCGCCGATCACAACAATTTTCATACAAACCGCTCCTTTCAGCTGTTGCGGCCAGCCTGTCGCAGCAGCTTCTCTTACTTATCAGTATACCGCGTCAGGCGCGCTGTTTCAACCAAAAGCTGCCCGCCACGGCACCAAAACGCAGAAAAGGCACGCCGAAGCCTGCCTTGCAGAGCTGCGGTGCAAAGAGTATAATATGGAATATATGGAACCTGTCTCATGCAGGCGTTCCCTGCCGGGCGGGAAACCCTTGTCCCAAACCTGACTTGTGAAGGAGGCCCCCATGCCCCAAGCCAAACGTTTCGCCTGGCGGCGGCGCATCTTTTCTATTGCGGCGGCGCTTGTTTTTGGGTGGATGTTGCTGCTCAACGTCTTGACCCCCTATATTGCCGACGATTTTGCCTTTGCTTATGCGTTTGACACCGGCCTGCGGCTGCAAAGCCTGCCTCAGTTGCTGCGCAGCCTTGCCTATCACTACCATGAATGGAGCGGGCGGGTCGTTGTCAAATTTTTTGCCCAGGGATTCACAATGTTCCCAAAGCTGCTTTTTAATCTGTGCAATGCGGCCGCCTACCTGGGCTTGGGGCTTGTCCTTTACCGCTTGGCGCGGGGAAGGCGCAGCGGCCGTTATGACTGGCTGGCCTTCCTCCTCATCCAGGCCGCTTTGTGGGAGGTAAGCCCGGCCTTTGGCCAGACCAACCTTTGGATGTGCGGCGCCTGCAACTATCTCTGGGCCAGTCTCGGCTGCCTGGCCTTCCTGCTTCCCTGGCGCTATTATACACAGGCGTCGTTTTCCGCCCGCTGGCCGATGGCGGCCGGAATGGCTTTGGCCGGCGTGCTGGCCGGCTGGCTCAGCGAAAACACAAGCGCGGGCATGCTGGTGTGTTTGGCGCTGGCCATTGGCAGCTTGGCTGTGCGCCGCCGGCGTGTGCCGGTCTGGATGTGGACCGGGTTTGGCGGGGCGGTGGCAGGTTTTTTGCTGCTCATTACGGCGCGCGGCAATTACAACCGCGCCAGCTTCTACAGCGACTATGAAAGCCTGCTGACCCGCTATGCCGTACGCTTTTTGAACTGCCTGAATATGCTGAAAGAGCATGCGCTGCCGCTTCTGTTTGCCTTTGCTGTGCTGTTTGTGCTGCTTTGCTACCAATGTCTGGAACGCCGTTGTGCCAAAGGGCTGCTCTGGCCGGTGATCTTTCTGCTGGGGGGGCTGGCGGCCAACTTTGCCATGGTTTTAAGCCCTGATTATTACGAACGTTCGACCCACGGTCCTTTTACATTGATCACCGCCGCGTGCGCGGCCTGTCTCGTCCAGTTGGAAGGGCGCTCATTGCGCCGCGCGCTGGCTTGCGGTACGGCTTGCCTTGGAATTGTCTGCGGGATCCATATGTTGGAAGCGGGCTATGATATTGCAAGTTATTCGGTAATGTACAACACAAGGGACGCCCTGCTGCGCACCGAAGCGGCGGCAATTGCCCCCGAAGAAGCAGGGAGCACAGTGCTTGAAAGCTACGCGATTGAACCCTACACCCACTGGTGCGCGGCCTATGGCCTGCCGGATATTCGGGAAAACACAGAGGATTCGATCGGCCTGTGCCGCGCCCGATGGTATGGGGTTGGCGGTATTGTTGCAACCGAAACCCGCACCTATCCGTTTCCCGGCCACACCAATGCGGCCTACGAAGCAGGCGAACAAGCCGCTCTGGCCGAACAGCAGGCAGCCGAAAGCCCGGCCGGCTGAAGCGAAAAACGAGCGTCTGGCAGATTGTGCTTTGAGACGCCAAAAAAACTGTACAGGGAAGGGGAATATAAAAATCTTTGAAGAATTTTTAAAATTTGCTTGACAATTGCCGCTTGGGCCAGTATAATAAATTACGCTGATTGGCGGCCCCAATGACCGGGTGTAGCGCAGTTTGGTAGCGCGCTTGAATGGGGTTCAAGAGGCCGTGAGTTCGACTCTCGCCACTCGGACCAAACAAGGGCCGTCAGATCAGCCCGTCAAAAGGACCGTGAAACGTAAGTTTCACGGTCCTTTTGCTATGTCCGGGGGCATAATGCGGCTGCCTGGCTTTCGACCGGAAGTGGCCTCTATAGCCTTCGTATTGAATACGTATTGAATAGCGAAAACCAGCCTGGTATTGGTAAGGCTGGTTTTGCATCAAAGATATATAATCATATCTTTTAGCTTCTAAAAGTGTCGAAGTCAAAGCAGAAAATTTTGAAGTTAAATTATGTGTATAATGCACAATTAAATTATCGTAAATATAACTGGATAAAAATCATGCCCCGCGGATTTGGAAAGGCGGCCAAATCGCAGGGCATGACGTTTTATTTTTTTCTGACGTTTCAGATAGAGGTTGTTACATGAGGTTACCTGTTTAGTCCAAAAGTTTATGCTTGTCTTTTATAGCCCAAACTTCATCGGAAGCCAGTAGACTATAATCATACTGGGGATTCCGCGTTTTTTCCCGGCGAACTTCTTCCACCAAAATACCATCTGAGGAGTAGTGAATTCTATTAGAGGGTTCGGTGTCCTCTAAAATCAAATTAATAGTTGCCTTTGGAGGTAGTATAAGATTAATGTTGCAAGCAGGTACTTCTGTGGCACGAATAGTGTTGCTTAATGAATACGTTAAAGAGCCGGGTGTATGATAAAGTGTATGGCTGACATAATTTTGAAGGCAAATGCGACGCAAATCGGTATCGGTGAGACCTTCCGATGAACTTTTAGGACGTGCCTTGTCTGAATGGCCCATAAGGCGGTAGATTTCCGAAGTGCAAAGACCACTATAACAGTAGAGCCAGGTACAGTAGTTGCGACGCAAGGCGTGACATGTGATCATTGAAAACAGGTATTTGTTTTGGACATCTAAATTAAAAACGTAAGCGCGCTCGGAAACCATTGCGTCTATAAGACTAGTAGATCTCAATAATTCAGGAATCTGTTCACCTACTTTTTTCTGCCATGCTGCAGCCTGTGCTGGGGTATCGATATATTCATCGCAGGAAGCCTGGCCACACATAAGGCGAAATGCAAGGTCACCAAGCTGTTCTTCTAACTGTTGGCGTTGACGGTTTAACTCCTCTCCCAATTCGGGCGAAAGAGGAACTATACGATAAGAAGCAGCAGTTTTGGTGATTTCGGTACGCTTCCCTGAAGGTGTGAGCTGACCGTTTATTTCAATATAATACAGGGTACCTTGAGAAGTATCTATTGCGTGCAGACAGGAAAACAACAAACCGGCCAGTTCACTGATTCGGAGTCCGCCATCGGCTAAAATGCCAAGTTGTCCCGGAATTGCTCCGGTAACGCATGCAGTGTGTAGAAAATCATAGGGAAGACTACGAGCACTATCAATGCGGTCGAGCAGGAGCTGCTGCCTAGATGGCTTACTGTTATAGCGTGTTGGAATTACTGGAATAGGAACTCCCTCTACTTGTTTGAGATCTTGAATCAATTCATACAAAAGAGACAATCGTTTTCGGGCGGAAGCAGGTGGTTCATCGCCATACCTCCAGTTATCGACCTTTCTCGCGGTCTTCAGGGCATTGTAACAAATTGTTTCTTGTAAGTCTCTATACTTTTCGCCGTCAAGCAAATTCGCTTGAATTCCGCTTAACTCTGCCGCCAGGACTTCATACTGACGAGTGTATTCTGCCACTGTGCGAAGCCCCCATTCGGAGCGGTGCAGCATAAAAAACATTCCATGAAAATTCTTGGCTAATACTGATAAATCAGAGTTGCTGGAGTCATCGTTTAGATCAGTAGTGCTTTCACTTTGTATCAATCCATTCTGCTTCATTAGTGCAATAATGGATGAAGCCGCGAGGTCCTTTTTGTGGTTCCAAATATCTAATTTATCTTTCCCGCGCACTTGGAAGTTCAATGGAGCATTGCTCTTGCTACCATATATTTGGTGCTTTGTGTAGGCTTTTGTGGTTGCGGGGTCTATGGGATTAATGCGACCAAGGCATGGAGTGTCAGTGTTTTTTATGTTGTTTGGAAAAATGTAAAGAATATGGAAACTTACCCCTTGATAGTCAAAATCGTGTAAAGAATCTTTGCGTTTCTTCATAAATAAATCACCTCCTTTCAAAAAACTTCCCAGTATGCCTTTATAGCATAGTCGGATGAGAGAGTTAGAGTAACAGCATCATCTGTCTCATTCGTAATTTTCACATGGTACGTAGCCGGTGCATCGGGAAAGCCGGACAAAGAATTATCTGCTAATTCCGGCCATGAATTAGATGGAAACGGGTTGTATCGACGAAGATGTAAATAACGTGTAACTGCATATGCATCGCTCAACAGGTCGAGATACGACTGCTCATCGGTTGACGTCCATGCATCGCCAAATGTCGCGTGCATCATAGCTTGATTGGCGCCACAATATTGAGCTAAATACCTAGCATCTCTTTGCAGCAACCCAACATCTGCACGGATTGTATCACTGTAAGAATATCCTTTTTTATCCGTGCGGATAACAGCTGTATCTTTTATACCTGCTGCATGCAGCAGGGCGTTTAAGCGGCTGGCAATTTCATCTGGGCCGACAATAGCATCGCTTGGTACCATTGAGGACAGCCGCATTTCGCGGATTTGACTGTCTTCAATACCACAGGCGCGAATCTGGCTCAAGCGTCGATTAAGTATTTCTCCTGCCCAAGGTGGCAGTACAATCTTCCTAAGCTTTTCTATGGGATAGTCTTGATTAGTAGCACTTAGAGTAGAAAAACGTTGATGAAGTTTCCTTACTCTTTGAGTTACCAGCAAGGTGTAGCAATGGCAGTTATTAGACAGAACGAGCACATCGAAGTCGCCATAACGAGCAGCTGCTATTTCCGAAGGGGCTAGTCCGGAATATATGAGGCTGACCATAAACAATTCGTAAAGATGCCGACCCTGATGTAACAATTCGAAGAAAGCTCTACGCTGATCTACATCCAAGTGGCTTACCCGAACACTTTTTAAGATCTGTGGGTTTGCTTCACGTGCAGACCCAATTATATGAACAAGCCGCATGCCGGGTGTACAGCCTGTCCAACCGCTGCTTTCAATGCCTTGCAATAAACCAAGATAAGCACGTTTGACGTACCCGCACCGGGATAACTTTGCACCCTCTTTGCGGAGATTGCGGTTAATGGTACGTAAAGCCTTTTCTTGACGGGACGTGTCAAAGTCTTTTAGACGATATTCTCCTATCACCGGCATAATGGTGTTTTCCAAGGAGCCCAACATGCGCTTGCGGGCATCTGGAAGCTCTTTGACAAAAAGAGAGGCTTTTTGGTAAAAAACAAAATCGGAAATAGTCAAATCACCATATTTCAGGTTTTGACAGTAGATTGGGCGAAAAAGCAATTTTGCTAAAGATTCCAGCTTTGCGTAGTGCTTCTTTTCCAGGTTTCTTTTTGCTGTGGCTTTGTCTGGACCTTTACAGTATAAGGCATAAACTGTGTGTGGATGTTCCAGCACCTTCGGATGAAGTTCTTTAAGCCATGGCTCTATCAAAGAATTTAGCAAAGGATATTCTTTCTGCCTTTGCAAAAGCGTGTCATTGATCTGGATATAGGTATAGGGCTTTCTAGTTATCGGATTGATCAGTTTGTAAATTGCTTCATATTGGCTCTTTTTAGGATGATAGTTTAACCTACCACGTCCGCAAGCAATGTCGAAGTCATTTTTCGAGTTAGACATTGCAAGTTCCTCCTTTCGTTCGAAATTGTCGGAGCTAATTTCCTCTGACGCTCATAGTATAGTCACTTTGCGACACACATTTTTTTTCAGCTTATCATCACGATTTGCTGCAAGTGCCCTCTCCGTCACTCCACGTCCACAAGCAACATTGAAGTCATTCTTCGAGCTAGACACTGTAAGTTCCTCCTTTCGTTAAAAATTATCGGAGCTAATTTCCTCTGACGCTTATAGAATAATCACTTTGCGTCATCTATTTTCTGCAACTCATCTTCTCGTTTTTCTGCAACTCATCTTCTCGATTTTTTGCAACTGTTCTTCTCGATTTTCTGCAACTAAGGCAATTGATGATATGAGAAAAAAGAAAAAACAACGAGCTATAGTGCAAAAGCATAGCTCGTTGTTTTTTGCGTTTCGTGATGATACTGCTTGTGTTAAGAATCTTCGGGTACGTCTTTCGACCGGACAAGCGTCTGTGCTTCCTGTGTCAGTAAAATCCCGGCGGAAAATCCATACTGAAAACTGCTGGCACAGGCAGCATCCTGGGCATATTGCATGTTCTTAATCAGTTCTTCCAGCAGCAGACAATCCTCTTTATCTATGCTTTCTGTTAGCTGAGACTGAAAAAGACCAACCTCTCGCATGGCTTGTCGATACTCTTCACGGTCCATTGCTCCGATTTCACCAGGGCGAAATGTCCCATTATAGATAGAATCCAGAATCATTGTGCTTCACCTCCTTCCATCGAAAGGGCTTTTTCTTGATGTGTTGCTATCAGGAAATGATAAGGCTGGCTGGGAGAACCACCAGGCATATGGGGAGTAGGTAATTTGTTCATCGAATCAAGCATTTTCTGAATAGAATCGCTATATTTCGGTGTCAGTAGGACCCCGCGTGTCGGCTGAACCCCCTCTAAAACCAGCCCGTCCCAGTACATCTTCAATTGATATAAATCCTGTGGCTCCGCCTTGCGCGTTTTGAGCTCGTAGATGTCGTATTTACCGTTGGTGCCTTTGTCCACCACATCTATGCGGGTTCCGGTAGGCCAGACGGAAATTTCGCTGGTTACTTCATCCTCCGGGTTGGCGGCTTTGAGAATTTTCATCCACTTCTTTTTCAGGGCATCTTCCCCGAGTGTGACAGAATTTTTCAGAGGAGGAAACTCTGCCAAGGTTTCAAAAACCACGGCCCAGTCCGGTGAATTGCGGTCGATACCGGTCTTGTTGCTGAGGGTGGCCAGAATCCCCCGTGGAAGGTCCGGAAGAATCAACTCGCCAACAAAGTCATTGTAGCTGTTATGGCGGCAAATTGGACTTCCGTCATCCCGATGCCATACCTCTCCCAGTTGAGCGGTGGCAATGACTCGTTTGCCAAGTCGGATATCGATACCCTGCGTAGGCTGGCTGCACTGATAGTAATACCGTGTTTTGTTCCCCTGTACCAGATGCTCACGTTTGGTTTTATCCAGAATGCCGTGGATGTAAGTCAAAGGCACAATCTGCCCGCCCAGCTCAACTTCCAGTTTTTCTGTTCGGGCTAGCATCATGGGGACGGGAATAGGCGGAACAAGCAAACTGCTTTGACCAACGGTTACCGCGATTTTGGCGCTGGGCTCCAGGGTGACTGGGTCCAGTTCAAGGTATCCCCGATAGGCGACCCCCAGATGTTCGATAAGCCACATCCGAAGGGTAGCTAAATCGCTGAGCTTTCGGTTGCCCTGCCGCTGCAATGTGCGGGCGATGGTCATCGGTACCCGAACATAAACGACTGTAGAGGGCTCGGACCACTGCAGGTTCAAGGATTCCGGCAGGTCAATAGTGTCAGTTGTTTTTACCGTCATTTCCAAGTCAAAGGGACCGTGGACCTGGAAGTAAGGGCCGGGCGCATCACGGGTGTAGATACACCAGTCTCCGGTGCCGCCGGACAGGCAAGCCAGTGCATTGTTAAGGCCATAGCCATGCTCATTCAGACGGTTATTGCTCAGCGGAGAACTCCCAAGCTGTAAGGCATTGGTAAGGGCGAAAAGTTCCATCCCGGAGCCCCAATCAGCTACGGCAAGCTGCAGAAAGTTTTTGTCGGCATCCGGCGCCAGTGCCACACAAACGCGGGCTTTTTCACCTGGAAGTGCGGCCGCAAGGGCGTCATCGCACAATTCACAAATGCCTTGATGGCAAAGCATTCCCTGTCGAGCAAGGCCTTCGAAGGCCTTCGGGGTGATGTTGATTGAGATTTTGTATTCCTGTTCCATGGGGGACACCTCTTTCTATTAAATCAGATTCTCCAACGAAGTCACCGCGTTTGCCAGCGTGCTGTCGGATATATGGAGATAGTTTCCGGTGGTTTTGATATCAGTGTGGCCGGTGAGCCGGGCGATGGTTTCCATGGGAACACCCTGACTTTGCAAGAGCGTCACATAGGTATGGCGGCAGCAGTGAGGCGACAGACGGCGCACATCCGGGTATTTTTCCAGCAGCCGGTAGTATTTACGGCGCACTGTTCCAGTGCTGTAGAGTAGACTTTCATGCCGAGGAGCGCACCAAAGAAAAGCTTGACCGCCGTTTTCTCGCAGCCAGAGAGAAATCTCCCGATATTTGGGAGCAATGGGTACAACCCGGCGACTGGTGTAGCTTTTGGGATCTCCAAGTTTGGGGATACCATCAACCATCTTGACCGCCTTATTTACCCGAACCCAGCTGCCATCCTCTGCGATGTCTCGAGGTGTCAAAGCAAGCAATTCTTGCAGCCGCACCCCAGAGATAAGCATCAGCCGGATGCTGTTGCCCATCAGGTCATCAGGTAAATCTGAAAGAAGCCGCTCAGTTTCCTCCACCGTAAATGCGTCTTTGGTGTGGGTTTTGGTCTCCTTACTTAGCTGCTTTGTGGTACGGAAGGCTCGCCGGGCATAGTTCTTTTCGACCAGATCGTCGGCTTCGGCCACATCCAGAATTTGAATCATCATGGACCGGCACTTGTTGATTTGAGACGAAGAGTATTCTTTGGCTGCCAATTCGTTGATGAATTGATTTATCTGCACGACCTTAACTTCGTTCAACGGCAAATGTCCGAAGGCACCGTTCAGAAGCTTCAAAGTGTAACGGTAATTGGCATAAGTGGACTCTTCAACCTGTGTACGGTAAGATTCGTACCACTGCTGGGCGTAATCTGCAAACAGGGGGATTTCAGGTGCAGCCTCTTCCGCTTGGGTTTGCTTGTTCAGCATATACTCCCGAAGTTTGTTTATCGCTTCGGCCCGTGTGGGGGCCGTAAAGCAGACAATGTGGCGTTTGCCTTCATCTGTATAGCCATCCATAACTTGGCTTTGCCAGCTCCCGCTGGGCAGCTTGTGAACGGAACCTTCGCCTTTTCCGCGCTTACCCGACATGCAGGGTCACCTCCTTTTGCACAGACGCCAAATCTGCCGGAACGCGAGTGTGCTTTTCCACCCAGGCCAGAAATAGCTGCGTGGGAATGCGGATGGATGACCCCAACCGGCAAACCGGGAAGTCTTTCCGATGAGTGAGCTCATACGCTGCAGTGGTGCTGATGCACAGGTAGCTTTTAA
>DSTMR04002__coassemble_670_pt1 | contig 57184 bp, 50 predicted proteins | sample DSTMR04002__metabat2_high_PE_039 | metagenome-assembled genome bin DSTMR04002 | reverse complement strand
GAACCGGCGAAAATGAACACCGAATTGATACCGAAACACAACAATCCGATAGGGTATAGTCTGCCCTAGGCAACCACACAGGAAACGTTTTCTTGCTATGGTATGAAACAGGAGGAGAGAAATGTATGCTCGTATAAGGTATCTTTGGATTTGTCTCATCCTCATCACAATATTGACCGGTTGCGCGGAGCCCTCATCGGCTGCATCCACTTCCATTGCCACGGTATCGCGGCCCGAAAGTTCTTCCCCTACGGGCACGCCTTCTCCTTCGGCCGCCGCCATCGTCTGGCCCGAAGAGGACTACGCCGCGCTCGGCGAGGAAGGCAAGGCCGCCTACCGCGAAGCCCTCGCCGAACAGCTGCCGGCTGATGGCTACCTCATCCTCGAGGACGGCTTCGTCGTCGAAAACGATTCGGCCGGCCGCTATGCCCCCGCCGACTTCGCCGCCCTGCTGCCCGATGTGACGCTGCCGGCGCAGGCGGTCGGCGGCTATACGCTCAACGAAATACAGGTCAGCTGGCAGCCCGACCCGGTCGCCCGGCCCGGCGACCGGGTTTTGCGGCGCTACCGGCTCGCGGCCGACAACCTGCAGGGCGCGGCGCTCACTTACGCGGATGCGGACGATCATACGGTGCGGGTCAACCTGATCGGCCTGGCCGCGCTGGGCGGCGCGCCGGACGCCGACGCCGAAATCCGGTGGTCGGCCGAGCCTGTGCTGCGCGCCGAGGAAGCCGGCCAGCCGGTCTTTGGCCTAGACGGCACGCTGCGCCAGCCAGGCGGCCAGGCGATCATCCAGCTGCATGCCCCCGCCGAAGATGAAGCCGCTTTCCAAACCGCCGTCGCACCGTTCACCGAAGTGACGGGGTGGATGGCTTCCACCCTTTGATAAAAACCGGCGGCCCCCGCCACAAACGCAGGGAGCCGCCGGTTCATTTTTACATTTTGTACCTATTCCTCTCACACTGCTCGCAGAGTTCCTGCCAGCGGTGGGTGCGGTAGAAGGGCAGCATCGCGATCATGCCGGCGATGAAGCTCAGCGAGATACCGGCCATTGCCCAGCCGCCAAGGCCGACCGCCGCAAGCCCCCAGGCCGCGGGGATGCGCACGCCCCAAAGGATCAGCAGGTTGACAAAAGTCGGGTAGCGGATTTCGCCCAGGCCGTTCAGGTAGTTCATAATGCCGTTGAACACCGCATAGCACCAGGTGAACGGCAGCACCACAAAGACATACCGCTCGGCCACCGCCAGCACCGCGGCGTCCCGGGTGAAAAGGCCGAGCACCGGACGCCCGAACGCCGTGAGCAGCAGCCCGCAGGCCAGCGTGAACGCCCCGCAGCACAGCGGGATGCGCAGCGCGCCTTTGCGCAGGCGGTCGGTCAGGCCGGCGCCGAAGTTCTGGCCGGAAAAGACCGAAGCCGCGCTGGAGAACGAAGTGATCGCAATATTGGCCAGCGAGCTGAGCTTGCTTGCCACCGAACACCCGGCCACAAACACCGAGCCCTGGGTATTGTAAAGCGTTTGCAGCAGCAGGTGCCCGAAGGAGTACAGCGCATTGTTCAGCCCAAGCGGCACCCCCACATGCAGAATTTCACGCAGGGTTTCGCGGTCATGGCCGGCCGGCAGCACCGGGAACCGCAGTTCCGGCACGCGGCGGAGAAGGTACAGGATGCTGAACGCCCAGGCCAGCATCATGGCGGCCGCCGTGGCAAACGCCGCGCCGCCAACCCCCAGGCCAAACCCGCCGACAAGCGCCAGATCGCCGACAATATTGACCACGCAGCTGACCATCAGCATCCAGAGCGAAGTGCGGCTGTTGCCAAGCCCGCGCAAGATGCCGGCGTTGAGGTTGTACCCCATGTTGCCAAGGCAGCCCAGCGTTGTGATGCGCAGGTAGACGATTGCGCCGTCCCACGCATCGGGCGGGACCTGCATGAACCGCAAAAGCAGCGGCCCCAGCAGCAGGCCCAGCACGGTCAGCGGCAGGGCCGTGGCATACAGCAGCCAGACCGCCGTGCGGGCCAGTTCCCGCTGGCGGTCTGCATCGTCCCGGCCGGCCGCCTGAGAAACCAGGATGGAAACGCCCGACCCGATGCCAAGAAAGATGCACAGCAGGATCTCAAGCGGCTGGGAACTGGTTGCCACCGCCGCAAGCGCCGATGCGTCGCAATAATTGCCGATGACCAGCGTGTCAACGGTACTGTATAGCTGCTGCAGCACGTTGCCGGCGCAGATCGGCAGCGCAAAGCGAACCGCGGTGGGCAGAATCGGGCCGCGGGTCATATCGACACGGGTTGCGGTGCGGGGCATAGGGAAAGGCCTCCTTGGGCCGGCGCTTTGGCGCTTTGCGGCGCAAAGCCGGCCCTGCAGAAATTTCGCCCCCTATTATAGCACCGTCCAAAGGGGGCGGCTAGGGCCTATTCTTGTGCACTTTCACAGTGTTTCGCACCGATTTTGCGGCGGGGCGGGCGCCGCCTTACACGAGCTTTTTCCTCTTCACCACAAAATACGCAATCCCGAACGCTTCGGCAAGGGCCCAGCCGATCGGGACGCTCCACCAGATGCCGACGACCCCGACGCCCGGCAGGGCCGAGAGGGCGTAGGCCAGCGCGACCCGCAAACCGAGCGAGATCACGGTCAGCACAACCGACATGCCCGGGCGGCCCAGCGCGCGGTAAAGCCCGTAGAGCAAAAACAGCACCCCGATCAGGGCATAGAAGGCGCCCTCAATGTGCAGGTAACGCACGCCTGCGGCAATAACGGCCTGCCCGGACGAAGCGTCGATAAAAAGCGCCATGAGCGGTTCGGCAAAGACAAAGACAAGCGCCGACAGCACAACCCCGAAACAGACCGAGGCCGCCGCCGCCACCCGGATGCCCTGGCGGATGCGATCCTTCCGCCCTGCGCCGTAGTTCTGCGAGACAAAGATCGAGAAAGCGTTGCCGAAATCCTGCACCGGCAGGTAGGCGAAGGCGTCGATCTTGACGGCGGCCGCAAAGGCGGCCATGATCGTGGTGCCGAAGCTGTTGACCAGCCCCTGCACGGCCAGAATGCCGAGGTTCATGATTGACTGCTGCAGGCAGGTCAGCGCCGAAAAGCTCGTGATCTCCCGCAGGCGGGCGCGGCGCAGCTTGACGGCAGGGCCACGCCGAAAGAGCTGCGGGAACTTCGCCCTTGTATACAACAGGATGCCGACGCCCGACACATACTGCGAGATAACCGTCGCTTCGGCCGCGCCGGCTACCCCGCGGCCGAGCCCTGCGACAAACCACAGGTCCAGCACAATATTCAGCCCGGCCGATACCGCCAAAAACGCAAGCGGCACAATCGAATTGCCGAGCGCCCGCAGCAGCGCCGCAAAAAAGTTGTAAAGGAAGATGCCGACAAGCCCGGCAAAAATCACGATCAGGTACGACCGCATCATCGACACAAGCTCAGCGGGGGTGCGCAGCGCCCAGATGATGAGGTCGATCCCCGCAAAGACAAGGATGTTGAGCACGATCGTCACGGCGCCGAGCAGCACGAAGGAGGCAAGAACCCCTTCTTTCAGGCCCAGCTCGTCCTTTTGGCCGAACCGGATCGAAAAGACGGTGCCGCTGCCCATGGCAAGGCCGAGCAGAATCGAGGTCAAAAAGGTCATCAGCGAAAACGCCGACCCGACCGCCGCCAGCGCCCCTTCGCCAAGGAAACGGCCGACGATCAGGGTGTCGGCAATGTTGTAACACTGCTGCAGAAGATCCCCCAGGATCATCGGCACCGCAAACCGCAGCATCGTCTGCATGACAGGCCCGCGGGTCAGCTCGTTGGTTTTCGCCATAAAATCGCCCCGTTCTTTCGTTGTGTAATATACAAATTACGCTTCGAAGCCAAGTATAGGCAATTTATTTCGGATTGTCAATACATTGCCCCCCAAAAGCACACGCTTCCGGTCGCCCGCCCCGAAAAGGTCTTGCCAGGCGGCCGCCGATGCGGTACACTGGGGGCAGACACTTTTGCCAAAGGGGGCGGCGGTATGTTTTTGGATGGGCTGGACGAACTGGACCGCAGGATTGTGCGGCTGCTGATTGCCAACGCACGGATTTCCTATTCCGAACTGGGCGAGCAGGTGGGCATTTCCCGCGTGGCGGCCAAGATGCGGGTGCAGGCGCTTGAAAAGAAAGGGGTGATTGAGGAGTACACAACGGTGATCAATCCGCAAAAAATCAGCGGGGCGGTTTCCTGCTATTTTGAGATTGAAACAACGCCCGAAACGCTTGCGGCGGTTCTGGAAATTTTGCAGCAGAACGATACGGTCACCCAGATTTACCGGGTGACCGGCCGCAGCAAACTGCATGTGCACGCGGTGGCGGCCTCCCACGAAGAGATGGAAACGCTGATCCGCGGCACGATTGATACGCTGCCCGGCGTGATGCGCTGCAGCTGCAACATGATCGTCTCCCGCATCAAGGATATCAAGGGGCTGCGGCTGTAAACACAAAGCGGCAGGCCAAAAGCGGAGTGCGCACAAGGAAGCTTTGCCGCCTTGGTCATTCTTCATCCATTGCCCAGTGGTAGGCGCAGCGGACCGCCTTGGTCCAGCCGCGCAGCCGCCTGGTGCGCACAGCCGGGTCAAGCGCCGGGGTGTAGCGGCGGTCGGCGGCCCAGTTGGCGGCGACTTCCTCGGTCGAAGCCCAGTAGCCGACGGCGAGCCCTGCGAGATAGGCCGCCCCGAGGGCGGTTGTTTCCAGACACTGCGGGCGGATGACCGGCCTGTCGCTGAGGTCGGCCATTGTCTGCAGCAGATAATTGTTGGCTGAAGCGCCGCCGTCCACCCGCAAATCGGGCATGGAGAGGCCGGCGTCGGCCTCCATGGCGCGCAGCACATCGTTGACCTGGTAGCACAGGCTGTCCAGCGTGGCGCGGATGATGTGGTACTTGTTGCAGCCGCGGGTCAGCCCCACGATGGTCCCGCGGGCATATTGGTCCCAATGCGGCGCGCCAAGCCCGGTAAAGGCCGGCACAACATAACAGCCGTTGGTATCCGGCACCTTCGTGGCAAAATATTCCGAATCGGCCGCATCTTCCAGCAGCCGCAGTTCGTCCCGCAGCCATTGGATCGCCGCGCCGGCGACAAAGATTGAGCCTTCCAGCGCGTAAGACACCTTGCCCCCCACGCCCCAGGCCACCGTGGTGACAAGCCCGTTTTGGGAGTAGACCGGCTTTTCGCCGGTGTTCATCAGCAGGAAGCCGCCGGTGCCGAAGGTGTTTTTGGCCGCGCCGGGCGCAAAGCAGGCCTGGCCGAAGAGCGCGGCCTGCTGGTCGCCGGCCGCCCCCGCAATGCGGATCGCCCCGCCGAGCAGCATCGGGTCGGCTTCGCCGTACACCGCGCTGGAGGGCATCGGGGTGGGCAGCATGCTGCGCGGGATGCCAAGGATCTGCAAAATCTCATCGTCCCAATCCAGGGTGTGGATATTGAAAAGCATGGTCCGGCTTGCGTTTGAGTAATCGGTCACATGGACCTTGCCGCCGGTCAGCTTCCAGATCAGCCAGGTATCGACGGTGCCGAACAGCAGGCCGCCGGCTTCGGCCTTTTCCCGGGCGCCCGGCACGTTTTCCAGAATCCACTGCAGTTTGGTGGCCGAAAAATAGGCGTCGATGACAAGGCCGGTTTTCTGGCGGAAGAGCCCGGTCAGGCCGCGGGCCTTGAGCGCGTCGCAGGCCGCACTCGTGCGCCGGCACTGCCAGACAATCGCCGGGCAGACCGGTTCGCCGGTCGCACGGTCCCAGACAATGGTTGTCTCGCGCTGGTTGGCAATGCCGATCGCCGCGATCTCCGACGCCGTGACGCCGGCCTGGTTCATGGCCGACAGCGCCACGCCGAGCTGGGTGGTCCAGATTTCATTGGCATCGTGTTCCACCCAGCCCGGTTTGGGGAAATACTGGGTGAAGGGTTTCTGCGCCATGCTCACAACCCGGCCGGCCGCATCAAACAAGATGCACCGGTTTGAGGTTGTGCCGGCGTCCAGCGCCATGATGTAGGGCATAAGGGACCTCCTTTGGGTGATGCAGGGTTGCCGCACAGGCAGCCACGCCGTATTGATTCCCATTGTACCAGCCGGCGTCCGCTTTGTCGAGGGGGAGCCCTGCCCGGGCCGGATGTGACAAAAATTCAGCATCCTGGCACAAACAGTGGTTGACTTGCCCGCCCGGGCTGGTATGATGAAAAAAGAAAGCGCCACATTCCCCCGGAAAGGAGCCAACTGCATGAACGCATCCTTTTTGCCCCCGCAGGCCGGCCCGCTGCTGACCCGCCACCTGAAGATGGGCGGCGCCAACCCGGCCGGCATCCGGCTGGACCTGACCAACCGGTACCTGACCCGCGCCGGCCAGCCGTTTTTGCCGGTGATGGGGGAGTTCCACTTTTCCCGCTGCGAAGCCGAAGCCTGGCCGGCCGAACTTGCCAAGATGAAGGCCGGCGGCGTGACCATCGCCGCCACCTATCTGTTCTGGATTCACCATGAGGAAATCGAAGGGGCCCGCCGCTTTACCGGCAACCTCGATATCCGCCGTTTTGTCCTGGACTGCGGCCGCGCCGGGCTTGCGGTTGTGCTGCGCATCGGTCCCTGGGCGCACGGCGAATGCCGCAACGGCGGCTTTCCGGACTGGCTGGTGCGCAAAGGCATTCCGCTGCGCTGCAACGACCCGGCCTATCTGGCGCTTGTGCGGGGCTGGTACGCCGCGGTTTTCGCGCAGGTGCAGGGGCTCCTCTATAAGGACGGCGGGCCGGTCATCGGCGTTCAGCTTGAAAACGAACTTGTGGATGACGCCGCCCACCTGGCAACGCTCAAACAAATCGCGGTGGAAGCCGGCTTTGATGTCCCCTACTATACCGTGACCGGCTGGAACGCGGCCGCCGGCGCGCGGATTCCCGCCGATGAGGTACTGCCGGTGTTTTCCGCTTACCCGGATGCGCCCTGGGCCGCCGGCACCGCGCCGCTGCCGCTTTCCCCGCATTATGTGTTTGACGCCGAGCGCAACGACGCGGCGGTCGGGGCCGACCTGATGGCCCGCACCGCCCCCGACGGCTGGCAGCTGCCCTATGACCGCTACCCGTTCGCCACCTGCGAGCTCGGCTGCGGGCAGCAATCCACCTACCACCGCCGGGTGCGGATCAGCCCGATGGACGCCTATGCGCTCTCGCTTGTCAAGCTGGGCAGCGGCAACAACCTGATCGGGTATTATATGTACCACGGCGGCACCAACCCCGTGGGCCGGCTTTCCACCATGCAGGAAAGCCGTGCCACCGGCTACCCCAACGATTACCCGATCCTCAATTATGATTTTGACACCGCGCTTTCCGAATACGGGGAAGCCCGGCCGCAGTACGGGCTGCTGAACCTGCTGCATTTGTTTGCGGCCGATTTTGGCGAAACGCTGGCCCCGATGCCGTTTGCGCCGCCCGCCGCCCCCGCCCGGCCCGACGACCCGGACGCCCTGCGGTATGCGATGCGCACCGACGGCAAGGCCGGTCTTGTCTTTGTCAACCACCACCAGCGCCATGCCGCGCTACGCCCGGTTCGGGATGTCCGGTTTGATACCGGGGCGGTCGTTTTCCCGCCGGTCACGGTGGCGGGGGACATCGCCTTCTTCTTCCCGTTCGGGCTCATGCTCGGCGGGGTGCGGCTGGCCTGGGCGACCGCCCAGCCGATCTGCCGCTGCGGGGACAGTTTTTTCTTCGCCGCGGTTCCCGGCATCCCGGCACAGTATGCCTTTGAAGGCGGCCTGCGGTTCACGGCCGGGCCCGGCGTCACGGTACAGGACGCCGGCGGCGTCCGGGTTGTCACACTGCCGCTGGCTGAAGCGGCCTGCCTGCGCCGGCTTGGCGGGCGGGTATACCTTGGCGAGCGGTGCAACCTTTACCTGGACCCCGGCAGCGGCGCGCTGCGCGCGATTGAGGACGGCCCGTTCGCCTACCGGCTTTGGGAAAACGGCCGCTTTGTGCGCCGCAGCGTGCACCGGCCGTTCGCCCCGGCCGTCTGGACGCTGACCCCCTGCCCCGCCCCGTTTTCGCCGGACAAAGCCGGTGCGGCCGAACTGGCGCTGAGCGGCGCGCCGGCGCGCTGGTTTGCCCTGGCCGTGACCACCCCCGAAGGGTTTGTGACCATCGGCGCGCCGCACGACATTGCCCAGATTTATGCCGACGGCCGGCTCATTGCCGATGAATTCGGCACCGGCCGCCCCTGGCGTGTGCCGGCCAGGCTGCTGTACGGCAAAACCTGCCACCTGGCCCTGACCCCGCCCACTGCGTCCGTCTGGCGCGAACCGCCGGCCTGACCCGCGCCAAACCCGCCAATCTGCACAAAAAACTTTCCGTTTTTGGCTGAATATGGTATACTAAAGCCAAGACCATGCCAAGGAGGGGGAGTTGCATGCCTTATTCCGATGAACAGCTGCGCTATCTGCGGGTGCTTTCCCAAAATTTCCCGACGATTGCGGCGGCGGCCAGCGAGATTATCCGCATTGAGGCGCTGCTCCGGCTGCCCAAGGGTACCGAGCATTTTATCAGCGACCTGCACGGTGAGCACGAGGCGTTTGTCCACATCCTCAACAGCGCTTCGGGCGTCATCCGGGAAAAGATCGACCAGGTTTTGGGCGATACGGTCCCGGCAGCCGAGCGCGCCGAACTGGCAACCCTTGTCTACTACCCGGCCCAGAAACTGCCCGACCTAAAGGCCCGGCAGCAGGACCTTGCAGCCTGGTACCGCAAGACGCTGCTGCGCCTGATTGAACTGTGCCGCCTGGTTTCAAGCAAACACACCCGCGCCTATGTGCGCAGCTGCCTGCCCGCCAACTGCGGCTATATTCTGGACGAACTGCTGCACGCCCACTTTGAGGATCATGACAAGGATCTGTATTACGGCCAGATCATTGACTCCATCCTGCGGTATGAGCGGGCCGACGCCTATATCATCCGGTTCTGTGAAGTCATCAAGCACCTTGCCGTTGACAAGCTGCACATCCTGGGCGATCTTTATGACCGCGGCCCGCGGCCGGACCGCATCCTTGACCAGCTTCTTGTGCACCATGATGTCGATATCCAGTGGGGCAACCATGACGTTGTCTGGATGGGGGCGGCGGCCGGCAGCCCTGTGTGCATCTTCACGGTGCTGAAAACTTCGCTGGCCTATGGCAACATCGACCTGCTGGAAACCGGCTACGGCATCAGCCTGCGCGGGCTGGAGCGGTTTGCCACCACCTATTACGCCCGCACCCAGGACAAACGCTGGGTGCCCCACCTTGACCCGCGGATCAAGGCTGTGCCGGCCGTGCAGCAGCGCAACGCCCGGATGCACAAAGCCGTGACCCTGCTGCTCTTCAAGCTGGAAGCGCGGGCCATTGCCCGCAACCCGGATTTCGGCATGCAGGGGCGGGACTACCTGAACCAGATTGACTACGCCGCCGGCACCGTGCGCTGCGGCGGCAAAACCTATCCGCTGACCGAATGTGATTTCCCGACTGTTGACCCGGTCGACCCGACCGCCCTGACCCCCGACGAGCAGGAGCTTGTCGGCGAGCTTGTCCACGCTTTCACCCAGAGCGAACGGCTGCAGCGGCATGTACAGTTTTTGTACGCGCGCGGCGCCGTGTACAAGGTGATCAACGGCAACCTGCTGTTCCACGGCGCGGTGCCGATGACCGCCGACGGCGAATTTGCGCCAGAACAGTTCGAAGGGCGGCGCTACAGCGGCCGCGCGCTGTTTGATTACTGTGACCGCCGCGCCCGCCAGGGCTATTTTGCACCGGCCGGCAGCCATGAACGGCTGGCCGGGCAGGACTTTTTGTGGTACCTGTGGTGCGGTTCGCTTTCCCCGATCTTCGGCCGCAGCGCCATGACCACCTTTGAGCGGCTCTACATTGACGACCCGGCTACCCACGCCGAGGTCAAGAACCCCTATTATGCGCTGGTCAGCGGGCCCGGCGCGCCGGCCATTGCGGCCAAGATCCTGGCCGAGTTCGGCCTTGACGGCCCGGCCTGCCACATCCTCAACGGCCATGTGCCGGTCCGCGCGATCGAAGGCGAAGACCCTGTCAAGGCCGGCGGGCGGCTTGTGGTGATTGACGGCGGGTTCTGCCGCGCCTACCACCAGCGCACCGGCATTGCAGGGTATACGCTGGTGTACAGCAGCCACGGCCTGACGCTGCGCACCCACCAGCCGTTTGAGAGCACGGCCGCTGCGATCCGCAACGATGAGGACATCGACTCCCAAAGCCGGGCGGTGTACACCGCGCCCGACCGGATCCTGGTGCGCGATACCGACGAAGGCCGCACGCTTCGGGATGTCATCACCGACCTGGCCCGCCTTGTCGATGCCTACCGCACCGGCCTGCTGCCCCAGGGCGGCTGACCGGCTTTCGGCGGCAGCGGCCGGCTTTGGCAAACCAGAACGGGGCCCCGCGATGCGGGGCCCCGTTCCGGTTGGTATAGGAAAAATAAGGGAATGGCGAAGATGGGCGCAATCAGACAATCTTGCGCGATTTGTGGACGCCGGTTTTGAGGAATTCGACCCATTCGGCCACATTGACCGCGTGGTCGCCCAGGCGTTCCAGGTATTTGGTCACCATAAACAGGTCCAGCGCGGTTTCCGCCTCGGCCGGGTGGGCGGCGATATAGTGCGCAATTTCGGCGCTGATCCGGCTGAAGAAGGCGTCGGCCTGGTCGTCGCGGGCGATCACCTCGGCGGCGGCGGCCATATCCACCTGCACATAGGCGCCGATGGCCTGCTTGACCATGCCGAGCACAAGGTCGCCCATGCGGTAGATATCAGCCATCACATCAAAGGTTTTGACAACGTTCTGGTCAAGGTGCAGCACAATCTCCGCAATGTCGGAAGCCTGGTCGGCAATGCGCTCAATGTCGGTGACCATCTTGAGCGCGGTGGATACCTTGCGCAGGTCCGAAGCCACCGGCTGCTGGCGCAGAATCAGGGTCAGGCAGCGGTGCTCCACATCATGTTCCACGGCGTTGATCTCGCTGTCACGCGCCACAACGCTGCGCGCAAGTTCCAGGTCGCCGTTCTTCAGTGCGGTCATGGCGCTCTCAATCGCGCCGCCCGCCGCATGGCCCATACGGGCCAGCATGGAATCAAGCTGGAGAAGTTCCTCGTCATATACCTTGCGGTTGCTGGTAGGCATGTAGAATCCTCCTAATTTGTTTTGCGTTTTCGCCGAAGCGAAAGCATGCCGGGGGGGCGGCGCGCCGCCCGCCCGTTGGGTAAGGCATCAGCCGAAACGGCCCGAGATATAATCTTCGGTGCGTTTGTCCACCGGGGTCGAGAAGACCTGTTCGGTCGGGCCCATCTCAACCAGCTCGCCCAACAGGAAGAACGCCGTTTTGTCCGAAATACGGGCCGCCTGCTGCATATTGTGGGTAACGATGACGATGGTGTAATCCTTTTTGAGGTCCATCGCCAGTTCTTCCACCTTCGAAGTCGAGATCGGGTCCAGGGCGGAGGTCGGCTCATCCATCAGCAGCACTTCGGGTTCGACAGCCAGGGCGCGCGCAATGCACAGGCGCTGCTGCTGGCCGCCCGACATGCCGAGCGCGCTCTTGTTGAGGCGGTCCTTGACTTCATCCCAGATGGCGGCGCCGCGCAGGCTTTTTTCCACAATCTCGTCAAGCTTGGCCTTGTTGTGGATGCCATGGGTGCGCGGGCCGTAGGCGATGTTGTCATAGATCGACATCGGGAACGGGTTGGGCTTCTGGAAGACCATGCCGACCCGCTTGCGCAGGACGTTGACATCGATCTTGTCTTTATAAATATCCACGCCGTCAAGCTTGATATCGCCCGAGATGCGGCACCCTTCAACCAGGTCGTTCATGCGGTTCAGGCTTTTCAAAAAGGTTGACTTGCCGCAGCCCGAAGGCCCGATGAAGGCGGTGATCTCCTTTTCCGGGATCGAAATGTTGATGTTTTTCAGCGCATGGAAGTTGCCGTAGTACAAATCCATGTTGGAGACTTCAAACTTATTCATCGCTCTCATTTTCCTTTCGCAAGTTTGCCCGCGATAAAGCTGGACAGGCAGTTGATCAGCAGCACAAGCACCAGCAGCACAACGGCCGTGCCGTAGGTCGCATCCACATGCAGGCCTTCGTTGGAAAGCAGGTACATATGCACAGCCAGGGTACGGGTGGAGCTGAACACGGTTTCGGGGATGGCCGCCACCGAACTGGCCGTGTAGATCAACGCCGCCGTCTCGCCGACGATACGGCCGACAGCCAGGATCACGCCGGACAAAATGCCGGGCATGGCGCTGGGCAGCACAATGGTGAACACAGTGCGCAGCTTGCCGGCGCCAAGGCCGAAGCTGCCTTCCCGGTAGGAATCCGGCACGGCGAGCAGGGCCTCTTCGGTGGTGCGCATGATGACAGGCAGCACCATGATGGCCAGCGTGAAGGCGCCTGCAATCAGAGAGTAGCCCCAGTGCAGCTGGGTGACAAAGAACAGCATGCCGAACAGGCCGAAGACGATGGACGGGATACCCTGCAGGGTTTCGGTTGTAACGCGCACCACCTTGACCAGCTTGTTGCCGCGCTTGGCGTATTCCACAAGCCAGACGGCGGCAAAGATCCCCAGCGGGGTTGCGATGACCAGCGAGAAGGCGGTCATGAGCACCGTGTTGATCAAAGAAGGCACCAGGGAAACGTTTTCGGAATTGTATTCCCACTCAAACAGGCTCGGTTTGAGGTTGGGGATGCCCATAACCAGGATATAGCCGATCAAAAAGATCAGGACGGCGGCGGTCAGCGCAGCGGCAATCCGCACAAGCCACCGCATGATAAAGGCAAAGGCGCGTGCGCCGCGGCGGTTTTCCGCCGGGATCGGCGGGATCATCCGCGCGCCGGCGTTGGACAGGCTGCTTGCGGCAACGTTGGCAGTGATTCCATCAGGCATTCTTCTCGGCTCCTTTCACCAGGCTGAAGCAAAGGTTGATAATCAGGATGAAGACGAACAGCACGACACCGGTCGCAATCAGCGCTTCGCGGTGCAGGCCGGCTGCATAGCCCATCTCGATGACAATGTTGCTTGTCATCGTGCGCAGGCCCTGGAACAGGCCCTGCGGCATCCAGGTCTGGTTGCCGGCCACCATGACAACGGCCATCGTTTCGCCAATGGCGCGGCCGATGCCAAGGATCACGGCGGACATCACGCCGCTTTTGGCGGCGGGCAGCACGGTGAAGAAGACGCTGCGTTCATGGGTGGCGCCAAGGGCGAGGCTGCCTTCATAGTAGCTTTGCGGCACAGCATCCAGGCTGGTTTTGCTGACCGTGATGATGGTGGGCAGGATCATGATGCCGAGCAGCAGGCTTGCGGTGAACAGAGACATGCCGCGGCCGTTGTTGATATGGAGCACCTTGCGGACGAAATCGGTCTTGAGGACGGCCTGGATGGCCGGCACCATGACGACCATACCGAAGAAGCCGTACACAACCGAGGGAATGCCGGCCAGCAGCTGGACAGCCGGCAGCAGCACCTTGTTGATGCGGGGGGAGGCGAACCGGCTCATATAGATCGCCGTCAGCAGCCCGATCGGCACGCCGACAACAATCGCGCCGGCCGTAACGTAAATGCTGCCAAGAATCATCGGCAGAATGCCGTACAGGTCGTTGCCGGGTTTCCAGTTGGTGCCCAGCAGGAACTGCAGCGGCCCGATCTTGGCGATGGTGGGCAGGCCGTTCGCAAACAGGAACAGGCAGATCAGCGCCACAGCCAGGATCGATACGCAGGCGCAGACCGTAAAGACCCACTGCATAATCGTTTCCTTGGGGTTAACGGATTTCGTTTTCATTTTCCTATACCTCACTTCGCATCACAAAACTTCACAACGTCACAAAAAAGCTCCGGGTCCATCGCGTTTCACACAAAGGAAGCGGGGGTGAAACCCGCGCGGCGGCTGCCGTGCTGCAAGCGCTGCGCTTGCCTTGGTTTCATCCCTGCTCCCTCACATTCCTGTCATGTTTTGTTCTGCTTACAGCGCATCCCAGCTGGTGGTTTCGCCGACATAGATGCTGCGGACCTGGTCGATGCTCAGGTCGTCCACGGCAGTGTTGGCCGGGTTGACAACAACCGCGATGCCGTCCATCGCAAGGACGGTGCCGACAGCGCCCTGGCTGGTCTCTTCTTCTTTGAGCTCACGGCTGGCCATGCCGATGGTGTAAGAACCGTCGAGCGCGCCGGTCACGCCGGTGGTGGAGTCGGTGGTCATCAGCTCAATGGTGGCGTCCGGGTTGAGGGCCTGGTAGCCTTCGATCAGCTTTTCCATCAGCGGGCTGACCGAGGAAGAACCGCCCACCGTGATGCTGCCGGCCGGCAGCGTGCCTTCGAACGCGGCGGCGCCGTCGGTGCCGATGTAGCCTTCTTCGGTGGCCAGGGCCTGGCCTTCCGCGCTCATGCAGTAGTTGATGAAGTCAACGGCCAGCTCGTCGGTGGGTTCGCCGTTGGTGACAATGTTGAACGGACGGGCCAGGGTGTAGCTGCCATCCTTGACGGTGTCGGCCGAGGGGGCCACGCCGCCGATGGTCAGCGCCTTGACCGAATCATCCAGGCTGCCGAGGCTGATGTACCCGATGGCGGTTTCATCGTTGGCAACGGTGGTCATCACGCCGTTGGTGGAGTTCTGGATGACGGCGGCCTGGGTGGTGTTGTCGCCGTTGTCGTCTTCCACGCCGGTCAGCTCAATGAAAGCGCCGCGGGTGCCGGAACCGTCTTCACGGGACACCACGTTGATGGCCTGGGTGGCATCGAAATCACCGGCGGCGGCAGCTTCCGTGCTCTCGCTCGAAGCAGCTTCGCTCGAAGCAGCTTCGCTCGAAGCGGCGGTGCTTTCCGAAGAGGCGGCCTCGCTCGAAGAAGCGGTGCTCTCCGAAGAAGTGGAGCCACAGGCGGCCAGGCTCAGGGCCATCGCGGCGGCGCAAACCAAAGCAATCTTGCGTTTCATAACGTTCGTCTTCTCCCTTACACATACATTTTCAATTGGGGTCCGCAGCAGCCTTTACCAAACGCTCCTGCTGCGGGGCCCGGTCTCTTTCCGGGCGCAAGTGTATTCTACCGCATCCCTATGTTGTTTTTCGACCATGGCTCGGTACAATTCAGGTAAAAGTTTTGCTAAATATCACGCTGTTTTGCAAAGATGGCGTAAAGTTTGTAAAGGATATGTAAAGCATTTGGCATAGCAGACAAAACCCCTTCACAACCCTGTTTTTTTGCCGCCAATCTGCCCAAAAGCGTAACATCCCGCCCAAATCTAACGCTTTCCCGCAAAAAAGAAACGCCCTGGCCCCCTGCGGAAAAGGCGCAGCAAAAAGCCCGCAAGCGAAGCCGGAACAGCTTCGCTTGCGGGCTTTTCGGGACAGACCAGACCGGATGATTTTGCAGCGCGCCCCGGCCGTTTACATCCGCGCTGCGCGCCGGTAGATGAAGGCGGCCGCGGCAGCAGCCACGCACTCGGTCACCCAGAAAGCATGCCAGACCCCCACCGGGCCCAGTGCGGCGCAGAGCGCCCAGGACGCCGGGATCATGACGACGACATACCGCAGCAGCGAGATGACCAGCGAGCTGCCGCCCTTGCCGAGCCCTTCCAGCGCGCCGGACGCCGCCACCGACACCGACGACACAAGGAACCCGAGGCTGATGATCCGCAGCGCCGCCGCACCGGCCGCGACGGTATCGGGGTTCTGGGTGAACAGCGCGATCAGCGGCCCGGCGAAGGCCCAGCACAGCGCCGTGCCCGCCGCCATGATACCGGCGCAGAGCGCGAGGGTTGTGCGGTAGATTGTGCGCACCCGGCCAGCCTCGCCCGCGCCGTAGTTGTAGCCGATGATCGGCCGCATACCCTGGACAATGCCGCTGGCCGGCAGGTAGAGGAAGGTCTGCAGCTTATAATAGATGCCGAGAATCACCACATACCCCTGCCCAAACGCCGCAAGCAGGCCGTTGAGCACACTGACGAGCAGCGAGGGCAGCGCAAGGTTCAGCACGGCCGGCACCCCGATTGCATAGAGCCGGCCGGCCAGCGCAAGGCCCGGGCGCAGCGCGGCGCGGCGCAGCCGCACAACCGGCCGCCGGATGAAATACACCGCCAGGTAGATGCCGAGCGAGACGCACTGCCCAAGGCCCGTTGCAAGCGCCGCCCCCCGAATGCCGAGCGCCGGGCAGGGCCCGAGGCCGAAGATCAGCACGGGGTCCAGAATGATGTTGGTGATGCAGCCGCCAAGCAGCGCGGCCATCGTTGTTTTCATCCAGCCAATGGCCTGGAAAATCTTTTCAAACGCAAGGCCAAGCATGATGATGGGGCCAAACGCAAAGACAATCGCGCCGTATTCAACCCCGAGTGCGGCGAGGGCGGCCTCAGCCGTAAAAAGCCGCAGAAAACCCGGCAGGATTGCCGTGCAGACAATGGCAAGCACCACGCCGTGGACAAACGAGAGCGCCATGCCGATGGTTGCGGCGGCGTCAGCGCGGTCGGGCCGGTTGGCGCCGAGGTGGAAGGCGATCAGCGCGTTCATGCCGACGCCGAAACCGATGGCGGCCGCGTTGACAAAGTTCTGCACCGGGTAGACGAGCGAGAGGGCGGTCATCGCTTCCTCACTGATCCGGGCGACAAAGAAGCTGTCAACAATGTTGTACAGCGAGTTGACCAGCATCGAAAGCACCATAGGCAGCGCCATCGAGAGCAGCAGCGGCAGAATCGGGCGCTGTTTCATAAAGCTCTGGTCCTGCACGGTTTGGGGCATGGGGTACCTCCTTGAAAATCATGGCGGGCAAAACAAAAGCCACACAACCGCCGGGGCGGTTGTGTGGCGAAAAGGGCGTCTTGCAAAACAGCCGGAAAAATCCACACGGTATTTTAGCGGGGGGTATTATAGCACAGGGGTGAGAAGGTTGTCAATTCGGCACAGGGCCGGAAATTTCTGCGGCCGGGCTTTCAGGGCGTGTATCAGGCTTCGCTATTGCTTTCAATGCTGGTCAGCTCTTCGCTGCCGATGCCGGTAACGGTCAGCCCGCCGGTGATCTGGTAGCTGGAAGAGTCATAGCTGACATAGATCTTGTACATCTTGCCCGGCGTCAGGCCCGAAACCGTCGCGGTGTAGCAATCGCCGCCGGTCTTGTAGTAGACCGTCGTACCCTCCACATAGCTTGTCTTGGTCTGGTCGTCCGAAAGCTCCCAGATGGCGGTCTTGAATTCATTGATGGTCGGCGATTCGGTCGTCGCATAGGCCGTGATGGTCACACTGTCCGAAGCGGCGACAAAATAATCGCTGCTGCGGTTCATGATGCCGTTGAAGGCAATGTAGAGCGTGTCTCCGTGGACTTCATTCGGAAAGCGGGAGTTGGTGTCCATCCCCTCAGGGAAGGTCACGCTGCCGCCGGCCGTCGCCTCAAAGTGCTCGGCCTCATCTTCTTCATCGGCGCCTTCGGGGCGCAGGCCCAGCAGGTCTACGACGCCGATAATCATGTTGGACAGCATATCCCGCGGGCTGCAGGCGGTCAGGCTCAGCGCCATAACCAGGGCCAGCGCCAGGGCTGCCAGACGTTTTTTCAGTTTCATGGGTAAACCCTCCATCGGGCAAACGGGCGGCGCTGCCGCCCGGCAGGTTGAAAGCATGGGATGAATCACTTTATTATACCCGATTTGCCGCCGCGGCACAAGGGCAGGCGCAAAAATTCCACAAAACGTTTCACAAAACTTGCGGCGGCGGGTGGGCTTTTCCCGAAAGCAGGTTTTGTGGTATACTGAATGTATTGGATAGGAAGCAAAAGGGAAGCGTGCAGGCCCGGCCGCACGGGGGAGGAACCATGAACAAGGTAAAACGCCGCGCCGCCAACCCGCGCGGGCGATACGAACAGATGCTGTTCAACCGGCTTGTTTTGCTGGTTGCGGTGCCGCTGTGCGCCATGAGCATCCTGCTGGGGGCAAGCTATTTCAGCCAGGAAAACACCCGGCAGCGCGCCGGGCTGCAGAGCGTGCGCACCAGCGCGCAGGATGCCCTGCACAACGTGCTGAACAACCTGCGGGAATACTACCTTGGCATCACGCAGGACGATGACTTTACCTGGCTGCTGCCAAGCCAGCCGCCCTATGCCCGCACCCCCGATGTCTCCGCCGCCCAAACCGTGCTGCGCGGCGGCAGTTACCTTTCGGCTTATGTGAACGGATATACCTATTTCAACCTGCAGCACGGCTGGGTGCTGAGCAGCAACGGCGTGTTCCGCATGTCGGAAGTGCGCAACTACGAACAGATGCAGACCTTTTTGCACGAGCAGCCGGATGTTTCCTCCACACTGTACTGGCTGAACAACACCGCCCAGGCGGCGCCCGGCCTGGGCAGCCGGCAGGTGGACCTTTCCGGCTTTTTGCTGGTGGTGCGCACCAACAACTTTTCGGGTGATATGCAGCAGCTGCTGGTTGTCCAGCTGGACAGCGACGCTTTGCTGCGGGATACAAGTGAATGGCGCGCGATGGGCTACGAGGTGGCGCTGTTGGATTCCGACGGCCTGCCGATCCTGGCCACCAATGCGGACCTGGCCGCACAGCTGTCCGACCGCCTGGCCGCCGGGCATACCATAGACGGCCGGGTGGGCGCTTACCTGATAGAACACACCGAACTTGGCATGGGCCGGCTTTCTTTGTATATCGGTTACAACACCCAGCTGGATTATTCATTCGTCCTGACGCTGCTGGCGGTGTTCCTGCTGGTGGCCGCCGCCTCGGTGGTGGTGCTGGCGCTCTGCCGCTGGAACAGCGCCTTCCTGTACCGGCCGATCCGCCAGCTGATTGACCAGGTGGATGAATCGGTTTTCGGCACGCCGGCCGACGGCGAGGATGAGTTCGCCTACCTGACCCACGGCGTGACCCGGGTGGCGGAGGACCAGCGCCTGCTGCGGGACATTGTCAAACGGCAGCGCTCCCAACTGTTGCAGCGGCTGCTGCAGGGCCTTTTGCACAATGAACTGACCATGCGCGGGCTGCAGTCTTCGCTGGCCGCGCTGGAAGTGGAGCCCGCCGGGTATTACCAGCTGTTGCTGCTGGACCTAGGGCTTTCGGACAAAAACGCGCCGGAACGGGACGCGCTGACCCAGACCGTGGTGCAGCACCTGCCGCCGCCGGTGACCCGCCGGTGCTTTTTGTGCCCGCTGGCGGTGGACGGCACCGTGGTGATGGTGGCATACGGCGCCACGCGGGAGGCTTTGCGGGCGGATTTCCAGGCGCTGTACCTGGGCGCCACCCAGATGATCCGCACAAACGTGGGGGTAAACTGCACGGCCGGCGCCAGCCAGGTGTACGAAGCGCCGGAGCGTACCGCCACAGCCTGGCATGAAGCTTTGGAGGCACTGCGCAGCAGCGCCTCCCCGACCCAGGGGTCGGGGCCGCAGTTTTACACCCCGCCGGAGAGCAGCCAGGTCAGCGCAGGGTATAACGACCTGCTGGAAAACGAAGTGATGGCCGCCGCCACCGCCTGCAACCGCAAGGAATGCGCGCGGCTTATCAGCCTGTTCATTGACCGGCTGGGCGAACAGGGCGTGCGCGGGTATGAACGCCAGTTTTATGTACAGCGGCTGGTCAGCGCGCTGCTGACGGTAGCCGAAACCGCCGGCCTTTCGGTCAACAAGCTTCTGGCCGACAGGCCCAACAGCCTGTTCGACGCAGTGGGCCGCATCTACCGCACCGAGGAGATGAAAACCTTCCTGATCGAACAGGTGGCCGACCCGGTTATGGAAATGCTCTCCGATTTCCGCCAGAACTCTTCCAGCGAACTGGTCAAAAACGTGATTGCGCTGATCCAAAAGACCGGCGGCGACCTGACCCTGAACGAATGCGCCGAACAGCTCAACTATTCGCCCAGTTATATATGGAAGGTGCTCAAGGCCGAGCGGGACACCAACTTCACCGACCTTGTCAGCCAGCAAAAGATTGAGATGGCCAAGGAACTGCTGCTGACTTCGGACAAAACGGTGGCCCAGGTGGCCGAAGAGCTCCACTATGCGAATGTACAGAATTTCATCCGCTTTTTCAGCCGCGAGGTTGGCATGACGCCGGGCCGGTTCAAGAAAGAACACCAGAGCGGCGCCGCCAAAAAGAAAGCCCGGTAACCCCGCCGGCAGCACTTTTTCATTTTTCCCCCGCCTTCATCCCGAAGGCGGGGCTTTGTTTTGGTCTGCCTGCGCTTTGTAAAAAACGTGTGGCTTTACCCTTGCAAGCGCCCGAACCGCCGCGTAGCGCCTTTGGCAGGGTGCACAAACCAAAGAAGCAGTTTGTATAAAAAACGCACAATCAACGGCAAAATTCCTCGACAATGCGCAAAGGAAGGCAGCGGATAATTCCGGCATGGCGCAAGAGATAATTTTACGATATTCCGCATTATTTTTGGATAAAATCTGCGCGCATTTGATTGTTGACCCCGGCCGGATTCGGTTTTACAATCTATACACAAAGACAGGCGGCGGCCAACGCCGACCTGCGGCTTTACTCCCTCTGCTTTGCGGCCGGGCCGGCCACGCCGGCAGCCTGGCGCCGGGCCATGGAGCAGGGGGAGCGGCACATGAAAAAGGAGGAAACCCTATGGCAAAGACACTGTCAGCAGATGCGGCGGCCAGTGCCCGGGCCAAGCAGGAAAAGCGCGCGCGCCAGCAGCTGGGCCACAACACCTGGCGCAAGGCGTTCGCCCAGCATTACTGGCTGTACATCCTGATGATACCGGGTATTCTGTATATGCTGATCTTCAACTATGCGCCGATGTTCGGCCTGATCATGGCGTTTGAAGATTTCAGCCCTTACAACGGCAATTCGGCAATCGGCGCAATGCTGCAAAGCCCGAAGGTCGGGTTCCAGAACTTTATCTCGCTGTTTACCGGCCCCGACTTTTGGCGTTTGCTGCGCAACACGCTCGCGATTTCGTTTGCTAACCTGCTGATCGCCTTCCCGGCGGCCATCATTTTGTCGCTGCTCTTCAATGAGCTGCGCTGCAAGTGGTTCAAACGGCTGACCCAGACCATTGTGTACATCCCGCACTTTGTCTCGATCGTCATCGTCGCTTCGCTGACCTTCCAGCTTTTTTCCACAACCGACGGTTTTGTCTACCACCTGCTTGTCCAGATCTTCGGGCGGCAGAACGCGCCGGACGTCCTGTCCGACCCGGATTTGTTTGTCCCGCTGATGGTGGGCCAGAGCCTGTGGAAGGAAACCGGCTACAACACCATCATCTACCTGGCCGCGCTTTCCAGCGTGGATACCCAGCTGTATGAGGCCGCCAAGATTGACGGCGCCGGCCGCTGGCAGCTGATGTGGCATGTCACGCTGCCCGCAATCCGCGGCACCATCGTGCTGATGCTGATTATGAAGGTCGGCGCGCTGCTGAACACCGGTTACGAGCAGATCTTCCTGATGCAGAACTCGATGAACCGCTCGGTTTCGGAAGTGTTCGATACCTACATCTACACCCGCGGCATTGTCAACGGCCAGTATTCGCTGGCAACCGCCGCCGGCCTGTTCAAATCGGTGGTCAGCATGATTATGGTCATCGGTTCGAACAAGGTCGCGAAGATCTTCGGCGAATCCGGCCTGTACTAAGGAGGTGCTGAGCATGACCAACATTCTGCATAAGAAAGACGACGGCACCATCCATGCCACCGGCACGCTGGAAAAGCGCAGCCCCGGCGACCAGGTTGTCCAGGTTTTGATCTACGCCCTGATCGCGCTGATCGCCGTGCTCTGCCTGCTGCCCTTCATCTATGTCATTGCAGGCTCCTTCGCCACAGAGCGCGAACTGACCGAACGCCCGTTCTTTTTGATCCCGCGTGAATTTTCCATCAACGCCTACTCCTACATTTTCAAGGACGGCTCGGTCTTCCGCGGCCTGCGCAACTCGATCCTGGTCACGGTGGTCGGCACGCTGATCAACATGTTTGTTTCCTGCACGATCGCCTACCCGCTGTCCCGCCCGTACCTCAAGGGCCGCAACGGTTTCATCAACATGGTCATTGTGACGATGCTGTTTTCGGGCGGCATGGTGCCGAGCTACATCATGGTCATGAACGTGCTGCATCTGGGCAACACCTACTGGGCGTTGTGGCTGCCGATTGCGATGAACGCCTTCAACATGATCATCATCAAAAACTACTTCCAGAGCCTGCCGATGGAGCTGGAGGAAGCCGCCATCATCGACGGTTCGAACGACCTTTTGACCTTTATCCGCATCATCCTGCCGCTGTCCACCCCGGTGCTCGCTTCGGTCGGTTTGTTCTACGCGGTCAGCCACTGGAACTCCTACTTCAATGCGATGATGTACATCAACAACACCGAGATGGAAGTCATGCCGATCGTTTTGCGGCGCATGGTCTTTTTGACCAACCAGATCGCGCAGGATTCCAACTTTGACTGGGGCGCCTTCGGCCAGCCGCCGGCCAAGAGCGTCAAGATGGCGGTGACCGTTGTCTCGACCATCCCGATGCTCTGCGTCTATCCGTTTGTGCAGAAGTACTTCACCCAGGGCCTGATGGTCGGCTCTGTCAAGGGCTGAGGTTCGCTGCCGCAATCCCACCAACGTTACTGCGCACAGGCCTTGTGCGTGAGATATGAGAATCACAGGAGGCAAAACATGAAAAAACAACTCGCACTCTCGATGAGCGCCGCGATGGCTTTGACGCTGCTCGCCGGCTGCGGCGGTTCGGGCTCCAGCAGCTCGGCGGCCGCTTCGGGTTCCGGCACGGCGGAAGCCGCCGCCACCGGTGCGCCCACCATCACCTTTATGATGCCGACCTTCTACGGCACCGAGTTCCAGAACGAGAACTCCGACCAGGTGATCCAGGCTTATACCGATTACACCGGCATCAATGTCGAGTGGCGGCTCGAGGCCAACGACACCTACAAGGACAAGTTCGGCCTGACCCTGATGGACAAGGACAACATGCCGATGGTGCTGACCGCTTCCGGCGCGCTGGACGCCAACATCGTGGACGCGGCCAAGGCCGGCGCGTTCTGGGATCTTTCGCCTTATCTGGAAGACAGCACGGCTTACCCCAACCTGTCCCAGGCAAACAAGGACGTCCTGAAGGGCCTGACCGTCAACAGCCAGGTCATCGGCCTGCCGCGCACCCGTTCGATTGGCCGGTACGGCCTGGCCTACCGCACCGACTGGGCGGAGGCTGTCGGCATCACCGAGCCGCCGGAGACGATTGAAGACGTTTACAACATGCTCTACGCCTTCACCTACAACGATCCCGACGGCAACGGCGTTGACGATACCTACGGCCTTGAGCTTTGCAAATACACCGGCCCGCTGGACGTGATCCAGACCTGGTTCGGCTGCGGCAACGAATGGGTGGAGCAGGACGGCCAGCTTGTGCCGGTCCACCAGACCGCCGAATACAAGGAAGCGCTGGACTGGATGCGCAAGATCTATGAAGAGGGCCTGGTTCGTCCCGACTGGGCGGCTGTTGACACCTCCACCTGGGAAGATGGCTGCAAGACCGGCGAGGCCGGCTGCTTCCTTGACACGATGGACGGCGCCAAGCGCATCTGGAACTACTTCACCGACAACAACGTGACCAGCGTGGTTGATCCTTCCACCACCGCCACCATGACGATGGTCGGCCCCATCGCGAAGGAAGCGGGCGGCGAACCCCACACCCTGGCGACCAGCGGTTACAACGGCTTCTACCTGATCACCAAGGACGGCGCCAAGACTGAAGAGGATGTCAAGAACTGCCTGACCTTCCTGGACAAGATGAACGACGACGCGATGCTGGAACTGGCCGACTACGGCATTGAAGACATCAGCTACAGCCTGAATGAGAACGGCGAAGTCGTGCTGAACCCCGATCTCGACGCTTCCCAGACCCCCAACGCCGGCCTGAACCAGGCTGTCTGCTACATCCCGAACCGCTCCAGCGTGAGCCACCCGCTCGAAAAGCGCGAGAGCCAGCTTCAGTCCGAGGCCTGCGAAGAGGTCAACGAGGCGCACGCCGTCTTCAACCCGGCGCTCGGCTACCTGGCCAACAGCGAGGCCAACGCCCAGTACGGCACCGACATCGAGCTCATCATTGACGACGCCCGCACCCAGTACATCTGCGGCCAGATCGATGAAGCCGGCCTGGATGCGGCCGCCCAGCAGTGGCTGGACCGCGGCGGCAGCGAAGTGATCGCCGAAGTCAACGAGCTGTATCAGGCTGACACCACCAAGTAATTTGTAAAACCCAACAGGCCAAACGCTGCGGCGCCCGGCCCCAGGCGCTGCGGAGCTACGCTCCGCAGCGCTTTTGTTTTGGGTTTGCGTGTGTGCCGGCGTCTGATGAAGCCGCGCCATGCCGCGAACCCCCGCGGGCGGGTATGGCCCGCCCCTGCGGATTGGGTTTCCTGTTTTCCGACCCCACTTTTCATTTTTACTGGCGCCGCCCTGTGCGACGCGCCGAAAGGACAAGACCATGATCCTGACCATTCTTTCGCAGGACGCACATTCCACCACCGTCGGCTGGCCTGCCGTGGCCGGGGCGGCGCGGTATGCCCTGCTTTGGAGCGACCGGTTTTCGGACACGGTCCGGTTCAAAACCGCCGCCGAAACCGCCGAAACGAGCTTTCGCTTCGTCCGCTCAACCCACATCCCCTACTACCTCAAAGCCCGGGCTTTTGACGCCGCCGGCGCTCTCTTAGCCGAAAGCGAGGTGCTGACGACCCCCGTCGCCCGTGTGCTGCGCCCCCAGCTTGAGACGCTCGGCCGCGGGCTTGTCGCACTGCCGGCCAAAAACGGTGTGTTTTTGAGTTGGCGTCTGCTGCGCGGCGAGGTTTCGGGCTATAGCGCCACCGGCCTGACCGGCACCGATTTCATCCTGTACAAAAACGGCGAAAAACTCGCCGCCGTGACCGATTCCACCAACTACCTGGATCCGGCCGGCACGGCCGGCGACGCCTACGCCGTCGCCCCGGTCGTTGACGGGCGGGAGGGCGCCCCCTGCGCGGCCGTGCGCCCCTGGGCGAACGGCTACCTTGACCTGCCGCTGCAAAAGCCGGCCGACGGCGTGACCCCCGCCGGGGACGCCTTCACCTACCACGCCAACGACATGAGCGTTGCCGATGTTGACGGCGACGGCGAGCTGGAATACCTTGTCAAATGGGACCCTTCCAACTCACAGGATGTCTCCATCAAGGGCTATACCGGCCGCTGCTACATCGACTGCTACAAGCTCGACGGGCAGCTTCTCTGGCGGCTCGATATGGGCCCGAACATCCGCGCCGGCGCGCATTACACCCAGTTCATGGCCTATGACTTTGACGGCGACGGCCGCGCCGAGCTCGCCGTCAAGACCGCGCCCGGCACCAAGATGACCGCCTACGCCCCCGACGGCACAGTGCGCTGGGAGCGCTATATCACGATGCCGCAGGCCGATCTTGACGCCGGGTACAGCCATCTCGACAACTACGTCTGCTCGGCCGAAAGCTACCGCGAGCATCTGATCGACGTCTTTGCGGGCTGGCACGCCCGGGCCGAGGTGATTTCCGGCCAGTGGCCCCAAACGCTCGAGGAATGTTTCGGCATCGCGCCGAAATATTCGTACCCCCTCTCCCGCGATGACGCCGCGGCCCTTGCCGATTATTTTCTCGACGTCTATGCGCCGTCCCGCAGTCCGCGCAACGAGCTGCGCAAGTTTGAGGGCTTTATCTACGAAGGCCCCGAGTACCTGACGATGTTCGACGGCACCGGCGCCGAGCGGGAAACGATCCCCTTCAAGTTTGGCCGGGTGGACGACGGCCTTGCCTGGGGCGACTACGCCTGGCCCCGCATTGAACCCTGCAACCGGGTGGACAGGTTCAATTCCGGCGTTGCCTACCTCGACGGCGAGCGGCCCTACCTGATTGTCTGCCGCGGCTACTACACCCGCGCGACCATCGTCGCCTACGATTTCTTTGCCGGGCGCTTCCACGAGGTTTGGAGCGTCGATTCCGGCTTTGTGCCGATGTCCAACCCCTTCAACATCTCCTGCCCCCATGCCGAGATCGGCACCGACCCCGCCTACGGGCTGCTGGCCGGCCAGGGCAACCACAGCATCTCGACCGCCGATGTGGACGGCGACGGCTGCATGGAGATTGTCTACGGCGCGGCCTGCCTGGACCACGACGGCAGCCTGCTCTACTCGAGCTACGGCAATTTGCCCGACGGCCGCCGCGCCAAGTTCGGCCATGGCGATTCGATGCATGTCGCCGACATTGACCCCGATTCGCCGGGGCTTGACATCTTCAACGTCTATGAGGAGGGGGTCAACGCCCCCTACGGCTGGGCGATGCGGGATGCCGAGACCGGCGAGCCGCGCTTCGGCGAATATTTTGAGGGGGACCTTGGCCGCTGCATGATCGGCAAGATCGACCCCGCCACCCGCGGCCTGCAGGTCTGGGTGCAGGATGTGCGGGACTGCCGCGGCAACGTGCTGCCGCTCAAGCCCCCTTCGACCAACATGAAGATCTACTGGGCCGGCGACCTTTCAACCCAGGTGACCGACGGCACCGATTATCTGCACGAGGAAAAATGCGGCGTTGTCAACGACATCACCCACGGCGTCATGCTGCACCCCGAATCCACCGCCACCAACAACGGCACCAAGGGCAACCCCTGCCTGGTGGCCGACATCTTCGGCGATTTCCGTGAGGAACTGCTTGTCCGCAAGGCTGACGATTCGGCAATCCGCATCTATACCTCAACCGACCTGACCGCCCACAAGCTCTTCACCCTGCTGCACGACCCGCAGTACCGCTGCGGCGTGGCCTGGCAGAACAACTGCTACAACCAGCCCGGCTACCCGAGCTTCTACTATGCCTCCGACATGAACTTTGCCGACGTGCTGCCGGCCCTCAAAGCCAAACCGACCGTCTTTCTCGCGGCCGATTCGACGGTGCAGAGCTATACCCCCGACGAAGCCCCGCTGACCGGCTGGGGCCAGCAGCTCTGGCGCTGCGCCGACGGCGCGGCCCTGTGCCGGGCCGATCATCGGGAAGGCTGCCCCTTCCCCCAGGAAACCCGCTACACCCTGCCCGCCCTCGTGATTGACAACTGCGCGATGGGCGGCCGCAGCTCCCGCACCTTCCGGGAGGAAGGGCGGCTTGCGGACATCGAGAGCCAGCTTAAACCCGGCGACTACCTCGTCGTGCAGTTCGGCCACAACGACGCAAACCCCGATAAGCCCGAGCGCTACGTCGCCGCGGCCGACTTCGGCGCCTCGCTGCGGCCCTATCTCGCGGCCGCGCGCAGCTGCGGCGCGCGGCTGGTGCTCGTTTCGCCGATTGCGATGCGCGAATTTGACGAAACCGGCCGCTGCCCCGCGCCCTTTGCGGCCCACCGCGCCGCGATGGCCGCCTTTGCCCGGGAAAACGGCGTGCCCTTCCTAGACCTTGGGGCCGAGACGGCGGCTGCCAACACCGCGGCCGGCCCCTTGCGCACCACAACCTGGTACCGCCAGCTGCCCGACGGCAGCCAGGACAACGCCCACCTGCAAACGGCCGGCGCGCTGCGGTTTGCACGCGCCTTTGTGGCCGCGCTGCACAAAAACACCGACCCGCGCCTTGATCTGCTGCGCGCGGTGTTCCCGCTGTAAAGGAGGTTTTCGCTATGGCAATCGGCGATATTCTGCACAATGAGCGGGCCGAAACGGCCGACCCCTACACCGGCCGGCCGGTCATCCGGCTGACCACCCCGACCCGCACAAGCCACCATATGTACTTCTATAACCGGATGGTCACCGGCGACAGCCGCAAGCTGCTCTACTGCGCCGAGGTTGCGGGCGACCGGCAGCTCTACCTGCTCGACCTCGCCACCTCCGACGCCGTCCAGCTGACCGAAGGCCCGGATCTTGACGATTACGGCGGTATGATTGCGGCCGACGACCAATCGGTTTTCTACCAGCAGGCCGGCGCGATCTGGCAGCTTGACCTTGCCGCCCTCACCCGCCGCCTTGTCTACCAGGCCGAAGCGGGCTGGAACTGCGGCAACTGGGGCATGAGCGACGACAACCGCTTCCTTGTGATGACCGAGACGCTTGCAAGCTCGCTGCCCGACCTGACCGGCAAAAAGGGGTGGGAGTTTTTCCCGCTGACCTGTGCGGCCAAACCCCGCTGCCGGCTGCGGTACGTCGAGGTCGCCACCGGCAAAGCCCACACCGTGATTGAGGACAACTGCTGGTGGGGCCACGCCCAGCTGCGCCCCGGCGACCCGGACACGATCCTCTTCTGCCACGAAGGCCCCTATGATATGATCGACGCACGGCTCTGGCTTGTCAAAAGCGACGGCTCCGACTATCACTGTGCCCGCGAACAGCCGAGCGATACGATCATCACCCACGAGTTCTGGATGCCGGGCGGCGACAAAATCGCCTATGTCTACCGCAAGGCCGACGACGGCAGCACCGAATCGATCCGCATGATGGCCCCCGAGACCCTTGAGGAGGAAGTCTTCATGCCCTGCCTGCCCTACGCGCACTTTATCTGCGACGGCCAGCGCCGGTTCTTCGCCGGGGACTGCCAGGGCCAGGAAACCCCGATCCACCTGCAGGTGCAGGGCGACGGCGGCGCAAAAGAGGTCAAAAACGACTTCATCTACCTTGTCGATATCGCGGCCAGGAAGGAGATCCCGCTGTGCTACCACGGCACGAGCTGGACAACCAAGCACGGCACCCCGCAGGACGCCCACCCGCACCCCTGCTTCACGCCGGACGGCCGCGCCGTGCTCTTCACCTCAGACAAGGAGGGCAAGCCCTGCGTCTATATGGCCCCGATCGGCGACCTGGCCGACGCGCGCGGTTGACATTGGCGGTGAATGCAGTATAATCAGGGCAAACCTGCCATTTTGCAGAAAGAGAGGCATCCGTGTATGGAATATCCTGCACTCAAAAATGTGTACACCTGCTACCCCGGCGGCAAGCACAAGGCGCTGACCTTCAGCTTTGACGACGGCTGTGTGGAGGACCGCCGCCTGGTTGCGCTGTTCAACCAATACGGCGTCAAGGGCACCTTCAACCTCAACGCCGGCCTGCGGATGGAGAGCCACCTCCCGCAGGAGGAATGGGCCGAGACCTATAAGGGCCACGAGGTCGCCTGCCACACCTACCTGCACCCGACGATCGAGCGCAGCCCGCTTGACCAGGTGGTGCGGCAGGTGCTGGAAGACCGGCTGGCGCTGGAAAGCCTCGTCGGCTACCCCGTGCGCGGGCTCGCCTACCCCAACGGCAGCTGGACGCCGGAGATCGCGGCTGTGCTGCCGGCGCTCGGCATCCGGTACGCGCGGGTGGTCGGCGATACGCACGATTTCGGCATCCCGCACGATTTCATGACCTGGAAATCCACCTGCCACCACACCCACAACCTGCTGGCCGACGGCGAGCGTTTCGCCAATTTGTACAAAACGCAGTATTTATACCTGATGTATGTCTGGGGCCACGGGTTCGAGTTCACCTGCGAAGAGGACTGGCAGATGATGGAAAAGTTCCTCCAAATGGTCACGGCCAAAAACGACACCTGGTACGCGACCAACATTGAGGTCGTCGATTACCTCGACGCCGCCAAACGCCTGCAATACACCGCCGCGGCAGACGCCGTCTACAACCCCAGCGCCCAATCGGTCTGGATTGAGGTTGACGGTCGGCACATCGAAGTGCCGGGCGGGCAGCTCGTGAAGCTGTAAAATTGATGGATTGATCCCATACGCCGCGCCCCCGCCCGGGGATTTTCCGGGCAGGGGCGCGGCTTTATATCAGCCTTCCATTGTCCCGCAATCCCTCCCCATTGCTTCCCGCCTTATTTTGGGGTACAATACAAAGGTACACCCAAACATCCCGCGCCGCTGCGGCGCATTGCGAAAGGAGCGATTTTATGGGTATTTATTCTTCGGTGGATCAGCTGATCGGCGGCACGCCGCTGCTGGAACTTTGCCGGCTGGAACGTCAGCTTGACCTGGGCGCCCGGGTGCTCGTCAAGCTTGAGAGCTTCAACCCCGGCGGTTCGGTCAAAGACCGGGTGGCCAGGGCCATGCTGGACGACGCCGAAGCTTCGGGCCGGCTGGCTCCGGGCGGCACGATTGTGGAACCGACTTCCGGCAATACCGGCATCGGGCTGGCGAGCGTGGCGGCCGCGCGCGGCTACCGGGTCGTCATCGTGATGCCCGAAACGATGAGCGCCGAGCGCCGCGCCCTGATGCGGGCCTACGGCGCCGAGCTGGTGCTGACCGAGGGCGCGCGCGGCATGGCCGGCGCGATCGAGAAGGCCAACGAACTTGTGAACGAAATTCCCGGCGCGATTCTGGCCGGCCAGTTTACAAACCCCGCCAACCCCGCCGTGCACGAGGCGACAACCGGCCCCGAGATCTGGCGTGACACCGAGGGCAACGTTGATCTCTTCGTTGCCGGCGTTGGCACCGGCGGCACGATCACCGGCGTGGGGCGGTATCTCAAACGGCAGAACCCGGCCGTGCGGGTTGTCGCGGTGGAGCCGGCGGCCAGCCCGGTGCTTTCGGGCGGGCAGGCCGGGCCGCACCCGCTGCAGGGCATCGGGGCCGGGTTCGTGCCCGAAATCCTCGATACCGAAATCTACGATGAGATCCTGACCGCCTCCGGCGAGGACGCCTGCGCCGCGGCCCGGCTGCTCGGCCGCAGCGAGGGGGTGCTGGCGGGCATCTCCTCCGGCGCGGCGCTGTGGGGCGCGCTGACCCTGGCCCGCCGCCCCGAGAACCAGGGCAAAACCATCGTCGCCCTGCTGCCCGATACCGGCGAGCGGTATCTTTCGACGACGCTGTTTCAATAAGAGTTTAGCGTTAAGATCCTGTGCGCCTGCGGCGCGGTTTTGGGAAACTGAGGGAAACTTCCCCCATCTTTTCAAAACCCGCGCCGCAGGCGCGTTCCTTATCTAAACTCTAAAATTTTTTCAAAATTTCTGTCACAAACCCTCCCCCTCAAGTGTTCCCTAGATGAAGGGCCCTGAAAGAAGCAACAACCCGGGGCGGATCGGATAACCCGGCGCGCGGCGGGGCGTCCGATTTTCCCGAAAGCAAGACCGAAAGGAGTGGCCGCCTGTGGCGCTGATCTGGCACCAAAGCCCGCTGGCGCGGCTGCAGCGGATCTATGAATCCTGCCGCCCGCAGCTGGTGGCGGCCGCCCGCGCCGCCGGGGCCGACGAAGCCCTGGCCGAGGACGCCGCGCAGGAAGCTTGGCTGCGGCTGACCCGGCCGGACACGCTCGACCGGCTGGACACGGCCGACCCCGACCGCCTGCGCCACCTGATGCTGCTGACCGTGCGCAACGCCGCGCGCAACCTGCGCCGGGACGCCGCCCGTGCCGACGCCCCCGGCGACGAAACGCTGCACGCGCTGCCAGACCCGGCCCCCACCCCGGCCGAAACGGCCGAAGGCCGCGACGCCGCAGCCAGCTTGCGCCGCGCGCTCGATACGCTTGATGAGCCTGACCGCAGCATCCTGCTGCTGCAATATTACGAGGAATGCAGCGGCAAACAGATTGCCGCGCTGCTCGGCCTGAGCGAGACGAACGTCCGCCAGCGCGCCGCCCGCGCGCGGCAAAAGCTCAAACAGATTTTGGAAACGGAGGGTTTTTAGATGGAAGATACCCGTTTTGACGCCCTGCTGCGCACGGCTGCCGCCGATGCCGCCCGGGACGATTTGCAAACCGCCAACCTGCAGCGCGCCCCGCGCCGCGCCCGCAAGCCATTGCGCGTCTTCATCGCAGCCGCCGCCTGCGTGGCGCTGCTGACGACGGGGGTCGCGGCGGCGTGGTCACAAATTCGTATGACCCGATCTGGTTCCATGCTCTCCTTCCAAGTAGAAGGCAATACCAGGCAGGCCCAAAGCGATGCCATTTCGCAGAAGATGGAATTTGGATATCTGCCAAGCATCTATACCGTCGAATGGGACGAAAGCGCGGAACAAGCCGGTTACTATTTCGCAACGATCTCTTACCAGGGAACTGAAAAGCTGTTCGTCTATCAACTGCCACTGAATTCGACGATTGGTCATGGCGTCACTCCCGGCAATGCGGAAGAAGACTTGGGCGCACAACTCGATCTGATCGAAAGCAATACGCTCGTCTTAGACTCTATTGCCAGTTTGAGCCCCGAACAGTTGGATCATACAGGTTCAATCCTCTGGGTTGGAGACGATTGCTATTATACAGTCCTGATCGGTGATCCTTCAATGAAAACTGAAACGATTGTCAGAATTCTTCAAAACATTACCCCATAACGTTTTCCTTTTATCACCCATGCGCCGATTTAGGCGCATGGGATTTGGCGTTTATCAATCTAGAAAATCGGGCCAATATCTTTTTTCTTATGGTTTTGTGTGCTATACTGGGGGTATATCCGGTCTGCCAAACTTGCGGAGGATTTTTGCGAACATCCCGCGTTTGTTTCCGTGATTTCAACAGCAAAGGAGCCTTCCCCATGATTCCCACACCCGAACAAGCCTACGCCCTGCTCTGCCAATACAACGAGGGCGATTTCCACCGCCGCCATGCCGAGGTAGTCGGCCAGGTCATGCGCTGGTATGCCGAACAGCTCGGCTATGGCGAGGAAGCCGATTTCTGGCAGGCTGTCGGCATTTTGCATGACCTGGATTTTGAACAATGGCCCGATGAACACTGCGTCAGAGAACAGGAACTGCTGCGTGAAGCCGGCGTTGACGAGCGTCTGATCCACGCAGTGGCCAGCCATGGGTACGGCCTTGTCTGTGATGTAAAACCCGAACACATGATGGAGAAGGTGCTGTTTGCGGCCGACGAACTGACCGGTCTGATTGGGGCGGCCGTGATGGTGCTGCCAAGCAAGGACATACACGACCTGACCCCCAAAAGCGTGCGCAAAAAGTTCAAAAACGAGCGGTTTGCCGCCGGCTGCTCTCGCGATGTCATTGCAAAGGGCGCCGAGGGCCTTGGCTGGACGCTGGATGAACTGATTGAGCGCACGCTGGCCGCCATGCAGGCCGCCGCGTAAGGGGTGTATTGCCGCAATCGCGGCGTTCGCCCTGCGGGCGCCATGGCATTGCCCGCAGCCAGGCCGGGAACATTTCCCCAAAAGCGCAAACCGCCCGCCCGGGGTGTCCCCCGGGCGGGCGGTTCATAGTATCATCAATTCCTTCGGCCTGTCGTCCAGCCATCGCCAAATCCGCAGCCGTTTTTAACCCGCGGCGCTTTCACCGGTGTTGGCGCTGCTTTCTCCGAGGCTCACGGTGTAGGTGGCCATGCGGCCTTCGCGCTCGATCTGCAGCTCGACGGTATCGCCAATCTCCTTGGTTTCCAGGTAGCTGGTCAGATCCTGGCCGGTTGTGACCGAGTTGCTGTCCACCGAGACAATCCTGTCCCCGGCCTGCAGGCCGGCCTGGTCAGCGCCGCCGCCCGGCGTGACCTGCATGATATAGACGCCGTAGTTTGAAACGCCGTATTGGTAGGCCGTCTGCGCATCGTTGATATCCAGGATCATGACGCCCAGCGCCGGCCGCGCGACATAGCCGTTCTCAATCAGCTGGGTTGCGATGTCCATCGCATCGCTGATCGGGATCGCGAAGCCCAGGTTCTGGGAGACTGCGCCGCTGCTTGTGGTGGTCGAACCGCTGGCGTTGACAATGCCGATCAGCTCGCCCTTGCCGTTGAACAGGCCGCCGCCCGAGTTGCCCGGGCTGATGGCCGCGTCGGTCTGGATCAGGTTCATCTCGTTGCCTTCGACCTCGACCGCACGGTTGACCGCGCTGACGATGCCGTCGGTGACAGTGCCGCTCAGCGTGCCCATCGGGTTGCCAACCGCAACGACCGTCTCGCCGACGGCAAGGTTATCCGAATTGCCGAGGGTCGCGGCGGTCAGGCCGGTCGCGTCGATCTTGATGACCGCAATGTCGGAACTTGAATCCGAACCGACAATCGTCGCCGCGTGTTCGGTGCCGTCATTGAGTTCGACGGTGATCGTGTTTGCACCGCTGACAACATGGGCGCAGGTCAGGATATAGCCGTCCTCACTGATGATGACGCCGGAGCCCGCGCCGCTCTGCACATAGCTGCCGAACCAGCTGTTGGTGGAGACCATCTGCTCGGTTGTGATGGCGACAACCGTGGGCTGCACGGCCGCGCTGATATCGACAAGGCTCATCTCCTCGCCGCCGGCGCTGCCCTGGTTTTCAGCGGTAGCCGTGTCGCTTTGCGCCACCTGCTGCACAACCACCTGGCTGCGGCCCAGGCCCAGCGCGTTGCCGGCCGCCGTGCCGATCAAGCCGCCGCCAAAGCCGAGCACCACAACCCCGATGCCGGCCACAAGGCGCAGCGCAACCTTTTTGCCGCCGCCGCGGCGTTTGGGCGCGGGGTTCGGGGCGGCGCCGGGGGTATGGCCGGCGGGCGGCGTGGGGCCGCCGGGGCCGGCCGGGTCAGCATAGCTGTGGAAGCTTGCGCCGGTTTCCGGCTGCTGCGCTTCGCCGGCAGGCTGGCTGCCGGCCGCGGTGGAATAATCGGTGCGGGCGGTGTTGGCGGTGTTCATGCCGCTGCTGCCCACGTTGGGGTAGCCGCCTTCCTGCCGGGTGGGTTGGTCGGATGCGGCCGGCTGGCCGCTGCCCGCCGGGCCGCTATTTTGCGGGCTGTTGTACAGGCCCGAGTAATCATATTCGCTCATGATTCAGCACTCCTTTAAAATTCCGAAATCGGGGGGCGAAGGGGGCCGCCCTTGGCACTCTTCCGTTCGGATTGCTATCAGTATACCCGCAAATTGTGAAATTGGTTTTGCTTGCCCGTGAAACAAATGTGAAAGCGCGCCATTTTTCCGCCCGGCAGGGCTTGACAGCCCCCCGGCCGCCCACTATGATACAACACAGAACACAAAGGGAGGGCTGCGGCATGGAACTGCGCCGCGAAGGACCGGACACGGTTTTGTACAAAGAAGGGCAGGCGATCGGCCGCGGGCGGCTGGAAGGCGGGCTTTGGCTGTGGATTGACCCCGCCTGGCGGCAGCGCGGGTACGGCAGTTTCCTGGCAAAGGGGCTGCTGCGGGCGGCCGGCGGTTTTGACCCGCAAACCGCGACCGATTTTTGGGCCGAAGCCCCGCGGGATGCAGCCGGCGAAGCGCTGCTGCGGAAATTCGGCTTTGCGCCCGGGGCCGCAGGCCGCTGGCGGCGGCAGCGCGTGCCGGATCTTTCGGCCGTGGCGCTGTGCCACCGGATGCTTGCGGCGCAAGCAAAACCAGGCGGGGCCTACCTGGACGCCACCTGCGGCAACGGGCACGACACGCTGTTTTTGTGCAAACTGGCCGGGCCGGGCGGCCGGGTGCTGGGGCTGGACATCCAGCCCCGGGCCGTCGAGGCAACCAACGCCCGGCTGGCGGCGGCCGGGTGCGGGGAGGTCGGGCGGGCCGTGCTTGGCGACCACGCCGCGCTGCTGGATTTTGTTGCGCCTGAAAGCCAGGACGGCATTGTCTTTAACTTCGGCTGGCTGCCCGGCGCCGACCACGCCGTACACTCCACAGCCGGGGCCAGCGTGCAGGCGCTGAAAGCCGCGCTCACGGCGCTGCGGCCGGGCGGGCTGCTGGCCGCCGTGCTGTACAGCGGGCGGGTCATCGGCAGCGATGAAAAGCAGGCCGCGCTGGCGTTTTTCCACGCGCTGCCGCTGACACAGTATACCGTGCTTGTCTGCGAATTTGCCAACTGGGCCGATACCGCCCCGCTGCCGGTGTTTGTCTGGAAAAAGCCCGCGGGCAGCCGCTAAGGTTGCCCGCGGGGGAAAGTTTTGGGAATAATGGCAGAGTCGCCGGGCCGCGCGCCCTTACCGCTTCACCGGCGCGGTTTTGGCGGCGAGCCAGGCCTTTTCTTCTTCATTCAGCCGGGGGGCCAGTGTGTCATACACGCGCTGGTGGTATGCATTGAGCCAGGCAATCTGCGGGCCGCTGAGCTCCTCAACAAGCACCGGGGCGGTATCGATCGGCACAAGGGTCAGCGGTTCAAAGGCGAGCCAGTTGCCGTACTGGTTGGAACCGGCCGAGACACATTCAAGCTCGTTCTCAATGCGGATGCCGACAAGGTCGGTTTCATAGACGCCGGGCTCATCGGTGATGGTCATGCCGGGCTTGAACACAACGCCGTTGTTCGGCCGCACGCTCTGCGGGCCCTCATGCACGGTTGAGATATAGCCGACGCCGTGGCCGGTGCCGCAGCGGTAGTTGATCTTGTGCGCCCAGAGCGGCCCGCGGGCAAAGCTGTCGATCGCAAAGCCGGTGCAGTAGTCAAGGAACACCGCCCGCGCCATATCGATATGGCTCTGCAGCACCCAGGTATAGTAGCGGCGCTCGTCGTCGGTCAGCGGGCCGACCGGGTAGGTGCGGGTAATATCGGTGGTGCCGCAGTCATACTGGCCGCCGTTGTCCACAAGCAAAAAGCCGTGCGGCTCAATCTTGGAATTCGTCTCGCCTTCGGCGTGGTAGTGCATCATTGCGGCGTTGGGGCCCCAGGCCGCAATCGTCGGGAAGCTGTCGTCAAAATAGCCGGGCTGTTCGCGGCGGCGGTTCTGCAGCATCTTCTCGATGTCGGTTTCATAAAGGGTACGGCCTTCGGCGAGCGCACGCTCAAGGTCCATCTCAAACCGGACGAGCGCAACGCCGTCGCGGATATGGCATTCCCGGATATTGGCAAGCTCGGTTTCATTTTTCACGCCTTTGCGCGCCGTGATCGGGTCGGCGCCGGGCAGCGCGGTCAGGTGGGGGTTTTCCTCAATCGCGGCAACCAGGCCGTAGTTGGTCGCGGCTTCCTCGATGAGGACGGTCTCCTCCTTCTCATACCCGCGCAGGCAGGGCAGGAAATCATCATACGGGCGGATCGCAACGCCGTTTTCGGCCAGCGCAGCCGCGTCGGCTTCGCTCAGGCGGCCTTCGGCCAAAAACAGCGTGCAGTCCTCCTTCGAAAGGAAGGCGAACGCTACGGCAAGCGGGGTGCAGGGCAGGTCCCGCGCGCGCAGGTTCAGCAGCCAGGCCACGCTGTCCAGCCCGGTCACGGCCAGCGCCGTCGCGCCGGCTTCGGCGAGATCCTCCCGGATCTGGGCGATCTTTTCGGCCGGGGTCATGCCGCACTGCGCTTTGGTCAGCAGCGTGCAGGGGGTGTTGGGCAAAGCCGGCCGTTCCGACGCCCAAAGCGGGCTGACGACATCCTCGCTGCGCAGGTTTGCGCCGGCTTTTTCAAGCGCTTTGCGGTAGGCGCGCACCGTTTTGGCCGGCACGCAGCTGCCGTCCAGCAGCAGCGTCTGGCCGGCCGCGAAGTGCGCGGTCAGGTATTCTTCCACCGTCGGCACGCCGGCCGCGCCGCTGTGCATGCAGGCGATCTCGGTGCCGGCCAGCTGCCGGTCGCCCTGAACGTAGAACCGGCCGTCCACCCAGAGGGCGCTGGCCGATGGCGTTACAACAAGGGTCGCGTTTTCGCCCGTAAACCCGGTGAACCAGGGCAGGGCGTTGTAATAATCGGGCAGGTATTCGCTGCTGTGGGGGTCGCTGGTCATCAGCAGCACGCCGTCGGCGCCGGCCGCTTTGGCGGCTGCGCGCAGAGCGGCGATTTTTTCGTTGACAGTCATGGGTATCTTCCTTCCTGCATAGGCGGCGGGCCGGGCAAGCCGCCGTTCCGCCGTGATTTTGCACAAGTTTATTCTAGCACGTTTTGGCAAAAGGTCAATATGCCGTCGCGGGGGCGCCGGCGCCGAGGCGGGGGTAAAATTTTTCTGCATTTTTCACGCTCAGCCACTGGCCAGCGGGCAGCGGTTGTGGTATTCTAAGAGTTAAGATTATAGGGTTTTGCGTTTCGATAAGTCGGATTGGCGGCAAAGGCGCACCACATCCAAACTCTCAACCCTCAACTCTTTCAAAAACGGGAGGCTGTTGCAATGACTACGACATTTGACGCGGCGCGCTGCACGGTCGGGCTGGAGCTGGGCTCCACCCGGATCAAAGCGGTGCTGCTCGGGCCGGACCATACCCCGCTGGCCCAGGGTGACCATGTGTGGGAAAACCGGCTTGAAAACGGCGTTTGGACCTATTCCGAAGCCGATATCTGGGGCGGCGTACAGGCGGCCTGGGCCGCACTGGCGGCCGACGTGCAGGCCAAATTCGGCGCACCGCTTGCCGATGTCGGCTGCATTGGCATTTCGGCCATGATGCACGGGTACCTGCCGTTTGATGAATCCGGCAGCCTGCTGGTGCCGTTCCGCACCTGGCGCAACACCATCACCGGCCCCGCGGCCGAAGCGCTGACCGCAGCCCTGCATTTCAACATTCCGCAGCGGTGGAGCGTCGCGCACCTCTACCAGGCGATGCTCAACCGCGAAGAACACCTGCCCCGCCTGGCCTTCTTCACGACGCTGGCCGGCTATGTCCACTGGAAGCTGACCGGGCAAAAAGTCCTCGGCGTTGGGGATGCTTCGGGGATGTTCCCGATCGATTCGGCCGCCGGGGATTACGACGCCGCGATGCTTGCAACCTTTGATGCAATGGCGGCCGAGGCCGGCTACCCTGTGCAGCTCAAAACCCTGCTGCCGCAGGTGCTGCTTGCCGGGGCCGACGCCGGCGCGCTGACCGCCGAGGGCGCCAAACTGCTGGACCCGACCGGCACGCTGCAGCCCGGCGCGCGGTTCTGCCCGCCCGAGGGCGACGCCGGCACCGGCATGGCCGCGACCGATTCGGTTGCGCCGCGCACCGGCAACGTCAGCGCCGGCACAAGCATCTTCGCGATGGTCGTGCTCGAAAAGCCGCTTGCCCATGTTTATGCCGAGCTTGACCCGGTCACGACGCCGGACGGCGCGCCGGTCGCGATGGTGCACTGCAACAACTGCACGAGCGACCTGAACGCCTGGGTTTCCCTGCTCGGCGAGGCCGCCGCGCTCTGCGGGGCCAAGGCCCCTGCCGGCGAGCTGTTTACAAAGCTCTTCAACCTCTCGCTTTCGGCCGAGGCCGACGCCGGCGGGCTGATCCCGGTCAACTATTACTCGGGCGAGGGCGTCACCCACTTTGACGCCGGGCGTCCGCTGCTGGTGCGCCGCCCCGAAAGCAAACTGACCCTTGCGAACTTCATGCGCGGGCAGATTTATTCGGCAATGGCGACGCTGGCGATCGGGCTTGACCTGCTGCATGGCGAGGGCGTTGCGATGGACAGCCTGACCGGCCACGGCGGCCTGTTCAAGACGCCGGGGGTGGCGCAGCGGTACCTGGCCGCCGCGGCCGGCGCGCCGGTCAGCGTGCTGGAAACCGCCGGCGAGGGCGGCCCCTACGGCATGGCGCTGTTGGCAGCCTACGCGCTGCACCGCGCCGAAGGGGAAACGCTGGCAAGTTACCTGCACAACCGGGTATTTGCAAATGCCCCGCGCCAGACCCTTGCCCCCGACGAAACCGACGCCGCCGGGTTTGCCGCTTTCCTGGCCCGCTACCGCGAAGCCCTGGAAGTAGAGCGCACGGCGGTGGAGAAGGTGTAAGGGGTCGGGCCCGCAACCAAACCATCCCCAAAACAAACCCAGCCGCACGCCTTTTCCCGGCGTGCGGCTGTTCTTGTTCTGCAATTCTATCCCGCGGGCGGTTATTCCGTTTTGCCCCGCCGGCGGTTGCGGCGGTCGCGCAGGAAGTAATAGACGGCGGCTTCAAGCAAAAACAGCCCGAGCGTCAGCAGGACGTAGTTCCGGACCGCATCGCTCGTCTGCCGCACCGCGCCGGTGGTGCCCCACCTCGTAATAGTTTGGCCGTTTTCCACCGTGACGTTGTCTTGCCCCAGCCAGTTTCTCGCGGTCAAGGTATACGGGCTTTCGCCGTCCGGGATCAGGAAATCTTTGCTTTTCTCGATCCGGTAGCGCGGCAGGGCATAATTCCACTCCACCCGCACGGCACGGGTCTCGCCGGCGGCATTGCGGTAGAGCACCCAGCTCGGGGTAGTTGTGCCGCGCAAGCTATCCGCATCGACCTCCGGCCCGGCGATGTCGAGAATCTCACAGCCGGCAAACTCCGGCAGCGCGGCCACGGATTCCGGCGTGAGCGGGGCGGCGTGGGTGTGGATGAAAAACGCCTGAAATGCCACAATCAGCGCCAGATTGACCGGAACAAGCAGAATCCAGCGCAGCGCGGCCAGCGGGCCGGCAGGGCTGGCATATTTTTTGGTATCTGCCATAGGGGGTTCCTCCCTTTTCTGTTTGGTTTTTTGCGCCGTCAGGCACGGGTTTTCAGCCGCGCCTGCAGGTCAGCGCGTCGGAATCCGCCCCATCGGAATCGCCCTCCCATCGTCTTTTCTTCATTATAGAGTTGCCTTTGCGCCGCCGTCAAGCGCCGCGGGGCAAAAAGTTGTAAATGTTTGCAAAACCCCGGCAGCCCGCCGGGGGAAAGGCGGGGCCGGGGCTTTGCAGCTGGGCAGAGTGTGTTCAGTAAATATTGCCGTAGGGATCGCAGGTCAGGGTAATGTCAACCGGGATCGTGGTGCTGCCCGAGATGGTGGCGCTCAGATACGCGGTCGCGCCGCTGGTGTAGACACTTTCACCGCTGTAGCTCCAGCCTGAGGCCACCCAATGGCTGCTGGAGGCGTTGGTTGCGTGTGCGGTGATACCGTCATACGTAAAATTTGCATTCAGCGTAACGCTTCCTACACGCACATTGCCGTTATAGCAATCTACCGTACGCTGTGCACCAATACCGCTACGCTGAACCACGCTATTGACAGTAACCGTATCAACGATCGTAATTCCATTTTCAAGTGTTTCGACAGATACAGTCCTTGTTTGTACTCCTTTAGGTTCTGCCGCAAGAACTGAAACGTTCAGACAAACCGCCACCATAATTGCGGCCAAAAGAGAAAAAACTTTTTTCATCTTAGTCTTACACTCCTTATGAAACATTCACTGGAGGGGTGGGGGTGGGAAGTAGTTCTGCTATTTCATCCGCAGTCAACACGCCTTCCGAATCATCGTAATACAAAATATTAGTCGTTTCCTTCACCGTAATAATCGCCACACCGTTCGTCACATAAAAGAACACGACAATCCCGGCCAGCACCGCAATCACCAGCACAACCGCCGCAATGCCCAGCCGACGGCGGCGCTGCCTGCGCTTGCGCCAGCTTTCAACTTCCTCTGGCGGAAGGTTCTCCATAAACTGCGCTGCGGTCGATTCCGGCGTGCCGAATTGTTTCAGGCAAGCGGTATAGTCTGCATCCGGGTTTTCGGCGGCAAACTCTTCCAGCGATTTCCGCGCAAAGGCCTCAAACTCCCGCCGGCGGGCCGGGCTGCATACCAGCCGGGCCTCGGCCTGCCGCAGATAGCGCCGCAGGTCTTTTTCGGTCATACCCGCTTCTCCTTGCTTACTCGTTTCCATAGAGTTTTCCGTCCTGCGCCAGCAGGGCATTGATTGCGCCGGTCATCAGGGCATACTGCTCCCGCAGCTGGGCCAGATAGGTCCGGCCGGCTTCGGTAATTGCCAGATAGGCGCGGGCGCGGCCGTCCACAATGCGTTTCTCCTGTTCGACGATGTAGCCGTGATCCTGCAGGCGGTAGACCGCCAGATACAGGGTGTTGAAGGTCAGCACGCCGTCGGTCAGGCGGGCGATCTCCTGCATCATCTCATAGGAGTACATGGTTTTTTGGCGTAGCATGAACAAGACCAGCATCTCGGTGGTGGCCTTCTTCATTGCGTCCTTCATTCCCTGTGGGGTGCCGCTGCGCGCGGCGCTGCTTACTTTCTGTTCCATTTTCTACCTTGCAAGGAGCCCCCAAAGCGGTGAACAGAACACCTCCACCGTTTTGGAAACACTTCGTTAACGTAGTTTTACTATACCATATCTCAATCTTTTTTGCAATATATTTTTTAAATATTCCGTCATATATTTATATTTTTACAAAAACTATAAACGGGATAGATCTTCTTTAGCTCGATAGAAATGCTGCCGCACATGAAAAATTCATTGTGCGGCAGCGCCTACTATGCCTTATGATGCCTTCTTCCACAACTTTTAACTTGCAGACCAAGTAAAGTTATTGTTCTGGATCCGCAAATTCACGATAGAACTTCCGTATAGATTTCCTAAATCATCCGTGAAATAGACTTGATATGTATAATATGCCGGACCAGATGCGCTCTCATTGGGTTCGAAGCCATGCTCATAAACACTTGAATGTACCGTGTACATAGAACCCTGACTCAAAATTTGATCATAACTCGAATGATTGATTCTGTACTGGAATGCCAGCAGATGTGCCGAACTCATTCCGCTTGCCACATACATTCCGCCTGTGTAGTCGTCATACCCAGAACCGGAAGTATGGCTTTCTTCCGTCCAACTGGAAGTCGTCATAACCATAGCAAATCCGTTTTCGTATTCCACATAGGTGATACTTTCATTTTCGGACAACTGCTGCGTTTCCTGGACAACAACCTTATTGTCCCCCGCCGCGCTCCGCGTGAGTGGCTTGGCATCTTTCCACAGAAGCTTATCTTCATACTCCGGCCAGATCTCGCAAGCAAGCTCAATCGCATCCTCGCCCGAACGTATCTGAATATCAGCCGGAATCGCATCCTCATTGCTTGCGTAAGCAGGGGCAACGCAAACACCTGCAAGCAGCATAGCCGTTAAGCCGATGGACATTAGCTTTTTCATTTCTAGCCCTCCTTTATGGGACGTTTTTGTGTTTCTATCTTTTCTTATTTTTGTTTTGCCCACGTCTCCCGCGAATCAAGTAGATAACGCCGGCTTCCGCAAGGAACAATCCAAGCACCCACAGCACATATGTCCACATAATATATGTCTGTTGCCGCACCACGCCGGTGCTACCGTTTCTTGTTAGGGTGTCTCCATTTTCCACCGTTACGGTGTTTTGCCCCAGAAAGTCCCTTGCTGTGAATGTGTACGACGATTCCCCTGCCGGGATGAGGAAGTCAACGCCTGTTTCGACCCGATAACGCGGCAGGAACATATTCCATTCCACCCGCACCGCATGGGTTTCACCGCTTTCCATACGGTACAAAACCCAACTTCGTCCGGTCGAACCAAGGATGCTGTCTGCCTCGACTTCCGGGCCGGCGATGTCCAGAATCTCACACCCGCTGAACGCCGGCAATGCGGCGGCCCGTTCCGGGGTGAGCGGGGCCGGGTGCGTATGGATCAAGAGCGCTTGGAACAACAGAACCAACGCCAGATTGATTGGCACAACCAGAATCCATCGCAAGGTCGTCAAAGGCCCAGCAGCATTGCCATTTTGTTTTGCCATATAAATCGCTCCTTCGTACTGAGCTAACGAGCGCCTACTCTGTACATTGATATCGCCTCCTATATCTCGTTTCTTTACTTCGAGTATAGTCTATGGACAGCTAATTGTCAATAACAAATAATTTGATTCTCCATGTTCGCCAATAAATATCATTCTTTCTTGTTAAATTGCACATTCCACCCGACATCCCCTGGTTAACGGCCGGGTTCGCCCCATGCGTAGGGGCCGGATTTTTCCGGCCCGGGGTGTTTCCGGTGCAGCGGGGTTCCTCCGGGCGGGATAAATCCCGCCCCTACGCATGAATTTTGCTCCGCTGCAATCTTTGCCGGTCGACGGCCTGGCTTCGCCCTGATCCCACAAAATGTTCGGTTTTCCGAAAGCGAACCTCGATTCAGCATTGCTACCAATGCTTCCCTTCGCCTTAGATCACCAAAGCCCCGCCTTTGGACAACGTCACAAAAACATTTACAACCTTTCTCCCTTTTGATGAAAACTACGCTGTTTCATTGACAAAGCCAACCAGCCATGTTATTGTGAAAATGATAACGATGTTGAATTTGAGAAAGAAGGTGTCTCTATGTCCCGCTCTTCCTCCCCTGAACCGGCGCACAGCCCCACCGGCGGCAAAGCCGGCCGCTGGCGGGCCTATCTGCTGCGCGTGCTTGTCTTTGCGCTGGTGTTCGCCATCTTGAACGCCGTGGCCGTGCTTGCCACACCGCCCGACCGGGTGCTGGCCTGGATGTCGCCGGACGGTGCGCCCAATACCGGCTACTTTGACCCTGCCCATCTCGACAACAAAGAGTTTTGGACAAGCCTTTCCTATACGCGCTATGATGAAGGTACGCCCGTCGTGCAGACCACCATCCAGCGTTCTTTCTTCGGGCATTGTGCTGTCACGCAGCAGACGGGCGGCGAGACCACCGTGCTGACCGGCGGCCTGCTGGGCAACCGTACCGCCCGGATGTCTCAGACAACGCCGGGCAGCAACCCGATCGCCCGGTATCTGAACGAAGGCAAAGCAGAAAATGAACGCTTTACCGTCCGCCTCTCGAACGATCACCGCGATAAAATCACAAGCATTTCCATCCAGGGCCCCGGCGATGCGCCGATCTCCTACATTGTTTTGGAACGTTCTACCGACGATCACGCCGCCGTAGAGACCCAGATCATCGAAACAGCGGACGGAACCACGCAGTTCCGCACCTACGAATACGACGAATCCGGCGCGCTGCGCCGCACCCAGGACTATGATGCCGACGGCAATCTGCTGGCTTACGCCGAATACACCGGGGAATCCAACCGTCGCACCGCGGCCCTGTACACCGCGGACGGAACCCCGGCCGGCTCGGTCGAAACCGTGTACGATCTTTTCGGGCGGCTTCGGCAGCGCAACCTCTACAACATAAACGGCGCCTGCCTGCAAAGCGAGGTGTTCCACCACCGCTTTTGGGAGCGTTACGGCAGCCTGACCGGGCTGTTTTTCCTGATTGTTGCGGTCTGCTTCTCGCTCTGGGCCGCCGGCAACGTACCGGTTCCCGGCTCCCCGCGCAAACCAAAACGCTAAAACAAGAAAGGTGGTTCGTATGCGTACCCTGCCCTGTCTGTCCGCCGTTTTGCTGGCTGCTGCGCTGGCCGGCTGTGCGGTGCAGCCTAAAACGGTGGCGGCCCCGGAATATGACTGGGCCGCCGGCTTTGAGGAGACCTGCGCCCGGCTGGAAATCCTCTCCGACGGCAGCGCCATCGTGACCTTGAGCCGCTTGATTCAGCCGTTTTGAAAAGCGGGTATCCAGGGCCGGATCTTCCGGCCCGGGGTGTTTGCCCCGCCGCCTTCCCCTGCCGCCGCCCTCCCCCCTTCGGGGGGATTTTTTTCTGGCATTGTGCGGCGGGTTATGCTATAATAATTGTGTACGCCCGAAGGGCGACGTACGGCACAGTACGGCGGGAGGAGCGAAGGAACAGCATGGGGATTTTTAACAAATTGCAGTCGAAAACCGGCGAAGTGCGGGCCCGGGAAAAAATCCGCCCGCTGGTGGAAAGCCGGATGATGCGGGACATCCTGCTCGAAATCGGCCAGCGCGGCAGCGAAAGCCTGGACCCCCAGTCGGTGCCGATGAAGCAGCGCGCCCGTGCCGCCCAGCTGGCCAGCGAATGCGGCCTGGCCGGCCTGCGCCAGAGCGTGGTGGATGAAGTGCGGCTGGATGCCGCTTCGATCACGCTGGTCTGCAACGGTGAGGAAACCACCTTCCGCTATGGCGACTATAACTATGAAGATATTGAGGATACCGATTGCCTGCCCGCCGTGGCGCAGTATCTGGTGCAGCATATGCGCGGGTATTACAACATCACCCGCACCACCTGCGCCGTGGCCAAACCGCACGGCCGCGGCGTGGAACAGCGCACCCGCGAGGTCTTTGTCCGCCGCCACCATGAGGACACCCCCTTTGACCCCGGCCCGGTGCAGAAGCAGAGGCTTTTCTAAAAAACAAAAGTGTTCCGGCGGCCAGGCCGCCGGAACACTTTTGTTTTATTGGTTTCTTTTTTGATTTACTCTTTTTCCACGCTCGAATTAAACTTGTCAAGCGCGAGTGCGGCGATGACGCCGACGGCAAGGCAGACAACATTGACCACCGCCGCGCCGACCGAAACCGCAAAGCTGCCGAACGGCACAATCATGATGGTGGCTGCGATCACAATGCCGATGATGGCGTGGAACGCATAGGGGTAGAACCGGTCAAACAGCGCATCGACAGCCTTGGCCAGGCAGATCACCGTGATAACCGCGCCGATGCCGGCCGGCACAATGACCGAGAAGTTCAGGTTGCCCAGGCCGTCCACAAACGGGGTGTACAGCCCGAGCGGCATCAGCAGGGTCGAGAAGCTCATGCCCGGCGCAATCACGGAAAGGGCCAGGCAGAACCCGCAGAACAGATACCAGCCAAAGTTCGGCGCGATCGAAACGCTGAACAGGTTCAGCGAGATGAGCAGCGCGAGGATAAAGACAAACGCAACGCCCATCGATACCCAGCTGCCCTTGGGGCGGCCCTGCTCGCCCGCTTCGCGGAAAAGCGAGGGCAGCATGCCGACGATCAGCCCGATGAAGAGACAGACCGAAGGATCGGGGTACGTTTCAAGGAAAAAGGCGAGGATTTTGGCCACGCCCAGGAACCCCACCCCCATGCCGACAATGACCGGCAGCAGCTTGGGCACATGGGTTTTGAAGTTGCGCAGCGGGTTGCTGAGCAGTTCCATAACGGGTTTATAAATGCCGAACACAACGCAGAGCACGCCGCCCGAAATGCCGGGCAGCACCGCGCCGACGCCGATCAGCACGCCCTGCAACACACGCAGGACCAGGCGCATCACGCCGGGGTTTTGATCTTTCATCGCAGAAGTCCTTTCATTGAGCGGGAATTGCTTTCAGACGGCCCCTTGAAGGTTTCACAACGAACGGAAACCTTCGCCCTGTGGCACACAAAGCGCCGCTGCAATTACAGCTCAATCTTCCCAAACATCTCGAAATCGTCAGCATCGTCAATGCGGGTGGTGCGGGCCGGGGCCTGCGGGCGGGCTTCGGGGTCACGCGGGGTGTCGGCAAATTCACGCGCCGGCACGCCGGAAGCGCGCGGACCGCCCTTGCCGTAACGCCCGCCGCCTTTGCCGTAACGGCCGCCATCCCGGCCGCCGCGCCCATCGCGCCGCGGGCCGCGGCCGCCTTCCCGGCGCGGGCCGCGCCCACCCTTGCCATACCGCCCGTGCGGGCGGCGGCCGGCGCTTTCGCGGTCAGGCAGGTTGGAAGCGTCGGGGTCGGTCGAATAGATCACCACACGGCGGTCGTTGCCTTCGCCCTTGCTTTCGCTGCGCACGCCTTCAATCGCCGAAACAGCGGTGTGGATGATATGCCGCTCATAGGGGTTCATCGGCTCCATTTCATAATAGCAGCCGGTGCGGATGACCCGCTCGGCAATGCGGCGGGCCAGCGCCTGGAGGTCGTCCTCCCGCTTGTTGCGGTAACCGCCGACATCAATGCCAAGCTTGACATAGGGGCCTTCCATCCGGTTGACCACAAGCGAGGCCAGGTAGGAAAGGCTTTCCATTGTTTCGCCGCGGCGGCCGATCAGCACGCCCATATGTTCGCCGCTGACCTTGAGAATCGTGGCTTCGCCCTTCTTGACAGCGGTGAAGGTGAAGTTTTTCGCCCCCATCAGCTCAAAGATCGGGGTCAGGTACTCAACCGCAGCCTGCAGCTGCGGGTCGTCCGCAATGACAAGCGGGGTTTCGGCTTCCGGGGCGGGTTCCCCGGTTTCCGGGGCAGCCGGGGCTTCCACGGCTTCCGGGGCGGCCGGGGTTTCCGGGGCCGGCTGGGCCGCGGGCGCCTGCGGGGCCGCGGGCGCCTGCGGGGCGGCGGGGGCGGCCGGGGCTTCCGGTTCGGCCACCTTCACCCGCACTTTGGCGGGGATGCTGCGGAACAGCTTGCGGGCAGGAAATTCCAGCACTTCATAGCTGACGCCGAGATCATCCCGGTCTACGCCGAGCGCGCGGCAGGCTGCTTCGAGGGCCTCCTCAACGGTTTTGGCGGTCATTTCAATTTCGCGCATCATGAACACATCCTCTCTATGACATACCCCTCAGGGGGCATTTTTCGTGATGGGGATCCCTTTTGCTTGTCTGTAGGGGCGGATGCTTGCATCCGCCCGCAAAAGCCTGCGCCGCCGCAAACCCGCGGGCCGATGCGAACATCGGCCCCTATAAAAGGCGCTGCAAAGGGATCGCGCATTTTGCAACGTGGGCGTCGCTCTATGGGTGTATCGGATACATCCATAGCGCGGCCCGGCGCTTACTCCGCTTTTTTGCGGCTGCGCTTCTTCTTGGGCTGCAGGGCCTCGCGCTCTTCGGGGGTCAGCGGGGTGGTGCGCTCGCCGGCGTACTTTTCGGCGTCGAGGGCGCGGGCGCGTTCCAGACGCAGCTTATCCAGTTCGCGCTGGTTGACCTTCTTTTCCACCTTTTCGCCGTTTTCTTCCAGCGTCACCGTTGTGACCGCCTTTTTGGCGGCGCGCTTGGCGGCGAGCTCTGCTGCATATTCGGCCTTGAACTTGTCGGGGCTGTAGATCTTATAGGTCAGGAAGCTCTGGAAAACCTGGAACAGGTTCGAAGCGGTGTAATACAGGCAGAAGCCGATCGGGGCCGAGAAGCAGAACCAGACGAACATCAGGTTCATCACCCACATGGTGACCTTCATGCTGCCCTGCATCTGGCTGCCCATGCCGGAAAGCTTCTGGCTGATGCCGTAGGACAAGAACATCGTGGCGGCAGCCAGGATCGGGAAGATGACGAGCGGGGTCAGCCGGAAGCCGGCGGTGCCGACCATATCGATGCCGAGGAAGGTGGTGTTGAAGCTCTGGAGCGAGGCGAGCTGGTCAGCCGAAAGCGCCGAGCAGGTCGCGCCGTCGTGGATCAGGCGGATCAGCTCGCTCTGCATATAGGTGGCCGAAGTGCCGCCGATGCCAAGTTCCTCCGCCGCCGCGGTGATTACGTTGACAGGGATGCCGAGGATGTACTGCACCGGGCGGTAGACGACCTCGATGATACCGAACATCACAAGCAGGTTGAGGATCATCGGCAGACAGCCCGACATCGGGTTATAGCCGTACTCCTGCTGGATTTTGAGCAGCTCTTCGCTCTGTTTTTCTTTGTTGTTCTTATACTTTTCCTGGATTTCGGCCATCAGCGGCTGGTAGACCGACATCTTGGCCGTGGATTTCTGCTGCTTGATGGCCAGCGGCAGCAAAAGCAGGCGGACGAGCACGGTGAAGACGATCATCGTGACGGCGTAGTTGGGGATCAGCTGATACAGCAGCGCCATCAGCGGTCCCAGGATAAATGCGAGAAAACCCATAGTCGTTCCATTCCGTCCCGTCTGCGCCCGGAACTTAAGTTTATTTTATCGAAGGTCCTCCCCGCGCAGGGGGAAGGACATGAGAAGCGAATGAAGAAAGAATACAGCGGCGCGCCATTCTTTCTGCGGCGGCTGCTACTGCGGCCGCGTCAGCCGCCTTGCCGGGTTGACCCAACGGCCTTTTTCCGGCACGGGGTCGTAGCCGAATTTGCCGAAAGGGTTGCAGCGCAAGATCCGCCACAGCGCCAGCAGCCCGCCTTTGAGGGCCCCATGGGTGGCGAGCGCCTGGGCGGCATACTCGCTGCAGGTGGGGACAAACCGGCAGTGGTGCCCCAGATGCGGGCTGATCCACCGCTGGTACGCGCGGATCAGCGCAATCAGCAGCCGGGTCATCCTTCGCGGGCACGATCCGGCAGGCCGGCGCGCTGCAACAGCGCCGCCAGCGTGCGGCTGACCTGGGTGCTTTTGAGGTGGGGCGTGCGGGCGCGCGCCACCAAGATTATATCATATCCGCCGCAATTTGGCGAGAGGTGTTCCGCCAAAGCCGCACGCATCACCCGCCGGGCACGGTTGCGCTGCACGGCGCCGCCAACCTTTTTGGTCGCGGTCAGGCCGATGCGCGGGGCGCCCAGCCGGTTTTTGGCCACATACAGCACAAGGTGCGGGTGCACATAACTTTTGCCGCGGGCATAGATCCGGGTAAAATCCCGGTTTTTGTTCAAAACTCGGTAACGCATGGTTTGTTCCTTTGCGGGGATGGATGGCTGCAAGCGAGGGGTTCGATTTCCTGGTACATCCTAGCAAAAAAGGCCACTGAAACCAGTTTCAGCGGCCTTCGTGCAATCTTTGGGTGCCTTGCTCAGACAGTCAGGCTCTTGCGGCCCTTGGCGCGGCGGCGGGCAATGACCTTGCGGCCGTTCTTGCTGGCCATGCGCTTCAGAAAGCCATGAACGCGGCTGCGCTGACGCTTCTTGGGCTGGAAAGTCTGTTTCATCTCGCTTTTCCTCCTTTGTGCGGTAATTCCCCATTCGTGGGCGTTGTCTCGGCAATGCCCATGCTCGGGGGCAGCCTTGCAGGCTATAATTATACTAGAATCAGCCCGGGTTTGTCAAGGCCCGGGCCGGAAAAAAAGCGAAAATATGAAAAAATCTTCCACCCGGCGCCTCAGCGCCCGCCCAGCACCCAGAACGCGACCGCCGCAGCCGCGCCGACGTTGAGCGAATCCACGCCGGGGCGCATCGGGATGCGCAGCGTGTAATCACAGGCGGCGATTGTCTCAGGCAGCAGGCCGTCCCCTTCTGTGCCAAGCAGCAGTGCAAGCTTCGGCAGCGCGGCGATGGCGGCATCCCCTATGGGGCGCGCGTCGTCCCGCAGGGCGAGCGCTGCCGTCGCAAAGCCAAGCGCGCGCAGTTCGGCAAGGCCGGCTGCCGGCCAGGCATGGACATCCTGCCCGAGCCGCGCCCAGGGCAGGCGCAGCACATGCCCCATGCTGACCCGCAGCGCGCGGCGGCACAGCGGGTCACAGCAGGCCGGGCTGAGCAGCACGCCGTCTATACCGAGCGCAGCGGCCGAGCGGAAAATAGCGCCGACATTTGTGGCATCGACAATGTTTTCCAGCACCGCAAGCCGCCGGGCGTTTTGGGCGACATCGGCCGCCGTGCGCGGGGCGGGGCGCGCCATGGCGCAGAGCACGCCGCGGGTCAGGGTATAGCCGGTCAGTGCGGCAAGCAGCTCACGCGGGCCGGTGTAGACCGGCACCCCTTCGCACCGGGCCACCACCCCCGCGCCCGGGCCTTCCAGCTGGCGGCGCTCCATCAGCAGCGCCAGCGGGGTGCAGCCGGCGTCCAGCGCAAGGTGGATCACCTTGGGGCTTTCGGCCACAAAAACGCCGGTCGCGGCTTCCTGCCGGCGGCGCAGCTGGGTATCGGTAAGCCGCGCAAACAGGTCAAGCGCGGGGTCGTTCAGATCAGTCAGTTCATGGATGGGCATGGCGGGGCCTTTCGGGTTGGTGTTTCGGGCGTATGCGGCCCCTTGCCGGCGGAAACGGCGGTCACGCGCCGGCGCGCGCCATCCGCCGGCGGGCGGGGGTCATCGCCATCTCCTGCACGGCGCAGAGCTTGTCGGCCAGGCAGACGAGCCAGGCTTCACGGCTGCGGGGCGGCAGCGGGGTCAGCGGGAACATATGGTGCAGGATGATATCCCGCTCACGGTCGGTCAGTTCCCAATCCGCCGCGGCGTTTTCCAGCGCGCGGCGCGGATGGGTGAAACCATGCAGCCGGTGGCTGGGGTCTTTATCGTGCCAATCGTAGAGGAAATAATCGTGCAGCAGCGCGCCGCGCACCAGCGCCGCGCGGTCCACTGCCAGCCCCATGGCGTCGGCCAGGCGGCAGCTGAGCGCCGCCACCCGGACGCAATGTGCATACACCGTAACCCCGCCATGCTGGTAAAACTGGCGGGTGCGTGCGTAACGGCCTTCGCGCTCCAGCTGCGCGGCGGTGCGGGTGATTGCGGTCAAAGACCCATTGTGCATGCCAGATCCTCCCTGAAAGTTAGGCGTTGTATCCGTACAGGGGTTGCCCCCCACCTTTTATTATACCAGACCCGGGTGAATCGGCAAGGCAAATTTGTGTAAATTCTTTGTGAATACGCGCTTTTTGGCGCCGGTTTTCAGCTGAACATGACAACGTCGTCCAGCGGCTTTTCGGCCTTTTCCACCTTGATCGCGCTCAGCACCGGGCCGGTGGAATCGGGGGTCTGGCCTTTGTAAATCGGGTGGAATTTCAGGTTGAGCTTGGCGGTCAGGGTGATCCAGTCCCGCTGCTGGAGGGTCTTGTACTCCGCATACTTGCAGGGGAACCCGACAAACTGGATGTCCTGCACACAGCAGGTCATCGCGAAGCGGCCGGGCACAAAGCTGTCCTTGCCCGCGCGCGGGGTCTGGCAGACCTGCGCAAGGAAGCGAACCGTCTTGCCGTTGTATTTTTCGGGGTCGTCCATGCAGTCCATATAAAAGACGCCGAAAAACTCCGCCGGGATGTCAATGACGGGCGCCTCCACATCGAAGGGCAGCGGATCGGGGATATCGTCATAGGCGACCGAGCCGTCGCCGAATTCGTAGGCAATGTCGCAGCGGCGGCTGGCCTGGCGGACAAGTTTGTGGATCAGCTGGCGGGAATCGTCGTCGTTGACCTTTTCGGCCCGGTTGACAACAAGCAGCTCGCTTGCGCGCAGCTTATCCAGCAGCAGCGCCCGCATCGCATTGTCGCCGGCATAGGTTTTGATCGTTGTGCCGTCGGCGGTGGCCAGGCACTGGTAGATGACCCAGTGCGCGGGCAGCGCATCGGCCAGGTCCTGCAGCAGCCACATGCCGTTATACTCCACAATCACCCGGCCGCAGTTGCTCTTTTTTTCAAGTTCCAGCAGGCGGGCTTCGGTGAGCTGGGCCTTGTCTTCAATCGTGGCGACGGTCACGCCGCCGAAGGCGAAGCGGTCGGGGTCGTATTCCTCCTCGCCTTCCTCACAGACAAGCAGCAGGGTCTTATCGCCCGAATCAAACTGCGGGTCCTCCATGGTTTCCTGAATGAATTTGGTTTTGCCGCTTTCCAGCATGCCGACAAAAAGGTAAACGGGGATCTGTTTGCGTGCCATAGGAACTATCCTCCTGGGGGATGTGTGAGAGTGTAAAATTCTGGTAGGTCGGCGGCGGTGTGGCCGCCTCAGAAATATTGCCCAAAAATGCAGGTTGGAATTTGTACGGATTGCGGCCATGGCGGTCTGCGGCGGGGCAGGGTTCCCGGGGCAATCCGGCATCGTCCCCTGCGCACGGCGTGGCAAGGGCCCGCGGCCAAACCGCTTTTTCTCACCTTTTCCGAAATATGAGCCTTCCGATCGTCGCTTCGGTGTCAGGGTCGAGCTCTATTTCCAGCGCCGTCTCGCCGGCCGGCAGGTCAAGCTGCACTTCGCCGCGCCCTGTAAACCGGGTTTCGGCCACAACTTCCCCGCCCTGGCGTGCGCGCAACGTACCGCCAGCGCCGGACACAATCTCGTATTCAAGCGTCAGCACCGCGTCGCAATGTACCGGCAGTGCGTCGGCTTCCACCACGACGCCGGCCCCCTGGGCATGGAGGCGGCGGTCCGTATCCACGGTACCGTTGCAGATATAGCCGCGGCTGTTGCAATAATCCACCCCTTCGCTGCCAAACCCGAGCCCAGCGCTGCCGTCCAGCAGGTTCCGGCCGGTGCAGGCATACAGGTCATACCCGCCGGCCCGGGCCAGGTACTGATACTGCGCGGCCAGCCAGGCCGGCGCGCGTTCGGACAGCGGCTGCCCCGCCTTCAGCGCAAGAACGCTTGGCGCGCCATAGCTGGAAGCGTCGGCATCGCCGCGGGGGCCGTCGTAGACAATCGTTGTTTCGCAGCCGGATTCCAGGATCACATACCGCCGGCGGCCATCCAGCGCGGCGCAGATTTCAGCCCCGCCGGCCTCGTAATCGACAAAGACATCGTCGGCTTCGACCGCAAGTTCGTCAAGCGCGTCAACCAGCTGCCGCTGCGGCGTGGTGACGCCGACGGTTCCATCCGGTTGCCAGATCGCCCCCACGGCGCCGGCATCCGCCAGCACCACAACCGCCAGCACAGCGCCGGCCGCCAGCAGGCGGGCCGGCAGCCGCACCAGCGTTGCCGGCAGCCGGCCCAGCGTGATTGCCAGCAAAATCAGCAGAGGCACCGCGCCCATCAGGTGATATCGGTATTCAAACAGCGGGTCGCCGTAACGGGTATCGGTCAGCAGCAGCACGGCCAGGTTCCAGCCGAACATCCATACCAGGCAGCCGGCCCCGTCCGGCAGACGCCGGCGCCAGCGGCGCAGCCCGCGCACGGCTCGCACCGCCGCCCAGATGAGCGCCGCCGCCAGACCTGCCCGCAGCAGCGTTGTCACGCCGGCCAGGCTGAGGGCTTCCACCGGGGTTTCGCCATCCGGGATGCCGCCAAACAGCCGCCAGAAACCGACCAGGCAGTTGGCTGCGTTGGTCACGAAGTCCGCCGCGCCGACCAGCGTCATGCTGTCGCCCTTGGCTGCCGCGCCAAACGCGGCGTTCGCCCAGAGCCCGGCCCCGGTGGCCAGCACCGCGCCCCCTGCACAGACCCCCTGGAACGCCGAAGGGCGGCAGGCCTGCCGCCAGCAGCGCCAGAGAAACCAGAGCAGCACCGGCGCCAGCCCGCAGGCCGCCGTGTAAACCCCGCTGGAAAGCCCGGTCAGCCCAATGCCGGCCAGGCAGAGCGCCGCGAGCAGCCAATCCCCCGCGCGGGGGCGGCGGGCCAGCAGCAGCGCAAAGAGCAGCAGCGGCAGCAACACCTTGAAACTGTACTGGGCGGCGTTCAAAAACAGCATGTTCCAGTAATCCAGCATGCCAAACCGCCAGGGCGCCAGCACAAGCAGCACGGCCAGCGCGGCGGTGCCCCGCCGCGCGCCGAGCCGCCGGCACAAAAGCCAGACAACCCCGGCCCATGCAAAGACCAGCACCCCATCGGCCAGGTGCAGAGCCAGGACCGGGTCGCCGGTCAGGCCATAGAAAGGCAGCGCAAACAGCAGCGCGCAGTCCAGTTCCATGGTGGTGGGGTAGACCCAATCCTGCAAAATCAGCCGCCCCTGTTCCCAGACGCCGCGCAGATTCGCGCAGACTTTGGCCGCATCGCCATCCAGCGTTGCGCCGCCGGCCGCAAAGGTCACGGCCAGCAGAAAGGCGCACTGCACCAACACCAGCGCCACCGTCAGCACATCGCCAAGCGTCGGCTTTTTCATCCGCGATCCCCCTCCGTTCATCTGGGGGTATTATAGCACACCGCACGGCGGGCCACAAGCAACGGCGGGCCGCAGGGCCCGCCGGGGTTCAGCAAAGCTCAGATTTCAAACAGCCGGGCGATCGCATCCTCCTTGAGGTCGGAACCAATCACGCAGACCTTGCCGGTGACATCGGGGCCGCAGGGGCGGATCTCATGCTCGCCGGGAACCATGTCAAATTCAAACCAGCCGCTGCCGCCGTCCACAATGCCCTTGGCGCGCAGCACAGCGCCGTATTCGCCCGAATCCAGCGCGGCGAGCGCCGCCTCCAGCGCTTCGCGGCTGTACTTGTGGGCCGTTTCATGGCCCCAGCTTGTGAAGACTTCGTCCGCATCGTGGTCATGGTGGTGGCCGCAGCTGCAGACGCCATGTTCGTCATAGTGATGGACATGGCCCTCTTCATGGTCGTGATGGTGGCAGCAATGGCCTTCCTCCTGCTCGCCTTCGTGATGGCAGTGGCCCTCCTCGTGGTCGTGATGGTGGCAGCAGTGGCCTTCCTCCTGCTCGCCTTCGTGATGGCAGTGGCCTTCCTCATGGTCATGGTGATGGCAGCAATGGCCTTCTTCATGGTCGTGGTGGCAGTGCCCGCCATGGTGGTGATGCTCTTCCTCGCCGGTGTGGGCGGCGTTCGCGACCTGGGCCTGGTCGATCAGCTCGGCGACGAGATCCCGCTTGCCGTCCATGACCGCGACAATCTGCTTGCCGTTGAGGGTAGCCCAATCGGTCGTGACGATTGTGGCCGTCGGGTTTTTCTGCTGCAGCAGATCCACCGCCGCATTGATCTTGGCCTCGCTCGCGTTGCCAGTGCGGCTGAGGATCAGGCAGGAAGCATGGCTGACCTGGTCATCATAAAACTCACCGAAATTCTTCATATAGAGTTTGACCTTGTTCACATCACAGACCGTGACAAAGCTGTTGAGGGTGACCGGCAGCATTTCGGCCACGCCCTCCACCGCGCGGGTCACGTCAGACAGTTTGCCAACGCCGGAAGGCTCGATCAGGATACGGTCGGGGTGGTAGGTATCCACAACCTGCTTGAGCGCTTCGCGGAAATCGCCGACAAGGCTGCAGCAGATACAGCCGGAGTTGAGTTCGTTGACCTGGATGCCGGCCTCCCGCATGAAGCCGCCGTCGATGCCGATTTCACCGAACTCATTTTCGATCAGCACAAGCTTTTCACCGCCGAAGGCTTCCTGAATCAGCTTTTTGATGAGGGTTGTCTTGCCCGCGCCAAGGAAGCCGGAAAAAATATCAATTTTGGTCTTGTTCTCTGCCATGATACTGCACCTTTCTATCTTATCCATAGCACAAACATCTGTTCCTATGAGCATGTGTTTAGCAGTTGGCTTTTCTAACTGCTAACCTTATTATAACAAAGATGTCAAGGGGGAGGCCGCGTTTTTTCCCCTTTACAGCGCCAGGCCGGGGGACTATAATGGGGGCACGCCGAACCGGCGTTTCGAAACCATCCTGTTCAAAAGCGGCATCGGCATACGACGCACCGCCGCTGAACGTGAAAGGGGACGCCCGCTTTTGCGCCCGCCCCCGGAAAGGAAGACCCCTATGCTGGAAGAATTTTTGTCACTGCTTTGCGGCCGGTTCAACAACGCCGCCCAGGCCGCCGAACAGCAGGCCCTTGACCCGAACTTTCCGCTGGCGGCGCACTGCAACACCGCCTGCAACGATAAGATCGCCCACCTGCCCGCCGGGTTTGCCGGCGTTTTTGTGGTGGAAGAAAGCACCTACACCGCCAACGGCAAAACCCATGCTTCGCCGCATCTGTTTCTTTTTACCGAGGAAGGCGACGGCATCCGGCTGACCTCCTACGAAATCCCGGCCGGGTATGATAAGGACACATTCACCTATGCCGCCATGGGCCGGGTGGAATATGCCGATCTGGTTCCTTCCAAAAAGTTCACGCCGGCGCTCTACCGGCGTGAGGGCAACGCCTGGGTGGGCGGCAGCACAAGCTGGTTCACCCCGGTGCTCAAGTTCACATTGTGGGAGCGGTTCTCCCCCGACGGACTCGAAGTCAGCGAGACAATGGAGCTTAACGGCAAACGAACCTTCGGGTTTGACCAGCCGCTGCTGTACCGTCGGATCGACTGATCCGACGAAGAAAACGGCGAAAAAAACACAAGCGGCCGGCCGCAAGATAAAGAGGGATAAGGAACTATTTAACGGCTGACAGACAGGTTGTAATAAC
>DSTMR04002__coassemble_637_pt1 | contig 68789 bp, 54 predicted proteins | sample DSTMR04002__metabat2_high_PE_039 | metagenome-assembled genome bin DSTMR04002 | reverse complement strand
GATTATAACGAGTATTGAGAGATGTGTTTTTGTGATATATAGGCGATACAATTCCAGGATGAGCGCGAGCAGTTTGAGGGTAAAGGTATTCATCCGGGTTTGCCTCCTTCTCAGGGCAAGAATTTCTCCGCCCTATAAAACGAGGCAGACCGCCCGCATTTGGCAAACAACGCCGGCCGGGAGCGTTCTCCCGGCCGGCGTTGTTTGTTTTTTCAAAAGTTAAGAGTTTTTCCCGCCCTATGGCGCACACTGTGCGCCGCTACGGTCTTTACAGATAAGGGAAAGCCGGCGGCCCGGTTTACGCGGGCCGATATGGAATCGGTCCCTACATTACCCCTCCATCTTCGCCAGCATCCTTGTCGCATTGAGCACGGCGAGCACCATGACGCCGACATCGGCAAAGACAGCCCACCACATGTTGGCGACGCCAACCGCGCCAAGCACCAGGAACAGCGCCTTGACGCCAAGCGCGAAGACAATGTTTTCATACACAATCCGCATACATTTGCGGGCGATCCGCATGGCCAGGCTGATCTTGGCCGGGTCGTCATCCATCAGCACCACATCGGCGGCCTCAATGGCAGCGTCGGAACCGAGCGCCCCCATCGCAATGCCGACATCGGCGCGGGTCAGCACCGGGGCGTCGTTGATGCCGTCGCCGACGAAAGCAAGGTTGCCGCGCCGGCCGGGCTGGCCGAGCAGCGCTTCCACCCGCTCGACCTTATCGGCCGGCAGCAGCTCGGCGTGGTATTCATCGACGCGGAGCTCTTCGGCCACATCCGCGGCAATGGCCTCATTGTCGCCGGTGAGCATGACGGTGTAGATGCCCTGCGCGCGCAGGGCGTCGATGGCGGCGCACGCGCTGGGCTTGAGGAAGTCGGAGATGACGATCGAGCCGAGGAAGGCCCCGCCGCGCGCGACATAGACGATGGTGCCGACGCCGTCATTCGGCACGAAGGAAATCCCCGCGTCCTGCATAAGCTTGGCGCTGCCGGCAAGCACCGGCACGCCGTCGACGGTCGCCTCGACGCCGCGGCCGGCAATCTCCTTCGCATCGGCGACGCGGCGCGGGTCGGGCGCTGCGGGCAGCGCTTCGCGCAGGCTCTTGCTGATCGGGTGGTTCGAATAGCTTTCGGCCAAAGCCGCGGTCTCGAGCAGCTCGGCCTCGGTCACGCCGGGCGCGGGGCGCATCCATCTGACCGCAAAGTTGCCTTCGGTCAGGGTGCCGGTCTTATCCAGCACGACGGTATCGGTATGGGCAAGCGCTTCGAGGTAGTTGCCGCCCTTGACCAGGATGCCGCTGCGCGACGCCCCGCCGATACCGCCGAAAAAGCTCAGCGGGATGCTGATCACGAGCGCGCAGGGGCAGGAGATGACGAGGAAGGTCAGCGCGCGGCCAATCCACATCCCCCACCCGCCGCCGAGCGCAAGCGGCGGCAGCACGGCCAGCGCAAGCGCCGCGATGCAGACAGCCGGGGTGTAGTACCGCGCGAACTTGGTGATGAAGTTCTCGGTTTTGGCTTTTTTCAGGCTGGAATTTTCAACAAGGTCGAGAATCCGCGCGACGGTTGACTGGCCGTAGGGCTTGCGGACCGTGACCCGCAGCAGCCCGTCGCCGTTGACGCTGCCGCTGATGATCTCCGACCCGGGGCGGGCTGCGCGTGGGCGGCTTTCGCCGGTCAGGGCGCTGGTGTTGAGGGTGCTCTCGCCTGAAAGAACGACGCCGTCAAGCGGGACTTTCTCGCCCGGGCGCACGACGATGACCGCGCCGACCGGGACGTCCTCGGGGGCGACCGCCGTGACGGTTCCATCCCCTGCTTCCAGGTTCGCGCTGTCCGGCCGTATATCCATGAGCGCGGCGATGTTGCGCCGGCTTTTGCCGACCGCGTAGCTCTGGAACAGCTCGCCAACCTGGTAAAACAGCATCACCGCAACGCCCTCGCCATATTCGCCAAGGGCCATCGCGCCGACCGTGGCAATCGCCATCAAGAAATTTTCGTCAAATATTTCGCCGTGCACAATGCCAAGGATGGCTTTGCGCAGCACATCATAACCAATGACAAAGTAAGGGATCAGATACAAAGCAAGCGCCGCAAACCAGGGCAGCGGCAGCAGCGCATTGGCCGCGGCCACCGCCGCAAAGAGCGCGGCCGCCGCCAGAATGCGGGTAAGCGTCCGCTTTTGCTTTTTGGTCATAGGTGAGACCTTCTTTCTCCGTTATGTGGAAGAGGAGCGCTGTTGCGCTTGGGCCGGGCAGGCCCCGGCGGGCCTTTGGGTCACAGATCGATCTCGAAGTCAGGTTCAATCTTTTTCGCGGTTTTGGCCGCTTCTTTCAAGATTGCATCAAACCGGTCGTCCGGCGCTTCCAGCACAAGTTTCTGGGTCATAAAGCTGACCGACGCGCTCTGCACGCCCTCAATTTTCTGGATTGCCGCTTCAATCTTGGCCGCGCAGTTGGCACAGTCCACCTCAATGTCAAATTTACGTTTCATGGTTTGGCTCCTTTCTGTGATGCGGGGTTGGCAGGTTATTCTTCAACGTGTTCCATGCCGAGCGACAGGATGCTGCGGACATGGTCATCGTCAAGGCTGTAAAAAACGGTCTTGCCTTCGCGGCGGAATTTGACGAGCTTGCTTGATTTGAGCACCCGCAGCTGGTGGCTGACCGCGCTTTGGGTCATGCCGAGCGCCTGGGCCATATCCCCCACGCAGAGTTCGCTTTCAAACAGCGCGTAGAGGATCTTGATCCGGGTGGTATCGCCAAAGATGCGGAACAGTTCGGCCAGGTCGTAGAGGGTTTCCTCGTCGGGCAGTTCGTCGCGCACCTTGGCGAGGGCGTCGGGGTGGCCGGGGCAGCCCGGCGCGCAGACCGGGGCAAGGTCATCCGGCACAGGATGTTGGTGGGGCATGGGGGCCTCCTTTCCGAGAGAGTGGCGGCTTTTGCAAACACATGAACGGTTGTTCATGTGTTGATTTTATAATACACCTTTCGCCCCGCGGTGTCAATAGGACCGCGGGGAATTTTTGGGGAAAGAATTGAGAGTTTAGAGTTTAGATATGGTGGATCGCGCGCCGTAGGCCACCAGAACACCGCATCTAAACTCTCAACTCTAAACACAAAAAGAGCCGCCGGCGGCAGCTCCCCTTGGGGAACCGCCGCCGGCGGTGCAACTGGTATCGTACGGTCTGGCCTCTTACTCCCCCACCGCCTTGTTGGTCAGCATCGTGTGGGTCAGTTTGGCAATGTTTACCCCGCCCATGCGGGTTTCGCCTTCGCCAAGCCGCAGCACCTTGCTCTGGCCTTTTTCAATCGGGGCCCAGGCGGGCAGACCGCCGCCGTTCGGGTTGCCGGTACGGGCGAAGTTGGTCAGGTATTCAACCATCTGTTCGCTGAGCAGCCGGTCCTTGGCGGTCATCGGCCGCCAGCAATGGTCCAGCGTGCCAAACCAATACCACAAATCGCTCGAATGCCAGGCGCCGTTGTCATCGCCGGGCAGCTGGCGGTCAAAGAACCAGGCATAGGCCGCCGGGCCGCCCTGGTCCGCCTGCAGGCGGCACCAATCCTTGGCGAGTTTGTGCACAATCGGCGGAACAATGTCCTGGCTGGTTGACCCCATCAGATACGGCACATGGCACTGGTCGCCGCGCTGGGCCGCCAGCACGCCGTCCCGCGGGATCAGCTGGCCGTCGATCACCGGGGCGGTGCGCATCTTGTTTCCATCGGCCGCCTTTTCATCCTGCCAGGCGGCAAACAGGGCCGCCGGTTCCAGCGCGCGGAAGGCTGCCAGGTTGGGGCATTGGGCGCGGTGCATCACGGCGTGCCAGAAATCATAGTGGGCCGGCGCGGGGGAAACCGAAGCAAAGTTTGCGCTGACCCCGCCCCCGCTCGACATAACCGCGCCGGCAACCAACCCTTTGGCAAGCGGCGACAGGCAGAGCTGCTGCACGCTCATCGCGCCGGCGCTTTGCCCCATGATGGTGATGCGCCCGGGATCGCCGCCGAACGCCGCAATGTTGTCATGCACCCATTGCAGCGCACAGAGCTGGTCATACAAACCGTAGTTGCCGGTGTGGCCGGCTTCGGCCGAAAGTTCGGGCAGGCAGGCAAAGCCAAGCGGCCCGAGGCGGTAGTTGATGGTAACCGCGACGACCCCTTTGGTCGGCCAGGCCGGGCCGTCGAAGTGCTTTTCATTCCCGCAGCCGCCGGTAAAGCCGCCGCCGTGGATGTAAAACAGCACCGGAAGTTTGGATTCGGGGGTGGCTTCGGCCGGAGCCCAGACATTCAAGAACAGGCAGTCTTCACTGTATTCGTACTGTTCACCGCGCCGGAACTCATTGTAATAGAACGCTTTTTCGGGCACCTGTTCCTCATCATAAAAGGCGCGGGGCTGGTAGCAGGCGGCGCCGTAAGCCGTCGCCTGGTAGGTGCCCTCCCAGTGGGTGACCGGGGTGGGGTATTCCCACCGGCCGGCCGTGGCATAGCGGATGCCTTTGAAGGCGACAACGCCCGGCCACTGGCAGCCGCAGCCCATAATCGGGCCGCAGGGGGTGTTGCGGGTTGTATTCATGGTTACTCCTTCTTTTTGCCGGCGCTGGGCATCCAGGGTTTGGCGGCTGCCACAGCGTCGTTGTAAGCTTCCAGCTTGCGCATCTGATCCACAACACGCGGCATGTCCATCCTGCGGACCAGCTCGCAGATCAGCGCTTCACCCTCAGCGGCAAGCCTGTCGCGGGCCGCTTCGTCCGGGATGGCGGTTGTGGACATATGGTCCTTCTGGTCCGCAAAGCAGTAGCCGATTGCGGCGCTCTGGTAAGCCAGGCCGAAAAGATCGTTAAACGGCGCGCAGGTCTGCGGGTCGCTGTGGGTATAGGCCGTGGTCAGCGGCACATCGCCAAGCCGGCCCATAAGCTTGTATGCGCCAACCGTAATCGCATGGAAGCTGTCCAGGCTTTTGAACAGGTCGGTCGCGGTTTTGGTCATCTGCATCGAAAGATCCATATACAGGATCGGCACGCCGGTTTCATCAAAGAAATCACGGACCATCGGGCTGCAGGTCATATGGGCCGGGCCGTGGAAGCTGATGTAAACCTGCCGTTTGAACCCCTGGCGCAGCAGGCTGTGGGCGATAGCCGAAAGATAATCGATACCCTGGCGGATGCTGACCTGTACCGTGCCGCGGCCTGAAGCCGTTGCGCCGGCATAGAAATAGGGCAGGCCCGTCAGCGCAAGGCCGTCGCAGGCTTCCGCCATCTTGAGGGCATACGCTTCGCTGATGACCGTTTCGCTGTCCAGCGGGAAGCCGCCGTGCATCTCAACGGTGCCGACCGGCACAATAATGATGTCGTTGTGCTCCAGGTAGGCTTCCACCTCGCTGTTGAGCATCTTGGGCAGAATACGGGTGCGGAGTTCCATAAATCAAACCTCCTTGTCTGGCGCGCAAAGCGCCCGGTTCTCACAGTGTAATCATACAATTCAAAAATGAACCCCCGATGAACGGGTATTTTCCGAGTTTGCTTTTTTCCAAAAATCCCCGGCGGGGGTTTCCGCCGGGGAACTGGAGGGGCAGGGTTATAACCGATTACTGTTCGGCCGCAATCTTCTTGGCTTCCATCTTGGCACGGGTTTCCGGGGTGATGTTCCAGATGAAGCGGAATGCAATCCAGGAGCCTACGAGGGCGATGGCGGGGATCAGCAGGCAGCCGGCCTTGATACCGGCAATGGCCGAAGCAGGCTGGGTGGCAGCGCCGGCCGTGTAGCCGATGACGCCGAGGGCGAAAACGGCGGCCGAGTTACCAATGGTCTGGCCAACGCGGCGGGACAGGGTGAAGACGCCATAGACGGTGCCTTCCGCGCGCTTGCCGGTGACATAGTCATGGTAGTCGTTGACGGTAGCAACAAGGCCCCACTGCATGAAGATCGAGATGCCGCTCAGGCCGGAGGCAATGGTCGTGACGACCATGTAAACCAGCGCGCTGACGGTGCTGATCGACATGACGACGAACAGGCCGCCATAGATGATGGCAGCAGCCACCAGGCAGATACGGATCATCTTTTCAAGGCCGATCTTCTTGCTGACGATGGGGCACAGGAAGAGCACCACAACGCTCAGCACCATCGAGAAGGAGCTCTGCACGCTCATGATGCCGATGTCGCCGAGGACATCGCCATACATATAGCTGCCGAAAGTCTGGGCCACATACTGCTGGGTGCAGATGCAGATGCCGTGGATAATCAGGGCGACGAAGGCGCGGTTCTTGGTGAAAAGTTCGCCAATATCGCTGAGTTTCATGCCGCCGTCCTTGCCGACACCCTCCACCGCGGCCAGATTGCGCTCTTCGGTCCAGAAGTAGTGCAGCAGGCAGAAGACAAAGCCGATCACCGCGCAGATCGCCGCGCCGGCGCCGAAGGCGAAGGAAGTATCGCCGTACTTGGCGAGCAGCTGGGGCAGGATCATGAGGGGCAGCACGTTGCCGATCAGCGAGCCGAAGCCGCGGGCGCTCGACAGGGCGGAACGTTCGCCGTCGTTGTTTGTCATAGCGCCAAGCAGCGACCCCATCGGGATGTTAAACATGGTGTAGCAGCCTTCATACAGAATTTTGCAGAAGAACAGCACAACCAGCATTGTGGTGCCCTGGAAGAAGGTGGGCACGGTCCAGAAAGCAATCGCCGTGATGCAGAGCAGCGGCGCGACGCGCAGCAGCCAGGGGCGGAACTTGCCTTTGGGGTTGTGGGTTTTGGCGTACATTTTGTCCATCAGGATGCCCATCAGCGGGTCGTTGACGGCGTCCCAAACGTTCCAGATAAACAGCAAAACCGCCAGAACCGCAGTGTTGACCTGCAGGACGTTGGTGTAGTAGCGGGTGACCATCGAGCCCATCAGCGCGAAGGTCATACAACCGCCCAGGTCGCCCATCGCATAACCGACCCGATGCTTCAGGGTCAGGCCACTTTTTTTGGTGGTAGATGCCATAGAATTGACTTCCTCCTTTTGTATAGCTGTGGCGGCTTAGGGCCCCTTCCGCCGATCTGGTTTAATTGTAACGCATTTCACCATGCAAAGGGAATTGCAATTATAAGAAAAACCATTGCAGATCCCGCAAACTTCTGCTACAATGTATCTAATTTCACCAAACGAAGAAGGTGTTTTTTGTGAAATTAAGCGAGATGCGCCACCTGACACACAGCCCGATCACCCCGCAATCCATCAGCGATGTGCAGGACACGCGGCAGCTTCTGGCTGCCTATGGGATCGACCCTGCCGGCATCTACCAGGAGCTTGAAATGGACTCCGCCTTTGTGGATACCCACGGCGACACAAGCACCACGCTGGATTTCATCCGGCTGCACAGCCACACCTTTTTTGAAATCCTGTATTGCCGCAGCAGCGGGCTGGAGTATCTTTTGGGCACCGACCGCTATCGCATCCGGCAGGGGGATGTAATCTTTGTCCCTCCCGGCTGCAGCCACCGGCCGCTGTTTCTGGAAAAGCTTGTCGAACCCTATACCCGGTATGTCGTGTGGGCCAGCCCCCGGTTTGCCGCCTGCATCCGGGAAGCCTTCCCCCAGCTGGAACTGCTGCCCGATACGCCGTTTGTGCTGCGCACCGCCAACACCCCGTATGAGCGGGCGGGCACGCTGTTCCGCCAGGGGGTTGAAGAATCGGCCGCCCGCAACCCGGGCTGGCAGGCGGCGCTGTTTGGCAACACGGTGCAGCTGCTGGTGGTACTGCAGCGCGCCCGCACCCAGGCCCACACCCTGCCCCCGCCCGAAGCCAAAGTTGACCTGCTGGACGCGCTTCTCGCTTATATCGAAGGGCACCTGTCCGAAAAAATCACACTGGCCGATACCGCCCGGCAGTTTTTGGTCAGTGAAAGCACGATTGACCAGCTTTTCCGCAAACGCATGAAGGCAAGCTTTTACCATTTTGTGACCCAGCGGCGTCTGATTGCGGCCAAGACCGAACTGTTGGAGGGTGCAACCGCCGAACAGGCCGCCGCCCGCACCGGCTTCGGTGACTATTCCACCTTTTATCGCGCCTTCCGCCGGGAATACGGCATTTCCCCCGCCGAATACCGCCGCCGGAATACGGAGAAGTAGGCGGCAGTGCGCGGCTGTTGCCCCTTTTTCAGCGTGTCGAGTTTCTCGACACGCTGAAAGCGCGCCTGCGGCGCGGTTTGCAAAAACGGTGAGAAAATCCCCCACCTTTTGTCAAAACCGCGCCGCAGGCGCGTGTTGTATACTGGCAATATTGGCGGTTGGCTTCAAACCGCACAGGCTTACGCTTTTGCGCCGCCCGCTTCGCAGCTTGCCGCCTGCAGCTGTGGTACGGCGGTCAGAATTCGCATGAACTCCTCCCCGCTGATCGTCTCCTTCTCATAGAGGTACCGGGCAATTTCATCCAGCTTGGCGCGGTTTTCACGCAGGATGGTGCGGGCCTTTTCATGCTGGGCGCGCACAATCTCCACCACCTTTGCATCGACATCGGCAGCTGTACGCTCACTGCATGCAAGCGAAGCATCCCCGCCGAGATAGGCGTTGTTGACCGTTTCCAGCGCGACCATGTCAAAATCGCTCATGCCATAGCGCGTGACCATCGCGCGGGCCAGTTTGGTGGCCTGCTCAATATCATTCGAAGCGCCTGTCGTAATTGAGCCGAAGACCTCCTCCTCGGCTGCGCGGCCGCCGGTCAGGGTGGCAATCTTGGCCAGCAACTGTTCCTTGCTCATCAGCACCTGATCGCCCTGCTCCACCTGCATTGTGAAGCCGAGCGCACCCGAGGTGCGCGGCACGATCGTGATCTTCTGCACCGGGGCGGAATTGGTCTGGATCGCCGCAACCAGCGCATGGCCGACCTCGTGGTAGGCAACGATGCTGCGGTCGTGGTCGTTGAGGATCTGGTTTTTCTTCTGTGCACCGGCAAGAATCGTATCGACAGCTTCCTGCAGGTCGGCCTGGGTGACGGCCTGGCGGTGGTTGCGCACCGCCGAGAGCGCGGCTTCATTGACGATGTTTGCGAGCTCCGCGCCCGAAGCGCCCGAAGTCATCCGGGCAACGATCGCGAAATCGCAGTCGGGGCCCTGGCGCACCTTCTGGGCATGCAGCCGCAGGATCGCTTCGCGTCCCTTGAGGTCGGGCAGCTCGACCGGCACGCGGCGGTCAAACCGGCCGGGGCGGGTCAGGGCAGGGTCCAGCGATTCGGGGCGGTTGGTTGCGGCCAGGATGATGACCCCCTTGGCTGCGTCAAAGCCGTCCATTTCTGTCAAAAGCTGGTTGAGGGTCTGTTCGCGTTCGTCGTTGCCGCCGATCGCGCCGCCGCCGTCACGCTTTTTGCCAATCGTATCAATCTCGTCGATAAAAACGATGCAGGGCGCCTTTTCACTTGCCTGCTTGAACAGGTCACGCACTTTGGACGCACCCATGCCGACGAACATTTCCACAAATTCCGAACCGGCTATTGAAAAGAACGGCACGTTGGCTTCGCCGGCAACGGCGCGGGCCAGCAGCGTTTTGCCGGTACCCGGAGGGCCCACCAGCAGCACGCCCTTAGGCATTTTGGCGCCGATTTCCTCATACTTTTTGGGGTTGTGCAGGAAATCGACAATCTCCTGCAGACTTTCCTTGGCCTCATCCTCGCCGGCAACATCGGCAAATTTGATGGCCTGGCCTTCTTCCACCACATACTGTTTGGCGCCGGATTTTCCGCCGCCGAACAGCATGGCGTTCGCATCGCCGCCCATCTGCTTCATCCGTCGCTTTGCCATGAAGTAGTAGAAGGTGACCAGCAGGATCAACGGCAGGAACATCACAATGATGTTCAGCAGCATATCAAACAGGCCCGGGTTATTGACAACGCGGCCAAATTCCACGCCGGCTTCCTCAAGCCGGTTGACGATGTCAAGGTCCTGCGGGATCGCGGTGGTGGTGTAGACCTTGTTTTCTTTGTCGATAAAATTGATCTGGTCGTCCTGCAGTTCCACAACCGAGAGCTCGCCGTCGTCGAGCATCTGCAGGAAGGTGCCGTAATCCACCTTCTGCACGGCGGCCCGGTTGAACACCGGCATCAGCAGCCAGTTGAAGAGCAGCACAGCCAAAAAGATCACAAAGTAGCTGGCCCAAAGGCTCTTCTTTGGGTCCCTGGGGGTTTTTCGTTCTTGCATGCAAATGCATCCTTTCAAACGCTTGTGCGGGTGATTTTCAACACAATTAGGATGCGCTTGAAAGATGAACAGGATATGACCGGTTCATCACAAAATCAAAAACTTTTGCGTATAATTTGTGAACGCCGTACCCCAAATTGCACCGAGTGTCCAAAAAACGGCCAAACCCGTTCACCCAAGGCCCCGCGCGGATTGCCACGCGGCAATTCCCTCGGGATTCATCGGGTTCGGCGACCCGTCCCAGGGTTCAATGTACGTCCAATCCTCACTGCCGGCCAGATAGTCCTGCCAGGGGATGGTGCCATACACCGGGACGGTATAGCCATAGTTGGCGTACATACTGGAGCGGTCTTCATACCCGAGAATTGCATAGAGAAGGCCATCCCGCAAATCGACCAGCGAGGCCATTACACTGCTGCTGTTGGGGCCGGCGATCCAGTCGTCTGCAATCCAGGTCTCTTCGGATGTAAGATCCAGCACCAGCATACGATAGCTGCCTGTGTTTATGCCATTTTCTACACTCATGCACAGGTAAGAACGGTCCCCGTCCTCCAACATCACACACCTATAGCCCCAGGACAGCTCCGCGCCGATCTCTTCGTCCAGCAGGCTGCGCCGTTCGCCGGTTTTCAAATCAAGCCGTGTGATCGACATACCCATGTACGCCTGATAGCTTTCATTCCACTCAAGGTGCTGTGTATAGTATAAAGCGTCGTCGGTCATATAAACCGGATAGATCATCTCGGTCGCCGTGTTGGGAACTGTCATCAGCGTCCGGCTTTCGCCGGTGTTCAGGTCATACAGCGTATACCCGATCTGATCTGCCACCGAGACATAATAGCTCAGCCGGTTGCTGCCGTTGCGGGCCAGCGCTTCGAGATCGACCGCGGTGATATGGCGGGAAAGCAACGCATACGAACCGCCCAGAAGTTCCAATTCATTTCCTTCGGGCAGCGGCAGGGACATTGTTTCGCCACCGTCCAGCGGGGTTCGATACAGCGTTACGCTTGGCACATAGCCGGTTATTTCATAATCCGACTCTGTTGAATACAGTGCTTCGCCGTCTTCCCAATCCCAGTAAACCATATCGTCGCTGTCCCGCTCGTTGCACCAGCTGCGCACCATCCAGTTCTCGTCCAGTGTTTCAATGCGGGCCGGCTGCGTCGCCAGCCGCACGCTTTCTTCCAGTCCCAGCACGTCGTTTTCGGTTCCCAATCGTTGAACTTCGCTCAACAACGTGGCATATTCCTCGCCTTGCAGGAATTCATCGGCCATATACTCCCGGTTGCTCCTGCTCTGCCCGGAATACAGCAGATAGATTTGGTTGTTGATGGTTGCGGTGTGGTAAAGCCCATATGCAGCCACCCAGGCTGGGCAGGCCGGACTGTCATGGCCGCAGCCCGGGTAGCCACAGGCTACCTGCATGCCATCCGGGGTCAGCCCGCAAAGCACGCCAAATCCGCCGCTGTATCCGGTGGGCTGGAACACAAAGGGGCCGCTTTGCGCCTTACGCAGATTGCCAACCTGCCACCCCTGCGGCAGCTCGGCAGGTTCAACCGGGTTCGGCTCCCACAGGCCAAGGTTCATGCACAGACCATACAGCGTTTGCTCGCCCCAATCCGCCGGGCCGACGGCATCGGCGCTGGCCATCACCCCGCCGCGGGCGCTGTAGAGACCGTTTTCGGCAAAATCGGTGTTGGCCGGCGCTTCCCAGTCGCCCAGACCGTCCAGCTCGTTGAACTGTATCCAGGCCGGCAGAACCGCCGCAGCGTCCGGCTCCGACAGGGGCAGGTCGCTGGCAATGAACAGGTTGACCGGCTTGCCGGTGCGGCTTTCGACAATGATTTGAAGCGTCAGCACCCCGCTCCCCGGCTCAAACCGGCACAGCCTCAGAAAGCCAAGACTGTCCATCGAATACCAGATGGTATACCCATCCACCGAAAGCTGGTTGCGCGCCGTATACACCCAGTCCGACGGCAGCACGCCGGCTTCCTCCAGCGAGACGAGCAGCCCGTCGGCATACTGAGCCATTGTGTAATCCTGGCGCATCGACATCATCTCGTCGCCGCTCGGGGTGTAGATGGTCTCGCCAGTGACCTTGGTGCTGCCGGTGTAATCGACGTTGACAAGCTCCGCCTGTGTCCGCAGCTGGCGGATCAGGTAGAAATCGTCGCCGCTGGGGGTGACGCTCTCATAGGGCTGGGTCATTGCGGCCGGGCGGTCGAGCAGGGCGGCGTCGCTCAAAGCAAACCAGCCCAGCGGCACGGCGGCCAGCAGCGCCATCAGCGCCGCGCAGCCCAGCAGCAGCCCGGCGCGCCGGCGGTTTTGCGCGGGGTTCCGGGCTGCCGGCGCTGCGCTTTGTTCTGTTTCCGGGGTTTGCGGGCGGGGTTTCATGGCGTATCCTCCTTTGCCGGGGGCAGGGCGGGCGGGCCGCCGGCCAGCGCCGGCAGCCGCAGCGTAACGGTGGTGCCGGCGCCCTCCTCGCTTTCAAACTGCATTGCGCCGCCGTGAGCTTCGGCAATCCGCTGGCAAAGCGTCAGCCCCAGCCCGCTGCCGCCCTGGCGGCGGGCGCGGGATTTATCCACCATGTAAAACGGTTCGGTCACCCGGGCCAGCTGGTCGGCCGGGATGCCGCAGCCGTGGTCCTGCACGGTCAGGCTGGCCTGCGCGCCGTCCTGCCGTACCGTCAGCGAGATCTTGCCGCCGGGGCCGGCCTTGGCCGCATTGGTTAACAGATTAAGCGCAAGGTCGGCCAGCAGGTCCCCGTCTCCGTCAACCCAGGCGTCCTGTACATCCAGCCGCACGCGCGCGCCGGCACGCTCAAGCGCCGGGCGGGCGCTGCGCGCCGCTTCGGCAGCCGCCTCGGCCAGGTTGACCGGGGCCAGCCGCAGCGGTTCTTCATCCAGATGAAGCAGCTGCAGCAGCTTTTCACTCAGGGCGCCGAGCCGCTTGGCTTCATGGAAGATTGCGCCGGCGGCTTCGCGCTGTTCGGCCGGGTCAGGCTGCATCGTGCGAAGCAGGTCGGCATAGCCGAGGATGCCGGTCATCGGGGTTTTGAGCTCGTGGGCAAACGCGCCCATAAAATCTTCCCGCTGGCGCACCGAAAGTTCGAGCGCGGCGACCTTTTCCTGCACGGCGGCAGCCATCTGGTCAAAGTTTTCACTCAGTTCGCCAATCTCGTCCCGGGTGTGGATGCCGGTGCGCAGGCCGTAATCGCCGTCCGCGATCCGGCGGCTGGCCCGGCTGAGCAGGGCAAGCGGCCGGGTGAGCCGCCGGGTCAGCAGCGCCGTGACCAGCGCCGCGCCGGCCAGCACCGCACATTCCAGCAGCAGAAACCGCTGCAAACTGCGGCTGCGCGCGTCAAAGACTTCGGTCAGATCAAAGGCGGTGTACAGCCGCACCCCGCTGAGCAGGTCGCTGCCATAGATCCGCCAGACCCGGCCGGCCGCCCGGGTGATGACGCTCTCGTTCGGGCCGGGCATGGTATCGGCCAGGCTGCCGGGTTCCGCCGCATCCAAGCCATCCACGGCCGGAAAGCTTGAATACAGCAGCGTATCGCCGTTGTTTCCGGCGCGCAGCAGCGCATGGGCCTGGTCGGGCGGGGCGGTCAGCTTGGCCGGGATCGCCGCCAGGGCCGCATCTTCCAGCCCGTCTCCCTGGCGCAGCAGGGCAAGCATCTCGTTTTCCACAACCTGGCAGGCCATACCGTGCTGGGCCTGCTCCTGCTGGGCCGAAGCCGCGAGCCGGTCGAGGAAATCCCCATGCAGCAGCGCGCTGCCGCCCAGCGCAAAGAACGCCACAACAACCAGCAGCATACTGCAGACAAGTTTTTGAGAAAAACGCATGGCAGGCTCCTTGGGTGAAAAATATATAGGGGCCGGATTCTTCCGCCCCCGCCATCCCGTCACTCTTTCCGCAGCCGGTAGCCTACGCGGTACACCGTCTCGATCTGTTCCTGCCAGCCCAACTTTTTGCGCAGGCGCTGGATATGCAGATCCAGCGTGCGGGTGTCGGCCATTTCGCCGCCCCAAACCCGTTCGTAGAGCGCTTCGCGGTACAGCGCCGCGCCGCGGTTGCGCATAAGCTGTTCAAGCAGACCAAACTCCCGCGGGGTCAGTTCAACCGGGCGCCCGTTTTGGGTGACCCGCCGGCCCACAACATCAAGAGTGACATCGAACGCCTGCAGGGTCTGCCCGCCGCGGCCGGTACGGCGCAGCACCGCCCCCACCCGCGCAAGCAGCTCTTCCACCTCAAACGGCTTGACAAGGTAGTCGTCCGCACCAAGCTGCAGGCCGCGCACACGGTCTTTTGTCGCGGTTTTTGCCGTGATAAAAATGACCGGCGTACCAAGCGGGCGCAGGTAGTCAAGCAGTTCATAACCATCCAGCCCCGGCAGCATGATGTCGAGCAGCGCAATGTCAAAATCATTTTCCGCGATCAGATCAGCCGCCGTCAGCCCATCGTTCGCAACGGTGCAGTCGTAGCCGGCACGCAGCAGGCTGACCTCCATCAAACGGGCGATGGTGGCTTCGTCCTCCACAATCAGGATGCGGTTCACATCCGATATCCCCTTTCCTACTTCCTGCTTCTTTTCTGTCCTTTATTGTATCCCGCGTTTGTACCCGAGTTGTATCAAAATCTGCCGGTTGGCGGGGCCCCTGCCGCAGATTCGCGGCATCGCATCCAAATGGCGCACAAAGTACCGCTATACTCTCACTCGTATTGCCGCCGCTCAACCAAAAAGGCCCCCGGCGGGGGCCTTTTTTCTTACCCGTGCAGCGCACTGCGCAGCGCGGCGGTGAGCTGGTTCTGATATTCCTTGCTGAAGGTGCCGTGCAGCAGTTTGGGCAGCGCTTCCTCCTGCAGGCGGCGCCAGCTTTCGGCTTCACGCCCCGGCAGGATCGGCACAAACGAAACGCCGTTGGCCGCAGCCGCCTGGGCGTCGCCCATCGCATCGCCGACCATCATGACCTTGCGGCTTTCATACCCGCACCCCAGCATCACGGCGATCGAATTTGCCTTGCTGCCGACCTCCTGCCCAAAAATCACATCCGCGTGGCGGGCCAGGCCGTAACGGGTCCATTCGCTTTCAATCGCGCTTTCATTCGCGGCCGAAACCACCGCCACATCGGCAACCGCATGCAGCTGGCGCAAGCTGGCCTCCACACCGGGGAACGGTTCAAAGGTGGGTTCCAGCGCCTGAATGCGCCGGTTACAGGCGTTGTTCCATTCCTGCAGTTTGCGCAGCGCCACGCTGCCGGTGCGCAGCAGTTCCTGCTGCAAGCTGGCAGTGCTCAGTTCGGTGGCCGTGCGCACCCACGCGGCGATATCCTCGGCGCCGGGCACCTCAATACCGCGGTTTTTCAGCCGGTCAAAAATCAGGACCACGCTTTCAAACCGCGAAATGCCGCGGGTGATGCCAAGCAGGTTGATCTCCTCCCAGGCTGTGGTGATGAAATCCGCCTCCTCATCCAACGAGAACACCCGGATCAGCTCCGGGCAAAAGACCGTGCCGTGTTTGATCCGCACGGTGTCCATCACGCAGCCGTCAGAGTCAAGACAAACCAGAAACTCCCGCCGCTTCACAAAATCCGTCAACACGCTTGCCATAGCGCTCGCCCCCTTATTTGCCGGGGCTTTGCCCCGCAAGATAGAACTTTCCCGCCCCAAAAAAACGGGGCTACCTTCTCTATCATAGCAGACCCGGGGGCGGTTGCCAAGTGGTTTTTGGAAATACTTTTTTCAAAAAACTACGATTCCCCTGTTTTTTCTGCCTGCTCTTGGGCCATACATTTCCCTTACGCCTGGCCCAGCGCTTCGCCGATCGGTTGATGCAGCACAAGGTTTGCCATGCTGTCGGCCGGGGTAGGCTGCTTGTTGATAACAACAAGGCAGTCCCCGCCGAAATACCGCAGCATACCGGCCGCCGGGTAAACGACAAGGCTGGTTCCGCCAACAATCAGCATATCGGCGGCATGCAGCGCGGCCACCGCGCCGCTGACGACATCTTCGTCAAGGCCTTCCTCATACAGTACGACATCCGGCTTGACAAGGCCGCCGCATTCGGTGCAATGCGGGATGCCGTCGCCGGTTTTGCCGGCTTCGTCGATGAACTCGACGGGGTAAAACTTGCCGCAGCGGGTACAGAAATTGCGCAGCGTGGACCCGTGCAGTTCATACACCGTCTTGCTGCCGGCGGCCTGGTGCAGGCCGTCGATGTTCTGGGTGACGACGGCTTTGAGCTTGCCCTGCTTTTCAAGCGCGGCCAGCCGGCGGTGCGCCGCGTTGGGTTTTGCGCCGCGCACGATCAGTTTACGGCGGTAGAAATCAAAAAATTCGGCCGTGTGCTCCACAAAAAAAGTGTGGGAGAGCATAACCTCCGGCGGGTAACGGAATTGCTGGTGGTACAGCCCGTCCACACTGCGGAAATCCGGGATGCCGCTTTCGGTCGAAACGCCGGCCCCGCCGAAAAAGACGATATTGTGGTGGTTTTCGATCATGGTTTCCAGTTCGGGCACCATAGGGGAAGCTCCTTTCTTTGGCACCGGCAGCACGGGCAAACCTTGCGCTGCCGGGCGATTTTGATTTTTGCAGCGGTATGCTATAATACAAAGAAAACGAAAACCTGGAGGGACGCACATGCAGACAATTTATGCCGCCGATGTATTCGCCCGGCTGCCCAAGCGGACAGCCGATTCGAACAAGGGCAGCTTTGGCCGGGTAACGGCAGTGGCCGGCAGCCTGCAGTACCGCGGGGCGGCCGCGCTCTGCTGCGAAGGCGCGCTGCGCTGCGGGGCCGGGCTTGTATATCTGGCTGCGGTGGAACCGGTGCTGCAGCTTGTACTGACCCGCACCCCCGAATGCTGCGCCCTGCCCTGCCAAACCGCCCCAGACGGCGGGATCACCACCGAAGACGCCGAGGCGGCGCGGCGGCAATTTACCGAAAGCCCCGCCGTATTGCTGGCGGGGCCCGGGTTGGGCGGCAGCGCCAAACGGCTGCTGCCGGTTTTGTTGTGCGCATCCTGGCGGGCGGCGGTGCTGGATGCCGATGCGCTCAACGCGCTTGCAGCCGGTACGCCGGTCAGGCTGCCGCCGGCGACCGTGCTGACGCCACACCCCGGCGAGATGGCCCGGCTGCTGGGCAAAACGGTGGCCGAAATCCAGGCTGACCGCCCGGGCGCCGCGCTGGCCTGCGCGAAAAAATACGGCTGTGTGGCGGTGCTGAAAGGCGCAGGGACGCTGGTTGCCGCACCCGATGGCCGGCTGGCGCGCAATGAAACCGGCAACCCCGGTCTAGCCCGCGGCGGCAGCGGCGACGTGCTGGCCGGCATGCTGGCCGCACTGCTGGCGCAGGGGCTGGCGCCGTTTGACGCGGCGCTCTGTGCGGTCTGGCTGCACGGCGCGGCGGCCGACCGCTGCGCTGCCCGCGAAAGCCAGTTGACCATGCTGCCCCATGACATTCTGCAGGACCTTGGCGCACTGCTGGGCGAACAGGGGCTGTGAGAAAAGCCGGCAAAAAGCGGCGGTGATTCCGGCAGCCGGGCCGCCTGCGCCTTAAAACACAAAGATTTCCTCAATCGGCGCGCCGACAGCGCGGGAGATGTCAATTGCCAGCTTGAGGGAAGGGTTGTACTGTGCTTTTTCCAGCCGCATGATTGTCTCGCGCCGCACGCCGACTTTTTCGGCCAGCTGTTCCTGGGTTAAGCCGCAGGCCGTGCGGTATTGTTTGAGGTTGCAGGTAAATTCGGCCATCTTACTCCTCTCCCCGCTCATAGCGGTAGAGCAGGTAGCTGCTTAAAAACAGCACCAGCGCGTAGATCAGCGAGCAGGCGATCAGCATGAACACCGCGCACCATTCCACCCGGCGGCTGAACAGCCCGAGCCCGGCCAGCCACAGCACAACAAAGAGCAGCTGGAAGCCGATCTTGTAGGCCTTGGCGTCGGCCGCGCGCTTGTGTTCCCAGTACATCTCATCGGCCATCGTGTGGGAGAGTTTGCCCTCAAAATACAGCCCGAACATCCCGAAAAAGATGAAAAAGACGAAGGGGAAAATCTCCCCGGTCGTCGGCCATGTCCAGAAACCGAGGAACCCGATGAAGCCGAACACCCCGCAAAGCCCCCACCACGGCGAGAGCCGGCGGGTGTAGCCGGGGGTATCGTTCGGCGCGCGCCGGGCCGCGAGCGCCGCGCGCACCACCGTGACAATGACATAAAAGATATAGACGAGCAGCAGCGCGCCGGCCGCGAGCATTGGCAGATCGCCGGGCTGGTAGGTGTAGGTGGAGAGATCCATCGGTTTAACCCAGCGGGCGTCGTTGAATAGCACGGCCTGCGTGCAGGCCGCGGCCAGGCAGAGAGCGCAGACCACCGCCCCGATGACAAGGCGTTTGACGGGCAAACGGAAGGCGCGGGGTTGTTCTTCAGGGTGCAGCATGAGAATGACCTCCTTGACGGTCGAAATGTGACATATTTATCTCCCAGGATTGAGACAAATATATCACGTTTTGTGGGTGCCGTCAAGAGGGTTTGAGACAAATTTGTCGCTTTTTTTTGAGAGAGTGGGGTTCCCGGGGCGTCGAGGACGCCGCCCCCCTACGGATAAATTTGGGCCCATCGCAAACATCATGGCTCGGCAACGGAGTTTCACCCCATTCGTAGGGGCCGGATTGATCCGGCCCGCGGGGGTTCGCGGTGCCGCAAGGCTCTCCGGGCGGGAAGAATCCCGCCCCTACGCATGGCCGTTTGGCCCGCTTCCAGCCTTGCAGGGTTTGCAACGGTTTTGCGCCATTCGTAGGGGGCGGCGTCCTCGACGCCCCGCGGAGATTGGCGATGCCGCAAGCTCCCCGGGCGAGCATTGCCCGCCCCTACGGTTTAACCCGTTTCACCTTTCCCCAAACATACCTTATCCCCCACCCCGCCAGCGCAGCCACAACCAGGCAGGTGGCGGGGGCGAGGGCGAAGTTCCAGAGCATTGGGACGAGGTGGGTGTGGATATCGCAGTGCACTTTGGCGAGCAGCATCCAGCTCAGCGGGGCAAGAGCGCTCAAAACCCAGACGCTCGCAACCGCCCAGAGCCGCGCCGGCGGGCGGCGGTGGCGCGCGATGCAAACGCCAAACGCCGCCGCAAGCGCCGCGGCCCCGATGCCGAGCAGCGCCCCCGGCGCAAGACTGACCGGGCCGAGCTGCAGCACCGGCTCGGCCGAAGAGAGATACCGCCACGCGACCGCAAAGGCGCTGATCTCCTCGCCGCCGGTATGGAAGAGGGCCGGGGCCAGGGCGTTTGCGAAACTTTCGCCCCAGCTGCCGAAATAGAGATACCCCTGCACAAGCCAGACGCCGAACGCCGCCGCCACCCCGGCGACGGCCGCGACACCGGCGAAAAACATCCGTCTGAACCAGGCCGCGGCCCCCTTGCCTTCGGCCAGGGCGACCGCCCAGCAGGCGAACAGCGGGATTTCGCCCAAAATCAGGAAGGTGGAGATAAACTCAAACCCGCACATACAGCGCAGCATCGGCGCAGCGAAGCAGAGCGCGTAGCAGTACCACGGCGTACGGCCGCGCCGGCGGGTCACGGCGCAGCGCAGCGCCCCGGCCAGCATCGGCAGCAGCCAGGTCCACAGACACCAGTACAGATCCTTCATGCCGCGCTGCACCCAGGGGGCCAGCACCGCGGCAAGCGCCCAACCCACGCCGGCCGGTGCGCCAAACGCCCGCCCGGCCGCCCAGGCCAGCGCGAGGGCGGCGGCGTAGAACAAAATGCTGTTGGTCGCGTAGAGCATCCGCTCCCGCGCCTCGCCGCTGTCCTGCCAGATCGAAAACACCTTGTTGAGGATGCCGAGGGCCCACCCCTGCAGACCGGTCTGGTGGGTGTAGGCGTGGTAGTCCTCGGGTTCGACCGGGGTGTTCTCACGGTAGAGGTAGCGGTTTTGAGTGTCGCCGAATTCCTCGGTATAGGTGCCGAGGAAGCCGCCGGGGCTTTGTTGATCCTGCTGCATCTGGAGCATCCGCGCAAAGACCAGCGCCTGGGAATAATCGTCCCAGAAGCCAGTCAAATAGGTATCCTGGTTGTGCAGTCCGAAGGTCAGCACCGCGCTGAGCGCAAGCGCCAGCACCGCAGCCAGCAGCCCCCGCAGCGGGGCGGGAAGGCGGGAGAGGGGGAATGAGGTCATAAAGATTTCCTGCTTATCGTTAAAAAGTTAGGAATCAGGCGTTAAACATTAGGAGTTATGGTGGATCGGCGGCCGCTGGCCGCCTTAAAAGATACAAATGTAGGAACGGATTCCCTATCCGCCCGGTTGGCGGCGGGATGGGCATCCACGATCGTCAACATGGTTCGCCTTTGTTTATAGGGACCGTGGCGTGATCTACGCGGGGCGATATGGAATCGGCCCCTACAATCTCTATCAATTTTTGTTGCTCGCGTCCCAAAATGTCCGCGCCGCTCACCGGTCCCACTTATCGCACAGCGAGGCGATCTGGTTGGCGAAACGGGCGAGATCCTTGTTGGCGCCGCCGCGGTTGTGTTCGATAACAACAAGCAGCCGCTTGCCCATGTTGAGCAGCCTTTCAAAGGCCGCGCTGGCGCGCTGGGTCTTGTAGCTGACCGCAGGCTGGTCGGCGCGCGGGGCGATGCGCTCGGTGTTGCCGCGCGCAAGGCAGGTCACACGGCCGCCCGCAAGCTCATAACAGCCGCCGGGGAACGGCGCTTCGGCCGCATACCCTTCAAGGCTGAGTTCTTTTGCAAAACCGGCTGCAACCTCGTCGTCACCGTGGTTGACAAAGACATAATCCGGTTTGGGCGCGAAATGGTCAATCCAGCGGCGCAGTCCGTCGTGGTCGGCATGGCCGGACATGCCCGACATCTGGGCAATCTCGGCGTTGACCGCGACGGTTTCACCAAAGAGCTTGACCTCCTCGGCCCCTTCCAGCAGGTGGCGGCCAAGCGAACCTTCCGCCTGGTAGCCGACAAAGAGGATCGTACATTCCTCCCGCCAGAGATTGTGTTTGAGATGGTGGCGGATGCGCCCGGCATCGCACATGCCGGAAGCCGAAAGGATCACTTTTGGGGTGGGGTCCAGGTTGATGGCGACCGAATCCTCCTTGGTTTCGCTGATCCGCAGCCCGGGGAAGGACAGCGGGTTCTGCCCGCTGCGCACAAGCGCGAGCGCTTCCTCATCAAAACATTCGCTGAAATTTTCACGGAAGATCGTTGTCGATTTGCTTGCGAGCGGGCTGTCTACATACACTTCAAACCCTTCGTGGCCCTTCACCCGCCCTTCGGCCTTGATCTGGCGGATGAAGTAGAGCATTTCCTGGGTTCGCCCGACCGCAAAACTCGGGATCACAACATTGCCGCCGCGGTCAAACGTGCGCTGCAGCACAGCCGTAAGTTCACCGACATAGTCGGGTTTCGGCCCGTGGGTGCGGTTGCCGTAGGTGGATTCCATCACGACATAGTCAGCCGCATCCAGGTAATGGGGGTCGCGCAGCAGCGGCTGGTTGAGGTTGCCGATATCGCCCGAAAACACAATCGTCTCGGTGTTCCCGCCTTCGGTGATGCGCAGCGTGATTGAAGCGCTGCCCAAAAGGTGCCCTACATCGGTAAAGCAGGCTTCCACACCGTCAAAGACCTGTACCGGCCGGCCGTAAGGCTGGGGCACAAACTGTTTCATCACCTCAATGGCATCCTGCACGGTGTAATCCGGTTCAACCAATTCCCGGCCGCTGCGCTGGGCCTTGCGGTTTTTCCATTCGGCTTCCTGTTCCTGGATATGGGCCGAATCTTCAAGCATGATGTCGCAGAGGTCGGTTGTCGCATCCGTCGCATAGATCGGCCCGGTGAAACCGTTTTTGTACAAATGCGGAATCCGGCCCGAATGGTCGATATGGGCATGGGTCAGCAGCACAGCCTCAATCTCGGCCGGGGCGCAGGGCAGGTCGGCGTTTTGGTACACACTGCGCCCCTGCTCCATGCCGCAGTCAATGAGGAAGCTGTGGCCGGCGGCCTCCACAAGGGTACAGCTGCCGGTAACCTCATGCGCGGCGCCTACAAACGTCAGTTTCATTGCAAGCCCTCCCATCTTTGGCAGGTGATTTATCCGTTGCGGCCGGCGCCGTACTGCGGCGCTTCGGGCAGAACAAACGGCTGGGCAAAGTTTTCGGTGCGGTCATTGATGTTCATTCGGATATCCCAGAACACATCGCCGTAATCCATCAGGATTGTATAATTCTGATCGCTCAAATTCGCGAGGGTGTCGGTATCGGTGATGAGCAGCACATTGCCCTCGCCATAATAGGGCACAAGGCTGTCATCGTAGGTTTCAGCCACAGAACCGGTGTCAAGCAGCTGGGAGACAGCTTCGGCCGTCGTGCAGACAAGCTGCAGCCGCGCGCCGGCAGGCAGCGCGGCGAGCAGATCACCGCGGGTGACCGCGCCGTATTCAAGCTCGCTCACTCCGCCGGCCACGGCGGTCAGGGTCATATCTTCGGTCACAGCAAGCGCAGTATCCTGCAAGGCGGCCTGGGCTGTCCAGGTATCCCGGCTGCCCTCGGCATAGGCAAGGTAGGCTTCAGCCACGAAGTTGCCGAAGCTGATCGTCTCGTCCGCGTCGGCGTTTTCTTCAAAGGTGAAGAGTTCCTGCGCGCGGACACTCTCATCCCCCTGCGCCAGGGCGGTCAGGCCGGTAGCGGTGCTGTCGTAGGCAGTCTGCGCATCGGCCGAAAGGCTGCTGCGCGCCGCCTGCAGGCTGGCGGCCGCCACGGTTTCTGCCGCCGCCGTGATGCTGCCGTCCGTCCCGAAGGTCAGGGTCAGCGCGGCGACGCTGTTCAGCCCGCCGGCGGCGTTGAGGATGGTCAGCCCGTGCTCGGTCCGGGTTGCCTCATCGGGGTTCAGGGTCAGCACCGCATTGACGCCAAGCCCCGCAAGGGTTTCGGCATCGACGGCGGTTTCGGCCCCGGCGACGCAGACAATCGCCTGCGCGCCCTTGGCCCGCAGCGCAGCCACCTGCTCCGAGGCGATCTGGCTTTGTTCCGCCGTGCTGACCTGGGCATGGGCGTATACCCCCGCATTTTCAAGCGAGAAGAACCCGATTGTCTTGCCTGCGCGCTGCACAACCTCCTGCAGGCCATTGGTGATGCGGTTGCGGCTCCAGCTTGTTGAGCGGTAGAACAGCGGCGTGCCATCTTCGTTCTGCAGCGTTGAAGCGATCGAAGGGCCGGAGGTGACGGCGGCATCCTCAACCAGACGCTCGGCCCCGAAAGCAAGGTCCGAAGCGCCGAAAACCTGCAGGTCATACCCCGCATAGTTCATGGAACTCAGCATATCCATGCCGCCGGTCAGGCTGGTGTTGGCAGCCCCCTGCACGCTGCCGCCGGCATCCAGCAGGATGCTGTCCGGGTCGTCGGCATGCAGGGCGGCGACATCGGCCAAACTGACCGTGCCGTTATCCGCCGTGCCGCGAAGATTCCCGGTCGCGTAGATCGTCACATCGACCGGGCCGACCCGCACCGTCACATCCACACTCTGCCGGCCGTCGGCCAGCGTGGCGGTCAGGGTGCAGCTGCCCTCGCCCACAGCGGTGACAACGCCCTTTTTGTTGACCGTCGCAACATTTTCATCGCTTGTCTGCCAGAACACCCGCTGGCCGCCCTCCTTCTCGGTCACCTCGTCGGTCGTCATCGTGACCTTGTCCTTCACGTTCGGCATCCAGAGGATGTTCTGGTAGGTATCATTGGTAAAGCTCGGCTCCGCCCCGCTGACCTTGGCGTCGGTAAAGCCGGTGACGCGCAGTTCCTCCATAACAAAATCGATATCAACAGTCTCGCTCTGCACGCCGTAGCTGGCGCCGGGTTCGGTGTAGCTGGCCTGCCACATCGTGTAAGCCCCTGTGTAGCCGAGGGTTGAGTTGAACCGCGCAATCCAGAAATTGTCCCGCCAAGGGTCGAACGCCGGGTCGGAAAGGCGGGCCCGCGTCCAGTTGAGCGACGCATAGATACCCTGTTCCCCCGTATAGCCATAACTTTCCAGCTGCTCAAAAAAGACGCTGGTCAGGTGGGCCATCTCCTCGGGGAAGAGGCCGGTGATGGCGGCGTCCTCAAGGTCATAGTAAACCGGCAGGCTGAGCTGATAGGGTTTCGAGGTATAATCGGCAAGCCCTTCATGGTCGGGCGCTTTCAGGCCAAGCAGCCGGGCCACATGGTCGGCTTCAAGCCGGGCCTGCTCCTCGGTCGTCGCATAAGAATAGAGATAGGTGCCGAACGGGATGCCCAGCCGGGTGCATTCGTCTGCGTTATACTCCCAGGTTTCGTCGTCCTGGTTGTATTCGCCTTCTCCGTTCCATTCGCTGCCGTAGCCGCAGCGCAGAATTGCGAACTCAACCCCGGCAGCCTGGGCGGCCTCCCAATCGACCTGGCCCTGGTATTTGGAAACATCGATGCCCTTGCTCGTCGCAGCAAGGATCACCTCTCCGGCATCATTGAAATAAAACCCGTTTTCATTTTTAGCCCAGGCGCCGGCGCTTTCGCCCACATCAGGCACGGCGGGTTCGGTCGGGCCCTGGCTGCGCCCGGCCAGCACGACGATGACAATCGTCAGCACAACGGCCAGCACGCAGACCGCGGCCAGCGCGATGGCGCGCCGGCGGGAGCCGCCCTGCGGCGGCTTTCTGCGCGGCGGGTTCGGGCCGGGCGGGTTCGGCCGGGCCGCCGCCCGGCGGTACACCTCATGCGGTTGGTTCTGCTTTTCCATATTCCTGGCTCCTGGTGGGTTTGTGGCTTTCTTTTGTTTTTTATGTACCTTTATGGTAGCACGATTTTGGCAAAATTACAATCACAGCCCGGGCAAAGTTGCGGAAATTGGTAGAATTTTACAAAATTATATCTTTGTTTTTCGTTTTGGCGCCGCGGGCTCCTTCAAGATCGCTTTGACCTTACCGGGCTTTCCCTTTTCCCAGGCTTGCCGCCCAGGTCGCAAATTTTGGCCCGACAGTGCGCAGAAGCAGCTGGTAGGCGCGCCAGCTGCGCTGTTCGCGCACCTCTTTGCCATAAGGGTACAGCCCACGCAGCGCGCGCAGGCCGGGCAGGCAGGCGGCGCGCAGGGCTTGATCCGGCACGGCGGCCGTGCGGGCCTGCGGCCAGAACACATCGGCCACGGCGTCCCGCGCGGCGGCAAAGGCGGCGGCATCCAGCGCGCCTGTCTCCCGCATCGCTTCGACATGCCGCCAGGTGGCCGCGATCGCCGTGAACCGCCGGGGCAGGTTTTTCGCATCGTTGAGCAGGCTGCCGGCCCGGTTTTCGCGGTAATGGGTAAAGACCAGATCGATAAAATTCATCCGCGCCCCGGCCGCGAGCAATTCAAGATCGAAGCCAACATCCTCGGCCCAGCGCACGTCCTCCCGGAATTGCAGGCCGCGTTCTTGCAAAAATGCCCGCCGCAGGCAGTATTTCCAGACCGACCAGTGCCCGGCCGCATACAGCGCCGATAACCGGGCCGCAAAGTCCCCCTCGGCCGCGCCGGGGGCAAAAACCAGCCCGGCGTGGGGTTCGAGACATCCCTCGGGCAGAAGGCGCAGATACCGGCCGATGTACCAGTCAAAGCCCGGCTCTTCGGCCAGCGTCCGCCGCAGCCCTCCCAGCAGGCCGGGGGCCATGCGGTCGTCGCCGTCCAAAAACAGCACCCACTCCCCTTTGGCAGCGGCAAGCCCTGTGTTGCGCGCGGCCGAAAGCCCGCCGTTTTCGCGGTGCAACGCCCGCACGCCGGGGTTTTGGGCCGCAAGCTCATCGGCCAGCGCGCCAGTGCCATCGGTCGAGCCGTCATCAACGACCAGGCACTCCCAATCCGTCCCGCCCTGGGCCGCCACGCTCGCGACACATTCGGCAAGGTACGCTTTGACATTATAGGCCGGGACGATGACGCTGAAGGTCGGGGTTTGTTCAGCCATCTCCCTCACCTCCCGGGTAGTTTCCTGTTTGCCAGCCCGACGTGGCAGCCCGCGGCGTTACGCGGCGGCGCAGCAGGGTATCCCGCGCGCGCCAGAGATACGGCAGCCAGTTGAGGGTGAACGCCTCCCACTTGCGCTCGAAAAAATTTTGCGGTTTGGGCGCCCCCTTAACCGCTTCCGCATCCAGAAAGCGGCTTTTTTGCAGCACCCGGATGCGATCGCCGCCGTTTGGCAGCGGGGTTTCCTCCGGCACGCAGAAGCAGGGCGGCAGAACGCGGAACCGCCGCGGCCATTCGGCCACGAGCCGGTTGAGCTGGCTTTCATCGTGGAAGCGGGCAATGATGCCGCGATCAAGATCCTCCCGGGTGCGGGCTTGCAGTTCACGGCAAAGCGCGAGATAGGCCGCCGCCGTGCCGCCGTTGAGCCCGCCCGCCACATAATACGTTCCGCCGTTGTACGGGATGCCGGCCCAGCTGGCCGGCCGCCGCTCGTAGGGGTGGAAGAGCGGGTTTCTGCCGTCATAGGGCAGATGGCAGACGGCGGTCAGCGATCTGCCGGCATCGGGCAGAATCTCTTCGGCGTGGACAGGGCCGGTACAGAAGAGGTTCGCGTTGGCAAAAAACAGATAGTCATACCCGGCCAGCGCCGCCTCCTGCGAGAGGAAAGCGTCAAACCGCTGCAAGGTGCTGTAGGGCCAGGGCAGGGCCTTCTGCGGGATGCGGCGCACATCGGGGTTGTCTTCCCCCGCAACCTGCGCGGCGTCGGTAAAGACAAAGAAGGTTTTATCCAGCTCCGGCAAAAAGTTTTGGCGGAAGTTTTCATAAAACCCCGGCCAGAACACCCGGTATGAGCCGGTACAAATATAGAGAATCGCGATGGTCTTGGGCATGGGAAGCCTCTCCTTTCGATAGCGCAGCGCAGTCCGCCAAATCTTACCTCTAAACGCTTTCCGGCATTCAGCTTTTCCTCACCCTTGCCAAAACCTTCCCCGCCGCGCGCTTTGCGGTGCCGCGCAGGTAGGCGGCGTCGGCTGTCCAGGCATAAAAGAGCAGGTTCAAAAGGTTTGGCACCACGGCGACAACCGCCGCCCGGCCGAACAGCCAGATCCAGCCGCCCGGCAGCAGCGCGCAGACCCAGGCCGTGCCGCCCATGCACAGCGCAAGGGTGACAAGATGCGCCAGCTGTACCCGGACATAATGCCCAAGGAAACCTTTCACATACTGTTTGCAGACCACCCGCACCCGGCCGAACCACATGATGCAGTGGGCCACGACGGTGGCGAAGGTTGCGCCGGCAATGCCGAACGGCACAAACAGCGCAAAGCTGAGCAGAAGGTTCACCGCAGCCGAAGCCACCATGAACCACTGGTCCTGCTCAAAATGGCCGAGCACCGCGCGGTAGCTGCCCAGCATCCGGTGGTTCCAGCCGACATATTCGTTGAGGCAGAACAGGAGCAAAAACGCCAACGGCAGCAGCCGGTCCGCCCCCATCCAGAGGGTCATAAAGGGTTGGAACAGGCAAAAATACGCCGTGGCGACAAAACTGCCGAAGAGATAGCTGAACAGGTCAAGCCCCCAGAACACTTCCTTGTCATGGGCGTTTTCACCGGCCGCCTTGTCATAGACGATGTTGCCGATGCCGGACGAAAAACTGTCCATAATCTTGTTGCCAATGTTGGTGACGCTGTCTGAGATTGAAGAGTAGTTGCCAAGGTTGGTCGTCAGCGTCGCGCCGCCCATGCGGGAGGTCACGATCGTATCCGAGGAGCCGTAGATCGTGTTCGAGATGCGGTGGACAAGATAGTACCGCAGGTCGTGGAAAATGCCGAGGCTGCGGAAATCGTCGAGGGTGACCCTGACATCTTTCACAAAGGGGAAATCTTTGCGGAAGCGGCGGGCCACGACGAGGTTCGCACAGGTGTTGAATACGATTGTGATGCCGAAATACAGCACATAGTCCGGCCACCAGAGCGAGATCGCGATGCGCGCCAAATAAGTCGCGACATTAAAACAGAAATCGATCCGGGTACACAGATACCCTTGCTGGGTGCAGGTGTACATGAGCCGCCGGGTGACAAGGAAATAGCTCGAGAGCGTCGAGAGGGCGTTGAGCCCGTAGACGGTATAGGCGGCCTGCATATCGGCCCCCGGCATGATCCAGGGCAGCAGGGCCGCGCCGGCAAGCGCGAGCAGGCAGATCAGCAGCCCGACCGCGCGGTAGGCCCATTTGTACATCGACATATACAGGCTGATCTTTTCTTCGTCCTTCGCCGCGATCTGCTCGTACAACCGGTAGCTGATGACGCTGCCGACGCCGAACTCGGCAATCGAGAAGAAGTTGAAGAGTTTTTCGACGACGCCGGTCGCCTGGGCGATGCCGTCGCCAAAGTTGGTGACGAGCAGCCGCCGGGTGGCCAGGCCGAGCAGCAGCAACAGCAAGCTGGTGCCCAGCGTGTAGGCCATATTGATGAGGGTGCGTTTGGTTCTCATGGCATATCTTTGGTATCGTGGGATGTGGGAATCAGCCGCCAGCCGGGCAGGCAGAGGTCGCTGCGCTTGGTGTGGGCGTACCAGCGGTCGGGCGCCCAGACAATCTTGTCCGGCGCATCGGCCAGGTACTGCGCCCACCAGCTGTAGGTGGAGTTGCTCAGCACAAAGCCGCGGCAGCGCTGCATGAGCGCAAGGTCGTTTGCCGCCGCGCCCTGCGGCAGTATGGTGGCCGGCAGGCCGGCCGTGGGCAGGTGTTCGCGCGCCCAGGGCTCGTCGTCGGTAAAGACAAAGAGCTCGGCCTCCGGTTTGGCGGCGGCGACGGCCGCGACGGCGGCGGCGTAATACTCCGGCGTGCAGACCTGCAGAATCTCGTTTTCGGGCTTGAGGTAATCCCCGCGGCGCAGGTGTACGGCCACCGGCCAGCGCGCCGCCGCAATCGCCGCGGCAAAGGCGCCGGCTGGCGGTGTTTTGGTGCGCAGCTCGCGGCGGATCGTATCGGCTGCATCGGCGAAGTACCGCTCGCTCTGGAAGTAGCCCCAAGCCAGAAAATCCCGACTGGGGCCGCGGCGGGCCGGGGTGTAGCCGTCGGTGGCAAAATGCAGGCCGATCATATTGAGCAGCGGGGCCATGCGGCGCTCAAACGGCTGCCAGTCGCGCGCAAGCAGGCCGCGGCGCTGCTCGTACTTAATCATCAGCGCCTTGGCGGCGTTTTGGCGGGGCAGGTGGGTTTTGGCGAACTGCGGCTCGCTCAAGATCCGCACCCCGGGGCTGATGGCCAGCGCTTCAAGCGCACAGGCCGTGTGGGCGGGCGCGCCGTCGCGCCAGTCCTGCCGGTCAAGCAGGGTGACCCCCTCGCCGCATCGCAAACCGAGCGCGCGGGCAAACGCATAGACAAACATCTGGTTGCCAAGGCCGCCGGCCAGTTCCGCATAGATCATCGCGCACCTGCCAATTCGTCGTAGAGGCGCTCCATCCGCCGCGCCGCTGTCGCCAGCTCATACCCGGCCGCGGCCAGCTGGGGCCAGTGGTCGGCATGGGGGCCGGCCGAAGCGATCGCCGCGGCTTTGTCCGCCCATGTACCAAACGGCGCGTCAAGCGGCAGAAAATGCACAAGTTCGGTCACCGCGCCGTCGTTCGGCACATTGGTCGAAGCCAGGCAGGGTGTGCCGCAGCCCTGCGCTTCGACCAAAGTAACCGGGCTGCCCTCAAAATTGCTCGGCAGCAAAAACAGGTCGAAGGCGTTCATATAGGCCGGCACATCGGTCTGCACGCCGGCAAAGAGCACCCGGTTCTGCAGCCCGTGGGCCGTGACGGCGGCGCGAATCTCGCCTTCCATCTCGCCGTCGCCGACGAGCAGCAGCTTCCAGGCCGGGTTTTGGGTCGCGAGCGCGGCGAAGATTTCGATCAAAAACAGCGGGTTTTTCTGGTGGTTGAGCCGGCCGACAAACCCGGCGAGCTTTTCCTCCTCCCCAATGCCGTACTGCGCGCGGATGCGGGCGCGGGCCGCGGCGTCGGGGTGAAAGCGGTTCTGATCGACCGCGTTGCAGGCAACCGCAAAGTTCGGCTTTTGATCGATACGATCGCCAAACACAAACCGCCCGGCCGCCACCCCGCAGCCGAGGAAATAATCGGCCGTGTGCTGGTAGATCAGGTGCGCTGCCCGCCAGGCGAGCGTGACCGGCGGGTAGACGATGTGGCTGTGCACGATGAGCTTGGCCCGCGGGCACTGCGCCCGCATGGCAACACAGGCCAGCGCGCCGATCTTGCTGGCCGTGTGGTAGTGGATGATGTCATAGTCCTTGTGTTCACGCAGGTGACGGCGCAGCGCGCGGGCGCGGTCGCGCTTGTTATCCGGCACCGCAAAGATCCGCACGCCGGCGGCCTCAAGCGCCGGGGCGCTGGAAGCCTGGCCGGGCGGGCAGGCCCCGACAAAGAGATCTACGGGATAGCGCGAAAGATCCATCCGCAGCAGCAGGTTCTGCACATACCGCTGCACCCCGCTCTGCACGCCGAGATGGTTGCCGATCATCAGAATTTTCATGGTTCTTCCTTACTTGATGAGATCGACCACGAGCGACAGCGCGCGGTAGGGGTTCTGCACGCGGGGGTCGTGGTCGGGCGTGCGGTCGATGTAGCCGAGGGTATAATCGATCGGTTCGGTGACCGACTTTCCTTCCGGCGTGTAGTAGTGGTAGAAGCGGGCCGAAGCAAACGGGCTGCCCTCGGCCAGGGCCTTGACCTGCTCATAGGTCGGGAACCAGAGGTGCGCCCCGCCGCCGAGCTTACCGTCCTTATACCAGCCGCCGCCGTCCGGGTCAAAGACGATCGCGCCGGCCGCGTCCCGCTGGCAGCGGTTTGCGTAGACATCGCACCGGTAATCCGGCACCGAGATCCGCATCCGCGCGCCGGGCTTGAGGATGCGGTGCACCTCGGCCAGCACGGCGGGCAGCGCTTCGTACGGGATATGCTCGAGCACGTCCTCGGCCTGGAAGAAATCGACGGTGTTATCTTCGAGCGGGAAAGGCTTTGTGATATCGTGCTTGATCGTGTTCCAATCGGCCTGCTTGATCGAAAGGCCGATGAAGCCCTCGTTTTCATAGAGGGGTTTCGACGGTATATCCCCCGCGTAGAGCCGCAGCACGTTGAAGGAAGCCGCCTCCGCAAAGGTCATCTTGTGGAACAGGGTATCCCCCAGCTTCCACAGCCGTTTTCTCCATGTCAGTTCCATGTTTGAACTCCTCCCATTCTGACGCCGTGCGCGGCTGTTGCCCCTTTTGCAGCGCCGCGGTTTACCAGTAGCTGCCGCCCTCGACGATTTCGCGGTTCGCGATGCCCTCGTTCTCGGCCGGGCGCACCCAGGCGTCGTTATAGAGCCGGCTGATCTGGGGGTGGGTGTCCCACCGCTTGCCGCGGATGCCGAACAGCAGCTGGGTTGCGCCGCTCATCTGGATCGCCGCATGGCCGGTATCCCGCGCATGGATCGCAAGCGGCATGCTGTAGGCCCCGGCCCCGGTGATCGCGACGTCGTAATCGACGGCATCCATCTGACTTTCCATCGCCTCGAGCGCGTCAAACCAGGAGGCGTAGCCGGTTTCCTGCCCGGCCAGGCCCTGCACGGCGCGGATCACGGTCAGCGAGGCAAACTCCGGCAGGATATCGGTGCCGGGGAACAGCTGCTCCCGCCGGGCGTACTGGCGCAGGATCGTATCCTTGAACGGATGCACGACGAGCACCCGCTTGCCGGCGAGCGCCGCGCTCCAGGGGCGGGGGTGGTAGTAGGGTTCGAGCGCGCGCAGCTTGGCAAAAAGGGTTCCCTTGCAGCCGGCGATGACCTCCCGCTCAGCCCCGACATCCCAGAGCGCAAGCAGGTCGATCTTCTGCACGCAGTCTGTGTAGAGCGCGCAGAAGCGGTTCAGCGTTTCGTCGTCGGTCGGGAATACGCCGGACAGATTGCGGATATCGGCCCGCACCGCGTCGCGGTAGGTTTGGCCGCCGGTGCGGCGGTATTCGGCGATCGTGCGCATCTCGGTGGCGCCGCAGCGGCCCATGCAGAAGATGCGCCCTTCACGCAGCCAGCCGCCAATGAGGTTGTTGCCGGCTTCGGCCGAAAGGATCGGCACGCCGCGGTATTTCCAGCGGAACAGCCCGCCTTTGACGATGTTGCGGGCAACTTCCTTCCATTTGGCGTCGTTATCCATCGCGGTTCACCCCTTTCGTTTGCAGCATGGCCAGCGCGGTTTCGGCGCTGTTGCGCCAGAGGAATTTCGAACGGATGCGGGCCTTGGCGGCATCCGCCATCGCGGGGGCTTCGGCCGCTTTGCGCACGGCCTTAGCCAGCGCCGCGGTATCCCCCGCGCCGGGTTCGACCAGAAAGCCGCTGACCCCGTCCTCCACAATCATATCCGGCCCCGGCGCGCACCGCGCCACCGGCACGCAGCCCGCGTACATCGCTTCGAGCAGACTCATGCCGAAGATTTCGCGGTCGTTGCAGTTGAGAAAGACGTCGCAGGCGTGGTAGTAGGCCTGCACTTCGGCGTTGGGCAGCTGCGGAATCTGCCGCCAGCGGTCCTGCAGGCCGTTTTCCTGCATCGCGTCGGCCAACGCGCCGGCAAGGCTGCCCTGCCCGATCACGACGGCCTGCCAGGTTTCCGGCAGGGCGGCGAGCACGGCCGCAACGTCGAGCGGGCGCTTGTAGGCATCGAGCCGGCCGACGAACAAAAGATAGTTCGCGTTTTCATCCAGGCCCAGCCGCCGGCGCAGCGCCGCGCGGGGCTCGGTAATTTCGGGGATGATCGCGGTATCCAGCCCCACCGGCAGCACGCCGGTGCGGGGCACGCGCAAAGCTTCGAGCTCGTCCGCGACGGCCTGCGTCTTGGCATAGGTCGGGGTGCGGCGGTAGATAGCAAGGTTGCGCCGGCAGAACAGATCCATGACCCGCCGCACGGCCGGGTTCTGCGACTGCGAGGCCAGCGCGCCGAGCTGGCTGTAAAAGAAGATGCCGTGCGCGCGGCAGAACCGGTAGAGCCCCGGCACCGCGAGGGAGTTATCCCCCATGACGTGGACCGCGTCAACCTTTTCGTCAAGCAGCGGCTGCCAGCTTTTGTAAAAGGCGTTGACGCCGAGGGTTTTGGCCGGGCAATAGAGCACCTTGACCTTCTTGGCCGGGGTTTCGACCTCAATTTTATCCGCGCCCGGCGCGGGGTAGAGCACGACAGCCCTGGCCCCCAGCGCCGCAAACGCCCGCGCCAGGCCGACTTCCTGCCGGTTGTAGGCCCCGCGTTGGCCGGATGCCCCGCAGTAGAGCTGCGGGATCGCGATGGTCAGCATGGGTACCTCCTTCAGCGGGTTGCGGGCGGCGGAAGCTGGGCCAGATACCGCGCGTCGATGACCTCAAAGGCTTCGTCCCGGCAATAGGTATGGATGCCGATGATCCGCGCGGGGTCAAGGCCGGTGATCGTGACGTTCTGCGGCATCGCAGCGCACAGCGGGGTCTCCCGCATTGCGTCGGGGTGGTCGGGGTCGGGGTGGGTCGTAAAAAATTGCAGATAGACGCCGTAATCCACCTTGGTGCTGACCTGGGCCGGGCGCAGCCGCCCGCCGCCCCAGGAAAACAGCGGCCCTGCGTTGCGCGCGCCGAGGTCATAACCCCGGTGGGCGAGGTTGAAGGGCTCGTCCTCCTCGATGGTGAAGCCGCCCTCGGCCGATGCATCCGCCCGCAGCGTATAGCGGCGGTAGCGGGTGTACAGGCCATTTTCAGGGCGCACCTCGCTGCAAAGCAAGGTCAGGGCCTCGGGGGTTTGATCCAGCAGGATCGTATCGGCCAGCTCTTTCCCGACCGGGAATGCCCTGGCCAGTGTCCAGCCGGCCGGGAAACCGCCGCAGCGGTAGAGCCGCAGGCTGCGGTCGGCCCCGGTTTCGGGGATCATCCAGGTTTCGCCGTTCCAGTCAAAGACGGTCGGGAAGGAAAGGTGGAAATCCTCGGCGAGCACCGTCTCGATCGGGCCGGCATGGCCGGCGTCGTCGAGGGTGAAGGCCGCGATTGCGCCTTTGTTCGCCGCCAGGTCAAAATCTTCACAGAAGATCCAGCGCTGCCCGTTTTTGTGGAAGAGCAGCGGGTCGGCGTACCAGTGGCCGGGCGCGGCAGGCAGCATGGTATACGCCCCCTCGCCCAGAGCCGGCAGCGGTTCGCAGCCTTCGGCGGTCGGGCGCGGGCGGATGGCGATGGTATAAATTTCCTTCCAGCCGGTCAGCTTTTTGAAAAGCCTGCCCGGCGGCATATGCAGCGCGCGGTAAAGTTGGTTCATGGGACACCTGATTCTGAGAGTTTAGATTTTAGAGTTCAGAGTTAAGATGCGGTGTTCCGCGCTGCGCGCTCGAAAAAACGGCCTGCGGTTTCTCCCGATTTTCTAAAACGCGCCGAAGTCACACCATATCTAACCTCTTAACTCTCAACTCTTTACTAAAACATCCTGATAAATCTCCGCCAATTCGCGGTAATTTTCCTCCTGCCCAAACCGCCCCACGGCTTCGGCGCGGATGGCGGCGGGGTCGGCTTTGGCTTCAAGGTCTGGCAGGCGGCGCACCGCATTGACGAGAGCTTCGGGGTCGCCGGGGGCGAACCGCAGCCCGTCAACGCCGTCCCGCACCATTGCGCCGACATTGCCGAGGTCGCTCGCAATCACCGGCGTGCCCATCGCGTGGGCCTCGGCCGGCACAAGGGCGAAGCTCTCGTAGCAAAGGCTCGGGGCCAAAGCCGCCCGGCTTTCAGCCAGCAGCGCGCAGAGCGCTTCGTGGGGAATCTGGCCGAGGAACTCGACATTTTCCCCCGCGTTCTCCCGCGCCCAGCCCTCGAGCGGGCCGGCCCCGCAGAGGAGCAGCTTCGGCGCGGCAGGGTCATTTTCCAATAACCGCCAGGCTTCGATCGCGGTGCGCAGGCCCTTGAGTTCTTCGAGCCGGCCGGCAAAGACGACCTGATTTTTGCGCGCCGCCAGCGGCCGCAGCGGCGGCAGCGCGCCTTCGGGCACGGCGGCGTTCGGGCGCAGGTAGAGCTTTGCCGGATCAAACACCGGGTGCCGCGCGTTAAATTCAAGCAGCTTTTCTTTGTCAAATTCAGTCAGCGCAATCAGATGCACCCGCCTGTAGGTGCCGAGCAGCCGGTGAAACGCATAGAGAAACGCGCAGACCGCGCTCTGCACGCGGCTGTTCCGGTAGCAGCCGTGGCGCACGGCGTTGAACAGCCCGCCCTTTTGGCGCGGGCAGTCCTCGCAGACTTTGCCCTCCCGCAGCAGCACGCCGTTTGGGCAGAAGAGCCGGAAGTTGTGCAGCGTCTGCACGGCCGGCACACCGGCCGCCCGCGCAGCCCAGAACACCGACGGACTGACCGCAAACAGCGTGTTGTGGACATGGACGATCTCGATCTTCTCGCGCCGGATCAGCGCTTTGACCTCGCGGTAGGTCTTGAGGCTGAACACCGCCCGCAGCGGCAGCAGCAGTTTGGCCGCAAGGCCGCCCTCATCGTTGCTGCGCTCGTAGGTCACAACCCGGTGGCCGTGCGCTTCAAGCATCGCGCGGTCGGCGGCAAAGACGGCGTCCTCGCCGCCGGGCAGCCGGTACCGGCAGTGCACGAGCAGTACGGCCGGCCGCGCTTCACGCCCCGCGCTGTTCATACACACCGGCCGGCGGGGCCTCGTTGACAAAGTAGAGTTCGTACCAGAGGATGAAGGAATAGATGCTCCAGATCTTGGTCATGTTTTTGGCGCGGCCGGCCTTGTGGTCGTCGAGCAGGCGCAGGATCGCCTCGGTGTTAAAGAAGCGCTCGGCCACAGGGCCCGCGAATTTCTCCCGCACCATCGCGTAGTATTTATCCTGCCGCAGCCAGTCGTTGAGCGGCACCGGGAAGCCGAGCTTGCGCCGCTTGGCAACGCTTTCGGGCAGCTGGCGCAGCGCGGCGGCGCGCAGGGCAATTTTGGTATGCTCCTCGTCGCAGCGGTAGCGCCGCGGGATCGAGAGCGCGAGCTCGAGCATTTCGCGGTCAAGGAAGGGCACCCGCAGTTCGAGCGAGTTCGCCATGCTCATGCGGTCGGCCTTGAGCAGGATGTCGTAGAGCATCCAGGTGTGCATATCCACCCACTGCAAAGCGGTCGGCTCGTCGAGGTCGGCGACGGTATCAAAATAGGGCTTGAAGAAGGTTTCGGGCGGCGGGTTGCCGTAGTCGGTTTTGAGGTACTGGTCGCGGTCGGCCGGCGATTCAAAGACATAGTTCGCCCGCATATACCGCTGCCAGGGTTCCATGCCGCCGCGCACAAGGAAGTGCTTGCCCTTGAAGTAGGGCGCGCGCCGCGCCGTGCCGGCCAGAAACCGCCGCACGGCCGCCGGGACTTTGCGGGCATAGTTTTCAAAGTGGACGGCCTGGCAGTACATCGGGTAGCCGCCGAAAAGTTCGTCCGCCCCCTCGCCAGAAAGCACAACCTTGACATACTTGCGCGCGTTTTGGGCCAGGTAATAGAGCGGCACCTCGGCCGGGTTCGGCATCGGTTCGTCGAGATACCACTGGATGACCCGGTTGGCCTCAAAGAATTCGTCGGCCGTGACGGTGTTCGCGATGCTCGGCACCCCGATCTCCTTGCTGAATTCCTGGGCGTAGGGCAGTTCGGAATACTTTTCCTCGGCATAGCCGACCGAGAAGCTCTTGACGTGCGGGGTGCCCTTGGCGACCTCATTGACGACAAAGCTCGAATCGACGCCGGAGGAGAGGAAGCAGCCGACCTCGACGTCGGCGATCTGGTGGGCCGCGACGCTCTCCGAGAAGGTCTTGGTGATCGCATCCTCCCACTCTTCGAGGGTTTTTGATTCGTCGATGTGGTAGCGGATGTCGTAGTAGCGGTCGATCTTCATCTCGCCGTCGTGCCAGGTGAAGCGGTGCGCGCCGGGTAGCTTGTAAACGTTTTCGAACATCGTCTCGGCATTCGGGATATACTCGATGCTCAGATATTCGGGCAGGCGGCGTTCGTTGAGGGATTTGTGGAACCCCGGGTGGGCGAGGAAGCTCTTGATCTCGCTGCCGAACAGAAACAGCCCATCGACGTTATAATAGTAAAACGGCTTGATGCCGAAGATATCCCGCGCGCCGAAGAGAGTCTTGGCGCTGCGGTCCCAGATGACAAAAGTGAACATCCCGCGCAGCCGGGCCGGCAGGGCGTCGCCCCATTCCTCGTAGCCGTGCAGCAGGACTTCGGTATCCGACTGGGTGGCAAAGGTATGCCCGGCCGCCAGCAGTTCGGCGCGCAGGTCCTGGTAGTTGTAGATTTCGCCGTTGTAAATGACGACAAGGTTGCCGTCCTCGTTGTACATCGGCTGGCTGCCGCCTTCAAGGTCGATGATCGAAAGCCGGCGGTGGCCCAGCGCAACCTGATCGTCAACAAAATAGCCCTCGCCGTCGGGGCCGCGGTAGGCAATCAGGTCGGCCATCTTTTTTACAATGGCACGGGCCTCGTCAGCCTGGTGGCTGCGTTCGGCAAAGCCGGTGATCCCACACATGGGCGTTCCCTCCCCTGTAAATAATTGGATAAAGTGCTAAGAGCCGAGAGTTTGGATTAAGCCAAATCAGTCCCGCAGGCTCTTGTTGCCGTAGTAGCGGGCGGTTTTGCGGTAATAGTTGAGCTGGCTGCGCCAATACCACAGCCGGCGGCGCCAGTTGGCGTCCTCTTTGCAGAAGAGCTGGTGCGCGCAGCGGCCCTGCTTTTTGAGCCGGGCGGCCGTGCGGCGCAAATCTTCATCCTGCACATAGCGGCGCAGCACGCCGTAGGGCGCGATCATCCAAAGGCTTTCGGCGTCGGCGACGGTGCAGCCAGCCGCTTTGTGTTCAAGAACATCCGCCACGAGATATTCCGCGAGGTTATACCCCGCCGCCGTGACGTAATAGCTCGAACGGCCCTGGCGGGGGTTCATCTCAAACAGCTTGTAGGCCCCGGTGCGCGGGTCGCGCTTCATATCAAAGTTGGCAAAACCAACCCAGTGCATATCCTCCAAAAAGGCGCGCAGCTTGCCGAGCAGCGCAGCGTCGTTGACCTCCGGCCCGGTCAGGATCCCCGCATAGTTGCCGATGCCCTCGGGGGTCTGTTCCTCCAGCAGCGGCCGGCCGAGCGCGAGCAGCCGAACTTTGCCGTCCAGCCCACAGTAGGCGTTGAGCACCCGCATACAGCCGTCATCGCCGGGGATGTACTCCTGCAAAATCAGGTCGTCCTGGTATTCGCTGCCATAAATCGCCGTGGTGATCGCATCAAAATCCTCGCGGTTTTGGGCCAGGAACACCTTTTTCTTGTGCGGGAAATGGCAGTTCCAGTAGGCCATCGAGTTGCTCGGCTTGATGATGACCGGGAAATCGAACGGGAGTTCGGCGGTCTTATAATTCTGCGCCGTGCAGGTCGCGGTGCGCGGATGGTCAAGTCCGTAGGCGTCGCAGGCGCGGTAGAAGTTATCCTTGATATCGAGCGTGAGCACCGTATCAAGGTCGGGGCAGGCAAAACGGAAGTATGGCGCAAGGGCCTCGCGGTGGCGGGCCAGCAGGATTGTGTAGCCATCCGCGCAGGAGACAAGCACAAGCGGGGTGCCGGCGTGGGCCTTCGCATAGTCGAGCAGGGTCGCGACGAAGACCTCGTCCTCCTCGAGCTTCGGCTCAACTTTGGCGATGCGCACAAGCTTTGTGTTGCGGCAGGCGACAAGCACCGCCTTGCAGATCACATCGCTGACGACGCCGTAGGCTGTATAAAAGCTGCGGGCCATGCCATAGACGTTGGCATCGCTGCCGAGCAGCACGGGTTGAAAGTTTTGCATGCAAACCTCCCCGCTTCCGGGTGAATGGCGATCCGCCATAGAAAGCTATATTCTTTAGTATTTTACTTCCAACCGGCCGCGCTGTCAATCTCAGGCGCCGTATAAGCGCGGCTTGCGGGCGCATTCGAACGGAATTTACAATCTACGCTCTTTTCAACACGGGGGGAAATGTGTATAATAAAGGCAATCACAAAGTCACAAACAAATCACGGAAAGGAATTCCTATGTGCGGAATTGTCGGTTTTGTCGGCGCGCGGGAGAACGCGCAGACGATCTTGCAGGCGATGATGGATCGCATCGCCCACCGCGGCCCCGACGGCCAGGGCCAGTTCCTGGAAGGCCCGGTCGCGCTGGGCCAGCGCCGGCTTTCAATCATCGATCTGGACGGCGGCAAACAGCCGATGTACAACGAGGACGGCAGCCTTGTCGTTGTGTTTAACGGCGAGATCTATAACTTCCAGGCGCTGACCGCCGAACTGCAGGCAGCCGGCCACACCTTCGCAACCCGGTCGGATACCGAGGTGCTGCTGCACGGGTACGAGGAATGGGGCAAAGGGATGCTGGACCGGCTGCGCGGCATGTTCACCTTTGCGCTGTGGGACCGCAAGGCCGAAACGTTGTTCTTGGCCCGCGACCACTTCGGCATCAAACCGCTGTACTACTATCAGAACGAAGAGGGCGAACTTCTGTTCGGCAGCGAGATCAAGAGTTTTCTTGACCACCCGGGCTTTCACAAGGCGCTCAACGAAGACCAGCTCTCGCTCTACCTCTCCTATCAGTATTCGCCGGGGGAGGACACGTTCTTCCGCGGCGTGAAAAAACTGCTGCCGGCCCACTGCCTGACCTGGCAGGGGGGCGAGATCAAGATCGAACGCTACTGGCAGCCGGCTTTCACCCCGGACGATGGACCGAGCCTGGCCGAGTGGGAGCAGGCCATCGCCGACGCCATGACCGAGAGCGTCGCCGCGCACAAGATTGCCGACGTCGAGGTCGGCAGTTTCCTGTCCTCCGGCGTCGATTCCAGCTATATGGCTGCGCTGGCGAAAGTCGATAAGACCTTTACCGTCGGCTTTGCGAACAAGCAGTATGATGAGACCGACTTTGCGAAGGAGTTTTCGGCCCATATCGGGGTCAAGAACTATGCCTACCGCATCACGCCGGAGGAATACTGGGCGAATCTCGGCCGTATTCAGTACCATATGGATGAGCCGCTGGCCGACGCCGCGAGCGTCGCGCTTTACTTTGTCAACCGCGAAGCCGCCAAGCAGGTCAAGGTCTGCCTTTCGGGCGAAGGCGCGGACGAATTTTTCGGCGGGTACAACATCTATAAAGAGCCGTTCACGGTCAGCTGGTATGATAAGCTGCCGCTCTGGCTGCGGCGGGCCGTCGGCGCGGCGGCGTCGGTGCTGCCGCCGGTGCCGGGGGTGAACTTCCTTGTGCGGCGCGGCCGGCCGCTGGAAGAACGCTACATCGGCAACACCAATCTGATGGGCGAGCGGGTCAAACGCCAGCTGCTGAAGAATTATACAGGCCGTATTTTGCCCACTGATCTGTCCCGCCCGTATTTTGAGCAGACCCGCGGCCAGGACGCCGTGACCCGGATGGAATACTGCGACCTCAACCTCTGGATGGTCGGGGATATCCTGCTCAAAGCAGACAAGATGAGCATGGCGAATTCGCTCGAACTGCGGGTTCCTTTCCTGGACCGCAAGGTCTTTGACCTGGCCTGCCGCATCCCGACTTCCTGCAAGGTCAGCGCCGCCCAGACCAAGATCGCGATGCGCGGCGCGGCCGAAAAGACAATCCCGCCCAAAACTGCCGACAAGAAAAAGCTCGGTTTCCCGGTCCCTGTCCGCGCCTGGCTGCGGGAGGAAAAGTACGCCGCCATCCTGCGCGAAGCCTTTGCCTCCGAGGCGGCCGAAAAGTTTTTCAACACCGCCGCGCTCAACAAGATGCTTGACCAGCATCTTTCGGGCAAGCGGGACAACTGGCGCCAGCTGTGGTGTGTGTTCATCTTCTTAGTCTGGTATGACGAATATTTTGTCAAGAGGTGATTGCGATGCGTCTGAAACAGCTTCTCAAAGGGCTTTCCTACACCCTCGTACAGGGGGATCTGAATGCCGAAGTCAAGGACATTTTCTATGATTCTCGCAAAGTAACCGAGGGCGGGCTGTTTGTCTGCATCGTCGGCACCCAGCGCGACAGCCACGACCTCGCGGCCGATGCCGCCGCCAAGGGCGCCGGTGTGCTCGCGATCCAGCACCCGCTCGACGACGCCGTGCTGGCCGGGATGCCGGGCGTGACGGTTGTGCAGTTTGAAAACACCCGCTATGCGCTCGCAATGCTCTCGACCGCCTTCTTCGGCCACCCGGCCAAGGAGATGACAATGGTCGGCGTGACCGGCACCAAGGGCAAGACGACGACCACCCACATGATCCGCGCGGTGCTCACCGCCGCCGGGCGCAAGGTGGGGATGATCGGCACCAACGGCGTCTACTACCCCGGCCACCACTATGACCTCAACAATACGACCCCCGAAAGCTACGATTTGCAGCGGATTCTGCGCCAGCTGGTCGATGCCGGCTGTGACGCCTGCGTGATGGAGGTTTCCAGCCAGGGTCTCATGATGGACCGTGTGGCCGGCATCCATTACCAGGTCGGCGTCTTTACCAACCTCTATCCCGACCACATCGGCCCCGGCGAACACAGCAGTTTTGAGGAATACCGCAGCTGGAAAGGCCAGCTTTTCCAGCGCTGCGATGTCGGCGTCGTGAACGCCGACGACCCGAACACCGAGGCGCTGCTTGCCGGCCACACCTGCCGCCTGCTCACTTACGGCATTGACCAGGCCGCCGATTACCGCGCCGGCAAAGATTATTCGCTGCTGCGCAACAAGGAGATGCTCGGCGTTGCTTTCACCCTGACCGAGCCCGACGGCCGGCAGCTGGGGGCCCAGGTAGCCATGCCGGGGCTGTTCAGCATCTATAACGCAATGGCCACAATCGGCGCCGGCAAAGCGCTTGGCCTTACGGATGAAGCCATCCACGAAGGGTTGCGCCGCACCGTTGTCAAAGGCCGGGTGGAACTGGTGCCGATCAGCCACAATTTTACCATCCTGATTGATTATGCCCACAACGAAGCCGCCGCCGAAAGCCTGCTGGAAACGCTGCGGGCCTATAAGCCGAACCGGCTTGTCGTCGTGTTCGGCTGTGGCGGCAACCGCAGTAAGCTGCGCCGCTACGGCATGGGGGAGGTTTGCTCCCGCATGGCGGATTTCCTCATCTTGACCGAGGACAACAACCGGTTTGAAAAAGTTGCGGACATCATTGCCGATATCAAGCAGGGCATCGCCAAAGGCAACCCTGACGTGCCCTATGTCGAGATCCCCGACCGGCTCGACGCGCTGCACTATGCGATCGACCACGCCGAGAAAGGCGACCTGATTGCGGTCATCGGCAAAGGCCACGAAGCCTACCGCGACCGCGAAGGCGTCAAAACCCCGTTCTTGGAGCGCGAACTCATCGAGGAGTACGCGGCGGAGAAGGGGATTTCCTGAGCGGTTGTTTCCTAGATTTGAGAGTTTAGATATGATGTGCCTTCGGCACGATTTTGATAAAATGACAGGCCGCAGCCTTTTTGAAGGGCTGCGGCCTTTTTGTAGGGGCGGATTCCATATCCGCCCGGTTTACGGGGGAACAAGCCTTTGTGGCCCGCCGCGTTTTTCCAACGATTGTAGGGGCGAGCATTGCTCGCCCGCGGCGGTTCGCGGCAAGGCAAGGTTCCCCGGGCGGGATGAATCCCGCCCCTACGCATAATGGCGGGGCCCGTTACATCCCCTGGGGATTCACGACAATGTTTTCCCTGCAATTTGTAGGGGGCGGCGTCCTCGACGCCCCGCAGGGCCTCGCGATGCCGGCAAGGTTCCCGGGACGATGCGAGCATCGTCCCCTACAGCGGCCACACAGCCCCCCTCAGCACAACGGCGCGACGAGCCGCAGGGCTGCGGAGACAAGGGTGCCGAGCCAACTGGTTCGGCAGTCGCGCAGCGCAACTTCGCGGCACTGGCTTTCCAGGTCCATCATGTCGGCCCGGATTTCTTCGAGCACCTGCCCGCCATAGAGCAGGGTGCTGCATTCAAAATGCAGATAAAGGCTGCGGTAATCAAGATTGATCGATCCAACCGCCCCAATCCGCCCATCGCAAAGCCAGGTTTTGGAATGCAGGAACCCCGGCGTAAAGGTAAAGATCTTGATACCGGCCCGGATCAGCGTGGCAAAGTAACTGCGGGTCAGCTGGTAAACCGTCGGTTTGTCCGGGATGCCGGGGGTATAGATCCGCACATCCACCCCGCGTTTGGCCGCAAGTTTAAGCGCCGTGATCAAGTCGCTGTCCGCAATCAGGTAGGGGGTGGTGATCAGCAGTTCCCGCTCGGCCTGGTTGATGAGCTCCAGATACACATTTTTCGCAATGCACTCATCGTCCACCGGGCTGTCACAGAACGGCTGCACAAGGCAGTCGCCCGCTCTCTCCCCTGCCGGAAAGACCGGGCGCGGCACAGCCCGCTCATCGGTTTTGGGGCGGTTGGCCGCCCAGAATTCCAAAAACATCGTCGTAAAGCTCCAGGCGGCCGGGCCGCGCAGCCGCACGCCGGTATCCCGCCAGTAGCCAAAGCGTACCTTTTCGTTGATATATTCATCAGCCAGGTTGATGCCGCCGGTGAAAGCGACTTTGCCGTCAATGACAAGGATTTTGCGGTGGTCGCGGTTGTTCATCACCAGGTTGAGCATCGGCACAAACGGGTTGAAGGAAAGTGCGCGGATGCCTTCCGCCTCAAGCTTTTTCCAATATCGCACCGGCAGGCCGGTCACACAGCCGGTATCGTCATAGATCAGCCGCACATCGATACCGGCGGCCGCCTTGCGGCGCAGCAGTTCGTGGACAGTATCCCACATATGGCCCTGCGAGATGATGAAAAACTCCACAAAAATATACTTCTCCGCCTTTTCCATCTCGGCGAGCATATCCGGGAACATCGCTTCCCCCGAAGGGTAGTAGGTCGCCTCTGTATCGGCATACACAGGGAAGTGGCCGTAATCCCGCAGATAGGCCGCCGTGCGCCCGGCGCGCGGGTCAGCCTGTTCAAGCGCCGCCTGCGGCGCCGGCTGCGGCGTGCGCATCGGCCGGATGCGGGCGCCGGCGCGTTCCAGCTTGCGGCGCAGCGGCAGGGCGGGCCGGTGGTCGCCCCAAAGCAGGTAGAGCAGCCCGCCCTGTACCGGCATTACCATAAACAGCACCATCCAGCTGATCTTGATTTCGGGCGGAGTTGTGTCCTGCCGGATCAGCGCCGCGCACATGATCACACTGATGACAATTCCGACAAAAGTCAGCCACTGGGCATACTCGGTCAGCTTGTAAAACAGAAAGAACAGCCAGACCGCCTGCAGAAGCAGCAACAGGCCGGTGACCACCAGCCGGCTGAAGACAAACTGCAGCACGCCCTTGCCCTTGGTTCCAAATTTGGAAATCATTCCGGTTCCTCTCTTCACAGCGGCGAAGGGGCCACGGCCTCTCCGTTTCGCTGATTTTCGCGATTCCCTTATACTGTAGCACGGGCCCGGTCGTTTTGCAAGGGCGTTGCCACACCCGAGCCACGCTGGGGTATTGCCGAGCCTTCTCTCAATTCCCTGCCGGAATTTGCCAGAGTCTTATATCTCCCCTCCTACCAAATTTATTTCGTTTATAAGTTATATTTTTGAAATATTGGCACTCTAATGAATTGAGTGCTAAATTTTCACCGTTAATTCATACGCAGTTCACAATTGGGCTGTATCATCATACTTGCCGGAACGGAAAACCGGCCCCCTAAAGATTTCAAACCCTTTCAGATAAAAAAGGAGATATGCGTTATGGCTATGCTGCTGGACCGTCGTTACAACCCGTTCAATGAACTGGAAAACTGGAACCGTGCCTTCTTTGGCGATACCTCGCTGGCCGAATTCAAAACTGATATCCGGGATGCCGGCGATTCTTTCCTGCTGGAGGCCGACCTGCCCGGTTTTAAGAAGGAGGATATCAACCTTTCGCTCAATGGCGATGCACTGACCATCAAGGCTGTGCGCCACAGCGATTATGAGGACACCAACAAAAAGAGCGCCTACATCCGGTGTGAGCGCAGCTACGGTTCCTATGCCCGCAGCTTTGACGTTTCGGGCGTAGATACCACCGGGATCCGCGCGGCTTACCATGACGGCGTGCTGACCGTGACCCTGCCCAAGCGCAGCGCCCGCAAGCCGGAAAGCCAGACGATTGTGATTGACTGAGTTCCCGGTTGATTGCCATGTGATAGAAAAGAGGGAAGCGGCCCGCGGGCCGCTTCCCTTTTTTCCATGTTACGCTTCGCCGCTGCGCATCGCTTCTTCATACATGGTGCAGACCTCGTCGGCCGGGCCGTCGCCGCGCTTGACGCCATGGTCCAGCCAGATTGCACGCTGGCAAAGCTGGCGCACCTGTTCCGAACTGTGGCTGACAAACAGCAGCGTGGTGCCGGCGTTGAGCATTTTGTGCAGGCGTTCCATACACTTTTGCTGGAACATAAAGTCGCCGACCGCAAGCACCTCATCCACCACCAGCAGGTCCGCCGTGACCTCGGTTGCGATGGCAAAGCCGAGACGGGTCACCATGCCGGAGGAAAAGTTTTTGACCGGCACATCAATAAAATCCCAGAGTTCGGCAAAATCAATGATGTTGTGGAAGTGTTCGTCCATATAAGCGCGATCATAACCGAGTACCGCACCGTTCAGGTAGACATTCTCACGGGCGGTCAGGTCCATATCAAACCCGGCGCCAAGCTCAATCATCGGCGCAATGGACCCGTGCACGGTACAGCCGCCCTGGCTCGGGTACATCACGCCGGCCACGACCTTGAGCATTGTGCTCTTGCCTGAACCGTTGCGCCCGATCAGCGCGACCGATTCGCCCTTGTGCACCGTGAAGCTGACATCCTTGAGGGCGTAAAACTCATTAAACATGAGCTTGCCGCGCAGAATTTTGACAAGATATTCCTTGAGGGTTTCGGTTTTTTCCTGGGCGAGGTTGAACCGCATTGAAACGTGGCTGGCATCGACCACAACCGGCTGTTGGCTGAAATCCATCGCGATCCCCCCTTAAATATACAGAATGAAGTTGCGCTGCAACTTGTGGAAGACAAGCAGCCCCACCGTGAGCATCACGGCGCCCGAAGCCGCGCAGGCAAACCAGGTGTTCGGCCCTGGAACGTTGCCGTACATCACAAGGTTGCGGAACATATTGATATAGTGGTACATCGGGTTGAGCTTCATAAGGTTCTGGGCAAACTGGGGCAGCTGCTCGATCGGGTAAAAGATCGGGGTTGCATACATCCAGCCCAATGTCAAGATGCTGAACAGGTGCTGCATATCCCGGAAGTAAACGGTCAGGGCCGAAAGGGTCAGCGCCATGCCGCAGCAGAACATGAACAGGAAGATCAGCGGCACCCAGAACAGCAGGATGGTCCAGTAAAACGGCGACTGTGTGAACACCATGACCAGCACCACGGCGGCCAGGCTGAAGCTCATTGTCACAAAGCTGGAGACCACCCGGCTGACCGGGAAGATATATTTGGGGATATAGACCTTTTTGATCAGCGAGGCGTTGTAGATGATGGAGGTCAGGCCCATGTTGGCGCTTTCGTTAAAGAAGGTGAAGAGGGTGTTGCCGCAGATCAGGTAGACGGGGTAGTTCGGAATATCGCTGCGGAACATATAAGAGAAGATGACGGTCTGCACAACCATCATGAGCAACGGGTTCAGGATGCTCCACACATACCCTAAAAAGCTGCGGCGGTACTTGACCTTGAGGTCGCGGCCGACAAGTTCCGAAATTAGCGGGCGGTACTGCACAAAATGCGCGAGCACCCGCTTATACTGGCTCAGATTCTGGTTCATTGTTCTCTCCTGTTTCGGATGGCGTCAGTGCTCTTCCTGGCGGACCAGGGCTTCGAAAGCATCAAAATCGCGGATATATTCGCTCTCATCGTAATGCTCGCTCGCCAAACAGAGCAGCACCGAATCGGGGCTGAAATCGTACATTTCTTTCCAGGCCATGGTCGGGATGTACACGCCGGTGCGCGGGCGGTTCAAACAGAAAACCGCCTCGTTGCCAAGGCCATCCTTGACCCGGATCTTGCTTTGGCCCGCAACATTGATGAGCACGAACTGGCTTTTGCGGTTGGCATGCTGGCCGCGGACGATATCCGGGTCAGAGCCGTAGATGTAAAACACGCGCTGGATCGCGAACGGCACATCCCGCTCGCCCTCAACAACGACAAGGTTGCCGCGCTCGTCGCCGTGTTCGGCAAACTCAATAAAATACGCGCTGTCAATTTTATTCATAATTTTCCTCTTCGTACTATGCTCGGAATGCGTTGATCGTTTCGATGACATACCCCTGCTCATCCTCGGTCATACCGTTGTACATCGGCAGGCTCAGTACCTCATCGGCATAGCGTTCAGCCAGCGGGAAGTCCCCGCGCTTGTGGCCGAGATAGGCGTAGGCCTGGCTCAAGTGCGGCGGGATTGGATAGTGGATGATCGTGCCGATGCCTTTCTCCTTGAGGTAGGCGGCCATCGCGTCGCGGCAGCCCGGCAGATGCACAACATACTGGTGCCAGCTGGAATCCGCCCCGGGGCGGATCTTCGGCTTTTGCAGGCAGGGGTTTGTGAGCTCGGCGTCATACCGGGCGGCCAGGCGGCAGCGCTCGGCGTTGAACGCTTCAAGGTGGGTCAGCTTGACCCGCAGCAGGCCGGCCTGCAGTTCGTCCAGCCGGCTGTTTGCGCCGACAACCTCGTTCTGGTAGCGCACCCGGCTGCCGTAGTTGCGAAACACCCTGGCGCGGTCGGCAATGTCAGGGTCGCTGGTGGTCAGGCAGCCGGCGTCGCCAAACGCGCCGCAGCCTTTGGTCGGGTAAAAGCTGAAACAGCCAATGTCCCCGATGCTGCCGACGACCCGCCCGTCAAAATGGTTGCCGTGGCTCTGGGCGCAGTCCTCGACCACTTTCAAGCCATGCGCGCGGGCGATGTGCATAATCTTGGCCATATCGCAGCTCTGGCCGTAGAGGTGCACGGCCAGAATCGCTTTGGTGCGCGGGGTGATCGCGGCCTCGATTTTGTCGGCGTCCATGTTGTCATATTCGTCCGGCTCGACAAAGACCGGGGTCGCGCCGTTGATCGTGATGCCCATCACGCAGGCGATGTAGGCGTTGGCCGAGACGATGACCTCGTCCCCCGCCCCGACGCCGAGCAGCCGGAACGCGATCCAGAGCGCGTCCAGGCCGCTGGCCAGCCCGACGCAGTATTTTGCGCCGACCATCGCGGCCCATTCCCGCTCAAACGCTTCGACCTCACGCCCGAGGATGTACCACCCGCTGCGCAGCACCTCGAGCGCCTTGGCCTCGTATTCGGCGGCGTGCAGGTCATACTGCCGTTTGAGGTCGTTGGCCAGAATCTGCATCCCGCGTCCCTCCCTTTTGTCTGTAATCGCTCTATTATACCATAGCCTTGCAAAATTGACAATTCCAGATCGAAGGTTCCGGGGCATGAAACGCGAAAAAGGAGCCGCGCGGGCTCCTCTTTCGCAAATTTCGTATAGCGGGTTCGGCATCAATAGAAGCCGAAGCTCGGCAGCACTTTCAGGCTTTCGGCCCAAAGTTCCGGCACCGGCAAACCGGAAAGCACCGGGTAGAACCAGATAAACAGCGCGGCCGACGCCGCGCACAGCCCCACGGCCAGCGGCTTGCCGATGCGCTCGGGCATGCGCGCCAGCACAAGCGCAAGCGCCGCCAGGCAGAACATCGAACTCGGGAAGTAATGGTACAGGAAGGTGCACCGTGCAACCAGCATCCAGGGCACAAGCTGGGTGGCATACAGGATCAGCACGCCGGCGCACGCCCGGCCCCCGCGGCCGGAGGCCTGCCTCCAATACAGCAGCAGGACAGCCGCCAGCCCTGCCAGCCAGAGCACCGGCCCGCCCAGCCCCGCAATGCTGCCCTTGAGGCCTTCGGCCAAATGGGTGTTCTGGTAGTACCAGACAGGGCGCAGGTCCAGCGGCCATGTATACCAGCGGCTTTCAAACGGGTGGGTGGCTTCCAGTGTGGAATGGTACCAGTACATATAGGTCTGGCAGTTCCACCAATCGTTGAGATCAAAGCCGGGATCATACCAAAGGTACGGCAGGTACGCAGCCAGATAGATGACAAACGGCAGCAGCACATAAAACAGGATGCCGCCGACACCGGCAAGCCGGAATTCCCGCCAAAATTGGGGCGGGCGCTGCCGCCAGCGCGCATAGAGCACCCCGAGGTAGAGCACGGCCAGCCCCGCACCGGCATAGATACCGGTCCATTTGGAGGCACAGCCCAGCCCGAACGCCACCCCGCCAAGCGCCATTGGCAGCAGCGAACCGCCGACGCCTTTGGCCAGCACGCTCTGGCAATACCAGAGCATGCAGTAGGCCCCGAGCAGGATAAAGAAGGTGCCGTAAATATCAATTGTGGCAATCCGGCTTTGGGCAAAGCGCATGAAATCAAGCGCAAGCAGCGCCCCGGCCGCCGCCCCCACCCAGGTTTTGCGGGTGAGCCGGCGCGCAAAGCACCAGGCCAACGGCACCAGCAGCACCCCGAACAGGGTGCCCGAAAAGCGCCAACCGAAACCGGTCATGCCAAAAATCGCAATGCCGATCATGATGAAATCCTTGCCGAGCGGCGGGTGGGTCGTCTCATAAACCGGCATCGCGTGGAGCAGCTCATACCCGGTGCGGCCGTGGTAGATTTCATCAAAATACATGCTGTTGAGCTGGCTGATCGCATCGGGCACGGCAGCCTGTTCGTCAGTCATTGCGCCGCCGCCCGTCACCGCCACAAGGTCGCCGTCGGCATTGCGCAGCGCAAGTTCAAATACCTGGGCGTTTTCCACCGTGACAGTCAGCGGCTGGCCGGCCGCCGCCGAAAAAGCGGCGCTGCTCCAGCTGAACGGTGTGCCGTAGTTGAGTTCTTTCTCATACAGTACGCTGCCGTCGGCCGATGTAATCGTCACCCGCCCGCCGGTGCTGATGCCTGGGTACAGCCAGATTTCGGCGGTGTTCCCGGCCGGGATAACCGTTTCAGTCAGGGTGGTATTGGTTGCATCCAGTGGGTTTTGCGGCGCGGTCATGCTGCCCAGATAGCTGAAGCTGAGCACCGCCGTAAACGCCGTGAGCCCAACCAGCGCGCCGAGTTCCCGCCGGGTCCAGCGCGGCTGGGGCGTCGGGCGCGCCGCCAGCAGGTCAGGCTGCGCTCCGCCCGTTTCCGCCCGGCGCAGCGGTGAAACCCGCCCGCCGCGGCACAGCGTGACGGTGGTCAGCGCCAGCAGCACAAAGGCGACGGTACAGGCAAGCCCCACCGCCCGCACGAAGGTCTGGCTGGCAGCGGCCGAAAGCCATTCGTCATCGGTGCCGGCCTGGGTGTAGACAGCCGCAAGGTTCAGAAAGCCTGTCAGCGAAAGGCCGAACGCCGCGCCGTAAAGCCGGATATCTCCCCAGCGGGCAGCCGCCAGCAGCGCCAGCACCACCCCGAGCACCAGGTACCTCTCATGCATACAGTGAGCCAGCACAAAGATGCCAGCCGTGTAAAACGCCGCAAGCAGCAGTGGTGAAAACCGGCGTGGCCCGGTGTGGGCGCGGTCCCCGGTGCGGGCGTCAGCCCGCCAGGAAACAACCGCCAGCACCGCGAGCGCCGCCGTAAGCAGCACAATATGCACAACCCCGAGCGTGCCCCAGCTGAACGGCCCGATGGCCTGGTCGGCCAGCGGGGCCCAGTTGCCGCCAAGCGCGGCAAACCAGTTGAAGGCGTTGACCGTTGCATACGGGTAGCCGGACGAAGTTTCAAAGTATTTTTGCAGCAGCGCCGGCAGGACCCGCACGCCGAAAAACGGCAGCCCGGCCGCCACCGGCACCGCCAGCGCAGCCGCTGCCCCGCCGAACACCCGGCCCACAGCCCGGCCGACCGAGCCCCCTTCGCGCCAGGCATCAGCGACGCCGGCCAGGAAGCAAACTGCCAGCACCGGCCCTGCCAGCAGCGCCTGCGGCTTGATGGAAAGCGCAACGCCGTAGAGCAATGCGGCCGGCAGGTAGCGCCGGTTTTCAAGCAGCCAGAAGCAGAGCGCGAGCGGCAACACAAATGCGCCGTCGATCTGCTTCCACAGGCCGGTATCAAACAAAAACAGCGGGCAGAACGCCGTGAAAAGGGTCAGGCAGAAGGTCTGCCGGCTCTCCCCCATCCGGCGGCGCGCGATGCAATGGACAAGCGCGATGAACCCGGCGTCACAGACACTGGGGACAAGCGCAAGCAGCACCCGGCCGACCGGGCCGTCCCCCGCCACGCCGAACAGTTTGCGCAGCCCGGCCACAGCGGCCAGCACCGGCAGGTAACCGGGCGGGTAATCGGCAAAATAGCCTTCGCTGTAAAAATTGGCGGGGCCTTCGGTAAAAAGCTTGTCACCCCAGGCGATAAAGCAGCTCATGTCATAGGGGTACCCGGCTGTGGCGGCGGCCAGCACCAGCCGTACCGCTACCGCCGCAATCAGGATAACCCACAATGCGCGGTTGTTCTGTTTTTGGATCGTTCGGCTTGGCATACAATCCCCCAAAGCTCGGCAAAATGGCAGGGGCGCGCGGCTGTCCCCTTATTGCGGCGCGTCGCGACCGTGCCGCTTAATTCTTGGACACCTGCGGTCCCTGTGCCGTATCGACAACCGTCCAGCCCATCGCCGCAATTTCGGCGCGCAGCGCGTCGGCACGGGCAAAGTCCTTCGCCTTCTTGGCGGCGGCGCGCTCGGCCACCAGGGCTTCGACCTCGGGCGGCACGGCGGCCTTTTTGCGGTTGTAGAGCAGGCCCAGCACGCCGGCCAGCTCGTCAAAGGTCTTGGCCGCCGCTTCAAGGCTCGGCTTGTCGGCACTGTCAGAGAGGGTGTTGATCTCCTTGACAAATTCAAAAATCGCGGCCAGCGCGTCCGGCGTGTTGAGGTCGTCGTCCATCGCGGCGATGAACTTTTCCCGCGCGGCGTCGGCCTTCCCTGCCAGCTCGTTCGAATCGCCATGGGCGTGCTCGATCGCAAAATCAAGGTTTTCGCGGCAGGTGTAGAGGCGTTCGAGGCTCGATTTGCAGCTTTCAATCAGCTCAACGGTGTAGTTCAGCGGCATCCGGTAGCCGGCCGTCAGCATAAAGTAACGGATCGGCTCGTAGCCGTAGCGTTCGGCAATCTCCCGCACCGTGAAGAAGTTGTTTTTGCTCTTGGACATCTTCTCGTTGTTGATGTTCAGGAAACCGTTGTGCATCCAGTAACGGCTAAAAGCACAGCCGTTCGCGCACTCGCTCTGCGCGATCTCGTTTTCATGGTGCGGGAAGATCAGGTCCTGCCCGCCGCAGTGCAGGTCAATCGTCTTGCCAAGGTGCTTGCGGGCCATCGCGCTGCACTCAATATGCCAGCCCGGGCGGCCGTGGCCCCAGGGGCTGTTCCAGAATGGCTCGCCGGGTTTGGCTGCTTTCCAGACCGCAAAATCGGCCGGGTCCTCCTTGAGGTCGTCGTCCATCTGGCTGCGCAGCGCGCGGTTGCCGCTTTCGAGGTCCTCAAGGTTCAGGTGGCTGAGCTTGCCGTAGCCGGGGTCGGACTTGACCCGGAAATAGACATCGCCGTTGCGGGCCACATAGGCATGGCCGGAGGCAACGAGATCCTTGACAATCTTGATGATCTCGCCAATATGCTCGGTGGCACGGGGGCGGACAGTCGGCGCCTGGACGTTGAGTCCGTCGGAATCCTTGATGTATTCAGCCTCAAACCGGCGGGCCACCGCATCCATCGAGACGCCTTCGGCCTGGCCTTTGGCGATGAGCTTGTCGTCAATGTCGGTGATGTTCGAGACATAGATCACCTTGTTGCCGCGGTATTCCAGGTAGCGGCGCAGCGTATCAAAGACGATCATCGGCCGGGCATTGCCGATGTGGATGTAGTTATAGACGGTCGGCCCGCAGACATAGATGCGGTAAACGCCGGGTTCCCCGGGGACAAATTCCTCTTTCCGGCGGGTCAGGGTGTTAAAAATCTGCATGGTATCGGCTTCCTTTCGGTTGTAATACCGGATTTGTAAAATGCGGTTTTATTCGGCCTGGGCAAAGCAGCTGCGGTTCTGCCAGAGGTAAATCCCGCCGGACAAAAGGGTAACGGCGGCCACCAGCCAGCACAGTGCCTGGACAACCAGCCCCCAGCCCATCACAGCGCCGGAGCCCATAAAGAACGGCACAAGATAGTAATACAGCACCGTAACCATCTGCAGCACGGTCTTGACCTTGCCCCAGATGTTGGCCGCGATGACGGTGCCGCGCTCGGCTGCGATCATCCGCACCCCGGCGACCGCAAACTCCCGGAAGAGGATCAGCGCCAGCACGACCGGATGGCACAGGCCGTCCGCCATCATGTAAATAAACGCGGCGGTGGTCAGGCATTTATCGGCCAGGGGGTCCATAAACTTGCCGAAATCGGTGACCAGATGATTTTTGCGGGCGATGTAGCCATCAAGAAAATCCGTAAAAGAGGCCACCGCAAAGATTACGCCGGCCACCAGATGGAAAACAGCGTTGTAATCGGCGGTGCCAATGTGGGAGCCGGCCGCAAAGAACATGAAAAACGGCACAAGGATCACGCGCAGCATCGTAAGCTTGTTGGGCAGGTTCATTCGCCATCCTCCCTTTCGATGTAACCGTAAAGGTCGTAGGTATCGGCGTCGGTGATGGTGACGCGGTAAAATTCGCCCGGAACCAGCGGTGTGTCAGCCGGGGTCAGCACATTGCCGTCAATCTCAGGGCAATCAGCCGCCGTGCGCAGCAGGTACATGCCGGTTTCATCATCGACACCGTCGCAGATACATGCAAGCGTCTGGCCGACTTTGGCCTGTTCAGCTGCGGCGCTGATCTCGGCCTGAATCTCCATGATGTGGTCGGCGCGGCGCTGCTTGGTCTCCTCGTCAATCTGGCCGTCCATCTTCGCGGCGGGGGTGTTTTCCTCCGGCGAGTAGGCAAAGCAGCCGAGCCGGTCAAACCGCACCGTGCGCACAAAATCGCAGAGCTCGGCGTACTCCTCCTCGGTCTCGCCGGGGAAGCCGGCGATCAGCGTCGTGCGCAGCGTCAGCCCGGGCAGCGCGGCGCGCAGCCGGGCGATCGCATCCTCAATCGTATGGCGGTCGCCGCGGCGGCCCATCGCGGCCAGCACCCGGTCGCTGCAGTGCTGGATCGGCAGATCGAGATAGGGCAGGACTTTTTCGTTGCGCTGCATCGCGGCGATAAATTCATCGGTGATGCGCTCCGGATAGGCATAGAGCACCCGAATCCAGCGGATGCCCTCGACGGCGTTGAGCGCGTCGAGCAGGTCGCAGACGGCGCCGGGTTTGCCCCAATCCTCGCCGTAAGCGGTCGGGTCCTGCGCGACAACGATAAGCTCTTTGACCCCCTCTCCCGCGAGCCAGCGGGCTTCCGCAACACAGTCCTCGAGCGGACGGGAGCGCAGCGGGCCGCGGATCAGCGGGATCGCACAGTAGCGGCAGCGGTTGGAACACCCCTCGGCAATTTTTAAGTAGGCATAGTGCTGCGGGGTCGAAACAATCCGAGCCCCGCCAAGCGGCAGGTCGGTCTTGGGGCCGTAGCTCTCGATGCGGCCGGCGCCCGGCGTACAGACACGTTCAAGAATCGCGGGCAGCGCGGCGTTTGAGCCGATGCCGACGACGGCGTCCACTTCCGGCATTTCGGATGCGATCTGGCTTTTGTACCGCTCGGCCAGGCAGCCTGTCACGATAACCTTGAGATCGGGGTTCTGCTGCTTGTATTGGCAGGCAAGCAGGATGTTTTCGATCGCCTCCTCCTTGGCGGACTGGATAAAGCCGCAGGTGTTGATGAGGATGGCGTCGGCCTCAGCCGGGTCGGCTACGGTTTCGTGCCCGGCCTTGAGCAGCGCGTGGGTGAAAACATCGGCATCCGCCTGGTTCTTGGGGCAGCCGAGCGAGATGATGGCAAGTTTCATAGGGATTCCTTTTGTTTCAAATCATAGCAAAGAAGAAATAAGAGAAAATGGAAACGGCGGATCGCGCGGTCTCTCCGCGTTCAAAAGCCGCGAAAGAGCGCCAAATTTGTCGCTTGTTCGCAGTCTTTTTTAGTCATTTTTCATTCACTGAACCGTCCTTTGCTTCCTCAATTGCCGCGCGGATGACGGTGTGGGAAAACCCGCGGCGGGCCAGGGCGGCGGCAACCTGCTGGGTTTTGCCTTCGGCAAGTTTGCGGGCATACTGCCTTTCCAAAAGCGCCCGGGCCGAGACCAGGTCGGGGTCCTCGGCTTCCTCGCCATCCAGCCCCACCTCGGGGGCAAGGGCTTCAACGGCGGCGGCCGCTGTGTCGCGGTCGATGCCTTTGGCTGCAAGGTCCTGCAGGATTTCCCGCCGGCTTTTGCGCTTGCGCAGCAGCTCGGCCGCGCGGCGGCGGGCAAAGTTTTCATCGTTGAGCAGACCAAGCTCCCCGGCTTTTGCAACAGCGGCCGCCGCGCTGTGCGGGTCGAATTTGCGGCAGAGTTTTTGGTAGAGTTCGCCGGCCGCATGGTCGCGCAGCGCCAGCAGTTCCATCGCCTTATCCAGCGCGCGGCGGGTGTCGCTTTTGGCGCGCAGATCCTCGGCCTGCCAGGTTTCAAGTGCGTCGTCGATGTGCAGGTGCGCATCGGCAAAGGTTTCGGCATCGAGCGAGAAGGCGAACTCGCCGTCCAGAAACAGCGCGTAACGGCCGCGTCTGGTCTCGGTGATGTCGGTGATCCGGGGCATCAGTCATCCACCATGATGTCGAGGTCGTCCTCGCTGCCGGTGGTTTTTTCAGCCGGCGCGGCGGGCGCGGCGGCCGGGGCGGCGACCTTCTCCACCGGTTTGACCGTGCCTTTCTTGCCGGCAGCGATCAGCCGGTCGGCATTGTCGCGGACCTGCTGCTCAATTTCAGCGCAGATATCGGGGTTGTCTTTCAAGAACTGCTTGGCGTTGTCGCGCCCCTGGCCGAGCCGCACATCACCATAATTGAACCAGGCGCCGCTCTTCTGCACAATGCCAAGCTTCACACCGAGATCAATGATCTCCCCGATCTTCGAGATGCCCTCGCCGAACATGATGTCGAACTCGGCCTCGCGGAAGGGCGGGGCGACCTTGTTCTTGACAATCTTGGCGCGGGTGCGGTTGCCGACGAAGGAACCGGAAGAATCCTTGAGGCCCTCAATCCGGCGCACGTCGATCCGCACCGAGGAATAATACTTCAGCGCGCGGCCGCCGGTCGTGACCTCGGGGTTGCCGTAAACAACGCCGACCTTTTCACGCAGCTGGTTGATAAAGATGCAGACGGTGTTGGTCTTGCCGATGACGCCGGTCAGTTTGCGCAGCGCCTGGCTCATCAGGCGGGCCTGCAGGCCGACATGGGAATCGCCCATCTCGCCTTCAATCTCGGCACGGGGCACCATCGCCGCAACCGAGTCAACGACAATCGCATCAATCGCACCCGAGCGCACAAGCGCCTCACAGATTTCCATCGCCTGCTCGCCGTTGTCCGGCTGGCTGACCAGCAGGCTGTCAATGTCCACGCCGAGCGCACGGGCATACACCGGGTCAAGCGCGTGCTCGACATCGATGAAGGCAACTTCGCCGCCCTTCTTCTGGGCTTCTGCCAGCACATGCAGCGCAAGCGTTGTCTTGCCTGAAGATTCCGGCCCGTAAATCTCAATAATACGGCCGCGCGGCATGCCGCCGACGCCGAGCGCGATATCCAGCCCCAGGCTGCCGGTCGGGATGCTGTCAACCTGCATCGTGACATTGGTGCCGAGCTTCATGACCGCGCCCTTGCCGAACTGCTTTTCAATCTGGGCCAGCGCCGTTTCCAGCGCGGCCTTTTTGTCGCCGGCCGGGGCGACCGGGGCGGTGGTTTTGGATTCCTTCTTGGCTGCCATAGCGTACTCTCCTTTTATAAAAGCCCTGCGGCCAGCGGCCGCCGATTCATTGCGAACTTGCCTCTCTATTATACCCGCTCTCCGGGCAGATTACAACCATTTGTTGTGGATTTTCAGGGCTATAAACCGGACTTTTCGACCGTTTTGCCGGCTTTGCGCAGCGTCACTGCCCTGTCGTTGCCGCCATAGTCCCGGCGCACCGCGATCTGCTGCCAGCCGGCGGCTTGGGCCAGCCGGCAGACATCCGCTGCCTGGTCACAGCCGATTTCCAGCACCAGCCAGCCGCCCGGGCGCAGCGGGCGCTGCCAGTCGGTCAGCAGGCAGCGGTAAAATCGCAGCCCATCCGGCCCGCCATCCAGCGCGGCGGCGGGTTCATGGGCGGTTTCCGGCATCAGGGCCGCCATCTCCTCCCCGGTCAGATAGGGCGGGTTGGCGATGATGCCGTCCAGGCTTTCGGGCGCCGCTTGCTTTGCATCGGCCAGCACGTCGGCCTGCAGGACCTCCACCGCCGCCCCGCCGAGCGCTTCAACCGCATTGCGGCGCAGGTAGCGCAGCGCTTCGGGGCTGTTCTCCACGCAGGTCACCCGCGCGCCGCCCCAGAACCGTTTGATCCCAAGCCCCAGGCAGCCGCTGCCCGCGCACAGGTCATAGACAACCGGGTCGGGTTTGCCATCGGCCCGCAGACAGTCGAGCGCCGCTTCGCAGACAACCTCGCTGTCCGCCCGCGGACAGAGGACCCCCGGCCCAACCGCAAGGGTGAAATCCAGGAAGTCCCAGCTGCCAAGCAGGTACTGCAGCGGTTCACGGGCGGCACGCCGGGCAGCCAGCCCGGCCAGCCTGGCCGCAGCGTCTGCGGTGAGCGGGGTATCGTCCAGCCGGGGGTCGCGGCCGGTCACAAACCGGCAGAGTTCCCGCGCGTCAAAAGCCGCGTCGGGCACGCCGGCCCCGGCAAGGGCCTTTGCCACCGCCCGAAGCGCGGCGCGCGCCGGCATCCCGGCCAGCTCACACATTGTCCCAGGCCGCCAGGGCCCGATCGTCAGGCAGGACCGGGGTAACGGCGGCGATCGCAATCTCGATCATATCGTCTTCCGGCTCAAAAACGGTCAGCCGCTGCAGCCAGAGCCCCGGCTGGGCAATCGCCCTGGCCAGCAGGCTGTTTGACCGGCCCGACCACTTGAGCACTTCGTAAGAGATTGCAACAAGCAGCGGCAGCAGCAACAGTTTGCAAACCACCCGCAGCCCGATGCTTGACCAGGGCAGCACGGCGTACAGCAAAATGCTGATGAGCAGCACCAAAATCAAAAAGCTTGTGCCGCAGCGCGGGTGGAACCGGGTGTGTTTGCGGATGTTTTCAACCGTGAGGGGCTCGCCCGCCTCGTAGCAGGCGATGGTTTTGTGCTCGGCGCCGTGGTACTGGAACATCCGCCGGATTTCCTTCATGCGGGAACACAGCGCCATATACCCCAAAAACAGCGCAAGCTTGATCGCCGCTTCAATCAAAACCTTAGGCCAGCGGCCAAGCGTCACCGCCTGGCTGAGCAAGCCGGTCAGAAAGGTGGGTAAAAACACAAACAGAACAACCGCCATCACCGCGCCGAGCGCCGCCGAAACGCCAAGCAGGATGTCCTGCACTTTGGGGCCGACATGGGCTTCAAGCCAATGGTCAAAGGCGGACTGTTCGGCCTCAGCCTCTTCCTCTGTCATGGAGATATCGGCGCTGTGCATAAGGTATTTGTATCCGCAGCGCAGGTTTTCGACCATATTGCAGATGCCGCGCAGCATTGGCACCTTGTTGTACCAGTGGGTGCGCACCGGCTCGGTCGAAAGGTCGATGCTGCCGTCCGGCCGGCGCACGGCGCAGGCGATCAGCTTCGGGCCGCGCATCATGATCCCCTCCATCAGCGCCTGTCCGCCGACGGAGGTTCGAAACTGTGACGGTTCGTTTTGGTTTGCCATGAATAGAGCTCCTTCTTGTGATCACGGGGCCTTCCCCGCAGGGTCAGATCGGCCTGTGCAGCGCTTCCTGCCCGGGGTGATAGGCGGGCAGCACGATAGACACCGTGGTGCCCTGGCCAAGGGTGCTTGCAATGTCCACCCGGCCGCCGAACGCCGTCACGATGGAATCGACAACCGCCAGCCCGATGCCGGAACCGCGCACCGCATTGCGCCCTTTGAAAAACTTCTGTTTGACATGTTCAAGGTCTTCCGGCGAGATACCGCGCCCCTGGTCGCGCACGGTCACCGTCATTTCAGCGCCGGCGCGGCGCAGCGTTAAAAAGATGGACCCGCCGGGCGGCGAATATTTGACGGCGTTATCCAGTACATTGACAAGCACCTGGCGCAGCCGGCCGGGGTCCGCCCAAACCGGGTAGGGTTCCGGCGGTTCCTCATAGATTAGGCGCAGCCCTTCCTGCCGGATGCGCCCTTCAATGAAGAGCGCCGCATCGGTCGCTTCGGCCACAAGATCCAGCACCTGGCATTCCAGTTTGATGCCGTTCTGCATACGGGAAAAATCCAGCAGTTCTTCCACCATGGCATACAGGCGGTCCGCTTCCGCCCCAATGACCGAAAGCCCTTTGCGGTAGTTTTCATCGTCGGGGTCATGGATCGCCGCCAGCGTCTCCACCCAGCCTTTGATGCTGGTCAGCGGGGTGCGCAGCTCATGGCTGACCGAGGAGATGAACTCGTTTTTCATCTGCTCGGTTTCGCCCAGGTGTTCCGCCATCTCGTTGATTGTCCGGCACATGCGCCCGATCTCATCATTGTAACGCGGTTCGGGCAGGCGGGTTTCCAGTTCGCCGCGGGCGATGCGGTTGGCCGTGGCTTCCACCTGGGCCAGCGGCCGCACAATCGACCGCACAAAAAACAGACCGCTCCACAGCGTAAAAGCCAGCACCGCCACCACCACCCCGGCCGACAGCAGCACAAGATTGCGCCACTGGCGGTCGGCCAGCGTCAGGCTGGTGACCAGCCGCATGGCGGTGATACCGCCGGCCGCGTAGGGCACCAGCGTTGTCACCGCCATAACCCGCTCGCCATCCGGCGTGCGGAAAATCGCCCTGCCCACGCCGGTGGCGCTGTTGAGGGCGCGGTAAAAATCCGTACCGTTTGTCAGGTTCTGGTTGATGGTGCCGCTGGAAGAGCTCAGCACAAAGCCGGAGTCGTCGAGCAGCATGAACTCAAACTTATCCTTTTCGTCAAACTGTTCCACGGCGCGGCGCAGCGCCTGGCTGCGGGAAGCCGACGTATCGCTGGTATCACCGGCAGTGCCGGTGGCCTGCAGCCGGCCGATAAAGGTGGAAAAGCGGCTTTCCATCGCCTGTTCCACCCCGCCGTACAGGCTTTGGTAACTGAAATACAGGAACAGGGTTTCGGCCAGAGCCAGGATCAGCACGCTGAGCAGCAAACTGCCCCGCAGCCATCGGTTGGTGATGCTTTGGATAGGCCGACACCCTCTTTCGTAACAAAATCAATCTGCCTGCGGCAGGTTCCAGACTGTCAAAAAAGTCAAAATCCGTCTCCGTCGGCGGACATGCGCCGACGACGGAGACACCTCCAGGGAAATTTTGCGGCAAATTGTGTGCGAGGAGCTTTGCTCCGAGTGCGCGATTTGCCGTAAAATTTTGTCGAAGGGGTTTTCAAAAGGGGAAATAGCCGCGTTAGGCAAAGCCGGTCTCCGGCCTAAGAGCCGGGCCTGCGGCCCGGTTGGCCTCCGACACGCCGCTGCGGCGGCAGTACGCGGCTGTTGCCCCTTTTGCAGCGTGTCGAGTTTCTCGACACGCTGCAATCTGCCTGCGGCAGGTTCCAGCGCCTGCAAAACCATGCCTTACGGGTTCCAGCGGTACCCATACCCCCACACCGTCAGGATGTGGGTCGGGCTGCTGGGCTCGTCCTCGATCTTCATGCGCAGGCGGCGGATGTTGACATCCACGATCTTGACATCGCCGTAATACCCGCTGCCCCAGACCCCTTCCAGGATCTTTTCCCTCACCAGCGCAGTGCCGGGGTTGCGGAAGAAAAGCTCCATGATCTGGAACTCCACCTGGGTCAGGTCGATCGGCTTACCGGCCTTGTAAAGCACCCGGCTTTTTTCGTCCAGCACAAAACTGCCGCTGACAAGCTGGTCCGGCGTGCCGTCACGGCCTTCGCCGGCGTTGCGGTGCACGCGGCGGGCCAGCGCTTCGATCCGGGCGATCAGCTCCGAAACCGAAAACGGTTTGGTGATGTAATCGTCCGCCCCGATGGAAAGCCCGCGGATCTTATCCGCCTCCTGACCTTTGGCCGACACAATGATGATGCCGATGTCGGGGTCGTCACGGCGGATTGTTTCGCACAGCGAAAGGCCGTCCATGCCGGGCAGCATGATATCGAGCAGCGCGGCGTCACATGGCGGGTTCTGGTGCAGCAGTTCCAGCGCGCGCTCGGCCGAAGGCGCTTCCAGCACTTCCCACCCGGCCATCCGCAGGTTGAGCACCTCCATCTCCCGGATGCTGTTTTCGTCTTCCACTACCAGGACACGTTTCATACAACACGTCTCTCCTTTCGCGTCATCTTGCATCTTCAGGTTATCGGCCTGCGGCCGCTCATTCCAGAACGGTCACGCCGTCAATGATGTCATCAAGCTCAAGCCCGTAATATTCGGTAACCATCCGGGCCTGCAGCTGTTTGCCTCCAAGGTTTGCGACCCGTGAAAACGAGGCGCCCCCCTCTTCGGTGGAAAGCTCCGCGCCTTCCTCATTGAGGTCAACAACCCGCAGTTCACAGTAGGTCACGGTGCCGGACAGGTTGCAGACAGCCCATCCGTCGCCGCCCAAATTTCCGCGCAGCATCACATTGCCGTGCATGGATTCGGGCAGTTCCAAAAAGAAACGGTACTCACTGTCATAAACGCCGAAAATATTGTTGCCGCCCTCCTGTGTTGCAAAATCCCGCCAGAGCAGGTACCGCAGCCGGTTTTCCAGCGAGGCGCTCAGTTCGCCGCCGTCGGTGATTTCGGTCGGGATGTCAACGGTACCGTCCCCGTTGACATCGGTCGAGAGCAGGTTGACGTCATACCGCAGGGTGGCGCGGTAAAAGCCGGTCACCTGCGGCGGGTTGTACACCTGCAAAAAACCTGCCTGGGCGTCATAGGTAATCATGCTGGAAGCCAGCGCATTGCCGCCGGTGCCCGCCCAGCCGTCCAGCACCAGGTAGTTGGTCCCGTCCGGCATGGTGCCGGTCTGCAGGCCGGCGCAGCCGCTGTATTCCCCCTGGCCCACGGCCAGTGTCTGGGCCGCCAGGAAGGAAGATGCCTCTTCCCCGGTATAGGTCAGCAGCTGCAGGTCGATACCGCCGTTTTCGGTTTCGGTGGGCAGGGCCAGAATCAAATCCTGGATTCCGTCCCCGCTGCCGGTCATATCCGCCAGGATCATGTCGGTGTACGCCTGTTGGTTGACAACCTGCAGCGTTTCGTCTTCATTATACAGGTACACCACCATATAGCGGTCGCCCTGCGGGCTTTCATAGCCAACCAGCAGCTGCAAAGATTCCGCATCGCGCAGATGGGCGGTGTTGACGCTCTCCACCTCGCCGGAAAGGCCTTCAATCTGCTGGGAAACCCGCCAGTCCTCGCCGTCCGGTTCCAGAATGGCGAGCCAGACATTCGTCCCGCTGGATTCGGTTGTGTATAGGACAGCGGCCTCCTCCGCGCCGTCGCCGTCCCAATCGCCAAACAAAAACGGCGAAAGGAAATCCCCGGTGGAAGGGTATTTCAGCGCCGCCACACCGCCCAAGTGGCTGTTAAGCGCCTGCTGGACGCCGCTTGTCTCGCCTGAAAGGCGCGGGGCGCGCAGCAGGCTCTCCACATCGGCGCCGGGCAGCATGCTGCACCCCGGCAGCAGCGCCGCCGCCAGGCAGAGCGCCGCCGCGCGGCAGATAGTTCTTGGCATGGGCGGCCCCCTTCCAGACAGGCGTTTCGCCAGAATACACAGCTGTATAGATATACAGGGTTAGTATACCACAAACCGCTTTTGCCCGCAATCCCGTGTGATTTTTTCATCCCCGGCGCGGGGCGGTAGCACAACCTTTTTTCACATTTCTGTATATTTTCTGGGTTGACAGGCCTATAAAGCGCGTGGTATAGCGGGTGTAATAAATAAATTAAAGGAGGGTTGTAGATAATTTTTAGGCATATTGTCAAGAAACATGGCTTTTTTGACAAAACTGGGATCGACAGCCCCCTGGTCAAAGCGGACGGGCCGCAGGCCGGAGGGCACAACCCCAGGGCGCCGCAAAAGCTGCCCGCCTTTTCCCGTTTGCAGGGTGTGCGCCGCGGTTTTTGCCACCGGTCACAGATGGCTTGGCGTTTTTCAGGCGCCTGTCCCGCCGGCCCCCGGCAGGGTACTGTACGCTGACAGATTGTTTTTTGTCCCAACGGGACAAAAAAGGAAGGGTTTCCGCACAAGGAAACCGGCGTCGCCCTCGGCCGGCCTTTTACAGTAAGGAGGAAAGAACCCCACAATGGCAAAAGAACTATCCACCAAAATCCCGAAGCTGACGTTTAAAAACGTGATCGGCTACGGCTGCGGCGATGCCGGCGGCGTTATCACACTGTACATTGTCACCATGAACATGACCCGCTATTTGCAGGTGCATCTGGCGGTCGATCCGGTCATCCTGGCCGGCATGCTCTTTATCTGGAGCGCTTGGGACACCATCAATGACCCGCTGATGGGCACTTTGATGGACCTTGTCTTCCAGAAAGCCAAACCCGGGCGCGATAAGTTCCGCCCCTGGATTCTCGCCTCGATCCCGGTCATGCTGTTCGGCGGCATCGCGTTCTACAATGTTCCCGGCCGTCTGGGCGGCGGCTGGCCGATGGTCATCTCGCTCTTCATCCTGAAGATCATCTACGAGGGCGGCTACACGATGATGAACATCGGCATGGGCTCGCTGCTCGGCGCCATGTCCACCAACGACCAGGAACGCGCCGCCCTCTCCTCCGCCCGCGGCATGGGCTCGACGGTCGGCGGCCTGATCGCCGGCATCGTCATCCCGCAGCTGATCTCCCGCTTTGGCGACAATGCGACCGGCTACGGCATTATGGCGGCGATCATGTTCCCGCTCGCGATGGTCATCGTTTTCCTGCACTACGCGCTGACCCAGGAGCGCAACAAGGCCGCAATGATGGCCGAAGCCGCGCAGGCCAAGAGCGGTGACCAGCAAAAAACAAAGCTCAGCTTTAAGGATATCTACGGCATCTTTATCCACAACCGTGCCTTCCTTGCGCTGGTTCTGCACTCGATCTCGATCACCGGCGTCCAGTCGCTCGGCACCGGTATGGCCGCTTATGTGTATGCCGACGTTCTCGGCGACATCGGCCTGCAGTCTTACGCAAACGGCCTTTCGCAGATCCTTCAGGTCTGCCTGCTGCTCCTTGCGCCAATCCTGACCAAGAAGTGGGATCTTGTTTCGATCATCCGTGTCTGCCTGATTTCCGGCATCGTGATTTTCAGCGGCCTGCTGGCCTATGTCACCATCTCCCCGACCACCAATGTTTGGATCTTCATTATTTCCAGTTCGGTGGCCGCCGGCCTGATTATCATGTCGGTTCAGATGCAGTGGGGCCTTGTGGCCGAAGCCATCGACTACAACGAGTATAAGACCGGCAAACGTTCCGAAGGCACGATCTACGGCTTCTTCTCGCTGTCCCGCCGCATTGCCGGCACCGTCACCGGTTCGATCACCGTCCTGCTGATCGCCGCAATCGGCTACAACGCCGCCGCCTCGCAGGCCGGCCTGCCGCAGTCCGACTTTACGGTCCAGGGTCTTGAGACCTGCTACATCGGCTTCCAGATCGCGGCCGCCGTCCTGTCCTTCCTCTGCTTCACCTTCATCTGGAACATCAACGACGATCTTCGCGGCAAGATCAAGGCCTGGAAGACCGGTACCGGCCCTGCCGAGTATGAGCTGAACAAATAACCCCTTTCCTTTGCATTTCTTCTCTTAGAAAACAATACCGCCGCGCCCGGCCGGGCGCGGCGGTATTGTTTTCTGCCGTTTTCAATGATGGTCAGCCAGATCCTCTTCCCGGATGGCATCGTTTGCTTCCTTGTAAGCCGCGGCAGTCTCTTCATCCAGCACATAGACCGTGACCGGGATAACCGCATTCTCCACCGATTCGGCGTAGGTTTCATAATACAGGTCAATGAAGGCGTGGCCGGTCTGCATCGCGGTACCGGTATCGGCCGCGTAGGCGTACCCGTAAACAAACCGCCCGTCGTCCGAAGTTATGTATAGCAGCGAACCGTACGGAATCACGTTCGGGTTCACCGCAACGGTGCCGTAGGTCAGCCGCTGGCCCGAAGCCCCTTTCGCCGTCAGCGAAGCCGAGTAGCCGGTTGCCCGCTGGCCGCTGTAGACGGCTGCCACCCCTTCAGCCGGGGCGCCATCGACAATTTCCGGCCCGGTGAAGATGGAGACCGGCGCGCCCTCTCCATAGCACTTGATGACGGTGGGTTCCATAGGTGTGATGGTCTCACGCCCTGTTTCCACGGTTTCGACAAGTTCACCGTCCACATACACTTCACGGTAGCTGACCCGTTCCACCCCTTCGCTTCCCCCAGACATTGTCTGGGTATAGTCCTGGTCGCGGTAAAACAGGCTCGAATATTGGTACTCTGTCTCAACCGGTATGGTTTCTTCCACCGTATACTCGTTGTAAGTCACCCGCTGCAGTGTAACGGTGTCGCCGGGTTCCAGCGCCTCATCCGCGGCGGGTGTCAGGATATCGTTGGTTCCAACCGCTATATTGGCTTCCGCCAGCAGTTCCCCCACCGTCTCGTCGGTAGCAATGAGATCCGCCGTACCGCCGTCCGCCATGACCGACACCGTAAACGCCCGCAGCACATGGATGCGGTCACGGCCGTCGGCTTCGGTAATACGCAGCTCATCCTCCGCCGCGGGGGCCTCAACACCGGCCTGCTGCATAATGTCGCTGACCGTGGTGGCGCAGGTGATCACGGTGCCGGAATCCCCCTCGGTATCGGTGATTTCAACCACCCGCATCGAATCACTGATAAAAAACAGCGAAAGCCCCAACGCGGCAGCCCCTGTGCCCAGCGCTCCCAAACGCGGCAGAAAGCGCGCCGCACACCGGTACAGATGTTCACGGGTTTTGGTGGAAAGCATATGCAGGAACCTGCCTTTGTGAAAAATTCAATCCCTTGTTCCCCGCCGGGCGGCGGGGCCCGGCCGTTTACAAGTTTTTTCGGCCAATAAAAAAGCCGGCCGCCTCTTGGCGGAGCGTGCACGCTCCGCTGTGTCGAAAGGGCCGGCGCAGCGCCGGGCGTAACCGCCCGCGCTGCCGCCAAGTTGTGAAGTATTATACTTCACTTTGGCTCGATTGTCCAGCGAAGCCGGTCGAAATGGGAAAAATTCACAGTTCCTTCGCAAAAAATCGCAGGTTTTCTTTGGTTTTTTACGCAGCCGCGCCGGTTTCCCGCCCCGCCGCTTTGATTTTCCTGTACGCAAAGAACAGGTACCCGCCGTGCAGGATCGCCACAACCGCGCAGGGAAGGATTGCCTTGGTGATCCCCAGCACAAGGATGCTGACCATGGCGTAGATATGCAGGAAGGCAGGCATCCAGAACATCAGCCGGTCCCGGCCGGCATCGTAGGGAATGTCGTATCTGGAATACTTCAGCACCAGGAAGATGCAGACGGCAAAATTCACCACCAGCATAATCAGTTCCGGCGTTTTCTGATACATGGGGAAAAGGGGCGCCATGAACAGAAGGAACATATTGACGGTGCACTGCAGAATCAGCGTGCCAAGCATGGCAAAAACCGGGTAGGCATAGCCGATCCATTCCTTTTTCTTTTTCTGGTAGACGTTTCTTCCGATCATGCAAAATGCCATGAAGAACAGCATCATGGTCAGCCAGCCGGAAAAGTTGAAGAAAGGGATGTCCACAAACCCGCCTTCGTAGTGGGCGGTCCAGTTCCACTGCCCTTCCAGCTCGCCCTCAATCTCATGGAGGTCAAAGACAGAAGCCGGGTCCAGCGTCATATCCTGCACCGAGGACAGCCCCCCGCAGCCAAAAGGCAGAACCCAGCCGGGCACATGGACCTTTTCCATCAGCTCCACAGTGGCATACAGAATCACGCCCTCCACAAGCAGAATCGCGATGGGAACCTTTCCAAACATCATAATGCGGCAGGTGGAGTAGTCGTATATATGCTGCCAAACGCCAATATTTTCAAAAATACCCGCGGTAAGCATGTAGAAAAAGAGTTCCAGCAAACGGTGGACGGGGTCTTTCCCTTTGAGGATATGAACCGTCACAATACAGAACAGGGCAACTCCGTTGCTATCTGCAATTACATAGTCCGAATGAGAGGTTTCCTTGGCTTCCCACAGACAATCCACCAGACACTTGGGAATTGGAATATCCCTTTTAGCTGCTTTACTCTTTAGCACCGTAGAAACCACCGGCCTGTTATGCTCTGTACGCCACGCTCGCCTTACCGATAGATAAGGTGTAGGCTCGTCCAGAAATACACAGTCCCATTGCAGCGCGAGGATTTCTTCTCGGCGCAGACCGGAATACAATCCAAGCATAACAAATAGGTAGGGGGGAAGCCCTTTGACTGTATCCAGAAGCACAGCTACCTGTTGATCGGTCAATGCTTCCCTCTTTTTTGCGGGCTTTCCGCCCTTGCCCGATATTCCATCACAGGGATTGTGTTCAAGGATTTGGCTCCGCTCTGCCGTGTAAAAAACACATTTTAGGAGCATATTTACCTTACGATAACATTTCCTCGTTCTGATTCTTTTACCTGCAAGATATGATTATGAGGAAAACAAGAGAAAACAGCATCCGGGATACCGAAGCCTGACATTACTGCTATGAGATCCCGAGCTGTTTTCAACGATAGTCCCTGCGGATTTAATTTTCATTCTGTTTTTTGGTACGGAAAAGAATTATCAAAAGGGCTCCCCCAGACACCAGCAGGAGTGCCCACCATACCAACAACTGTCCGTCATCTCCTGTCTGGGGAGACGAACCGCCGGACTGAGACGTGTCACCGGGTTGAGACGTGTCGCCGGGCTGGGACGTGTCACCGGGTTGAGACGTGTCGCCGGGCTGGGACGTGTCGCCGGGCTGGGACGTGTCGCCGGGCTGGGACGTGTCGCCGGGTTGAGACGGGTCCTCGTCAGAGGGCTGGCCGGAGCCATCCTCGTCCGGCTTATCCGGCTCTACAGGCGTATTGATCCCTTCTGTTTCCGCCAGCACATAATAGCTGTTGTGGTTGGTGATAAAAGTGATCGCCGTATCTTCTGCCTGAGATTCCATTTTTGTTACGGAACCATTCTCAGCCAGATCGAACACCGCCGGGGCCTGATAGTCACCCGTGTAGGTCACAGTAACGGTAATAGCGGACTGGACTTCTACCCGGTCGCCCTGGCTGTCCATAAAAAACAGATCCAGGGGGTACAGATTGGTCCCGTATTTCTCCATGCAGGATTCCATCCACGCCCAGGCCTGTTCATCGCTGCGGGGGATCTGGTACACCACAAGGGTCAATCCATCCAGTGCCTCACCGCTCACCGTAACCTGTACGCCATCCTCCAGCTGGACGCTGGCCTGACCATCTACGACAGTAGCTTCTGCCCAAGCTGTCTCCTGAACAGATTGCGCCACCACCGGAATTTCCTCCGGTTCCGGCGCGGCGGCAAACGCCGGCATCGTAAACAATAGGGCAGACAGCGCCGACACAAAAATAGTCTGAAACAGTTTCTTCATCTCAACCTCCTGATTGTATCGTGGTATT
>DSTMR04002__coassemble_614_pt1 | contig 75477 bp, 59 predicted proteins | sample DSTMR04002__metabat2_high_PE_039 | metagenome-assembled genome bin DSTMR04002 | reverse complement strand
ATCAGGATCTTGGGCTTTTTCAGCAGGGCGCGGGCAATGCACAGGCGCTGCTTCTGGCCGCCCGAAACGTTGGTGCCGCCCTGCTCGATGTGGGTTTCGTATTTATCGGGGAAGCGCTCAATAAATTCATCGGCGCAGGCCTGGCGGCAGGCGTCTTCCAGCTCTTCCTGGCTTGCGTTTTCGTTGCCCCAGCGCAGGTTTTCCGCAATCGTGCCGCTGAACAGTTCGTTTTTCTGCAGCACCATCGCAACACTGTTGCGCAGGGTTTCAATGTCATAGTTGCGCACGTCGATACCGCCGACGCGGACATGGCCGGCGCTGACGTCATACAAACGCGGCAGCAGCTGCACAAGAGAGCTCTTGGCCGAGCCGGTTCCGCCGATGATACCGATTGTTTCGCCCGAACGGATATTCAGGTTGATATCGCTCAGCACATCGCGGCCTTCCTTTTTATAACGGAAGCAGACATGGTCAAACTCAACAGCGCCGTTCTTGACTTCCATAACCGGGTTTTCGGGGTTGTGCAGCTCGGTCTTTTCGTCAAGGACTTCCGCCACGCGGCGGGCCGAGGCGGCGGACATCGAAATCATAACAAACACTATCGAGAGCATCATCAGGCTCATCAGGATGTTCATGCAGTAGGCCAGCATGCTCATCAGTTCGCCGGTTGTGAAAGCGGTCTCACCGGAGGAGACGATCATCCGCGCACCGAACCAGGAGATGAGCAGAATGCAGGAGTAGATGGTCACCATCATGGCCGGAGAGTTCCAGGAAAGGATCAATTCCGCCCGCATAAAGAGACTGCGCAGCCCTTCGCTGGCTTTCTGGAATTTTTCGCCCTCAAACTTTTCGCGGACATAGGCCTTGACAACCCGGATCGCGCTGACATTTTCCTGCACGCTCTCGTTGAGGTCGTCATACTTATGGAAAGCCGCCGAGAAATAGCGGGTGGCGTGCGACATGATAAAGACGAGCACACAGCTAAGCAGAATGGCCGCGACCAGATAGATGCTGGCAAGTTGATGGTTGATTGTGAAGGACATGACCATCGCCACAATCAGGCTGGCCGGCGCACGGATAGACATGCGCAGCGACATCTGGTATGCGTTTTGAATGTTGGTTACGTCGGTGGTCATGCGGGTGACAAGGCCGGCGGTAGAGTACTTATCAATGCTGGCGAAGCTGAAGGTCTGGATGTTGCGGAACATGGATTTGCGCAGGTTGCGCGCCAGACCGGTTGCGGCTGCCGAACCAAAGACAGCGCCGCCCACGCCAAAAATCAACCCGACAATGGCGGCCACAATCATCCAGCCGCCGACGGTGTAGATGTGCTGCATGTTGCCGGCGGTGACGCCGTCGTCAATGATGGAGGACATCAGGCGCGGCACAATCATTTCCATCACGACCTCGCCCACCATACACAGCGGGGTCAGCACCGAAACAAGGCGTACGCCGCTTGTCTCTTTAAACAGTGTTTTTAACATACGGTTTGCTTTCACTCCTTATGGTTAGTTCCCTGCGCCGGGGCGCCCTGCCGCTGCAGGGCGGTTCCGGCGTTTTGGCGCAGACGTTCCAGCGTCTTGATCAACGCGTTCAGATCCGCCTGTGTCACACCGTCACGCAGTTGGCGTTCAAAAGCGGCAATGCAGCGTTCCAGGCTTTCGTAACACGCCAAACCTTTGACTGTAGGGGCAAGGCTTTTCAGCCGGGCATCCTGTGAAACAGGGGTGCGGGTAATAAACCCGGCGCTTTCCATTGCCTTGAGCATGGCGGTTACGCTGGAGCGCCGGATCCTGAAGCATTCCTCCAGGTCACGCTGGTACAGCGGCTGGCCGCTTTGCACCGTGCGCACAATATGCCCCAGCACAAGGCCGCGCATGCCCGTCAAATCCGGGTGGACTTCTGCGGCGATGCATGCATCCAGCGCCCGGCTGATCTGGTGGCTTGTGTAAGCAATCAACCGCCCCGCATGCCGGATGCTGGGAGTCGCGTTGTTCTCCGTATTCATCACCTCCCCCGGCCGGGCTGTGCGCCCAGTAGTTTTTTTGTGAACAATTCATGTATAAATTGTTTGTTCCCGTACAATTTCATTATAAACAACCGGCGCATAGCTGTCAACCTGCGCCGGCACAAATTCTTGCCCTGTGTTTGGCTGCATTTTGTCTGTTTTTTCCATGGTTCAGCCGGTTCCAAACGGCGGGAACCCGCAGGCTTCCCGCATGGCTGCATCGCTGGCAAAGCCATAGACCAAGTGGTCGGCGTCCTCATAGATCAGGGCTTCCTGCGGCATGGCCGCGCCAAGTTCCGGCAGGCTCGGCTGCCGTTCGCCTTCCTCTTCCCAGCGGGAAATCACAAAAAAGACCGGGCCGTCAGGCGGCTGGGTGGTATGGCTGGTGTTCTGCAGCCAGGCGCGAACTTCGGGTTCCGTGTTTTGGGCCAGGCCCCACACTTCGATGCGGCCGTCGGACAGTTCGGTAAGGATGTTGCCATCCCAAAACGAGGCATACCCCTGGGTATACCCGTTGTTGACCAAAAACGCAGCGAGATCGACATTTGTGTTGGTTGCAGCAGCCGCCGTGCAATATTGGGCCACACCGTGCAGCGCCAGCACACCGGCCAGGCAGAGCGAAAGCACGGCACGCTGCCGCCGGAAGGACCGCTTTGCCTGCGGCAGCCAGGTTTCAACCAGCGGCACCGCAAAGACGGTCAGGGGCAGGACATAGCGGTCCGACATTCCGCTGTTGGTAAAACCGTAGAGAAAAACAAAACAGCAAAGCCCGGCCAGGTAAAACGCCCCGAGCAGCCGGTGCGGCAGCGGAACGGCAGTCCCGCCGCGCGCAAGGCGAACAGCCCAAACCACGCTGAAGCCAAGCCAGAGGACAGCAGCCAGGTTGAACAGTGCGGTTGGCGAGAAAAACGACCCTTTTTCCCACCCGAAAGCAGCCAGCAGCGCGTTGACGAGCGCGGCCAACCGGTCAGGATCAAACGGTCCGAAGGCGATGTAATCCTGCCCCTGGAACTGATAGTTTGCGGCAAACCACTTTGCATTGACCGCATAACCGGCCAAACCGGCCAGGTCTCCTGCCAGGCAAAGCGCAAGCCGCCAGCCCCAGGCGCCGCCCAGCAGCGCCCGCGCCCGGTTTGCCAGCGGCACACCGCGGGGCGTTTCGGCCCAGCCGAGCGCCAATACAGCGAAGGTCAGCGGCCCCTGCAGTACAAACAGCTGCCGCGGCCCGCCCAGCGCCGCCAGCAGGCCGAGCAGCGCGTACCCCGCCCCCCAGGCCCAGCGCCGGCCTTTTGGGGCGCGGCAGGCCGCAAGCAGGCAGCCGAACGAGCCAAAGCTGAACGCCAGGTGCGGGATATAATAAAGCCCCTGCAGCACATATTGCCGATAAAGCGCGCAGAACGGCAGGCAAAGCACCCCGGCCCCGACAAGCCCGGCCCGCGGCAGCCGCATCTGCCGCGCAAAAAAGAGATAGGCCGCCAGCAGGATCAAGAAAAGGATTGCACTGCCCAGCACCCGCACGGTGTGCCAGTTGCTGAACAGCCGGAACAGCGGCGCCATAACCAGCTGGGTGTTCACAACCCGCAGTTCAGTGGAATAGTACCAGTTCGAGCTGAGGATGCCGCCTTCCTGCGCGAGCTGGTGGGCCAGGATCTGCTCCGACGCCATATCGGAATCGAGCTGGTTGGTGCTCCAGCTGCGCCAGTAGCAGAACAGCAGCGCCAGGCAGACACCCAGCCAAAGCAGCGGCAGCACACGGGTCCATCGTTTTGTCCGCAAAATAAATTCCTCCTTCTCGGCGCCCCGGCATACCAATCCGCCGTCCGGCAAAAGCCGGGCGGCGGGCAGGGGTACGTTTTATTCCGGGGCTTTCATGCTTTCGACCATCGAAACCCGCTTGAGTTTGCGGCCCATGACCAGGTTGACGATGGTACTGAACAGAATTGTCAGCGCAAAGGCATACACAAAGCTCAGAGGCTCAATATCCCGGCCAAACATGACGGCGTCCACTTCCACCGTCAGGATCACAAACCGGTGCAGCGCCACGCCTCCCAGCAGACCGAACAGCGCACCGATCAGGGTCAGGGCTACGCTTTCGCGATTGACGTACGCGTCCACCTCGCGATCATAGAAGCCGAGGACCTTGATTGTCGCAATTTCCTTGACGCGCTCGGCAATATTAATGTTTGTGAGGTTGTAAAGTACGACAAAAGCAAGGCTGGCCGCGCAGACAATGATGAGCGCGACCACCGCATCGATCGACTCCAGCATATTGAGGACCATTGCTTCGGTATCGGCCGTAAAGGTCAGGCTTGCGACTTCATCCATGCCAAGCAGCACCGACGAAACCGCTTCACGCCCCTGCTGCGAGGGGTCAGCCAGCTGGCTCATCACGGCGTTCCAATCCGGCGCATGGCCAAAGCCCTGTTCATAGCTGGCGGCGCTCATATAGACATAGTTGTAAACATAGTGTTCGCAGATCCCTGTCACGGTAAAGGTTGCGAGGTTTCCGTCGCCGTCATCCAGCGTGATGGTGTCACCGGCCCCTACCCCCAGGGTAGCGGCCATTTTCTCGGTCAATACCACGCCGGTTTCCCCAAGCGGGGTGGGCGCCCCGCTTTGCCGCTCGTGCAGGTCGGCAAAGCGGGCAAAGTCCTCCACATTCTGCGGAACCATATAGTAATAGTCAAGCGTGTCGCCGTTTTCAAACTCCTGCTCTACCTGCGCCGTGTACACGGTCAGCGAGTCGCTGATTGCACCGCCGCTGTCATCCCCGAACAGATACGCATAGACAGGGCCTGTGGTTGTGTGGTCGGCGTCGGTGACGGCGGTCAGCAGATCATAGTGATACACATCGCCAAACTGTTTGGTGACAATGCTGTTGAGCGAATCCGAAATGCCGAACCCGGTAACCAGAAGCGCCGTGCAGCCGGCCACGCCCAGAACCGTCATCCAGAAGCGGCGCTTGTAACGCATGAGATTGCGGCAGGTCACTTTATATGTAAACGGCAGCCGTTTCCAGATCAGGCCGACCCTCTCAAGCAGGATGCGCTTACCGGCCTTGGGCGCACGCGGGCGCATAAGCGCCGCCGGCACTTCCTGCATGGTGGCGCGGCAGGAAGACCAGGTCACAAACATGGTGATTGCAATCAGTGAGCCGGCCGAGAGCACCATAATATCCCAGCGCCACGGCGACAGGAAGTTCGGCACCCAGTACATCATGGAGTACGCTGTCCAGATCACACGCGGGAAAACAAAGAACCCGATACACAGCCCGAACAGCGCGCCGGCCGCCGCCGCGGTAAGGGCGTAGAGCAGATATTTCTGCATGATGGCGCCCTGGGTGTAGCCCAGCGCCTTCATCGTGCCGATTTGCAGGCGCTCTTCCTCCACCATGCGGGTCATGGTGGTTGAGACAACCAGCGCCGCCACAAGGAAGAAGAACACCGGGAAAACCTTGGCCAGTGCGGCCAGCTTGGTGGAATTTGAATCAAACGAGGCAAAGCTTACATTGCGGCTGCGATCCCAGACATACCATTCCCCGGTCTCAAGATCGGCGAGCTGCGCCTGCGCATCTTCGATTTCGGCGCGGCCGTCGGCAAGTTCCTGTTCCACTTCCGCTACGGCGTCCTCATAATCAATTTCACCATCCAGCAGTTTCTGCCGGTTTTCTTCTATCGTGGCGCGCGCGTCAAGGATTTCCTGCCAGGCGTCGGCCAGGGTGGCGCGGGCGTCTGCAATTTCCTTTTTGGCATCCAGCAGTTCAAGCTGCTTGTCGGCCAGCAGCGCCCAGTTTTCGTCCAGCGTTATTTTGCTGCGTTCCAGCTCATGTTTGCCCTCATAAAGCGCAGTTCCCTGCTTCTCATATTGGGCCCAGCCAAATTCCAGCTGCGCACGGGCTTCTTCCAGGGTAGCCGCATTTTCCTCCAGCAGTTGGCGGCCTTGCTCCATCTCCGCCTTGCCGGCTTCATATTGGGCCCAGCCGGCATCCAGCTGCGCTTTGCCATCATCCAGGGTCGCTTTGGCCTCTTCAAGCTGCGCCTGCAGGCTGGCAAGGCTTTCCTGTGAAAAAAGCGCGCAGGCCTCCTCCCAGGTCAGCTCCTGCCCTTGCGCGGCATAGGCGTCGATGATGGCCTGGATGCCGGCATCCAGCTGGCGGCGGGCTTCCACAAGCTGACCAAGGCCGTTGTACAGGGCTTCCAGCTTCCCGGCAAGGCCCTGTTCTCCGTTCACAAAATCTTCCACCGCATCAATCAGGTCGTTGTACGCATCCTGCAGTTCAGGCGGCAGCTGGTCGGCCAGACCGCGCAGTTCTTTCAGGATCTGCTGCCACAGCGCATCGGTTTCACCATCCGGGGCGGCATCTCCGGCGGCCGCCTGCTGCAGCGCGCTTTGCAGCGTATCCAGCACCGCCAGGTCCGGCAGCGCCGTCTGTTCTGTCTGTGTTTCCGGCGCCGCCGATTCAGGCGTGGCAGGCATCGGCACAGAAGCCGCGGTTTCGGCATAGGACGCTGCGGCGGTGCGGAAATTGGCCAGCGCATCCCCCACAGCCGATTCGCCGGTTGCCACATCGCCCTGCTGCAGCCAGGCAAGAATATACTGCAGCAGCTCCTGCGCGGTGGAGGGGAACTCATCCAGCGCAGCCAACTCCCGGATTAGGGCATCGGCTTCTTCATAGGTGATGGACAAGCCGGCTTCTGTAAGCTGATCCACCATCTGCTGCACGCCGGCCCGGTAGGCCTCTTCACCGTCGGCCAGCTGCTGCAGCTGGCCAAGCTGCTCGCTGCCCTGCTGCCACTGGGCCAGACCTTTTTCATATTCGGCCTGGTTCTGTTCCAGGGTCTCACGGCCAGCCTCCAGCTCCGCTTCACCGGCTTCCAGCTTGGCCTGGGCTTCAGCAAATGCGGCCACGCCCTGGTCATAGAGGGCCTGGGCGGCATCCAACGTCTTTTTCCCTTCCGAAAGCTGGGCTTCGCCATCCAGAATTTGCTGCCATCCTTCGTTCCAGGCTGCCTGACCTGCGGTCAGCTCATCCATGCCGGCGTTGAGTGCGGCTTCGCCATCGGCCAGCTGCTGTTCGTAATCGGCCAGTTCGGCCACACCGTCTTGGTATTCTTGCTCGCCGTCGGCCAGTTCCTGTTCACCGTCGGCCAGCTGTCTGCGTCCGTCTTCCAGTTCGGCCGCCGCATCGGCCAGTTCCTGCTCGGCTTCGGCCGCTGCATCGTTGTATTCATCCCAGGCATCCTGGATTTCCGCCTGGGCGTCGCTGACAAGTTCGGTATACCGCGCATCGCACCGCGCGCCGGCAATCCCTTCCACAGCATCCGACACGGCGGCCACCGTTTCGTCATACGCGTCGGAAAGGCTGTCCAGTTTACGCGCGCCGTCCACGGTCAGGTAGATTGCGGTATAGCTGTCATAGGAGAAATCTTCCGGCAGGATGTAGAACACGGTTTCGACCGCGCCGCTGCCAACGCTGGCCGGTTCACGCTCGAACGAAAAATAGGCAGTATCGTGCACGGTACCGACCACAGTAAAGGTCGTGGTCGCGAGTTTATCCGCCAGATCTTCGTTGTCATCAGCCGGCACAGTCAAAACCGTGCCGATCGCAAGCCCCTGTGCCAGATCGCCGGCGCCGGCTTCCACAACACACTCCCCCGAAGCGGTCGGCCAGCGGCCTTCCTCGAGCTGCAGGCGGTTGATGGTATCCGCTCCTTCAGGGTTGCCGGACGCATCGGTCGGCAGGCTATGTACCCGGGCGACGGCCTGATCCGAATTCGGGGTTTTCACCAAAAGATCCGCCGACCAGGCGCCGCAAACTTCATCGACGCCTTCGATTTCCTGCAAGGCGGCGACATCCTCCTGCGTCAGGCCAAGCGTGCCAATGACGCGCAGATCATATAGGTTTCCTGCATCCAGATACTGCTCAACGGAATCGCGCATATCCGGCGTAGTGGAAACAAGCCCGGCCAGAAAGCCGACACCGAGCGCGACAATGGAAAAGATCGCAAAAAAGCGGCCCAGGCTGCTGGAAAGGGTGCGGCGTATGTTTTTTTGGTAGGTTTTGTTCATGGCACCACAGATTGTTTGCAACAATACGGTTCATGCCGCCTTCTTCCGCCTTTGCAGGGAGGCGGCGGCAACTTCTTCTTTGTGTTGGCAGCTTCACCATTCGATCTGCTCAACAGGGGTCGGGTTGGGGTTCTGCTGCATATCCACAACCCTGCCGCTGTTGATACGGATGACCCTGTCCGCCATGGCCGCCAGGGCGCTATTGTGCGTAATGACAATTACGGTGCGGCCTTTTTCGCGGCAGGTTGCCTGCAGCAGCGCCAGCACCTGCTTGCCGGTTTTGTAATCAAGCGCGCCAGTCGGTTCATCACAGAGCAAAATTTTAGGGTTTTTGGCCAGGGCGCGGGCGATCGACACCCGTTGCTGTTCCCCGCCCGAAAGCTGGGCCGGGAAATTGTCACGCCGGTGGGCCAGCCCGACTTCTTCCAGCACGAGATCCGCATCAAGGGGGTCGCGGCAGATTTCCGAAGCCAGCTCAACGTTTTCACGCGCGGTCAGGTTTTGCACAAGGTTGTAAAACTGAAACACAAACCCGACATCATACCGCCGGTAGCGGGTCAGTTCCTTGGCATTGAAACGGCTGACAACCTGGCCGTCCAGCACAATGGTACCCTCATCGCAGGTATCCATACCGCCGAGCATATTGAGCACCGTTGTTTTACCGGCCCCCGAGGGGCCCAGGATTACGCAGAATTCCCCGCGTTCAATCGAAAAACTGACATGGTCGGCGGCGGCGATGCGGGTATCCCCCATCTGATAATATTTACAAACGTCCTGAAACAAGACGAAGGGCTGCTGGTTCATGGGCGGGCTCCTTTGCGGCGATGCAATTTATACACATGTTCAGTATACCATGAAAATGCAAAGAAACAATAAAATTCCGTGAATAAACTATGAAAATTGCCGTCCGGCGCTGCCGGACGGCAAAACATTACACATCCGCAGCCGGGTCATAGCCGCCGGTGGTATCCAGCGAAACGGCGGAACCTTTGCGCGCCGTGATCCCGGCCGCCGGGTATTGGCTCTGCACGCGTTCGGCTTCCCCCACCAGCGCTGCGTCAAAACCGGCGGCGGCCAGCGCCTGCCTGGCCGCCCCCGTGCGCCAGCCGGTCACATCCGGTACCACGGCAAACAGGGTTTCCTGTTCTTCGGCTGTAAAACTTGGCTCGACCCCCAGGTGCGGCAACGCCTGTTCCAGCACGGCCGCGGCAACCGGCCCGGCCAGCGCGCCGCCGCTCGTCGTCCAGCTGTGGGGTTCGTCCAGACAGATCAGCACGGCGATTTTCGGGTCTTCAATCGGGGCAACTGCGGCAAAGCTCGCAATACGGGCGGCGGGGTCTTCGCTGTCCAGCTTTTGGCTTGTGCCGGTCTTTCCGCCGACACGGTAGCCGGCCACCGCGCCGTTTTTGCCGGTTCCTTCGGTGACAACCCCTTCCATCAGGGTGCGCATCACAGCCGAAGTTTCGGGTGTAATCACCTGCCGGCGTACCGTCGGCTCCCTGTGATAGAGCAGCTGGCCGTCTGCGTCGGCAATCTCCGCTACAAGGTATGGCTGCATAAGCCGCCCGCCGTTGACCACCGCCGCCACCGCTGTAATCATCTGCAGGTAGCTGACCTTGCTGCTTTGACCAAACGAACAGCTGGCCAGTTCCACCGGACCCATCGAGTCGGCGGTATAATATTCGCTGCGTCTGATTTCACCGGGCAGATCGATGCCGGTGGCTTCCCGCAGGCCAAAGGCCGCGAAGTAATCACAGAAGGCCTGTTTGCCCAACCGCGCGCCAACCTGGATAAAGCAGGGATTGCAGGAAGCCGCCAACCCCTGCGCCAGCGTTTCCGTTCCGTGAATGTGGCCGTTCGCACAGCGGAAGGTCGTGCCGGAAACACGGATCTTGCCCGCACAGACAAAGGTGGAATCCGCTGTAACCGCCCCCGCATCCAGCGCAGCCGCGCAGGTAATGAGCTTGAAAACGCTGCCCGGTTCATACAAATCGCTGATCGCCTTGTTGCGCCATTGGGCCTGCTGGGCTGTTTGCAGCGCTTCGCTGCGCGCCTCTCCGGTCAGGGTGTCTATTTCGGCGCGCAGCGTCTCATCCAGAATCGTGCGCGGATCGTTGGGGTCATAGTCCGGCTGGCTTGTCATTGCCAGGATCGCGCCGGTGTTGACATCCATCACAATGCCAACGCCGCGCGAGGCAACATTGTGCTCCTGCACAGCCGCAGCGACAGCGCTTTCAAGCCAGTGCTGGATGGACGCGTCAATCGTCAGGGTCAGGCTGTTTCCGGGTACCGGCTCAATCAGGGTGCTGTAAGGTTCGGGCATATCATAACCCCAGGCGTTCTTGGCGGTCAGTACCCGGCCATTTTGGCCGGTAAGCGTTTCATTATACGCAAGCTCCAGCCCCCAGAGGCCGGCGTTGTCAACATCCGTAAAACCAAGCAGCCCGCCCATAAAGTCGCCTTCCGGGTAAACCCGGCGGGTGTCCTGCCTGATCTGGATCCCCTCGGCGCCGTTATCCTCGCACCAGGCGCGCACGGCGTCGGCAGTTTCCCGGTCAACCCGGCGGCGCAGCAGGCAGTCGTTCGAGGTGCGCTGGCTGAGCTTTTCAAGCGTTTCCGCCGCATCGATTTCCAGGATTTCACTCAATGCCTGTGCAGCCGGTGCAACAAGCGCATCCTCCAATTCACGCGGGGCGGCCCGGATGGTCCAGCAGGTTTCACTGGCCGCCAGCAGCGTACCGTCGGCCGCGCGGATTTCGCCGCGCGGGGCCGGGATCACAGTATCCCGCAGCTGTTGGTCGGCCGCGCGTGCCGCATAGTGATCGGGATCAATGAGCTGCAGCGTAAACAGCCGCGCCGCAAGGCCGCCAAAGCAGACTGCAGCCACCACCGCCGCAAACAGGCGCACCCGGCGGCGGATGTGGCGGTCCAGCCCCGGCACCACCGTGCGCGGCGCTGTGTTTCGACAACGTTTGGACATAGCATCCCCTCCCCTTTTTGCAGCCATATGCCTCGCCGAAGGCGCATATGCCCTTGCAGAAGGAAAAAGGCGCGTATATAATGGTAACAAAAGGCTCTGTCCGCCGCATTGCCGGCGGCCTGCGCCCGGGGAGGTCGTTACAATGAATGAATGTCTTGCCAGTCTCTATCACAGGACTCCGGTCGGCTGGCTGCGGCTGGAGGCCGACGCGCGAGGCCTGCGCCGTGTGGCCTTTGCGGAAGGTCCCGACCGCCCCGGTGAAGAGGCAGCCGACGCGCTGCTGCGCCGGGCCGCCTGCGAACTGGACGAATATTTCGCCGGGCGGCGGCGGGATTTTACGGTTCCGCTTTCTCTTGAAGGCCAGGGCACCGATTTCCAGCGCCGGGTCTGGCAGGCACTGCGCGCGATCCCCTATGCGCATACCCAAAGCTATGCCGAGCTTGCGGCCGCAGTGGGCTGCCCGCGCGGCGCGCGGGCCGTGGGGCAGGCCAACCACCATAACCCGCTGGCCATTGTGATCCCCTGCCACCGGGTTGTCAACGCAGGCGGCGGGCTTGGCGGGTACGCCGGCGGGCTGGCTGTCAAACGGCAGCTGCTGGCGCTGGAAGCGGCACATCGAGAATAGACAAAAGCGGCGGGCAGCCATCCGGGCTGCCCGCCGTTTCAGCATGCCGTAAAATTTGACATACTGTGGGCCAACCGCCGCACAGGCAGCGGTCTTACAGATTTCGGACTTTTTCGTTTTGGCCCCCAACCGGGAAAATCACGCGTTAAAAACGTGCCGGTCAAGACGCTCAAACGCTTCCTGCACGCGGGAGAGCGGCAGGGCAAGGTTCATACGGATTGCGCAGGGGCCGTGGAACATTCGGCCATCCTGCCAGGCAACGCCGACATCCCAGCCGGCCTGCTCAACCCAGTCGATTGTTTTGCCGTGGGCCGCACACCAGTCTGTGCAATCGAGGAAAAGCATATAGGTGCCCTGCGGGCGGCTGACCTTGACGCCCGCAAAATGCTCGGCAATATAGCGGCAGGCGTAATCAACATTGGCCGAGAGCACCTTGCAGAGTGCATCGACCCAGGCCGCGCCGGTTTCGCTGTAGCCGCCGATCAGCGCGTGCATCGAGAGAACGTTCATTGCATTGTAATGGCTCTTCGACGCCTTGGCCGCAACGCGGTCACGCAGATAAGAGTCATAGATAATGTGGTAACTGCCGACAAGGCCGGCCAGGTTGAAGGTTTTGGACGGCGCATAGAGCGCAACGGTGCGGCGGCGGGCATCCTCACTGACGGATTGGGTCGGAATGTGCTTGTTGCCGAAGAGCAGCAGGTCAGACCAGATTTCATCCGAGATGACAAGGCAGTCATTATTGCGGTAAATTTCCATTGCCTGTTCGATCTCAGCGCGCTCCCACACGCGGCCGCAGGGGTTGTGCGGGCTGCAGAAAACTGCAACGTGGATATGGTTTTCTTTGAGTTTGCGGTCCATATCCGCATAGTCCATCCGCCAGACGCCGGCTTCATCCTGTTTGAGGGGGCTGTGGATAATCTTGAAACCGTTATCCTCAATGCAATGGGTAAAACCGATGTAGGTCGGGCTGTGCAGAAGAACCGGGTCGCCGGGTGCAGCGAAGGCGCTCAATGCGCTGACCACACCGCCGAGCACGCCGTTCTCATACCCTATATCGGCCGGGGTCAGGTTTTCAACGCCGTTGCGCTGGCGCTGCCAACCGATGATTGCATCATAATAAGCCCGGGTGGGGGTGAAATACCCGTAGGCCGGGTGGGCTGCGCGCCGAATGATTGCTTCAGGGATTGAGGGGGCGGTTGGGAAGTTCATATCCGCCACCCACATCGGAATCACATCAAAGCCTTCCTTCGGAGGTTTGGGGGCAAAGCCCTGGCCCAGGCCGTCCACCGCAATGGCATCCTGGTTGTGACGATCCATGATTGAGGTAAAATCAAACTGCATAAGAATTCTCCTTCCTTGAAGCCCATGGCGGCATACCGGCACGGGCTGGCCTTCCGTTTGAAAAACGCGCGGCCCCGGCAGGCCGCCGTGCGCCGCCCAAACCACGCGGATTTTGGCGCAAAGCTTTGTGCATATTGCCGCTTGCAAGCAGGACAAATTTCTGTTATCTTTTGATAAGCGGTCAGCAGCAAATGCAAACTTTTCCTGGCTGAGGGGAGCGTATGTTTGTGAAAGACGAGGAAATCATCGACCAGTATGTACGATTGACACCTTTTTTGGCCCATGTGCTGGGCCAGGGGTGCGAGGTTGTGGTACACGATTTGACCAAACCCGGCCACACACTGGCCGCCGTATATAACAGCCCCGCCGCCCGCACCGTGGGCGACCCGCAGAGCCAGCCCGCCCAGGCTCTGCTGACACGCGCCGCCGGCGAAAAGGAAAGCTTTTGCCCCGGCACCCTGCGGCACACCGAACAGGGCGATGTTTTGTCCTACGCTTATTACATCCGAAACCAGAACAGGCTGATCGGGCTGCTCTGCATCAGCAAAAGCCTGTCCGATGCCCAGGAACTGGGCCTGGTGGTAAACAAACTGCTGGACCGTTTCGGCCTGACCTGCCCGGAAGCGAACCGCGAAGAAGAAAGCGATACCGTAACGGCACTAATGCGCAGCCGCATTGCCGAGGAAGTGGCCGCCTGCGGCGCGCTGCCCGCCCGCCTTTCGCTGCAGGAAAAGGTGAAAATTGTCCACCACCTGCAGGATGCCGGTATCCTGCGGATGAAAGGCGCCATTCCGGAAATTGCCAAACAGCTGGGCGTATCGGTGCCAACCGTGTATCGGTACCTGAACAAAGAGGCCCAGCCGTATTGACCACGGCCGAAAGGCCGGTCGCGCGGTCTGCCGCGCCCTTTTTGCAGGTCAGGATACGCAAGGGAACCCCGGATTCATCCGCCCCTGCCCTTTGTACATCACGCCACGTTTTTGCTCCAGGCCGATGGGAAATTCTCCCTTCGGCTTTTATTATACGCCTTGGCCGCTGATTTGTATAGTGTCACAATATGCCGGGTTCACGGGCCAAAATTGCGGTTTCCCTTGCTTTTCGCACCATTTTTGCCGACTTGCCTGCGCAAGATCGGTTCGTTCGCCTCCTGTGTTGACTTGCCCTTTTCACCGCCGTATAATGGGGGCCGAAACCGCAGCCGTGCTGCGGAATTTGGCATAGGAAGTGTTTGAAACGATGGAGGCTACCGTCGCCCGGTCCGCCCCGCTGTTCAACCGGCAACGGTTGACGGCGCTGATCTGGCCGATGTTGATTGAACAGGTGCTGAGCGTAACAATGGGCATGGCCGACACGCTGATGGTTTCCGGCGTAGGCGAAGCGGCCGTTTCCAGCGTAAGCCTGGTGGACAGTATCAATGTGCTGATTATCCAGATCCTTTCCGCCCTGGCCACCGGCGGCGCGGTGATTGGCAGCCAGTACCTGGGCCGGCGTGACGCTGAAAACGCACGGCGCAGCGCGGCCCAGCTGTATACGGTTCTGGCGGTTTCCACCCTGAGCGTGATGGTTCTGGCCCTGTGCTTCTGCCGGCCGATCCTGCGGCTGGTGTTCGGCCGGATTGAGGACGACGTGATGGGCTACGCCGAAACCTATTTTATTCTGAGCGCACTTTCCTACCCGTTTTTGGGATTTTACAATGCCGGCGCGGCGCTGTTCCGCGCCCAGGGCAACAGCCGGGTCAGCATGCTGGCCAGCCTGGTTATGAACATCATCAACATCTGCGGCAACGCGCTGCTGATCTACGGTTTCGACTGGGGTGTGTTCGGCGCGGCGCTGGCCACCCTCGTCGGGCGGGTTTTTGCGGCGGTGTGGGTGTTTTGGCAGCAGCAGCAATTTGAAAACCCGCTGCGCATCGCCCACCTGGCCGATATGCGGCCGGAGCGCGGCATGATCCTGCGGATCCTCGGCATCGGGATTCCTTCCGGGCTTGAAAACGGCATGTTTCAGATCGGCAAGCTCTGTGTCAGCAGTCTGACTTCGACCCTGGGTACTTCGGCCATCGCAGCCAACGCAGTGGCCAACTCCATCAGCGGGCTGGCAAACATCCCGGGCAATACGATGAGCCTGGCCATGATCCCCGTGGTGGGCCAATGCCTGGGCGCGGGCGACAAGCGACAGGCCAAGCGGTATGCGATGGGCTTATGGGGGCTGGCCATGGCCGGGCTTGCCGTTACCAACACCGCACTGTTTTTGGGTGCGCCGGCACTGTGCCGGCTGTATAACCTTTCGACCGAAGCCACCGTGATGTGCGAACAGGTGCTGCATTGGTTTGCTGTGTTCAGCATCTTCTTCTGGGCGACAAGCTTTACCCTGCCCAACGCGCTGCGCGCAGGCGGCGACGCCAAATACACCATGACGGTCAGCATCATCAGCATGTGGCTGTTCCGGGTTATGCTGAGCTACTATTTTGTACTGCAGATGGATATGGGGCTGCTGGGTGTGTGGCTCGGGATGTTTATTGACTGGATTTTCCGCGGCATACTGTTCGTTGTCCGGTTTGTGCGCGGGCGCTGGATGAACCACAAGGTTATTTGAGCCCCCGGCAGACAAAAAAGCGGCGCACCGCAGAAATTGCTCTGCGGTGCGCCGCTTTTATGCCGTGTGAAACGGCTGTGTCTGCTTACTGGTTCTGCTGGGCATCACGGGCCAGGGCGACGGCCTCCCGCACATCAGCGGCGGTAGGGTCCTCGATATTCAGGCGGATACCGGTCATCAGACTCGCAAAAAGATACTTAGACATACGAATCTCTCATTTAGTTTGGGTTGCCAACGGGCAACGGAATTTGGTTTCGTTATTTCACTGTTTCAGGGCACGCATCACGCTGTCCATGTCATGTTCGTCATCGCAGACGATCTGTACGGGGCGGCTGTAATCCAGGCTCATCATACCGAGGATGCTCTTGGCATCGGCGATGCTGCCCTTCATGTCATGCACGCCAACCTCGTTGTAGCATTTGGCAGCGGCAGACACGATCCCCTGAACTTCGGCGAAGTTGGAAACCTTGACTTGTCTTACCATAAAAAAGACCTCCATACATATCCCCGCGCGCCGGCCCTTTCCGGCGCGGGTAAGGCGGGCGGTGTGGGTTACCCTCCTGCCTTTGCCTTACAGCGATAGTATAGCACAGGAAGGTCCGTTTAGTCATTTTGCATACTTTCCGCCCTCATTTTTCATCATCTTGCACAAATAGGCGATTCCTTCATTTTCCGTTTTGTTTGCTCTCACAAGAATTGGCTGGTAAGTTTTCCTTTTCTTCACATTATTGTCTTTATCTAATCGTTGATTTTTATATATAAATTATCAAAACTGTAATTTTCCCGTTTTTTTACCCAATCTTTGCCAAAAGTGCCGCCGGGCAACTCGCCCAGCGGCACAACATTTATCCATATTCAATCCAAATCAGAGCGGATATTCCTGCGGAATGCCTTTCATGGAAAGGGCAATACGCTTTTTGGCCGGGTTGACTTCCAGCACCTTCACCCGCACGCGCTGACCCACTTTGAGCAGGTCGCGCGGGTGCTTGACAAAGCGGTCGGCAATCTGGGAAATGTGGACCAGGCCGTCCTGATGGACGCCGATATCGACAAACGCGCCAAAATCGATGACGTTTCGCACGGTGCCGACCAATTCCATGCCGGGGGTCAGGTCCTCCATGCCCATCACATCGGACCGGAGCAGCGGTTTGGGCAGGCTGTCACGCACATCGCGCCCCGGGCGGCAGAGCTCGGCCGCAATGTCCTGCAGGGTCGGCAGGCCGATGCCGAGCGATTCGCAGAGCGCCTTCTCCCCTTTTGCTTTGATGCGGGCCGGCAGCTGCTGCATGGCGGGGGTGCCGATCTCGGTCAGGGCAAAGCCGCAGGCTTCGAGCAGGCCGCGGGCGGCGGGATAGCTTTCGGGGTGGACGGCGGTGGCGTCGAGCGGGTTTCCGGCCCCGGGCAGCCGCAGGAAGCCGGCGCACTGCTCGAACGCTTTGGGGCCAAGGCCCTTGACCTTTTTGAGCTGGGCGCGGGAAATGAACGCGCCTTCCTCCTCCCGCCGGGCGACGATGTTTTTGGCCGTTGCCGCCGTGATGCCGGCCACCCGCCGCAGCAGCGGGGCCGAGGCAGTGTTGAGATCGACGCCGACCGAGTTGACGCAATCCTCAACAACGCCGTCAAGAGTTTCGCTCAGCCGCTTTTGGGGCATATCGTGCTGGTACTGGCCGACGCCGATGGCTTTGGGGTCGATCTTGACAAGTTCGGCAAGCGGGTCCTGCAGGCGGCGGGCGATCGAGACCGCGCTGCGCAGGTTGACGTCAAACTGAGGGAATTCCTCCGCCGCGAGCTTGGAGGCCGAGTAAACGCTGGCGCCGGCTTCACTGACCACCATGTATTGCAGGCGCAGGCCGTGTTCAGCCGCAAGTTCCCGGATCACATCGGCGGCGAACTGCTCGGTTTCACGGCTGGCCGTACCGTTGCCGATCGCCATCAGTTCGACGCCATGGCGCAGCACCATTCCCTTGACGGCCGCTTTGGCCTGGTCCACCCGTTTGAACTCCGGCACCGGGTAGACAACGCCGGTGTCCAGCACTTTGCCGGTTGGGTCAACAACAGCAAGTTTGCAGCCCATGCGGTAGCCGGGGTCAAGCCCGAGCACGACCTTGCCGGGGATCGGCGGCTGCAGAAGGAGCTGGCGCAGATTATCGCCAAAGACCGCAATTGCGCCTTCATCGGCCCGCGCGGTCAGCGCGGCGCGCAGTTCATTTTCAAGGCTCGGGTGGATCAGGCGGGTGTAGGCGTCGCGGGCCGCGGCTTCCACCAGCAGCGCGCTGGCGCCGCCGGTCTTTTTGCGGGCGAACATCCAGGCTGTGATCGCCGCCGCGCGCTCGGCATCAACCGTAATTGAAACCTTGAGATACCCTTCCCGCTCGCCGCGGTCAAGCGCGAGCACCCGGTGGCCGGGGATCTTAGTCAGCGGCTCGCTCGCATCATAGTACGGGGCGTAGACGCTGTCCTCCTGCTTGGCCTGGGTGCTTTTGATCTGACCAAAGGCCTGGTAATAACGGCGCAGTTCGGCACGGCAGCGTGCATCGTCCGAAATCTGTTCAGCCAGAATATCCTGCGCGCCGGCGAGGGCGGCGGCTGCATCGGGCACTTCGTCGCTGAGGTAGCTGGCGGCGGCCGCCTCGGGGTCGAACGAAGAGTCCTGTGCAAAGATCGCATCGGCCAGCGGCTGCAAGCCGCGGGCGCGGGCGACGCTCGCACGGGTTTTGCGTTTGGGTTTGTAGGGGCGGTAGAGATCTTCAACCTCGGCAAGGGTCTGGGCCGCCGCGATCGACCGGGCGAGTTCGGAGGTCAGGGCGCCCTGCTCGGTGATCGAGGCTTCCACCTCGGCCTTACGCTTGTCCAGCCCGCGCAGATACTCCAGCCGGTCGCCAAGCGCGCGCAGCGCCTGGTCGTCCATCGAGCCGGTAGCCTCCTTGCGGTAGCGCGCAATAAACGGGATAGTGTTGCCGGCATCAATCAAATCGATCGCGCCCTGGACGTTTTGGGGCGACAGGGAAAGTTCACGGGCAATCTGTTCGGCGTAATTCATGGTTTCTCCTTATTGTTTACCTTATTATATAGAAAAGCAGGGATATCAGCGCGCGGTCAGACGGCGTCGGCGCCACAGTGCAACGGCATACACTGCGTACACTCCCCAGGCCGCCGCTGTGACCACACAGGCCGGGGCGAAACCGGGCGTGCGGTAGGTGAAGACAATCTCGCTGTAGCCAGCCGGTGCAAGGACGGCCATCAGGCCATTGTCCACCTTCCAAATTTCAGCCTCTTCCCCATTGACTGTGGCGGAAAATCCGTCGTCATACGGGACGCTGAAAAAGACAAGGTTTTCTTCTTCCAGATCTGCTTTGGCTGTAAAGCCGGTGCGCGTAGCCGTAAAAGTGGTGACAGCGTTTATGCGGCGGGCCGCACAGTCATCAAGGTAGTCCTCATAACTGCGCGCATCAAGGGCCTCCTCCGGCAGCGGCTGCAGGGCCGCGGGCGCGGCGGCAATCTGCTCTTCGGTGAGCAGCATCGCTTTCATCAGGATATTGGCACGGTCATCTTCCGGTATGGCGCCGAATTCTTCTTCTGTGATGTAATACTCATAGGTAAAGCCCATCGGCACAAAGGCTTCGTTTTCATACAGGGCATAGTGCTCAGTTGTATCGGTCAGTTTCCAGCAGGACATTGCAGATTCCTCAAAGCTGTCAACTTCCTCCTTCGGCACGATGGTATAGCGAACGCTGAGCAGCCCGCGCAGTGCATAGAGGTCGAGTTCCGGCTTGGAGTTCACATCCCGCGTGACGCCGACGGTGGGATAAAATTCGAGGATATGCGGCGCCACGGTGGAATGGAAGCAGTTGATGCAGCTGCGGTCCAGCCAGACGCCCATGTTGTTGTAACATTCATAGGCGTCCAGGCGGTAGAAGCCGTCGTCCGGCAGCAGGGCGTTGAGTTCCGAAACCTCCCCCCAGGTACGCCGGGGGTATTCCAGGTCATGCTGCCACTGGCCATATTTGGCGATTGAGATATGCACGCTGCCGTAAAAGAAGCTGAAGCCCACAACACCGGCCAGCAGCATACCGGCAAACCGCTGCGGGGCCTTGCGCCCCCGGCGCAGCAGCAGCCAGAACAGCCCCAGCCCGATGACACTGACCAGGAACAATGCCCAGAAACGCCACTGGTTATCCACCACGCCGAGCAGGAAGTTGCCCTCCTCATCCCGGTTGGGCACCAGCGCAAAGGCGGCGGTGGCAAGCGTGCAGAGCGTTACGATGCGCAGCGCGCGGCGGAACTCGGTGCGGCGCAGCGATTCGCGCTGGAGCACCATGCAGCTGGCCGCGCAGAGCAAAAGCAGCGGCATATAGAACCAGCGGGCGTAATAGCTCGAATTGAGGGCGTAGAACGCGCTGTTAAGCGCCGGCACCAGCGCGCAGACCAGGCAGATTTTGAGCACCGCGGCAAACGGGTGCCGCCGGCGCACACGGCAGAACACCAGCCCGCCCGTGATGCCGACAACCGGCAGATAGGCCGAAAGGCTTGTCCATTTGGTGATGCCACCGTCAAACAGGTCGGTCAGGTAGGGCGCGTCCGGCATCAGGAAGGCGCTGGCCAGAATGGCAGGCACCTGCTGGGAGCTGCCGTAGACAAGGTAGCCGTAGCCCTCGAAGGGGTCGATCGTGCGCGGATTCTGCAAAAGCGAGAAGACAGCCGGGATCAGCAGCGCGCATCCGGCCGCGCAGCCGAGGATCGTCTCAAACGCAAGACGGCCGAACAGCCGCGGGGTCAGCTTGTAAATCCGGCCGACGCAGAGGCAGGTGAAATACAGGATCAGAAAGACCGCCTGCCCGGCAAAGAAAAAGTAGTTGGTCAAAAGGTTGAGCGCAGCCCACAGCGGGAACCGGCCGTATTTGCCGTCGAGCACCGCTTCGTCCAGCGCGGCGAGCATATACGGGAAGAGGGCGGCGCTGTCGAGGAAGAAGTAGAAGAAGATATTATAAAGGTTGAACCCGCAGAAGGCGTAGAGCACCGCGCCGACGATCGCCCACTCATCCTTCTTTGTCCAGCGGCGCATCCAGAGGAAGGCCCCGCCGCCCGCGACCGCAAATTTCAGGCAAAGCATCGGCACCATGGTGAACGGCATCCAGCGGGCGGGCACCAGCAGCGTGAGCCAGAAAAACGGCGAACCCAGACAGTAGTAGGAGTAGGCGTTGATGAACCCGCTGCCGAGATCGGTCGCCCAGCTGAAGGAACCGCCCTGCTTGATAAAGGCGTTGGCATAGGCGTAAAACGGGATCATCTGGTCGTTGAAATCGCCGGCATAGTGAAAGAACCCGCCATTGAGGGCATCCACAATACAGTGCGGCGCAAACAGAGCCGCCGCCAGCCCCAGGCAGTAAAGAAAAACCCGGCCATAACCGGTGCGTGCCATATGTGCGGGAAGTGCACAAGACATGGGGAGCCTCCTTGAACTAAACAAAGTGTTTCCCTGGCGGGGGGATTGTGGTATACTGTATTTGTATGAGCCTGCACGGCTGCGCCGTGCCCAAAGCAAAGGAGCCCGCCATGGAAGCCGAAACCTACCCGTTCAGCGCCCTGCTGGGGCGGATGAAATACATCACCCGGTGGAGCCTGATGCGCAACGGCCGGCCGGAAAGTTTGAGCGAACATACGGCGGATACCGCCCTGATCGCCCATATGCTCTGCCTGATCGCCCGGCACTGCACCGGCACGGGGGCGGGCATCCGGCCGGATACGGTTGCCTGCGCGGCGCTCTACCATGACGCGCCGGAGATTTTAACCGGCGATATGCCGACCCCGGTCAAGTACAAAAACGACGCGCTGCGCACCGCTTACAAAGCGGTGGAAGCCCAAAGTGCCAAGGCCATCGCGAGCCTTTTGCCCGATGAACTGGCCGGAACCGGTGAAATCTATCTGACCGGCGCTATCTTGAGCGAGGGCGAGCGCAAACTGCTCAAGGCGGCGGATCGGCTTTCGGCGCTGATCAAGTGCATGGAGGAATGTCAGGCCGGCAACCGGGAGTTTGCAGCCGCGCTCGAACAGCAGCGCCATGCCATTGAAGAGATGCGCTGCCTTGAGGCGGATTTCTTTTTGGAGCATATGCTGCCCTGTTACACCCAAAATCTTGATGAACTGACACGCGGACGGTTTTAGCCGTTCGCACGCCAGACCGCTTCGATCAGGGTATCGACATCTTCAAACTTTGAAAGAGTCGCGCAGGCGCGGCGCAGCGCGGCGGCCCCGCGCAGCCCCTTCATATAATGCATGGCCTGGCTGCGGGCCTGAGGCATCGCGGCCCACTCCCCTTTTTCTTCGCACATATCATAAATTTGGCGGCGCAGCGCGGCCATCCGCTGCGAAAGGCTCGGCACAGGCGGCGGGGTTTTGCCGGCGAGCGCGGCGTTCACCCGCTCGAACAGCCAGGGATCGCCAAGCGCGCCGCGGCCGATCATGACCCCGTCGCAGCCGGTGGCGGTGAGCAATTCGACCGCGCCTTCGGCCGTAGTGACGTCGCCGTTGGCAAAGACCGGGATCGAAACAGCCCGCTTGATTTCGGCAATCGCGGCCGGGTCAATCGGCGGGATATACATCTGTTCCCGCGTGCGGCCGTGTACAACAAGCAGGTCGGCCCCGTTTTCCTCGCAGGCTTTGGCGACGGCCGGGCCGGTCAGGTGATCGGCATCCCAGCCGATGCGCATCTTGACGGTCAGCGGCCGCTCCCCGCCGAGGGCTTCCCGCGCGGCTTTGACAATCGCGCCGCAGCGCGCGGGGTCCAGCAGCAGCTTGCTTCCCGCCCCGCCGCCGGTGATCTTGGGCGCGGGGCACCCCATGTTTATATCCAGGATATCAAACCGGAGCCCTTTTTCCAGCAGGATTTCGACGGCCCGCCCGATCGTTTCGGGTTCGCTGCCGAACAGCTGCACGGCGTAGACGCCGTGGGGGTCGCGGTCGCGCAGCAGATCGACGCTCTTGTGGTCGCCGAAGGTGATCGCCTTGGCGCTGGCCATCTCGCTGACCGTCCAGGCTGCGCCGTGGTCGGCCATCAGGCAGCGGCAGGCGGCGTCGCTCAAACCTGCCATTGGGGCAAACGCCGCCCCGGCGGGGACGGTTAGATTTCGCAGTTGCATATACTTTCCCTATTTACCTTTGTATAACTAACAATCTTTCAAGCCGCAGCGCCCGGCGTCAAGGCCGGCACTGCACGTTTCCCATTGTACCACACATACCGCGGCTGTGCAATTTTGCGCGGGCCTGCGGTGGCATTTTCGCAAATTTTACAACGGAGGACCCCTGTACAATGAAATTGCTGGTATTGGACGGCAACAGCCTTTTGAACCGCGCGTTTTTTGGCATCAAGGTGCTGACCACCAAGGACGGCCGCTACACCAACGCGATCTTCGGTTTTCAGAACATTCTGCTCAACCTGCTTGCGGCGCACAGCCCCGACGCCGTCGCGATCGCCTGGGACGAGCGCGCCCCAACCTTCCGCCACCAATCCTACGACGGCTACAAGGCCACCCGCCACGGTATGCCGGAGGAACTGGCCCAGCAGATGCCGGTGGTGAAGGAACTGCTGCGTGACCTCGGCTTTGTGCAGGTCAGCAAAGCCGGCTGGGAAGCCGACGATATTCTCGGCACCCTTTCGGCCGCCTGCGAGGCGAAGGGCGGGCAGACGCTGCTGGCGACCGGCGACCGGGACAGCTTGCAGCTGGTGGACGACCACACGACCGTACTGCTGGCCACCAACCGCGAAACCATCGCGATGGACCCGGCTGCGATCCGCGAGAAATACGGTATTGAGCCGATCCAGCTCATCGAGGTCAAGAGTTTGATGGGCGATTCCTCGGATAACATTCCCGGCGTGCCGGGCATTGGAGAAAAGACCGCGCTGGCGCTGGTTCAAAAGTTCGGCAGCCTGGAAGGGGTGTATGAAAACCTCGACGACAAGGCGATCAAGCCCAAGCAGCGCGAAAAGCTCGCGGCCAACCGCGACAAGGCCGAGCTTTCGCATATGCTGGGCACGATCCGCCGGGACGCGCCGATTGAATCTGATCCTGAAGCCTACCGCCGCGGCCCCGGCGACCCGGCAGCGGCCGCCGCGCTGCTCGCCTCGCTTGAGATGCACAAGCTGGCTGCACGCTGGGGGCTGGACGAAAGTGCCCCGGCCGCCGCCGAGACCACCGCCCCGCTGCCCGAAGTAACCCCCGTCGAAGCGCCCCCCGCCTGGCACAGCCGGGTGTACCTGGCCCAAGCCCCGGGCGCGGCCAAGGGCGAAAGCGGCCTGTGGTATGCCGTGCAGGGGCAGATGGTCTGCGAGATGTCCCCCGCCGCCCTGGCGGCGCTGCTGGACAGTGAAGCCGAAGTATGGGCGTTTGACGCAAAACCGCTCTACCACATCGCGCTCGACGCCGGCGGCGTCGGAGCGGCGATCCGGTTTGACGGCAAGCTCGCGGCTTATCTTTTGAACCCTTCGGCCAGCGGGTACGAGCTCAGCCCGCTGGCGGCCGAGTACGGCGTGGCGGCCGGCTTCCGGTGCGAAGCCTTCCCCGCCGCCGGCGTGCTGAAACCGCTGTGCGAAGCGCTTGCCGCCCGGCTGGACGAGCAGGGCCAGCACAAGCTGCTGGCCGAGATGGAGCTGCCGCTGGCTCGGGTATTGGCCGATATGGAGCGCATCGGCTTTGCGGTGGATGCCGCGGGCATCCGCCGGTTTGGCGAATCTTTGCGCGCCGAACTGGATGGCTTGCTCGCGCGGATTTACGACGCGGTCGGCTATACCTTCAACCTCAACAGCCCGCAGCAGCTTGGCGAAGCGCTGTTTGACAAGCTCGGCCTGCCGCCGCGCAAAAAGACCAAGCGCGGCTATTCGACCGATGCCGAAACGCTTGAAAGCCTGCGGCCCTACAGCCCGGTGGTTGACGACATTTTGCAGTACCGCACCTATTCGAAGCTGCTTTCGACCTATGTGGACGGGCTGCTCAAGGCGCTTGGGCCGGACGGGCGGATTCACTCGACCTTTATCCAGACCGAGGCCCGCACCGGGCGGATCAGCTCGACCGAGCCGAATTTGCAGAACATCCCGATCCGCACCGAGCTTGGCAGCCGGCTGCGCGGGTATTTTGTGGCCGGCGAGGGGCAGACGCTTGTCGATGCGGACTATTCCCAAATCGAGCTGCGGATTCTCGCCCACATCACCGGGGACGAGGCGATGCGGCAGGCCTTTTTGTCCGGCGCGGACATCCACCGTTCGACCGCCGCCAAAATCTATCACCTTCCGGAGGATGCCGTCACCCATGAGCTGCGCAGTGCAGCCAAGGCGATCAACTTCGGCATCATGTACGGCAAGGGGGCGTTTTCGCTGAGCAAAGACCTCGGCGTCAGCGTCAAGGAGGCCGACGCCTTCTTAAAGACCTATCTGGATACCTTCCCGAAAGTGGACGGTTACATGCAGGACTGCATCGCCCATGCAAAGGAGAAGGGCTATGTTGAAACGCTGTTCGGCCGCCGCCGGCCGCTGCCAGAGCTGGCCAGCTCCAACTTCCAGGTGCGGGCTTCGGGCGAGCGGATGGCCCGCAACACCCCGATCCAGGGCACGGCGGCCGACATCATCAAGCTCGCGATGGTGCACGTCTGGCAGCGGCTGCGGGCCGAAGGACTCAAAGCCCGGCTGCTTTTGCAGGTGCACGACGAACTGATTGTCGAAGCGCCGGATGAAGAGGTTGCACAGGTGCGGCAAATTCTGAAACAGGAGATGGAGCAGGTCGTGCAATACAGCGTGCCGCTGACAGCCGAGGTCGGCACCGGGCGCACCTGGCTGGAAGCGCATTGAGATGAGGGGAATTGAATGATTGTACTGGGATTTGAATCAAGCTGCGACGAGACGGCTGCCGCTGTTGTGGAGGACGGGCGGATTGTGCGCTCGAACGTGATTGCGACGAGCGTGGCCGAGCAGGCGCTGTACGGCGGCGTTGTGCCCGAGATTGCGAGCCGCCGCCACGCTGAATCGATCAGCATGGTGGCTGACAAAGCGCTGGCCGACGCCGGCATGACGATGCAGGACATCGACGCGGTCGCCGTGACTTTTGCGCCGGGGCTGATCGGCGCGGTGCTGGTGGGGGTGAACTTTGCCAAGGGGCTGGCCTACAGCGCCGGCAAGCCGCTGGTGCCGGTGCACCACCTGCGCGGACATATTGCGGCGAACTATTTGACCCACCCGGATCTGGAACCGCCGTTTTTATGCCTGGTCGCGAGCGGCGGGCACAGCCATATTGTCGAGGTGCAGGACTGGTGCCGCTACCGTGTGCTGGGCCGCACGGTGGACGATGCGGCCGGTGAAGCGTTTGACAAGGTGGCCCGCACGCTGGGCCTGCCCTACCCCGGCGGACCTAGCGTCTCACAGGCCGCGCGCGACGGCGACCCGCATGCCTACAAGCTGCCGGTGCCGCATGTGGAGGGCAAGTACAACGTGAGCTTTTCGGGGCTGAAAACCGCCGTCATCAACGAGGTGCACAACGCCGAGCAGCGCGGCGAGGCGGTCAGCGTGGCCGATATGGCCGCGAGCTTTCAGGAGCGGATCGCCCAGATCCTTGCAAAAAAGCTGCTTTCGGCCGCGGTGGATACCGGCGCCAAAACCGTCTGCCTGGCCGGCGGCGTGGCGGCGAACGGCCGGCTGCGCCAGCTGGTCAACGACGGGGCGCAGAAGCTCGGCGCCAAAGTGCTGCTGCCGGCGCTTAAATACTGCGGCGACAACGCCGCGATGATTGCCGCGCAAGGCTACTATGAGTACCGCGACGGCAACCTGGCCGACCTCAGCCTGAACGGCCTGCCGACGCTGCCGATCGATTACCGCTGAAAAGACGCGCCCCCTTGCGCCGGGACGGATTGTATTGTACAATAAGAAAACAGAATTTTGATTTGGGGTGGAATCATGTCCGACGAAAAGTTTTCCAATTTCATTACCGAGATTATCGACGCCGACCTGGCCGAAGGCAAGGTGCAGCAGATTCATACCCGGTTCCCGCCGGAGCCGAACGGCTATTTGCACATCGGCTCGGCCAAGGCGATCTATATCAACTATATGGTCGCCAAGACCTACGGCGGCAAGTTCAACCTGCGGTTTGACGATACCAACCCCGCGCGGGAGGGCGACGAGTATGTACAGAGCATCCTGCGCGACCTGGAATGGCTCGGCGCGCACCCGGACGGCGGCATCTTCTACGGCAGCGATTACTTTGACAAATGCTACGAATGCGCCGAGAAATTGATCCAGGACGGCAAAGCCTATGTTGACGACCTGACCCGCGAGGAGATGCAGGCCTACCGCGGCAACGACGCCGGCAAACCGAGCCAGCCTTCGCCCTACCGCGACCGGTCGGTGGAAGAAAATCTCGATCTTTTCCGCCGGATGCGGGCCGGCGAATTTGCCGACGGCGAAAAGACGCTGCGCGCCAAGATCGACCTGGCCAGCCCGAACATGAATATGCGCGACCCGGCGATCTACCGCATCAAGCACGTCAGCCATCACCGCCAGGGCGACAAATGGTGCATCTACCCGCTGTATGACTTCGCCCACCCGATTCAGGATGCGATTGAGGGCATCACCCACAGCCTGTGCAGTTTGGAATTTGAAAATCACCGCCCGCTGTACGACTGGGTCATCCAGAACCTGTTCGGCGGGGAGTTCCCCAAACAGCGCGAGTTTGCCCGCCTGAACATAACCAACACCGTGATGAGCAAGCGTTACCTGCGCGAGCTGGTCGAGCGCGGGATTGTGGATGGCTGGGACGACCCGCGGATGCCGACGCTGTGCGGGCTGCGCCGCCGCGGCTACACCCCGACGAGCATCTTTGAGTTTGTGCGCGGGGCCGGCATCTCGAAGGCGGACAGCCTTGTCGATATGCGCCAGCTGGAGGCCGTGCTGCGCGCCGAGCTTGAGCTTTCGGCACAGCGCCGGGTTGCGGTGCTTGACCCGATCAAGCTGATTATTGATAACTACCCGGCCGACAAGACCGAGACCTTCCCGCTGCCGAACAACCCGAACCGCGAGGCGAACGATACTTCGACCCGCGAGGTCGCCTTCACCCGCGAGGTCTGGATTGACCGCAGCGACTTCTTTGAGGTGCCGCCGCCGAAGTTCAAGCGGCTGACCATCGGCAGCGAGGTGCGGCTGATGGGCGCGTACCTTGTGCGCTGCACCGGCGTGGACAAGGACGCCGACGGCAATATCCTGGCCGTGCACGCCGAGGCAGACCTTGAAACCCGCAGCGGCAACCCGGCCGACGGCCGCAAGGTGCGCGGCACGATCCACTGGGTCAGCTGCGAGCACTGCGTGGAGGCCGAGGTGCGGCTGTACGACAAGCTGTTCACCGAAGCGAACATGAACGGCATCCCGGACGGCGCCGACTTCAAGGATTATCTGAACCCTGAAAGTGTGACCGTTCTGCCGGACGCCAAGCTTGAAGAGAGCCTGACCGACGCGAAACCCGGCGAGCGGTTCCAGTTTGTGCGCACCGGCTACTTCACGCCGGACAGCCGCCACCCCGGCGTGTACAACCGGATTGTCACGCTGAAGGACAGCTTTAAGCTGCCGGGGTAAGGGCTGGGCTTTGTCCTGTTGAGACTGTAGCGGCGCACACTGTGCGCCGCTACGATCTCTATTATTGGGGGGTATTCCCCTTTATCCCTTACCTTGGTTCTGCCTTCGTAGGGGCCAATGCTTGCATCGGCCCGCTGGCTTGCGGCGGCGGTGGCTTTTGCGGGCGGATGCGAGCATCCGCCCCTACAGCAGGCCATCCCAGGCGCGAAGACAAAGGGAGCGCCACATTCTTTATACACGAAAATATGCAGCGCGCCCGCCCGGGCTTATTTCCTGGGCGGGCGCGTTTTTCTATTTTATTTTTCCTTTTGTTTACTCGCGCGGTGCGCCGCGGGGAATTGAGAAGCTGACCTGCAAGCCGGTCGGGACGGCCTCTTTCAGTTCGAGTTTGCCGCCGTGGGCCCGCACAATGCCGGCCACAAGCCGCAGCCCGAAGCCATGGGCTGCGCCGCCTGCCGTACCGTACAAAGGCCCAAAATCGGCGGCCTGCACCTTCGCCCGCGCTTCGGCCGGCATCCCGACGCCGTCGTCCGCCACCGTAAACCGGCAGCCGTCCGCCCCGCGCACCACCGCCACCGTGATCGCACAGCCGCCGGGGTTGTGGCGGATGCTGTTGCGGATCAGGTTTTCGAGCGCGCGGGCTAAAAGCGCCGGGTCGCCTTCCATCGTATCGGCCGGGCCTTCGGCGGAAAAATCCAGCGTAAATCCTTCGGGCAAACCGGCGTTGAGAAAGTCGGTCACAACGCCGCGGGCAAGTTCGGCCGGGTCCAGGTAGCGCAGCCGCAGCGGCTGCATCGAATATTCGAGCTTGCTCGTCAGGTTGAGATCCTCCATCAGGGTGCGCAGCCGCTCGGCCTGGGCGCGGATTGCCCCCGCCTGGGTGCGGGCCGCGGCGGGCAGGGCGGGGTCGTCCTCGAGCGTCGCGGCATAGCCGAGGATGACCGCGAGCGGGGTGCGGACATCGTGGGAGATGCCGTCGATCCATTCGGCCCGTGCGGCATCCCGCCGGGCCAGCTGGGCCGACGCACGGTTGAGCGCAGCATGGGCGGGGGCAAAATCGCCGGTTTCGGGCAGGTGCGCCGGCTGGCCCTGCGCAAGCCGCTCTACCCCGGCGACGAGCGGGGCCACGCCGCGCTCCATCCGGCGCAGGCTGTACCAAAACAGCCCGACCGCCAGCAGCAGGTTGATTGCAAAAACCGCAGCGCCGCCCACCAGCATAGCCTGCAGGCTTTGGAAGGTATAAAGGTTGGACAGACCAACCCGCGCAACCCGGTTTTTGTCAAACGCCAGAACCAGCAGCCCGCCGCCGTCCATCACCCGCACCACGACCGGGTAATCGGCAAGATACCAGCGGGAAAAGTTTGCGATTTCGGCCGCTGTGTAGGGGTGCAGCACTTCGGCCGGGGCGCGCCAGGACCAGGCCACCATGCCGTCGGCGTCAAGCAGCATCGCCCAGGGCAGGTCGCCGCCATTTTCGCCGGCCAGCGCGGCGAAGGCGGGTTCATCCACCGTATAGTCGCCTGCTTTCCCGGAAACACAAGCAGCGAGCGCGTCAACCGGGGCATCGGCCCCGTCTGACATCCGGCCGTAGATTACGCTTGAAAGCGTGCCGAGCATAAGGACGTTGGCCAGGATGAAGAGCAGAAGAATCCCCACCCCGGTCACAAGATACCGCCGGAAAAACCGGCGCAGGCCGCCGGACGCCTTTTCCTGTTTCATCTGCCCTCCTCCACAACAAGTTTGTATCCGAGCCCTCGCACCGTCAAAAGCGACTGCGGGGCTGAAGGGTCGGCTTCGATTTTCTCACGCAGGTGGCGGATATGGGTCATCAGGGTGCTCTCATACCCCTGCCAGATCTCGCCGCAGGCGGTCTCGCACAGGGCGCCGATTGTGACGATGCGGCCGGCATTTTCGGCAAGCTTCGAAAAAATCGCATATTCCTTGGCGGTCAGCGGCAGCGGGTCGGGACGGTCGGGGCGACGCACCGTCGCGTCGCCCAAATCGACCACGGCAGCTGCAAGCCGCACCTGCCGGTTCGCTTCCGGGTAGGCGCGGCGCAGCAGTGCCTGCACCCGCAACAGCAGTTCCCGCGGCAGAAACGGCTTGACGAGGTAATCGTCCGCCCCCTGCTCAAGCCCGGCAATGCGGTCGCCGGCTTCGCCCCGGGCGGTCAGCATCAGCACCGGCGTTCGCCCGACGGCCCGGATGGCGCGCAGCAGTGAAAAGCCGTCGGTATCCGGCAGCATGACATCCAGGATGACAAGATCGGGCATTTTGCGGCGCATTTGGGCCAGCGCGCCGGTGCCGTCCGACGCCGTGGTCAGGTTCGCATAACCGGCCTGGGTAAAGATGGTGACGAGCATTTCAAGGATCGCCGGCTCGTCATCCACCAGCAGAATGGAATGATTGTCCATAAGGCGCCCCCCTTTTTTCTATTTGTATTATACCCCCGGCGCAGTGCGGCTGTCATCCCCGCGGGAGCAATCTCCAGCCAAATTCAAGGCAGGCTCCGTTGGGGGTCAAGGTTCGGGTGGTAACATACAGGCAGAGCGGCAGGACGCCGCCCGAATTTAGCCGAAATCCACCTTTGAAAAGGAGCTGCTTATGGACTGTATCATCGAAACCCACGGCCTGACCAAGCGCTACGGCGAGCAGGTCAGCGTCGAAAACCTCAATCTGCACGTTCGGCCCGGGCGCATTTACGGGCTGCTGGGCCGCAACGGCGCCGGCAAAACCACCACCATGCGGATGCTGCTGGGACTGACCGCGCCAAGCGCAGGCAGTGTGCGGATCTTTGGCCATGCCATGCCCGCCAAAGCCGCCCAGGTTTTGCCCCGGGTTGGCAGTTTGATTGAATCGCCCGGGTTCTACCCCAACCTGACCGGAACCGAAAACCTGCGCATCTTTGCGATTCTGCGCAAGTTGCCCCGCCCGGACCGTGCGATCAAGTCGGCTCTCGAATTGGTCGGTTTGCCCTACCGGGATAAAAAGCTCTTCAAACAATATTCGCTTGGCATGAAACAGCGCCTTGCAATCGCTTTGGCCATCATGCATGACCCTGAGCTGCTGATCCTGGACGAACCGATCAACGGGCTTGACCCGATCGGCATCGCCGAAGTGCGGCGGTTCATCCGAGAGCTGTGTGATGTGCGGGGCAAAACCATTTTGATCTCGAGCCACATTCTTTCCGAGATTGCGCTGCTTGCCGATGATATCGGCATCATTGACCACGGGGTGCTGCTCGAGGAGGAAAGCCTCGAAGAACTCGAAGCGAAGAATGGCAAGTACATTCACTTTACAGTATCCGACGCACGCGCGGCTGCGCGGCTACTCTACACGCGGTGCGGAATGCGGGACTTTGAAGTTTTGAATGAGCACGAGCTCACACTGGCCGAATCCAAGACCGACATTGCCGGGCTGGTGGCGCAGTTTGTGCAGGCAGGGCTCGCCGTGCAGGACGCCCACCTGTGTGAAGATACGCTGGAGGACTATTTCAAAAAGGTGACTGGGGGTGAGGGCATTGGCTAAACTGCTGCTGTGCGAGCTGCTGAAACTGCGGCGCAAACCGCTGTTTTGGGTGATGGCGGCCTCCTCAGTGGGTTTGCCGCTGGCGTTTGCTGTGTTTTTGTCCGACCCGGCCGACAGCGAGTTCGCCGTGATCCAGCTGATGGCGACGATGATCCAGCTCAGCGCCTATGTGGTGCTGATCCCCGCCGTGGCGGTGCTGGCCGCCAACCTGCTGTTTGAGGAACAGGACAGCGACACGCTGAAAAACCTGTGCTGCGTGCCGGTTGACCGCGCGGCGCTGGCTGTGGCCAAGCTGCTGTTGCTGCTGGGGTTTTCGGTGCTGTTCATGGCTGTGGGCGGGCTTGTCAACCTTGTAATTCTGCTGGTACAGGGCTGGGCGCCGATCGGGTACTGGAAACTGCTGGGGGTCTGCCTGGTGCAGGGGGTACTGATGTGGTCCGGCGCGCTGCCCTGCGTGCTGCTGGTTGTGGCGCTGAACAAGAGCACAATTCTATCGGTCATCATCACCTTCTTTTACACCGTCGCCAACTATATCACCCTGATGATCCCCTCGCTGAGCACGATGCCACTGGGGCTGAATGCCGGCACACTGCTGCCCGGGGCGCTGAGCCTGCGCTGGTACTCCCCGTTTTTGAGTCGAAGCGCCGCCAGCGAGCCCCCACTTGTACAACAGCTGCTGGCTCACGCCATCAGCACGCCAACCGCGCTTGGGATTGCAGCGGCCGAAGCTGTCGTTTTTATTTTCCTGATCGCGCTGGTGTATCGGCGGCGTGAACCTTGAAAGGAGTGGTTTTTCTATGCTATCGATTGTACGCAGTGAATGGGCCAAGCTGCGCCGCTGCCAGATTTTGCTGATCGGCGTAGTGGCGCTGGCGCTCTGCCCGCTTGTACAGTACGGCACCCAGCTTGTGATTGAGCCTGCACAGCGCGACCCGGACTTCAACATGGCCAAACTGTTTTCGGCCGTGGTCTGGGGGAACACCCAGATCTTTCTGCCGATCAGCCTGGTTATGATCGGCGGTTGGCTGATTGACCGGGAGACGAACCAGGATACAATGAAAAACCTTGTCACGGTGCCGCTTTCGATGCCGGCGCTACTTGGCGGCAAACTGATTGTCGTGGCCGGGCTTGCCGGTGGATTTGGGCTTTACAGCGGGGCGGTGACGGTGGCGGCAGGCGCCGTGTTCGGGTTACCCGGAATGAGTTTGCCGGCCGTGCTGGGCGGCTGCGGCCAGATTTTTGCCGCGGCACTGACAACCTGCGTTGTCTGCTTGCCTCTTGTGCTGATTTTTGGGCAGATACCGGGCGCTTACCTGGCCGGATCGATCGCCACTTTCTTCGGCGGGTATTGCATCCTTTTCTTTAAAAGCGGGGTTCTGCTTTCGGCTTATCCGTTTTCCGCCGCGCTGGTTTTGGTCGGTTTTGATATGGCAAGTTATAATGGCGCGCTTGAAGCGCCCAACCCGCTGCTTTCGCTCGCAGGCTTTGGCGCAACGGCCGCGCTGGCCGTATTGCTGCTGGCGTTATCCGGCCGGCAGCGGGAACTGCGCGCCCCGCGGCGCAAAGCACGTCGCCCTGCCAGCCGGCGCACGGCCAGGCGGTGAGAACCATGCGCAAACTCTGTTTGTGCTGCGCGGCGAAAACTGCACCGGGCATTTTGATCTGACCATCGAATAGACGGCGTATGCGCGGGCAGCCGAAGAGCCGTACGCCGCAAAACGGCAGGATGCACAACTTTCCCATTCGGATTTCATACACTATTCCAAATTGACAGCCGACGCCGGGCGATGTAGGATGAACGCAGATCCTTGTGAAACGGAGGCTACCCATGCAATATTATGTCGATATCCAGGCGGCGCGGGACGGCGACGGTTCCCGCACGCGGCCATTCAAACACATTCAGTCCGCCGCGCGTGCGGCCCGGCCCGGCGATGAAGTTCTGGTTGCGCCCGGCGTGTACCGCGAATACGTCGACCCGCAGAACGCGGGCTTGCCCGATGCGCGGATCACCTACCGCAGCACGGTCCCTCTGGGCGCGGTAATTTCCGGTGCCGAACCGGTCAAGTCCTGGCAGCCGCATGCGGGGCAGGTCTGGGTTTGCAGGGTGCCGAACAGCCTGTTCGGCGCTTACAACCCCTATACCACCTATGTGTACGGCGACTGGTTTTTCGCCAAACGCACCAAACATACCGGCGCCGTTTATCTGAATGGCCGGACCATGTATGAAGCGGAAAGCCTGGACGCCTGCCTGGCGGGCGAGGCCTCCCCCTATTCCTGGGAACCTGAGAGCTCGCTCTACCAGTGGTACACCGAGCAGGATGGCGACGATACGGTGCTGTACGCAAATTTCCAGGGCCTTGACCCCAATGCCGAGAATGTGGAAATCAACGTCCGGCGTGAGTGCCTGATGCCCAGCCGCACCGGCGTGGGGTACATCACGGTGCAGGGTTTTTGCATCGAGAAGGCCGCCACCACCTGGGCGCCGCCTGCCGGTTTTCAGGACGGTATGATCGGCCCGCACTGGTCAAAGGGATGGATCATCGAAGATTGTGAAATCCGCAACAGCAAATGCGCGGGCATCTCGCTGGGGCGGTACTATGACCCGGAAAACGACCAATATTTCACCCATCACCACCTCAAGAGCCCCACCCAGATGGAGCGGGATTCCGTTTGCCGCGGGCAGTACCATGGCTGGCTGAAGGAAAAAGTCGGCAGCCATATCATTCGCCGCTGCAACATTCACCACTGCGAGCAGGGCGGCATCATCGGCCGGATGGGCGGGGTCTTTTCCCTGATTGAAGACAACCACATCCACCACATCAACAACATGATGGAGCTGGGCGGGGCCGAGATTGCCGGCATCAAACTGCATGCGGCGATTGATGTGGTCTGCCGGCGCAACCACATCCACCACTGCACCATGGGTATCTGGTGCGATTGGGAGGCCCAGGGCACCCGCATCACCCAGAACCTGCTGCACGACAACCAACGGCCCGCCTTTGCCCGGCAGCTTCCGGGCGGCATGATGAGCCAGGATATCTTTGTGGAAGTCAGCCACGGCCCGACACTGATTGACAACAACATTCTGCTTTCGGATGTTTCGCTGCGGATGGCCACCCAGGGTGTGGCAATGGTCCACAACCTGATCTGCGGCGCGCTGACCTGTGTGGGCGGCGGAACCGGTTCACGCTATACCCCCTATCATTTCCCCCACCGCACCGAAGTCATGGGCTTTATGACCATCCTGCACGGGGACGACCGCTTCTACAACAACATCTTTGTGCAGAAATGGCCCGCGGAGCCGTATGTGGTGCAGCACGACAACGACGACGGTTTTGACGAAGAAAACCGCGCCGTGGGCACCCACCCGCTGGATGCCTACCCCACCTATGCGGAATGGATTGCGCTGTTTGATATGGACAGCGACCAGCCGGACATGGGCAAACTGGCACCTGCCCATGAACACAAGCTGCCGGTATGGTGCAGCGGCAACGCCTACTTCAACGGTGCGCGCGCCTGGGCCAAGGAGCATGCACCCCAGCTGGACAACACCCACGAGATTTATGTGACGCTGGATGAACGCGACGGCCAGCCGGTTTTGGAGACAAATCTCTATGAATGGCTGCGCGCAGGATGCGCCATGGTGAACAGCGAAGTTCTTGGCAAGGTATTTGAACCCTGCCAGCGGTTTGAAGCCCCCGACGGAACCGATATTGTATTTGACGCGGACTATCTGGGCAACCACCGCGGCCCCGCCGTTCTGCCCGGGCCCTTTGCAAGCGCCGAAAGTGCCGGCGCCCCGCTGTTCAAGTTTGCCGGCCCTGCGCCGCGCTGTGAGGCATAACAGCCGCGCTGAATCACCGCCCCTCCCCATTTTCCCGGCACATCCGGATACGCAAAACAACCCGCCCCATTCGCGATGGGGCGGGTTGTTTTGTGGGCGCGGGTTCCCGCTGGGGTATGCGCCTTCGCTTTATTCGGTGCGCAGGGCCGTGACGGGGTCCTGTTTGGCAGCCTTGCGGGAGGGGATCAGCCCGCCGATCAAGGTCAGCACAACGCTGAGCAGGACAAGCACCGCCGCCGCGCCGGCCGGCAGCATGGCATTGATCTCGTCCGAATTGGCGACGCTGTGGATGATGGCGTTGCCCGGGATGAGCAGCAGCAGCGTAAGGCCGATACCGATCAGCCCGGCGCAGAGGCCGACAATGAAGGTTTCAGCGTTGAACACCTGCGATACGTTCGATTTGGAAGCGCCGATGGCGCGCAGGATGCCGATTTCCTTCTTGCGTTCCAACACACTGATATAGGTGATGACGCCGATCATGATCGACGAGACGATGAGCGAGATGGCTACGAACGCCACCAGCACATAGCTGATGATATTGATGATATCGGTGACGGAGGACATCAGCGTGCCCACAATATCGGTATACCGGATCACCTTTTCTTCCTGGCCGGTGCTCTGCATACGGTCGTTGTAGGCATCCAGTATCCGGATCACCTCCTCCTTGCTCTCAAAATTGGTCGGGTAAATGCTGATTGAAGAAGGGTCGGCCGGGTCGGCATAGTTCAGGCTGCGCAGGTTCCCTTCATAAGAGGCTGTCTCCCCGCTCATCAGCGACATGAGCAATTCGGTCAGTTCCTCTTCGGTCATATTGACCTGGATCGCGTCGGCAAAAGCATCCGGGTCAACTTCAAAGGCGTTTTGCAGCGCGTCGCCAAGGTCGGTCATCGCGCGGGACATACCGTCGGTGATGGTGGTCTGCAGGGTGTCGGCCACGCCTGTCATCACCTGGGTCATCACGGCAGGCAGTACCTGGTCGGTCAAGGCGGACATGACCTGCTGCATGACGGCCGGCATCACCCGGGCCATAACCTGCTGCATGGCCTGCTGCATTCCCTGGCTGATCGCCTGGGCCAGCTGCTCCTGCATGGACTGCATCTGGGCGGCAAGCAGTTCGTTCACACCGCTGAAGTCAATCATCTGGGTCAGCGCGTCGCCCAAAATTTTCTGGGCCGGTTCGGTTGCCAGATAACCAAGAAAGTACTCCCCAATCTTGGCGGGGTCGGTGTAGCCGTTGGCTTCGGCAAAGGCGCTGTACCCTTCCAGCACGGTGCAGGCCAGGGCCTCCAGCTGTTCCTGGGTGATGTTGACCTGCTCGATCGAAGCCATAATCCCGGCCGCGCCTTCGGCAATGCGCTGCTGCGCTTCGGGGGTATCCAGATAGAGGGCAAGGTTCTGCTCAAACTGGTTGGGGTCAAGCCCGTTTTCTTCGACAAAAGCCTGATACCCCGCCATCACGTTGGTGACAAGGGTTTCGATCTGCTCGGTTGTGACCGACAAACCGCTTTGCTCAAGCAGCGTTTTGAGCCCTGCCGCCAGGTCGGCTTTGGCCGCATCGCTTTCAAGATAGGCCAAGAAATACTCGCCCAGGCGGGAAAAATCGGCAGCCGGGTTTTGCGCCGCATAGTCGTTGTAGCCGGCAAGCAACGCATCGACAAGCGCTTTTACCTGTTCGTCTGTGGCGTTGAATTTAAGCGCTCCGATCAGCGCGTTCCAGTCAAGGTTTGAAAGGTCAAAGCCGGAGAGATCGAGCCCTGAAAGATCCAGCCCCGAAAGATCAATTCCCGACAGATCCAGGCCGGATAAATCCATGCCGGACAGATCCATCCCTGAAAGATCCAGCCCCGCAAAATCCAGGCCGGAGAAATCCATCGAGGCGCCGTCAAAACTGAAGTAGCTGCCCATATCAAGGTTGAGCGCATCCGTATTGACCGAGAAGGCGGATTCAAGCAGATCCTCGTCAACCGTGAAGAGGTCTTCCAGCTGGAACCGCGCGTCATCGCTTTCTTCCCCGAATTTTTCGCCGGTAAAAACATTGGTGGAAGCATCGGCAAGCTGGTCCTGCACAATCGGGCTGGCCGCGGCTTTCTCCATAACATGGCGGGTCAGTGAAGCCGGGTAGTTGATCCCGGTGCTCAGCATCGGCGCCGTGGCCCCCGCGGCGGGCTGGACAATCCCGACGATGGTCAGGTCCTCGCTGTTGGCGATGACGTCTTTCATGTAAGCCTCGTCGTCGGTTTTGTCGCGCCAGACGCTGTACGCCGCATCAAACTGGTACAGGTCAGCGTTGTTGACAACCTTGAAGGTGATGCCAAGTACATCCTCATACGAAACGCCGGTGATATCGTCCGGGGTGGTGACCGCCTCGTCTTCGGCAAACTGTTCCACCATCGCGTCAAGCTCGGCGCCGTCACGCAGACCAAGGGTATACAGCATAAAGTCGGTCATGCTGCCGGAGGATGTCAGCACCAGCACGCATTCGTTCGGATTTTTGGGCCAGCGCCCGGCTTTGACATCATATTGATCGAGATAAAGGCCGGCATCTTCCGGCATGGCGTAAAAGACATCGGTGCTCGTCATGGAGGACATCATGCTGTTTGCACTGCTGGTGGAACTGATGCCGAGCGGCGCGAACGAGAGGTCCGGGTTGACCTGGCGGTAGTCCTCACCGTTCCAAAGGTATACGGTGGGGGTGACGCTGTACCCGTATTCAATGGCATTGGTGTAGGCTTCCATCCCGCTTTCACCGCTGTCCAGATAAGCCTTGAGGGCGGCGAGGTCGTTTGAGCCGATTGTGTTGAAGGTTTGGGTAATCATCTCGGCAATATCGATGTCATACGTCTCTTCCTCCTCGTCGTCGGCCGCCATGCTTGCCATCATGGAGCCAAGGTCAAGGCTTGAACTTTGGATGGACAGCGGATATTCCGAGAGGGTATCTTCTTCAACCGAAGCGATGTATGCATTGACGCCGGTTGAGAGCGATAGAATCAGCGCAATGCCGATAATGCCGATCGAGCCGGCAAACGCCGTGAGCAGCGTGCGCGCCTTTTTTGTGCGCAGATTTTGGAAGGAAAGGACGAGCGCGGTGCCGAACGACATGGAAGAATGGCGGCTCCACCGCTTCTGCGCCGGTTCTTCAAGATTTTCCGGCGGGGTGAAGGGGTCCGAATCAGCCCGGATCACACCGTCGGACAAGCGAACGATGCGGGTGGCGTAGGCTTCGGCCAGCTCCGGGTTGTGGGTCACCATAACGACAAGGCGATCACGGGCGACTTCTTTCAGCAGTTCCATCACCTGGACGCTGGTTTCCGAATCGAGCGCGCCGGTCGGTTCATCGGCCAGCAGGACATCGGGGTCGTTGACAAGGGCGCGGGCGATCGCCACGCGCTGCATCTGCCCGCCCGAAAGCTGGTTCGGCCGCTTGTTGATATGTTTTCCCAGCCCCACCTGCTCCAGCGCGGCAATCGCGCGCTGCCGGCGCTCGGCACGGGAAACGCCCGAGACCGTCAGGGTCAGTTCCACATTGGCCAAAATGGTCTGGTGCGGGATCAGGTTATAGCTTTGAAAGATAAAGCCGATCGTGTGGTTGCGGTAGGTATCCCAATCCCGGTCGGTATACCGTTTGGTGGATACGCCGTTGATAATAAGGTCGCCGCTGTCGTACCGGTCCAGCCCGCCAATGATGTTGAGCAGCGTGGTTTTGCCCGAACCGGACGGACCAAGGATGGCGACAAACTCACTGTCGCGGAAGCTCAGGTTGACATGGTCCAGCGCTTGCTGGGTCAGGCCGCCGGTGCGGTATTCCTTGCAGATATCTTTGATTTGCAGCATGGGTGTTTCTCCTTCATACTCCCTTCAGGTCCCCCGCTTGGGGCTGAAGGTGCAGCGCGTACCCTTCCAGGTAACAGCGCATGCCGGTCAGCACATCATTGCGCATGGCTTCGGGCGAGGGCGCCGCGCCGCCTGCCAAACGCCAGACCCTTCCGCGCAGGTAAAAGCCGGCCAGCAGCGCCACGGCGGTGCTGAAAATCTCCTGCAGCTGCGCGCGGCTCAGCACGCCGCCGGCGGCAAGCTGGTCCACCCAACCGTCCAGCCGCATTTTCAGCCGTTCCCGTTCCGGCCGGAACGCATCACAGCGAAGGCTGCTTTCCAGCACCATGATGCGCATGGTTTCCAGGTAGATAAACAGCGGGCGGTCCTGCATGAGCCTGTCAAGGGCCCGCAGGATCAGATCCTGCAGATCCGCAAACGAGCGCAGCGGGCAAAGGCTGGCCTGCTGTTCCAGGCATTTCATGCGATCTTCAAATTCCTGCCATAGCAGCTGCAGAAACAGCGCTTCTTTGCTGGGGAAGTAGACATACAGCGTTCCGTTGGAAAGGCCCAGGCTTTTGGCCAGATCTGCCATTTTGATCTGCTCATAGCTGGTGGTGAGCAGCATCTCCTTCGCCTTTTCCAGAATGGCCTGTGCACGCGCCTGTTTTGCCTGTTCGGTTCTGGCACGTTTTCCCACAAGGGTCTCCTTTCTGCGCACCGCCGCATAGCGCGCCGAATAATTGAATCGAAGTCAATTATATACCAGGCAATTTTCCCTGTCAACCGTATCTTTCCCTTGACTTTTGCACGGCTGCGCGCTATGCTGAAAAAGATGTTGTGGTTCCCGCGCAATCGGATCATAAAAGGAGCGATTTACATGCAAATCCCCCCTGTCTCCCCCGCCAGTTTTGTCGAACGTGCCCGCCAGGCGGTTTCACCGCAGAACCTGCCCCGCAACTGCAAGTTTTTCGGGTTGCTGAACGCCGGGCTGTTTTTGACCGCACTCGGCATCCAGCTGTTCAAAACCCCCAACCACTTTGCCTTCGGCGGCACATCCGGTCTGTCCATCGTGCTGGCAGACCTCTTTCCACGGCTGCCTGTCGGCGGATTTATGTGGATCATCAATGCAGTGCTGGTTGTGCTGGGCTTCGCCTTCCTGGGGGTCCGCTCCATGGGCTGGACCATCTACTCCTCTTTTGCGCTGAGTTTTTTTGTGAGCCTGTGCGAGCTGGTGTTCCCGATGCCCGCCCCCATGACAAACGACACCTTTCTGGAACTTTGCTTTGCGGTGATCCTGCCGGCGGTTGGCAGCGCGATTGTTTTCAATATTGGCGCTTCAACCGGCGGCACCGATATTGTCGCGATGATTTTGAACAAGTACACGAGCCTTGAAATCGGCCGCGCGCTGCTGGTCAGTGATTTTGGCATTGTGATGGCGGCGGCCGTTCTGTTCGGCGCGCAGACCGGGCTGTACTGCATTTTAGGGATGATCCTTAAATCCACCGTGGTGGACAGCGCAATTGAAAGCCTTAACCTGCGCAAGGTCTGCACCGTGGTGACCAAGAGCCCCGAACCGGTGCGGGATTTCATTGTAAACGTGCTGAACCGTTCAGCCACCGAGCAGCAGGCCAGCGGCGCCTACACCCATGCGGACACAACCGTGCTGATGACAGTGCTGACCCGCCACCAGGCGGCCATGCTGCGCAACTTCCTGCATAAGAACGACCCCCACGCGTTTATTACCATCGTCAACAGCAGCGAAATTATCGGCAAAGGTTTCCGTGCCATTTAAAGTGCGGTTCCACCGTGCGCTTTCGCTGCGCATCAAGTTTTCCGGCATATGGCACCGCCCAGGAACAGCAGGCAGAAACCTGTGTTCCGGGGCGGTGCTTTTATATCTTTTTGTCAGGCGGCGCTATGCGCTATCCACCGTGCGAACAGTGCTCGCCACCGTTTCCTTCCTCTGTTCTGTCACGCCAAAAACATTCCCAATCGCAAAGCGAACGGGCCATTGGCAAAACAGAAGGGATATGCTATAGTTAGAGCAGAAACAGCCGCGACAGGCTGTCATAAGAAAGGATGAGAAAAATGAAAAAAAGCAACCAAAAAAGCGGACTGAAAACTACAGGGAGGGTAAATGACCGATAACCCTCCTGCAAAATCGGAGGATGTATGAAAGGGAATTTTACTAGGCAAAGGCTGCAGAAATTTTTATCCTATTACAGGCCGCACCGCATAATTTTCGCTGCGGACATGTTTTTCACGGCTCTCAGCGCCCTGGCAGCGCTGCTGTTCCCCCTGCTGTCCGGCTATATTACAGCAGCGGTTCTGAATGACTGGAATGAGGGGACGCCGCGCCGGCTGTTTTGGGCCGGTGCAGGGCTTTTGGGCCTGGTGGTTGTCCGGTGTGCCAGCAATGTGGTTTACGCTTACTTCGGCCATGCGGTGGGCGCAAAAATGGAAGCGGCCATGCGGGAAGAACTGTTTTGCCATTACGAAAAGCAGACCTTTGCGTTTCATGCCAGAAACAGCGTGGGCAAGCTGATGACAGTCGCTTCCAACGACCTGAACGGCATGACCGAGCTTTTTCACCACGGTCCGGAAGACATTATGATGACGCTGATCAAGTTTGTAGGCGCCTTTATAATCCTGATCCGCATCAATGTGCCGCTGACTCTGATTGTCTTTGCGGCGCTGCCCATTCTGGCAGTTTCGGCGGTTAAAACGGACAAGGTGATGGAGCGGTGGCTGGTGAAGGCCAAAACGGATCTGGCGGAGATGAACGAACAGTTGGAGGATGCCCTTTCGGGAATCCGGACAGTCAAGGCATTCGGGAACGAAGCATATGAGGCCGAAGCCTTTTTCCGCAAGAACAGGAAATACGCGAAAAGCCGCTGCTTCTATTACAAGGTGGAAGCAATCTTTTATGAGACAGTGTCCTGTTATCCTCAGTTTCTGACCATGCTCACGGTGTTCTTCGGTGCGCTCTTTATCGGAAGGGGCGCGCTGGACATACCGGTGCTGATTACATTTCTGCTGTATGTGGGGACGCTGGCAGAACCGATATCCACAATGCTTAATTTTATGCGGCTGTTCGAAGAAGGAAAAGCCGGCTTTATCCGCTTTATGGATGTCATGGAAACGGCGCCCGCCGTTCAGGAATCGGCGCACCCCGCAGCCCCCATACCGGGGAACGGGGAAATCGTTTTTGAGCATGTGGGCTTTTCCTATGAAGAAGGAAGCGAGAAGGTTCTGGAAGATGTATCCTTCCGAATCAGGACCGGTGAGTCAGTGGCTTTTGTGGGTGCGTCCGGCATTGGGAAAACCACGGTGAGCATGCTGATGGCCAGGTTCTACGACGCGTCGGAAGGCCGCGTACTGGTCGGCGGAAGAGATGTGAAGGAGCTTTCCTTCGCCGCTTTGAGGGAAATGATCGGGATCGTACAGCAGGAAGTTTATATTTTTAACGGCACCATTCGGGAAAACATCCGGTACGGAAACCCGGCCGCGTCGGATCAGGCTGTGGAAGAGGCGGCTGCTCTTGCAAATCTGCATGAATTTATTCAATCGCTGGAACAGGGCTATGAAACAAAGGTAGGGACAAAAGGGATCACCCTTTCCGGCGGACAACGGCAGCGCGTAAGTATTGCACGGTTATTCCTGAAAAATCCCAGAATTCTGATCTTGGATGAAGCCACCAGCGCCTTGGATTATGAGAGCGAGCAGATCGTTCAGCAATCCATTGAGCGGTTGATGAAAGGGCGGACTGCCGTGACAATTGCTCACCGGCTGTCCACTGTACAAAACGCTGACCGGATTTTTGTGCTGGGAGACAAGGGCATTCTGGAGCAGGGAAGCCATGCGGAACTGCTGAAGAAAGGCGGGGAGTACGCGAAGCTGTACCGAATCGGACAATAATAAAAAAGGACATCGGAAAAACCGATGCCCCCAGACTGTCGAAAAAGTATAAAAGCGGCGTTTCGCCCTTCCGTGCGGAAGAGCGAAACGCCGCTATGCTTATTCCGCGTTGGCGCAGAAGGCCTCAAACGCTTTGAAAGCCATGTACACATCCAGCTTGGACACGACTTCAAACGGAGAGTGCATCGAGAGCACCGGCACGCCAAGGTCGATCGTGTCAATATTGCGGTTGGCCACATACTTCGCGATGGTACCGCCGCCGCCCAGATCGATCTTGCCCATTTCGCCGATCTGCCAGGCCACGCCATTTTGGTCGAACAAGTTGGTCAGGTAGCCGACCAGTTCGGCGCAGGCATCGCTGGTCGAGCTTTTGCCGCGGGCGCCGGTGTACTTGTAGATGGCGACGCCGCGCCCGGCATAGGTGCCGTTGTTCGGCTCAAACGCTTCGGCATAGGAAGGGTCATAGGCTGCGGTCACATCAGAGGAGATGCACTTCGAAGCGGCAAAGGCCGTATCGGGGTCCACGCCTTCCATCGCGCAGAGCGCGCGCAGGAAGGCGAAGCCATACTCGCTGTTCATACCGGTCACGCCGTCGGAACCGACTTCCTCTTTATCGGTCAGGATGCAGACGGTGGTGTGCGCGGGGTTCTTCGCACCGATCTCAGCCATCAGCGCGGGGTAGGCGTCAACACGGTCGTCATGGCCGTAGGCGCCGATCATCGCGCGGTCAAGGCCGATATCGCGGGCGCAGAAAGCCGGTACAACCTCAATCTCTGCGCGGGTGAAATCACGTTCGGAGATGCCGTACGCTTCGTTGAGCATGGAGAGGACGTTGAGTTTGACACGGTTTTCGACCGTCTTATCCTCAATCGGGGTGGAGGCGATCAGGACGTTGAGATTTTCGCCGGTGATGCCCTCGGGCAGTTTCTTCTCGTTCTGCTTGGCCGCAAGGTGGGGCAGCAGGTCGGTGATGCAGAATACGGGGTCTTCGGGCTTTTCACCGATGCAGACCCGGACGGTGGAGCCATCCGCCTTGACAATGACGCCGTGCAGCGCAAGCGGGATGGTGGCCCACTGGTACTTGCGCACACCGCCGTAGTAATGGGTGCGGAAGTAACCGAGGCCCTTGTCCTCATACAGCGGCACCGGGCGCAGGTCAAGGCGCGGGGCGTCGATGTGGGCAATGTTGAGGTGGAAACCCTCGGCCAGGCTCTTCGTGCCGATTGTTGCGGCGAGCACGCACTTGCCGCGGTTGATCTGGTACACCTTGTCGCCAGCCTTCAGCGCCATGCCGGGCACAAACGGGCGGTAGCCGGCGGCCTTGAGCAGCTCCTCGCTGTAGGCGGCGGCTTCACGCTCGGTCTTGGCGTTATCCAGGAACTTCTTGTACCCTTCACAGAATTCCTGCGCCGCGGCCAGGCATTCGGGGTGATCTTCGACCACGGGGTCGTTTTTGTAGAGCAGTGCTTCAAGTTCTTTTCCGTTTTTTGCCATAGCAATAAAACTTCCTTTCCTGTTGTTTCTTCTATCGGCGCAAATGCTCGCACGCCTTTTCCGGCGGAGCGGCTGCGCCGCGTTTCGCGTCAGCCGGCAGAGGCCGGCGCGTCGGAAGCATAGATTTCGCAGTAGCGCGCGTAGCTTGTTGTAATCTTGTGCACATAGCGGCGCATCTGCGGGTATGGGAACTCATCCAGGGTGCGCCCGTCGGATGAATAGTCCGGGTTTGCAAGCAGTTCCCCCACCGTGCCAAGGCCGCTGTGGTAGGCGGCCGCCGCCGTGGCCAGGTCGCCATACTCCAGCAGGCAGTAGGCCACATAATAGCTGCCGAACCGGATGTTGACCTCCGGGTCATACAGGTCGTCAAAAGTCAGCGTTTCGGAGGGCGCTATGCGGGATTTGATCCAGTCAAAGGTAATTTCCGTGATCTGCATGAGCCCGCGCGCACCAGCGCTTGATTCCGCTTCGGGGTTGAAATTGCTTTCTGTACGGATAAATGCATAGAGCACAAGCGGGTCAAGCTCATATTTATCGGCATAGTAGGTGACATATTCTTCATACCGGCGGGGATATTCCATTTCTTCAATTTGGGTGCGGCCAAAGGTTGTAACCAGGATGCCGACTGCCAGCAGTAACACAACCAATGCAGCGAGCGCCGGGGCCAGCCGGCGCGCCGGGCGGGATTTGCGGGGGGCGTTGTATTTCATAAGCCTCCTTTCCGGAGGGGGCTATTCCCCCTCCAACCGGGCAAGAAGTGCAAGCGCCCGTTCGCACAGGCGCTGCGGGGTAGAATCATTTTCCAGCACCCAATCTGCTGCGGCGCGCAAAGCGGATTCCGGCGTCTGGGCGTCCAGACGCCGGCGGGCCATGGCGGGCGAGAGACTGTCCCGCGCGCAGATACGCGCAACGCTTTGTTCATACGGCGCCGTAACCAGCAGGATACCATCGCACCGCGTTTCAAACGGCGTGCCAACAATAACCGCGCCATCGACAAAGGCGAGTTTTGCCCCCTTCTGCCTTGCCTGGGCCAGGCGTGCATCAATGCGGCGCAGAATTTCAGGGTGGGTGATTTCGGTCAGGGCGCGGGTGCCCGCCGGGGTGGCAAAGGCACGGTCAGCCAGCAGATGCCGGCGCACAAGGCCCGACTCCTCTACAATATCAGAACCAAAGACATTTTGCAACCGGGCCAGGCAGGGCGAACCGGGCTGCAATACCTCCCGCGCGATGAGGTCGGCGTCAATGCAGGGGTAGCCTTTGGATGCATACAGCTTGGTAACGGTGGATTTGCCGCAGCCGGAGCGGCCGGTGATCCCGATCACGCGCATGGCTCACACCTCCACAACGCGGAAGGCTGCCGCCCGCAGCAGCCGGTTGTAAACCGCCATTGCAACGCCGTCACGCTCCGGCGCGCGGGCGTATGCCACCCGGGCGCCGGCGCGGTCCAGCGCGCGCAGCGCCGCAAACAGGTGGTGGGCCTGGGCAGCATCGTCTCCGGCGCCGCCGTACTCGATCGCCGGCACCGGCAGCTGCGCGCCCTCGCCGTCAAAGCAGAGCGCATAGACGCCGGGCCCGGCATGGGCCGCCACATAGGCGCGGTACTGTGCAAAGCTGCCCTGTACAATGGTGACCTGGGCCTTGGGGGCATAGTGTTTGTACTTCATGCCGGGGCTGCGGGCAGTCTCTCCGGGGCGCAGCTTTTCCAGAATTGCGTGGGAGACAAGGACTTCCTCCCCGAGGGCGGCCTCCATCTGTTCTTTGGTGATGTAACCGGGGCGCAGCAGCACCGGATGTTCGCCCACCACCGAGACGACGGTCGATTCAACCCCGACCTTGCTCTCTCCCCCATCCAGAATCAGCGGCAGGCGGCCGTCCATATCGGCAAACGTATCAGCCGCATTGGTCGGGCTCGGCTTGCCGGAAAGGTTGGCCGAAGGCGCGGCAAACGCCACGCCGGATGCTTGAATCACCGCCTGCACAACAGGGTGGGACGGCATGCGGATGCCGACGGTATCCAGCCCGGCGCAGGTGACATCGGCCACCTCGGGGCCGCGGGGCAGCACCATCGTGAGCGGGCCGGGCCAGAAAGCCGCGGCGAGTTTTTCGGCCCGGAGCGGCACGCTTGAAACCAGGCCGTGCAGCATCTGCATACCGCAGATGTGGACAATCAGCGGGTTGTCCTGCGGGCGGCCCTTGGCTTCAAATATTTTTTTGACAGCTTCGGGGTTGCGCGCATCGGCCGCAATGCCGTAGACCGTCTCGGTCGGCAGCGCGACAAGTTCCCCACGGCGCAGAAGGTCAGCGGCGAGGGCAATGCTCTGCGCGTTGACAGGCAGCACTTGGGTTTTCATGCAATGGACTTCCTTTCACTAAAGGATATGCGCCGCGGCCGTTCAGTGGGCGTCGGCCGCGTTTTGCTGTTTGAGCTTTTCCTCCCGGTCTGCCAGCAGCAACGGCTCAACAATCAAATCCAGATCACCGTTGAGCACTGCGTCGAGCTTGTACACGGTCAACCCGATGCGGTGGTCCGTCACGCGGCCCTGCGGGAAATTGTAGGTGCGGATACGCTCGCTGCGGTCGCCGCTGCCAACCTGGCTTTGGCGGCGGGCGTTGTACGCTTCGTCATAGGCTTGCTGCTTTTGCTGAAGCAACCGGCTGCGCAGCACCGTCAGCGCGCGTTCTTTGTTTTCGCGCTGGCTGCGCTGGTCCTGGCATTCCACCACCATGCCGGTGGGCAGGTGGGTGACCCGGATTGCGCTGGAGGTTTTGTTGATGTGCTGGCCGCCCGCGCCGGAAGAGCGGAACGTATCAATCCGCAGGTCTTTAGGGTCAAGTTCCAGCTCGACTTCCTCGGCTTCAGGCATAACCGCTACGGTCGCGGCCGAGGTCTGGATGCGGCCCTGAGCTTCGGTAGCCGGCACCCGCTGCACACGGTGGGCGCCGCTTTCAAATTTAAGCCGGCTGTACACGCCGGAGCCTTCAATCGAAAAAACGATCTCTTTAAGCCCGCCGAGTTCGGTTTCGTTGGCGCTGACCGTTTCACAGCGCCAGCCGCGGCGGGCCGCATACATTGTATACATCCGCCACAAGTCATAGGCAAAAAGGGCGGCTTCCTCACCGCCGGTACCGGCGCGGATTTCCATAATGATGCTCTTGTCGTCGTCGGCATCCTTGGGCAGCAAAAGCCCCCTGAGATTTTCTTCAAGCGACGACAGGGTTTCCCTGTTTTTGCGCAGTTCCTGCTGTACCATATCGATGAAGGCAGGGTCCGCCCCCGGCTCTTCAAGCGCGGCCTGCTCCTCCGCGATTTCATCGCGCAGGGTGCGGTAAGCCTGCCAGGCCTCCACAACAGGGGTCAGCTCTTTGTAGTCGCGCATCAGCGCCGCATAGGCCTTGGCATCAGCTGCAGCCTGCGGTTCGGCCATGCGGTGGGCCAGTTCCTCATAACGGCGCTGGATGGCGGGCATTTCTTCAAACATAAGCGTTCCTTTCGGGAAAAAGATGAGCGGGCCGGAGCTTATACTTCAGCGCCGCCGCGGAAAACTTTTTTGATGTTGCGCTCGATCTTGACACGGGGCAGCATGACTTCCCGCCCGCAGCCCTGGCAGCGGATCTTGAAATCCATGCCCACCCGCAGTACATCAAACCGGTTGGCCCCGCAGGGGTGGTTCTTTTTGACCTGAATCACATCGCCGACCTGGACATCCATCGCCCGGCACCGCCTTTCCCGTCAGAAGTTTTTGCCATTCTATTATATACCATACGGGCGTTTTTGCAAGTTCATACCGCCCGCCGCATACAGTTAACCAACCGCCTTCCGTCGCATCCGGCCCACAGGGGCGGGTGTTTCCCGGGCGGAATACCAGAATAGAGAGGAAATCGAAAATGCTTGCTTACCGTGCTGAAGGCCTTTGCCGCAACGCCAACCACCTGACCGAAGAAGACTTGAACCGCTGCGCTCAAAACGGAGAAGTACTGCAAAGCACCGCCCTGGCGTTTGATACCTGCCGCCGGCTGCGGTTTTCATTGTGTGGGCGGCGGGCATACATGCCGTTTGAGGAATGCCTGGACCCCGCCCCGGGCGAGGCTATCAAGGAAATTGCCGTGTTGACCCGGGTGGGCCGGCCGACCTGCTTTCTCATCACCGGCACCGCAGAGGAACAGGGGGAAACAGTCTACCTGCTTTCCCGCGCGGCAGCCCAGCGCGCCTGCCGGCAGAATTATCTCGATCAGCTGGAGAGCGGCAGCGTCATCCCCTGTACCGTGACCCACATTGAAAACTTCGGTGCTTTTTGCGATGTGGGGTGCGGGATTTCGGCACTGCTGCCGATCGACTGCCTTTCGGTTTCCCGCATTGCATCGCCGGCCGACCGGGTACAGGTGGGGCAGCAGCTGCTCTGCGCAGTAAAAAACCGCGACGCCCAGGGCCGCATTGTGCTGACGCTGCGCGAATTGCTGGGTACATGGAGTGAAAATGCAGCCTGCTTTGCCGCCGGCGAGACGGTGGTTGGCATTGTGCGCAGCGTGGAGGAATATGGCGTCTTTATTGAGATTGCGCCCAACCTGGCCGGCCTGGCTGAGCCGGACCGCCAGCTGCACCCCGGCCAGGCCGTGAGCGTATACATCAAAAGTATCCTGCCGGACAAGATGAAGATCAAGCTGGTGGTGGTCAACCGCAACCTGAACCAGCCGCTGCGGTTTGAACCGCACTATTTTGTGACGCGCGGGCGGATCAAACGGTGGATCTATTCCACCCCGAAAAGCCGCAAACAGATTGAAACTGTGTTCGGCTGATTGCTTGCCAGGGCCCCAAAGTTGCGGTATAATGGAAGCACAGATTGCACAAGGAAGTGATTGCAATGGCGGAAGCATTTACCGCCGGGGTGAAACCGGGCGGGCTGACCAGCGACACCGAAATCCGCCTTCTTCTGTGTTACATGGTCAAGATAGCCGGCCCGGTTGACCGCGAAACATTACAAAACGCCCTGCTGCAGGAGCAGCTCGTCAATTATTTTGAATTTGCCGACGCACTGGCTGAATTGCAGCGCCAGCAGCTGATTGCCGCCGGCGAGGGCGGTTTTACCATTACGCCGAAAGGGGCTTCTGTGGCCAACGCCCTGGCCGAAGACCTGCCCCGCAGCGTGCGGGAAAGCGCGATCTCAGCCGTAATTCGTCTGCAGAGCTGGGCGCACCGTGCGGCGCAGAACCATGCGGAGGTGCTGCATGATGAAAATGGGTACCGGGTGCTTTGCTCAATCCGGGACGAAGGGTTGCCCGATATTTTCCGCCTGGAGCTGGTCATGCCGGACGCGCTGACAGCCGAGGAAGTGCAGAACCGCTTTATTGCCCGCGGCAGCCAGATTTACGGTGCGCTGCTGGACACGCTGACCCGGCCGCTGCGCGACGACGAACGCCGGCCCGAAGGCGCACTGTGAACATCTTTCCATTATGAGCAAAGCGGCCCCTGCGCGGGGCCGCTTTTTCATATGCATGGCATCCGTTGGCTTCCTGCCGTCGGCGGCTGCTCTTATTGTTCCCGGAAGGTGATGTCACCCTCATCGGTCATGGAATCTACAATGGCGAGGCTTGCAAGCTTGTAACCGGCCCGGCGCAGTTCGGCGCCGCCGGGCTGGAACCCCTTTTCGATACAGATGCCGATTCCCGCCACAGAGGCGCCGGCCTGGCGGCAGATATCCAAAAGCCCGTGCATGGCCTGGCCGTTGGCAAGGAAGTCGTCCACAATCAGTACACGATCCTCCGGGCCGAGGAATTTCTGGGCCAGGGTGATGGTATATTCCTTGCCATAAGTATAGGAACGCACCGGCGCGGTATAGACGTCGCCGTCAATATTCTTGCTCTTCGCTTTTTTGGCAAAGACAACCGGCACGCCAAAGTGGCGCGCCGTCATGCAGGCAATTGCGATGCCGGAAGCCTCGATTGTAAGGATTTTATTGACGCCGTCGGCGCCAAAAATGCGGCCAAACTCCGCCCCGATCGCATCGAGCAGCTGAACGTCCAGCTGGTGGTTCAAAAAGCAATCGACTTTGAGCACCTGCCCCGGGCGAACCTGACCTTCCTGCCGGATGCGATCCTCGAGCAACTTCATAGAATACGTCCCCTCTCTTGTAAACTTGGGCTATTTCATTTATTATGCAAAATCCCGTTGGGTTTGTCAAATTCCAGCGGATTTTTTCCGGTAAGTTCTGGTTCTTTGGCTGTTTTTGATAATTTTCTGTAATCTTTTTGGGCATCCTGCCCACAACGGCAAAGAAATTGTAAACAATCTATGGCAGGTTCGCGGCTTGCGGGCACCGGCGGATAAGATTATAATACCTTTATATAGCGGCGCCGGGCATGTGCGGCCCGCACCGGGGAATCCCGGGGCGCCGCCGGGGCGCAGCAAACGCTCCGACATCGATTAGGAGGGAAATCATCATGAAAAAACTGATCAGCGCATCGCTGGCGGCCGCCATGGCTTTGAGCCTGGCCGCCTGCGGTTCCACCGGCACCGAGGCTTCCTCGGCTGCGGAAAGCACCACCGCGAGCAGCGCGGCCACGGCCGAAGGCTCCGCCGCCCCGATCAAGCTCGGCGGCATCGGCCCCACAACCGGCGGCAACGCCGCGTACGGCATCGCCGTGCAGCAGGGCACCGAGCTGGCCGTGCAGGAGATCAACGAAGCCGCCGGCTATACCGTTTTTGAAATGCAGTTTGAGGACGATGAAAGCGACCCCGAAACGGCGCTGAACGCCTACAATACCCTGAAAGACTGGGGTATGCAGATCCTGGTCGGTACCGTGACCAGCAACCCGAGCCTGACTGTCGGCGCCGAGGCCGCCAATGACAATATGTTTATGCTGACGCCTTCGGCTTCGGCTGAAGAGGTCGCCACGACCGGTGACAACATCTTCCAGATGTGCTTCACCGATCCCAACCAGGGCAAGGCAGCCGCCGATTACATTGCCGAGCACCAGCTGGGCACCCAGATCGGCATCATCTACGATTCGTCCGATGCGTATTCCAGCGGCATCTACCAGGCCTTCGTCGCCGAAGCGGAGGCCAACGGCCTGACCATTGTGGCGCAGCCTTCCTTTACCGCTGACAACAAGAGCGATCTTTCCACCCAGGTTGCCCAGTGCCAGGATGCCGGCGCCGACCTGGTGTTCCTGCCGATTTACTATCAGGAAGCCAGCCAGGTGCTGGTTGCGGCCAACCGCACCGGCTATGCGCCGACCTTCTTCGGCTGCGACGGCATGGACGGCATTCTGGGTGTGGAAGGCTTTGACACCACCCTGGCCAACGGCCTGATGATGCTGTGCCCGTTCTCTGCCTACGGCGAAGACGAGACGACCGTCACCTTTGTGAACAACTACAAGGCCGCTTTCAACGATGAAGTGCCCAACCAGTTTGCAGCCGATGCGTATGACTGCGTCTATGCAATCTACCAGTGCGTGGAGGACGGCACCATCACCCCCGATATGAGCGTGAGTGATATGTGCGAAGCGCTCAAGGGTGCTTTCACCTCCATGACCTTCAGCGGCACGACCGGCGAAGGCCAGACCTGGGATGGAAACGGCATGATCAGCAAAGAGCCGAAGGTGTACACCATCCAGGACGGCGCTTATGTCCTGGCCGAAGGCGAAACTGCCTGAATCAACCAAACTTGAATTGATCTACGCCAAAGGGGGCTGACCGAAGCGGATTCGGCGGCCCTCTTTGGCCCTTTTGGTTTGGTATGCCGACAAATTTCGCGCGGGGAATTGTCCGCGTGCGGGATTTATGGTATCATAACAATCAGCCCGGGCCGCAGCCCGGCATCTGGAGTTTTGTGAGGTGTGTTCCGCAATGCAGTTTTTATCCTACCTGATCAGCGGGATCAGCCTGGGCAGCGTGTATGCGCTGATTGCCCTGGGCTACACGATGGTCTACGGGATCGCCAAGATGCTGAACTTTGCACATGGCGACGTCATTATGATCGGCAGTTATCTGATCTTTTTCACTTTCGGCAGTTTCGGGTGGAACCCGGTTCTGGCCATCCTGTTCTCCATGGCAGTATGCACGGTGCTCGGCGTTGTGATTGAGGCTGTAGCCTATCGCCCGCTGCGCGAAGCCCCAAGCCTGGCCGTGCTTATCACCGCCATCGGCGTGAGTTATCTGTTGCAGCAGGTGGCGCAGTTGCTTTGGACCAGCAATGCCAAAAGCTTCCCTTCGGTTGTGCGGATTTTTTCGCCGATCCAGCTGTTTGACGGCCAGCTGACCATCTCGATCGAGACGGTGGTCACCATTCTGGCCTGCCTGGTGATTATGGCGGCGCTGACCCTGTTTGTCAACCATACAACCCCCGGCCACGCCATGCTGGCCGTGAGCGAAGACCGCGGCGCCGCCCAGCTGATGGGCGTCAATGTCAACGCCACCATCTCGCTGACTTTTGCCATCGGTTCGGCGCTGGCCGCTGTCGCCGGCGCGCTGCTCTGCTCAACCTACCCCACCCTTTCCCCCACGACCGGCGCAATGCCCGGCATCAAGGCGTTCGTGGCGGCGGTGTTCGGCGGCATCGGGTCGATTCCGGGCGCCTTTGTGGGCGGCATCCTGCTGGGTGTGATTGAGAACCTCAGCAAAGCATACATCTCGACCCAACTGTCGGATGCAATTGTCTTCCTGGTGCTCATTGTAGTGCTGGTGGTCAAGCCGACCGGTCTGCTGGGCAAAAAAGTCAATGTGAAAGTGTGAGGTGAGCGGCGTTGTCTTCCCTGTTTTCTCGTATTACAACGATGCGCAAAACGACCCGGAGCAACCTGGTCACCTTTGGTATCGTGATTGCCTTTTACCTGGTCGTACAGCTGCTTTCCGGCGCAGGGGTGCTGAGCAACTCCTTCCGCGGGCAGCTGATCCCGATCTGCGCTTATGTGGTGATGGCGGTTTCACTGAACCTGACCGTCGGCTTTTTGGGCGAGCTGAGCCTGGGGCACGCCGGGTTCATGAGCGTCGGCGCCTTTGCCGGCGTGCTGGTCTGGACCGTGCTGGGCGAAAGCCTGCCGGCCTTTGTCTGCCTGCCGCTCGCCTTCCTGGCCGGCGGCGTGGTGGCCGGCCTGTTCGGCGTGGTGGTCGGCGTGCCGGTTCTGCGGCTTTCGGGCGACTATCTGGCCATTGTCACCCTGGCCTTTGGCGAAATCATCAAGAACATCATCAACGCTTGCTACCTTGGGTATGACTCAAACGGCCTGCATTTTTCGCTTCAGGACCAGATGTCGATGGGGATGGAGGCCGACGGCACCATCCTGATCAACGGCGCGATGGGCATCACCCGGATCCAGCGCGTTTCCAACTTCACGATCGGCATTGTTCTGGTGCTTGTCACGGTGGCGGTGGTGCTCAACCTGATCCGTTCCCGCACCGGACGGGCGATCACCGCAATCCGCGACAACGAGATTGCGGCCCAGAGCGTGGGCATCAACCTGACCCGGTACAAGCTGACCGCTTTTGTGGTTTCGGCTGTCTTTGCAGGGCTGGCCGGCGTGCTGTACGGGCTGAACTTTTCTTCGCTGACGGCCAGCCGGTTTGACTACAACACCTCAATCCAGATCCTTGTCTTTGTCGTGCTGGGCGGCATGGGCAGTGTGCGCGGTTCTATTATTGCGGCCGCGCTGCTGACCGTTTTGCCGGAAATGCTGCGCGGGCTTAACGATTACCGCATGCTGATCTATGCGGTTGTGCTGATTGCAATGATGATTTTCAACCAGAGCCCGCAGATGGTGGCCTGGCGCAAACGGTTTGTGGAGAAGTTCCGCGCACGGTTTGCAAAAAACAAGGAGGTGGCGTGAGATGGCCCTGCTGGAAGTGAGCAACCTTGGCATTGCGTTCGGCGGCCTGCAGGCTGTCGCGCAGTTTGACCTGACAATTGAGACAGGCCACCTCTACGGTTTGATCGGCCCGAACGGCGCCGGCAAAACCACCGTCTTCAACATGCTGACCGGCGTGTACCGCCCGACAGAGGGCAACATTGTGCTGGATGGCAAAGACATCACCGGGAAAAACCCCGAGCTCATCAACAAAGCCGGCATCGCCCGCACCTTTCAGAACATCCGGCTGTTCAATGAAATGACAGTGCTTGACAATGTCAAGGTGGGCATGCACAACCAGGCCCCCTACGGCATGTGGACCGGCATCCTGCGGCTGCCCGCCTACCGTGAAAAGGAACACGAGATGAACCGCCAGGCCCACAAGCTGCTGAAAATTTTTGATCTGGACGCCCAGGCCGATTTGAAAGCCAGTCAGCTGCCCTATGGCAAACAGCGCAAACTGGAAATCGCCCGCGCGCTTGCCACCAACCCGAAACTGCTTCTGCTGGATGAACCGGCCGCCGGCATGAACCCCAACGAAACCGCCGAGCTGATGCAGACCGTGCGGGATGTGCGCGACCAGTTCGGGATTGCGATTTTGCTGATCGAACATGATATGAACTTTGTCATGGGCATCTGTGAGGAGATCACGGTGCTCGATTACGGGCGGATCATCGCCCGCGGCGACGGCAAAGCCATCCGCAACAACCCCAAGGTTATTGCGGCGTATCTGGGAGGTGACTGACGATGGGCGAGATGCTTTCGGTCAAAAATATTAACGTCTTTTACGGTTCCATCCACGCCATTCGGGATGTCAGCTTCCATGTAGACGAAGGCGAGATTGTCACGCTGATCGGCGCAAACGGCGCCGGCAAAACCACAACGATGCACGCGATTTCCGGCCTGCTGAAACTGCGCAGCGGTGAAATCACCTATTGCGGTCAGCTGATCAGCAAAATGGAAGCACACAAAATCATCCGGCTGGGCCTGGCCCAGGTACCGGAAGGCCGGCGGGTTTTCAGTGGTCTGACCGTGCAGCAGAACCTGCAGATGGGCGCCTACACCCGCCGCGACAGCAAAGACGCGATCCAGGCTGACTTTGATATGGTCTACGACCTTCTGCCCCGTCTGAAAGAACGGCGCAGCCAACCCGCAGGCACCCTTTCCGGCGGTGAGCAGCAGATGCTGGCCATTGGCCGCGCGCTGATGTGCAAGCCCAAAATGCTGCTGCTGGACGAGCCTTCGATGGGCTTGTCTCCCCTTCTGGTCAAGGAGATCTTCAAAATCATCCGGGATGTCAACCGCAACGGCGTAACCGTGCTGCTGGTGGAACAGAACGCCAAAATGGCGCTGGAGATTGCAAACCGCGCCTACGTGCTGGAAACCGGCACAATCAAGATGGAGGGCGAAGCCACCGAGCTTGCCAACAACATTGAGGTGCGCAAGGCTTATCTTGGCGCGCAGTGACAAGCTTTTTGCAAAACAAAACTGGCGGATGCCCGCAGGCGTCCGCCAGTTTTGTTTATCACAGCGTAAGGGTGTGGTAGGCCGCGCCTTCCAGGTTTTTCCAGGTGAAGGTCCGGCCGTCCCAGGTCATATAGCCGTGGGGGCTGTTCTCTTTAGGCAGCGAAACCGACCCGGGGTTCAGGTAGAGGTTGTCCCGCCCGAACATCTGCCAGGCCGGCACATGGGTGTGGCCATGCAGCAGAATCTCACCCGGACGAAGCGGCGGCGGGGTCTGGGTATTGTGGTGATGGCCATGGGTGGCAAAAACCGGCCGCATACCGGCATCCAGATAGGCATACTCCGCCAGGATCGGGAAATGGAGCACCGTCTGGTCCACTTCGGTATCACAGTTGCCCCGCACGCAGAGCAGCCGATCGGCCAGCGGGTTCAGCATCGCAATGACCGCCTTGGGGTCATACCCTTCGGGCAGCGGGTTGCGCGGGCCGTGGTAGAGAATATCCCCCAGCAGCACAAGCCGGGCGGCCCTTTCATGTGCAAAGGCATCCAGCAGGGCACGGCAGCAGGGCGCAGCGCCATGAATGTCAGAGGCAATCACAAACAACATAGACATGGTTCCTTTCACAGGTTTTTGCGGCCGATGGGGCCGGTCAGACAAGCGGCAGGCGCATCTGGTACCAGGTCACGCCGCCGTGAACCGAACCGCTGACCCCTTCGTTGACAAAACCAAACTTTTGGTAATAGGCGATCTTTTCCGCCTTACAGGTCAGCACAACACCGCGGTGCCCTTCGGCGCGGGCCTGGTCAATCAGCGCCTGCATCAGCGCGGCGGCCCTGCCCTGCCGGCGGTATGCGGGGTGTACTTCAAGGCCAAAGACCATCTGCCAGGCGCCGGCCCGGTTGTGCAAAGCTGCGTCGGCATACATTTCGTCCTCGAGGTCCGGCGTGTCCGTCGTCATACCATCAATGAAGCCGACAAGGGTGTCTCCCTCCCATCCGAGCAGGAAATGGTCGGGGAACGCCGCCAGCCGGGCGGCAAGGGTTTCGGCATCGGCCGCTTCGGCCGGCGGGAAGCAGCAGGCTTCCAATGCGGCAACGGCTTTCAGATCAGCCTGGGTGGCGGGGCGGATTTGCATGGGGAAAGACCTCCTTCAAAATATGCCTGCTCGCACCGCCGCGGCTTCGGCGTGCGCGGAACGGCGGTCTGGGCGTATCGTTTGTATAATCATGCATAAAAAAGCAGATTCTGTCAAGAGCCTTCCCGGCAGGCCCCGAGCGGAAAATGTGAAAATTGTTTGACACCGCTTGCCTTTTGCTTCCCGGACAGGTACAATAAAAGAGACGGCAACGGAGCCGCCCTGTCCAGGGGCTGCTGCGCGGCCGTTTTTTTGTATCCCTTCGTTTTTTCGCCGCTTTCCCCCTGCACTTTCGTCGCCCCGGGCGCCCCCTGCACACCTCCAGGCAAGCCCGGAACGCCGCAGCGCAGGCAATCCATCACTCTGCCGTCATTTGTTTTGCCGCAGGGCTTTGATGCTTTGCCGAGCCCCAACGGGTGCGGCCTTCGGCGATGTGTGAAAAGAACACGGCGCGGCGGCGACTTTTTCTTTACAGACAGCAGAAAATGTGGTAAAATTTATTCAATTTTATTTTCTGTGCCTTTCCGGGTGGAAACGGTATATCCGCGGACGCCCGCGGCACCAAGAAGGGTTTTCCATGTTGATTCAGGATATTCAGATCGGGCGCATCGCTTTACCGCTGCGCCACCCGTTCAAAACCGCGCTGCGCACCGTGGAAGCGGTGGAGGATGTTGTCGTGCGGGTTGTGGCGGATGACGGCCGGATCGGTTACGGCGAAGCGCCGCCCACCGCCGTCATCACCGGCGATACGCTGGGTTCGATCGAATGTGCGATCCGCGATTTTATCCGCCCGGCCCTGATCGGGATGGAGGTCGAAAACCTCGACGGCGTCATGCGCAAACTGCACGGCTGCATCGTCAAGAACACTTCGGCCAAGGCCGCGGTCGATATGGCCGTGTACGATCTGTACGGCAAGCGGTTCGGCGCGCCGCTGTACCAGCTGCTGGGCGGCGCGCGCAGAAGCTTTGAGACCGATTTGACCATCTCGGTCAATCCGATTGAGGAGATGGTGCGCGACAGCCTGGAAGCCGTTGACCGCGGCTACCACACCCTCAAGATCAAGGTCGGCAAGGAAGGGCTGCGGGACATCGAGCGGATCGCCGCGATCCGCGAGGCCGTCGGGCCGGATATCCGCATCCGGGTGGATGCGAACCAGGGCTGGACGGCCAAGCAGTCGATCGCGATCATCACTGCGATGGAGGACAAAGGCCTTGGCATCGAGCTGGTGGAGCAGCCGGTGCCGGCGCACGACCTGGACGGGCTGACGGCCGTAACCCGCGCCGTGCAGACCCCGATCCTGGCCGATGAGGCGGTCTTTTCCCCGGCCGATGCCATCGAGATTATCCGCCGCGGCGCAGCCGACCTCATCAACATCAAACTGATGAAAACCGGCGGCATCTGGCAGGCGCTGAAAATCTGCGATGTTGCCGAAATCTATGGAATTGAATGCATGATCGGCTGCATGCTGGAAAGCCGGCTTTCGGTGGCGGCAGCCGCACACTTGGCGGCCGGCCGCGGCATCATCACCCGGGCGGATCTGGATGGGCCTTCGCTCTGCGCGCTGGACCCGTTCACCGGCGGGCCGGTTTTTGAGGAAGCACAGATTGCCATGTCGGCGGATGCCGGCATCGGCGTGGCGAATATCCCGTGTTCGTCCTGGCAGTAAAAGCTGCCGAAAGTATTGGCACAAAGGGGGCTTTCCCCTTTTTGTATAGCCGGCGCGCCCTGTGCCGGCCACCCTATCCAGAAAGAAGGAGTGCAAAGTGAAGAATGCAAGAAAAGTTCTGGCCCTGGGTTTGAGCGGCGCTATGGCGCTGAGCCTGGCAGCCTGCGGCGGCGCCGGTGCGGGCGCCGCCACCGGCGAAAACGCTGCCGGCGAGCCGGTTGTCTACCGTGAGCTGTACGCGAGCGAGGTTGAAACGCTGAACTACCTCTATACCTCGACAACCAACGACTACCGCATGTGTGCGAACATGGTGGATTGCCTGGTGGAGTACGACCAGTACGGCGTGATGCAGCCCGCCCTGGCTGAAAGCTGGGAACACAACGACGATTACACCGAGTGGACCTTCCACATCCGCCCCGGCGTGATGTGGGTGGACGCCGACGGCAACGAGGTGGCCGAGGTTACGGCCAACGACTGGGTTTCGGCCGCCGCCTGGGTGAACGACGCGGCGAACAACTCGTCCAACCAGTATATGTACAACGGCATTGTCAAGAACGCCGAAGCCTACTTTAACTACACCGCCTACCAGCTTTCGCTGGAGGACGGCACTTACACCGTGAATGCCGACGGCACCGTTACGAACGCCGACGGTGAGGCTGTCGAGCCGGTCGAGGAGATCAGCTTTGATGAAGTCGGCGTCAAGGCGGCGGACGATTACACCCTCGTCTACACGATGGAAAGCCCCTGCACCTACTTCCCGACCGTTCTCTCCTACACGACCTATATGCCGGTGTACGGACCCTTCCTGGAAGAGATGGGCGACAGCTTCGGCGTGGACAACTACTCGGTTTTGTACAACGGCCCCTACATCATGACCGAGTTTGAGCCGCAGAACCAGCGTATTCTGGAAAAGAACGAGAGCTACTGGGATAAGGACAACGTCTTTATCGACGAGCTGCAGTTCCTGTATAACACCTCGGCCTCCCAGATTGCACCGGAGAGCTTCCTGCGCGGTGAAGTCGATTATGCGACGCTGGATTCGAGCCTGCTTTCCGCCTGGCTGGAAGATCCCGAGCGGCAGAACATGGTCTCGCCGAGCCGGCCGAGCGTCGCGTTCTCCTATTTCTTCGCCTTCAACTTCGAGCCGCGGTTTGACGATTCGCTTGAGCCGGACAACTGGCTGCTGGCCGTCAACAACGAAAACTTCCGCCAGTCGATCCGCTACGGCCTTGACCGGGTCAATGCGTTGAGCGTGACCGACCCCGAAGAACCCGAAAACCTGTTGAACAACACGATCACCCCGGCGAACTTCACCTCGTCCAACGGGCTGGATTACACCCAGTACCCGGCGCTGCAGGCGATTTCGGACGGCGACAGCTTCCAGGAAGATCTGGCTTTGCAGTATAAGGAAGCCGCCGTGGAAGAGCTGACCGCCGCCGGCGCCACCTTCCCGATCCAGATGTATATGCGCTACAACCCCGACACGACCAACTGGGACCGCGAGTGCCAGGTCATTGAGCAGCAGCTTGAAGGGCTGCTGGGCGCCGATTACATCGACGTCGTCGTCGAGGCCGGACCTTCGACCAACTTCCTGTCCACCGTGCGCCGCGCCGGCGATTACGGCTTTATGAAGTGCAACTGGGGCGCCGACTATGCCGACCCGCAGACCTGGACCGACCCGTTTGCCGAGTTTGACAACTCCTACAACTTCATGGGCACCGACCCGGATAACATCATTGGCCAGGAGCCCTGCACCAACAAGAGCGCCGAAACCCAGGCTTTGACCGATCAGTACTACGACCTGATCGAGAAGGCCAAGGCGATTACGACCGACACCGAAGCGCGCTACACCGCCTTTGCCGAAGCCGAAGCCTTCCTGATCGACCATGCGTTCGTGATCCCGTATTCGATCTCGAGCGAGGGGTATGTGGCCACCCGGCTGAACGTGTTCGAAGCGCAGTACGCCCCCTACGGCATGGCGCTGCAGAGCTTCAAGTTCCAGCACCTGCGCGAAGAGCCGATGAGCATGACCGAGTACGACGAACTTTACACCCAGTGGCTGACCGACCGCGAAGCCGCCCAGGCCGCCGCGGCGGAGTAAGCCCCAGGCGCTTTGGCGCACAACATCCATACCATTTATTTTAGAGCGATTCCGGGCAAGGCCATCGGAAGGCGGCCTTGCCCGGTGTATTGTGTTCCGCGGGGCGGTTTGCGCCCCATTTGCGGAACGCATACATCTGCCCCCCGCCGCCGCAGCCTGGCCGGCGAGGGGCGGATGTATCCGTTTTGCAAAAAACAGCCGGCAAGCCGGCCGTATATCCGGCGCTGCGCCAGGTTGGCGCGCGCTGTTAAGGAGGTTCAAAGCCCTATGGCGAAATACATCCTCAAACGCCTGCTGCGCTCGCTGCTGACCCTGTTTGTCATCATCACGATTGTTTTTTCGCTTCTGCGGTTGATGCCGATCGAAGGCTATTTCCAGAACTACGAAAAAATGACCCAGACCCAGATTGATGTCGGCCTTGCCGAGCTCGGCCTGAACCTGCCGCTGCCGCTGCAGCTGCTGAACTTCTACGGGGATCTTTTACACGGGGACCTCGGCGTTTCGAACAAATACCGCCGCAACGTGGAGGTCGTTAAAATCATTGCGGAAAAAGTGCCGATCTCGATGACGATCGGGATGGTCTCGCTGGTCATCGCGCTGGCTGTCGGGCTGCCGCTCGGCATCCTGATGGCGCGCAGCACCCGCACCAAATACAAGATTGGCGATAAGCTCGGCACCGCCTTCATCGTGCTGGTGCAGGCAATCCCGGCGGCGGTGTACTATCTGGTCATCCAGTTTTTCGGCACCAGCGCTTTGAATATGCCGCTGCGCGCCGACCTGGACAGGCCCTACACCCTGATTTTGCCGGTGCTCTCGCTCTCGCTGGGCAATATTGCCTACTATGCGATGTGGCTGCGCCGGTACATGGTGGATGAATCGAACAAGGACTATGTCCGCCTGGCCCGCGCCAAGGGCGTGCCCGCCGGGGTGATCTCCCGCCGGCACATCTTCCGCAATGCGTTTGTGCCGCTGGTGCAGTTTATCCCGACCTCGGTCATTCTGACCCTGATGGGCTCGCTGTATGTCGAAAGCCTTTACTCGATCCCCGGCATGGGCGGGCTGCTTGTCACCGTCATCCAGCGGCAGGACAACACCGTCGTGCAGGCGCTGGTGCTGTTCTACGCCGCGATCAGCATCCTCGGGATGCTGGTGGGCGATTTGCTCATGGCGCTGCTTGACCCGCGCATTACCCTTGGCAAGAAAGAAGGTGGCCGCTGATGTCCTTTTCGATCAAAGACCGCAAAACCGCGGCGCTGGGCGACGCGCTGGAATCCTCGATCTCCCGCGATTACAAGCCGGAGGAATACTTTGAGCCGGCCGAGTACGATCCTTCGGCGGCCGAGCGCGGCAATTTTACCAACTACTCCTACTGGGGTTCGACGGTGCGGGCCTTCCTGCGCAACCCGGTGGCGGTGTTCTTCCTGGCGCTGCTCGTCGCGGTGCTGGCCTTCACCTTCATCGAGCCGCTGCTGCCCTACGCACCGGAGGTCAACACCATCTACCGCGGGGATACAAACCTGCCGCCGTCCTCGCAGTACTGGTTCGGCACCAACTCGATCGGCCAGGATCTGTGGAGCCAGATCTGGTCGGGCACCCGTACCTCGCTGCTGATCGGCTTTGCCGTCGCCTGCGTCGAGGCCGGGCTCGGCGTTGTGATGGGGGTATTGTGGGGGTATGTGCGCAAGCTCGACTTCCTGTTCACCGAAATCTACAATATCTTTGACAACGTCCCCCAGACGCTCGTCGTCATCATCATCTCCTACATCCTGCGCCCCGGCGTCAGCACGATGATCTTTGCGATGTGCCTGACTTCCTGGCTGCAGACCGCCCGGCTTGTGCGCAACCAGGTGCTGATTATCCGCGACCGGGATTATAACCTCGCTTCCCGGTGCCTGGGCACCTCGACCTGGCGGATCATGGTCAAAAACCTGCTGCCCTACCTTGTCAGCATCCTGACGCTGCGGATGGCGCTGGCCATCCCCGCCGCGATCGGCAACGAGGTCTTTATCACCTACATCGGTCTCGGCGTACCGCTGGAAGTGCCGACGCTCGGCAACCTCATCAAGGCCGGGCAGGTCGTCATCAATGAGCCGAGCCTGAACTACCAGCTGTTTTTGCCGGTGCTGATCCTCTCGATCGTCACGGTATCCTTCTACATCGTCGGCAACTCCTTTGCGGATGCGGCCGACCCCAAGAACCACGTCAAGTAAGGAGGTCATACGATGGATCGCAACATCATCCTCTCCGTCCATGACCTGGACGTGAAGTTTACGCTGCGCGGCCAGACCCTGCACGCGATCCGCGGCATATCGCTCGATCTGTACCAGGGCGAAAGTTTGGCCATCGTGGGGGAATCCGGCTCAGGCAAGAGCGTGTTCACCAAAACCTTTATGGGGCTGCTCGATGCGAACGGCTACATCGACGGCGGGTCGATTCTGTATAACGGCCAGGATCTGACCAAATTCACGACCGAAAAAGAGTGGCTTTCGATCCGCGGGCGGGAGATCGCGATGGTCATGCAGGACCCGATGACCTCGCTGAACCCGCTGCAGACGATCGGCAGGCAGATTGAGGAAGCCGTCGTGCTGCACCAGGGCCTGAAGGGCGAGGCCGCCAAGAAGGCCGTGCTCGAGATTTTGGCCGACGTCGGCATTGACGAGCCGGCCAAGCGGTACAAGCAGTACCCGCACGAGTTTTCGGGCGGGATGCGGCAGCGGGTGGTCATCGCGATTGCGGTGGCCTGCCGGCCGAAGATTCTGATCTGCGACGAGCCGACGACCGCGCTCGACGTGACGATCCAGGCGCAGATTTTGCACCTGATCCGCGATTTGCAGAAGAAATACGCCCTGACCACCATCTACATCACCCACGACCTCGGCGTCGTGGCGAATGTGGCCGACCGGGTCGCGGTCATGTACGCCGGCGACATTGTCGAGATCGGCGGCTGCGAGGAAGTCTTTTACGATGCGCGCCACCCCTATACCTGGGCGCTGCTCTCTTCCCTGCCGCAGCTCGGGGTCAAGGGTGAACCGCTCTATTCGATCGCCGGCACCCCGCCGAACCTTTTCCATGAAGTACAGGGCGACGCGTTTGCGCCGCGCAATCCGCATGCGCTCAAGATCGATTTTGTCGAGCGGCCGCCCTACTTTGATGTGAGCCCCACCCATAAGGCCCGCACCTGGCTGCTTGACCCGCGGGCGCCCAAGGTTGACCCGCCCGAACACATCAAACACTTGAAAGAAATGGGGGTGCGGCTGCGTGTCGGTCTGTGAGAAAGAAGTATTGGTCGATGTCAAGAATCTCTGCGTCGATTTCGGCCCAAAACGCCATCCGTTCCATGCCGTGAAGGATGTCTCCTTCCAGATTCACAAGGGCGAGACCTTTGGCCTTGTCGGTGAATCCGGTTCGGGCAAAACGACAATCGGCCGCGCAATCATCCGCATCAATCCGGTCACTTCGGGCGAGGTGTGGTTTGAGGGCAAAAAGATCAGCGGCAAGATCCCGCATGAGCTTGACCGCGAGGTCATCCGCAAGATGCAGATGATCTTCCAGGACCCGATGGCCTCGCTGAACGAGCGCGCCAAGGTCGATTACATCGTCTCGGAGGGGCTGTACGCCCAGGGGGTCAAGCTTTCGAAGGAAGAACGGGAGGAGAAGGTAGCCAAGGCGCTTGAGGCCGTCGGCCTGCTGCCGGAGTTTGCGAACCGCTTCCCGCATGAGTTTTCGGGCGGGCAGCGGCAGCGCATCGGCATTGCGCGGGCGCTGATCCTGAACCCGGCTTTCATCATCGCCGATGAGCCGATCTCGGCCCTCGACGTCTCGATCCGCGCCCAGGTGCTCAACCTGATGAGCGAGCTGCAAAAAAAGCATGGGCTGACCTATCTCTTTATCGCGCATGATCTGAGCGTGATGCGGTTCATCTGCGACCGGATCGCGGTCATCTACAAGGGTGAACTGCAGGAACTGGCCGCGGCCGACCAGCTCTTCGCCCATCCGCTCCACCCCTATACCCGGGCGCTGCTCTCGGCCGTGCCGCTGCCCGACCCGGTATCGGAGCGCAATAAGAAACTGCTCGTCTACGACCCGACCCAGCACGACTACAGCGAGAGCAACCCGCCGCTGTGGGAGGAGGTGGAGCCCGGCCACTTTGTGCGGGGCAGCCGCCGCGAGCTGGACGCCTACCGCGCCAAACTGTAAGGAGGATCGCTATGGTTGCCGTTGTTGTTTCCGCCATCTGCCCGCTGATGTCCCAGCCGAACGACCAGTGCGAACGCGCCGACGAGGCGCTGCACGGCATGGTGCTGGAAGTGCTGGAGGAGACGCTGCCCGGCGGCTGGTACCGCGTGCGCACCCCCTACCGCTATGAAGGGTATGTGAGCTGCGAACACCTGCTCTTTGGTGAAGAGTATGCCGCCCGCTGGGCCGACGCCGCCAAGCAGGAGGTCATCAAAGGTTTCTGCGATGTGCTGGCCGGGCCCTCGGTCTGCTGCTATGCGCTTGACACACTGCCGCGCGGCGCGCAGGTCATCGCGAATGGCAAGCCGGATGAATCGGGCTGGGTGCAGGTCACGCTGGCCGACGGCCGCCAGGGCTACACCAAGCAGAGCTTTTTGCAGCCGCACTGCGACGCCCCGCGCTATGCCGAGGAGGCCGCGCTGCGCCGCGCCGTGACCGAGACGGCCAAACTCTACCTGGGCACACACTACCGCTGGGGCGGCAAAACCCCGATGGGCATCGACTGCTCGGGCCTTGTCTCGATGGCCTACTGGCTCAACGGGGTGACGATCTGGCGCGACGCCTCGATCAAGGAGGGCTTCCCTCTCCACGAGATCCCGCGCGAGGCGATGCAGCCCGGCGACCCGCTGTTCTTCCCCGGCCATGTGGCGATGTACCTCGGCAACGGCAAGTACATCCATTCGACGGCCAAAAACGGCAGCGACGGCGTCGTCATCAACAGCCTGAACCCCGCCGACCCTGACTACCGCGAAGATCTGGACAAGGGCATGACGGCGGTGGGGAGTTTGTTTTAGGCTTATTTAAGGCTTCTCCCCTGCCGTGATTGGCCTGCGCGGCTGTGCATGAGCAATCCGCTTAAAATGTGTTGAGATCATAGCGGCGCACAGCGTGCGCCACGGGCAGGAAGAAAGTTCACTGTCCGTGGCAGATCTTTACGCTGCTTCCCCGCTTATGACGGCTATGGCGCACACTGTGCGCCGCTACATTCTCTACGTTTTTTGACGCGCGTCATTACGAAACACCAAATCCCCGCCGAACCGGCTTTGCATGGCCGGCGGCGGGGATTTTGTCTTGGCTTATTTCGGGGCATTTTCGGTGGCGCTTCCGGCGCAAGCCCGTTCGGGTTGGCTCGGCTTATTCGGCCGGCGCTTCGCCGACTTCGGCGAGGATTTCGGGCGGGATCGGGCGGCCGCGGAAGTAGATTTCCCGGTCGCGCTCCCCCACCGGGCGCAGCACGCGGCAGGGATTGCCGACCGCGACGACGTTATCGGGCAGGTCATGGGTGACGACGCTGCCGGCCCCGATGACGACGTTGTCGCCGATCGTGACGCCGGGCAGGATGATCGCCCCCGCGCCGAGCCAGCAGTTGCGGCCGATGCGCACCGGCATATTGAACTGATAGAAATTTTCCCGCAAGGCGGGCAGAATCGGATGGGTGCCGGTCGCGATCGTGACGTTGGGGCCGATCATCGTGTAATCGCCGATATAGATCGCAGTATCGTCCACAAGGGTGAGGTTGAAATTGACATAGACGCTGCGGCCCAGGTGGACAAACTTGCCAGCCCAATTGGCGTGCAGCGGCGGCTCGATGTAGCAGCCGGGGCCGATCTCGGCGAACATCTCGCGCAGAAGCGCCTCACGGCGGGCGAAATCGGTCGGGTGGGTGTGGTTGAACTCGAACTGACGTTCGAGGCAGGCGGCTTGCTCCTGCACGAGCGCCTCGCTCGGGCCGTACAGGTCGCCGTTGTGCATTTTTTCATGGACGTCCATCGGGATGCCCTCCTTCTTTTTTCGATGTACGGCGCCATTGTAGCACATCCATTCCCCATGCACAAGCGCCCGCCCGACATTTCACAATCCCCTTTCTTTTTTGAAAAAAGTCCTTGACAAATGCCGGTTCAGTTGGTATACTATCTAAGCAGCCTCACGAGAGGCTTAGCACAGATGGGGGTATAGCTCAGCTGGGAGAGCGCTTGAATGGCATTCAAGAGGTCAGCGGTTCGATCCCGCTTATCTCCACCAAAAAGAACCGAAGCAGTTCGCTTCGGTTCTTTTCTTTTTTCCAATTTGCAAAGCCAGGCAAGCAGAGAACCCAGAATCCGCCTGAAAAGGCCTCTTTTGTATGGCGCGGCCCCTGCATCGGTTTCCGCAAAAGAGTCACAGTAGCCAGGCTTCTGTAAGCTTGCAGGCGCTAATATCCGGTTCTATCTGGTTCCCTTAGCCAATCGTCTGCCAGTGCTTGTCCACCTTGTTGAGCACCTCACAGCCGGTGGCGGTGACGAGGACGAGGTCCTCGACCCGGACGCCGACCTCGCCGGGGAGGTAGATGCCGGGCTCGATTGAGAAGATCATCCCCTCCCGGGCGGGGGCTGTGTTGGCGCTGCTGACATCGCCCTGTTCGTGCTCGGCGCGGCCGATGAAGTGGCCGAGCCGGTGGGTGAAGTATTCGCCGTAGCCGGCCTGCGCGATGAGGTCGCGGGCGGCTTTGTCCAGCTCACAGAGCGGCACGCCGGGCCTGATGAGGGCCTCGGCGGCTTCGTTGGCGCGGCGGACAAGATCGTGGATCGCCGCGTGCTTGTCCGAAACGCTGCGGCAGAAGTAGGTACGGGTCATGTCGGAGCAGTAGCCGTCCTTTTTTCCGCCGATGTCGAGCACAATGCAGTCGCCGGCCTGCAGACGGGTATCGTCGGGCGCGTGGTGCGGGTCGGCCGCGTTCGCGCCGAAGGAGACGATCGGCGGGAAGGACGGGCCTTCGCAGCCGAGCGCCTGGTACTGGGCGAGCAGGTAGTCGGCGACCTCGCGCTCGGTCATGCCTTCACGGATATAGGCGGCGGCGCGGCGCATCGCTTCATCGTTGATGCGGGAGTTTTCCCGCATGAGTTCCTGTTCGGCCGCGTCCTTGCAGGCGCGCACGCCGTCGACGCAGTCGGAAGCGAGACGGCAGGGCGTGCCGGGCAGCCGCTCCATCAGCGGCAGCAGGAACCGCGCGGGCCAGGTTTTGTCAATGCCGAGCGGCGCGCCGGCCTCCACCCGGGATGCGATCATCCCGACCGCGTCGTCGGTATCCGAGAACCAGACCTTTTCGATCGGGGTTTCGGGCACCGTAAACAGCTTGTTCAAGAAAAAGATGTACCGGCCGTCGGCACGCAGGTAGAGCGCGAAGAGCCGCTCGAACGGTTCGACAGAAACGCCGGTCAGGTAGTCGATGCTTTGCGGGTCGCTGACGATCATCTGGGTCAGCCCCTGCGCCTGCATCGCCTGCAATACCCGCGCAATCAGGTTGTTTTGCATACAAAATCCTCCCTGTCAAAAGACGCCGGCAAGGCCGCCCGAAGCCAAATCTCGGCAGCCCCGCCGGCGCAGTCGCATTTGTATTATGGTAGCACGCGGCGCAGCAGATTGCAAGGCGGGTCAGGCGTGCCTTTCCGCCGCCTCCCGTTTACGGTAGCAGACCAGTTCCGGGTCTGCGCCGTTGCAGCCGTAGGTGCAGACGAGCAGGAACTGCGCGTTGGCGACGACGCCGTAGCAGCGCTCACTGCCGGGGACTTCGATCTGGTTACCCCAGTAGACGTCGTTATCCCGCAAAAAGCGGGCCGTACCGCCGCCGGGCAATGGGTAGGCCAGGTTGACATACCCGCCGTTGAGCAGGTTGAGGTCGGTCAGCCGCAGGCCAGGGATGCCCAGCGCGTGAAGCTCCGCGATGATCGCCTGTTTCTCGCGCTCGAGGGCCTCCGGGCCGCCTGTTTGGGCGACGGTCGCCGCGGCGCATTCCCCGCCGAACGGGTGACCGCCACAAGCCTCGCAGCCGCCGCAAGCGGCCAGCCGCGGGCAGGATGTACAGCAATTCAGACCGCATAAAGTGTTCATCAAAATAACCTCCTGTTTCAATCCCCGCCGCGCCGGCTGTACACCCAGTAGCTGCCGAATTTGAGCGCAAGGGTGCCAAGCAGGATCGCGAAGGCGGTGTAGAACGCCGCCGCGTTAAAGAGAGCGGCCGTTGTGGTTGTGACAAGCAGAACAAAGAGCAGCAGATCGACGACGATGCCGCCGCTTTTGTCGTGCAGATACCGGTTGCGCTCGTCCAGTTCGCGCAGCTGTTGTTCGGCCAGCAGGGCGCAGTCCCGCAACAGCTTTTTGTTGTGATGGATGCGCGCGCCGACATAGACAAGCCCGCCGAAAAAGAGCAGACGATAGGTGACGGCGGCCAGCCCGGTCATTTTGCGGGAATCCCCGCCGCCAAGCTCGGCCACCACAACCATATAGACGAGCATCCCGGCCAGCAGGGCCCAGAGCAGACGGATGCGCCAGCGGATTGTATCGGTATATCGTCTGGGCTGATCGAATGCATCAAAGCGTTTCATAGCGTTTGTCCTCCTCGGCCAGATTTTCCTGCAGGCAGCACAAATCCTCCACCGTGGTGCCGAACACCCGCGCCAGGCGGTAGGCCAGCATCAGCGAAGGGCTGTACTGTTCCTTTTCAATTGAGATGATCGTGCGGGCCGAAACGTGTACCTGTTCGGCAAGCTGCTGTTGGGTCATCCTGGCTGCGGTGCGCAGCGCTTTTACCTTGGTTTTCATCGGGATATGAAGCTTCCTTCTTGTGAAGTTAACTTCATATTAGCAAAAGATGGCACCCTTGTCAAGGAAAGCGGCGCTCTTTTTTCGACGCAGAGAGTCCAAAAAGCGAAGCCCTCTCCTGTGCAGTTTGCACAAGAAAGGGCTTCGCAGCGTTTTTCCCTCAAAACCGGTCCGCGCGGGCTATAGCTTCGATGGGTGGAGATGACCGGGTTACTCCACCTGCAGCAGATCCTGGCCCGGGGTGACGGTACCGGTGGCCAGCGGCTTAACCGCTGCGTAATCGTCGGTATTGCAGACGATCAGCGGTGTGGTGCACAGGTACCCTGCTGCCTTGATTGCTTCGATGTCAAAGGAGATGAGCAGGTCCCCCTTTTTCACTTTCTGCCCGGTCTGGACATGGGCGGTAAAGTGCTGCCCGCCGAGCTTCACCGTATCAATGCCGATATGCAGCAGCAGTTCCACACCGGAGGTAGTGACCAGGCCAATGGCATGGTGGATATCAAACAGGTTATCCACCACGGCGTCGGCCGGCGCATAGAGTTTGCCCTCTGTCGGTTCAATGGCCACGCCTTCCCCAAGCACGCAGCTGGCAAAAGCTTCGTCCTGCACCTGGTCCATCGGGACAACAGTGCCGGCCAGGTGTGCGCCCAGCCGTTCCGGCTGTTTTGCCGGGGCAGGCACAGCCGGCTTTGCGGCCGGGGCTGGGGCAGGCGCAGCAGCCGGGGCTTCGCCAAGCGCATCGGCGGCCGGGGTTTCCATAAAGTCCACAAGGTTTGACTTAATGACCGCCACCTGGGGCCCATAGATAACCTGGATACCGTTGCCTTTGTGAACCACACCGGAAGCACCGCTCTGCTTGAGCAGACCATCGCTGACTTTATCCGGGTCCGCCACCGTGATGCGCAGGCGGGTCGCGCAGCAATCCACATCAGTGATATTGGCTTTGCCGCCCAGGCCGCGCAGGATGGTGGCAGAAACCGTATCATTGCCCGCAGCCGGCGTACCATCCGGGCCAACGCCGGTTTTTTCCTTAAAGTCGGCGCGGTTGTAGAGCTTGGGCTCTTCGGTATCCGCTTCACGGCCGGGCGTTTTCAGGTCCATTTTGCGGATCATGATTGAGAAAGTGAAGTAATACAGCACAAAGTAGACAGCGCCCACCGCGACAATCCACAGCCAGTGGGTCTTGTCATTGCCCTGCATGATGCCGAACAGCGTCAGGTCAATCAGGCCGCCGGAGAAGGTCATACCGACACAGACATCCAGGATATGCATGAGCATATAGGCCAGACCGGCATACACACAGTGCACGGCATACATAACCGGCGCGATGAAGAGGAAGGTGAACTCCAGCGGCTCGGTAATACCGGTCAGCATGGAGGTCAGGGCCGCGGAAAGCAGCAGGCCGGCCACGACCTTGCGCTTTTGGGGGCGGGCGGTGCGGTACATGGCCAGCGCCGCGCCCGGCAGGCCGAAAATCATGAAAACAAATTTGCCGGTCATGAAACGGGTTGCTTCCACAGAGAACTCAGTGGTAGACTTGGAAGCCAGTTCGGCGAAGAAGATATTCTGCGCCCCCTGCACGGTCATGCCATCAATCACGGCGCTGCCACCCACGGCGGTCTGCCAGAACGGCATATAGAACACATGGTGCAGGCCAAAGGGGATCAGCGCCCGTTCGATCAGGCCATAGATAAAGGTGCCCGCATACCCGGAGCTGATCACCAGATTGCCCAGCATACCGATGCCGGTCTGCACAACCGGCCAGACATAGAACATCGCAATGCCCACCAGCAGGTATACCGCCGTGCTGATGATCGGCACAAAGCGGGTACCGCCGAAGAAGGACAGCACCTGCGGCAGCTGGATTTTGTAAAAGCGGTTGTGCAGCCCTGCCACGCCCAGCCCGACGATGATGCCGCCAAACACCCCCATCTGCAGCGTGGTAATCCCCAGCATGGATGTTGTGGTGTTGGGCGCCATTGCTTCGACGCCGCCGGCCGCATTGATCATGGCGCTGATGGCGGTATTCATGACCAAATAGGCGATGGCGCCGGACAGGGCCGCGACCTCCTTTTCTTTTTTGGCCATACCGATGGCAACGCCCATGGCAAACAACAGGGCCAGATTGTTGAACACGGCGCTGCCGCACTGGTTCATGATATCCAAAACCGTGTAGATCACCGTGCCCTGGTGGATCAGGCCTGTCAGACCATAGGTTTCGAGCATGGTCTCATTGGTGAAGGAACTGCCGATCCCGAGCAGCAGCCCTGCCACCGGCAGCAGGGCTATGGGCAGCATAAAGGAGCGGCCCACCCGCTGTAACACGCCGAATATTTTGTCTTTCATCTTGTTTACCTCCTCGTTATGATTGGAAAACGGACATTGCACAGGCTTTGGGAAAAACGCAGGAATGCAATGTATAAAAAAAGACCTATACTCCCCCGCCTTCGGGCGAACACGGCGCAGACCGCAGCTTCGTCGGCATGGAAATACAGGTCTAGCCCACACAACAAAAGGTGCAGTCACTATCCTTATGGATTCAGTTTCTGCGGGCAAGCCGGGGCAAAAAGTCGAGCCGCCCGTTCTGCAATTCAGCGGTGTTCCGACGCTTTCAAGTCGCCGGACACACGCTTGAGGTGGATGGTCAGGTAGATCAGTTCTTCTTGAGAAAGTTGTTTGTGCCAGGTGTTTTTGACATATTCCGCAACGCACTGGGCGCATTTATAGTGCCGGGCGCAGCTTTTTGCGATCATCTGGCGGAAAGCCGCGTCCCCCTCTTCTTCGGTATCAGGCATCATTTTATCCTGAAAGAGCCGCTGCGCAAAGTAGCGCAGGTGCACCACAAAGCGGTTGAATGCCAACGAGTCACGGTCAAATTGCCCCTGCTCACGGTAGAAATACTCCACCACTTCCACCACGCCGTCAATCAGGCGGGTGATGTCATACATTTCGCTCATGCTGGTGTTCAGTTCCGCATTGACGATATGCAGAGCAATGAAGGAGGCTTCATCAGGGTTCAGCGCTACGCCGCAAGTCTGGCGGATCTGTTCAAGGCATTGCTGACCCAGCTGGTACTCAGTGGGATAATAACACAAAATACTGCCCGCCAGCGGATTCTTGAATTCAATCCCCTGCTCTTTGCGCCGGATTGCAAAGCTGATATGGTCCGCCAATGTGATCAGCAGCGACTCATTCAGAGGCTGGCGGACTGCTGCCTGAATCCGGGCAAGCAACTCCTCTGTCAGCCGGAGGTGGTCCAGCGGGATCTGTTCCACCAGTTCCCGCAAACGGCGCTGGCCGGCCTTGTCTTCCATGCGGTACGTTTTTTCCACCAGCGCTGCATCCACAAACTGGCCCACCTTGCGGCCGAACCCCAAGCCGCGCCCGGTCACAATACTTTCACAGCCCTTTTCATCAATGACGCACAGGATGTTATTGTTGATGACTTTTTTGATCCGCATCCCGCCGCCCCATTTCTCTCTCCTTTGATACAAAAAAAGAAACCAGCCCCATCAAACACCCTTCCCACAAGGCATTTTCGGAGTTGGTCTAGCCCGCTTCACCGGTAACAATCCAACTTAAGCCTGCCACCATGCAGGCCTTTTATCTGGCAAAGTCAGCATACCATATCCTCTGCGGGAAGTCAATCTTTTTTCTGTCATCGCCAAAAATATAGCAGGATGCCGATTTCCCGTCATAATATTTGGATAGTTTGCCCGGTAGGCGCCGGGTCGTTCCGGCATACTTCGCCGCCCGGCCGGGCGGCATTATCCCGCCTGGCCGAGCCTGCCTGGGAAGCAGCCGCCTCCCTTCAGGCCGCCATCAAGCGCTTCCGGGGTTCGGCCTGCTGCCATCGAACGTCCTTATCCAAACAGTTTGGCCGCTTTTTCCATGCGGCTGGCCACGGCAACGCCAAAGGGGCAGCGGGTTTCACAGCCTTTGCATCCGATACAGTCTTTCGCATTGGCGGAAAGCTGGTTATAGTGCGCCCGCAATGTGCCCGGAATCTCATCCTGCATAACAGCCAGATCATACAGCTTATTGACCATCGCAATGTCAATCCCCACCGGGCAAGGGGCACAGTGACCGCAGTATGTACATTGGCCATAATAGGCATGACGCGGCGCTTTTGCAAGGACACTGGCATAGTCCTTTTCTTCATCTGTCGCCGTTTCATAGGCTACCGCCGCATCAACATGGTCGATGCTGTCATATCCCACCATAATACTGGCTACTGCAGGGCGTGTCAGCGCATAATGGATGCACTGAACCGGCGTCAGGGCCACGTGGAAGGGCGATGTCTGCGCGGAGAACAAGCGGCCGCCGGCATAGCCTTTCATAACCGTGATTCCCACCTGGTTCTGCTCACAGATTTTGTACAGTTCCTCCCGTTCCGGGTTTATCCCCTGAAGAGATTCATCATACTGGTCTTGAAAGTAATCCTCCATATTTTCGCTGGCGGGAAGCAGATCAAACGCAGGATTGATGCTAAACAGGATCATCTCGATCATACCGCTTTGCGCGGCCAGCTTCGCCACCTGAGGATTGTGTGTGCTCATGCCGATATGACGGATCACGCCATCCTTTTTCAATTGGCGGACATATTCCAGAAATTCACCCTCCATAATCCGATGAAATTCCTGAATTTCATCGACGAAGTGGATCATCCCCAAATCGATATACTCTGTGCGCAACCGGGCCAGCAGATCCTGAAAAGCTTCTCGGACCTTATCCATCTGGCGGGTCCGCACATACTGTCCATTCTGCCAGGTAGAGCCAATATGTCCCTGAATCACCCAGCGTTCTCGTTTTCCGGAAATAGCTGCGCCGATATTCGAGCGCACATTTGGTTCTGACATCCAGCAATCCAAAATGTTTATGCCAGTTGCTTCGCAATGGTCAATAATAGCCTTTACTTCCTGCGCGGTATGGCGTTCCAGCCATTCGGCGCCCAGGCCGATTTCGCTCACTGACAATCCCGTTTTTCCAAGCATTCTGTATTTCATACGGGGGTTCCTCCTTTATGTATGGGCAACGCGCTGTCATCTGATGCAGGTTTGCATCGTTTCAAGCGTTACACAAATCCTGTGCGTCAAGCGTTTTTGTCTCTGTTGTTTTGCCGGCCGAATGTTGCTATGCTCTTATTATAGCAAATGATACGCTCCCTTCCAAGTGGGCAGTGAAAAAACTGCACGCTGGGAAGAGAGCGTTCTGTAGGGCAGGAACCTCTCTATTTCATTGTTCGTTTGGCGAGATGCAGATAAAATCCATGCGGAGTGACAATCCCGTTTTCGAACAGTGCTTTATAAAGTCATCCCCAATTCAATTTCGTCGTCATCGCTCCTTCCGGTTTCAGTGAACCCAAGTTTGCGATACAACCTATACGCCACTTCATTTTGTGGATTACAGGTAATCAGAATCGTTTTGGAACTTCCAAAAGGCTTTGACGCAATGTATTTGAGGACTTCCTGCAATGCGCTTGTACCATACCCCCTTTTCTGGAAAGCACGATCTATCATCATGTGCCAAATGTTGTATACTTCTTCATCATAATCATAGATAACCATTACATATCCAACCATTGTATCTTCTGCATATATGCCAAACGGCACGCATTGGTTGTAATAGACATACGCCTGTGCA